>ERZ1048068.1610-NODE-1610-length-17185-cov-4.574022_pt1 | contig 17185 bp, 14 predicted proteins | sample MGYA00383098_ERZ1048068 | MGnify/ENA primary metagenome ERZ1048068 (study PRJEB29581, sample SAMEA5548368) | metagenome | biome: marine; feature: coastal; material: water | depth 1 m | study: Short-term variability in the microbial, nano- and picoplankton... | reverse complement strand
TCTTCAATATCAGCAATATGATATTGCAACGCCTGAGCAGAGATCTGTATTTCCTTGATCAATAATGCCAAAGAAATGATTAATAAAATTAAAGCGAATCCAAAAATCCAAACGGCCATGTTATGTTGATGAACATAGGTTAAAAACATGGTCAACACACAGAAAAGTAAACTTGAAATTCCAAAAATCTGCATCCATCGGGTTAAATTTAGACGTAGTTTTAAATTCTTAATCTGTCTTATTAAAGACTCTTCTTTGCGTTCTAAATAAATATCATGCAAATTTCTAATGACTGCAGCATAGGCTAAAAAACGGTTGGTGTACGCCAACATAATTAGGGAAATTGCAGAAAATAAAAGTGCGGGTGTAGTCAATGTTAATTCTTCCATATAAGGGTCAAAATTAAGTAATAATTATCATCAAAAAAAAGAAATAGTTTATGAAAATCCCCCAACAATTTTCCGCTAGCATGACAGCAGCGATATTTATTTTTGGTTAACGCTACAAATAGTCCTTAATAAAACTAGTTTTACAACATAAAATTTTAGATTTATCAACAGCTTGATAACAGTATGAAACATCCATAACTGAAACTTAACACCCAAGAAAATGATTAAATGGACGTAGTACGCTTGCGCTAAGCCTAGTTGAAGTGTGAGTGTTAAAGATCAATAAAATAAACAGCTGAAATTGAAGTGAAAAAATTGTAAATTTGTAATCAAATCAGAATGTTATGAAGTTTAGAATAGAAAAAGATACGATGGGAGATGTAAAAGTTCCCGCAGATAAATTATGGGGCGCTCAAACCGAACGCTCTCGAAATAACTTCAAAATTGGGAATTCGGCGTCCATGCCAATCGATATCATCTATGGCTTTGCATATCTCAAAAAAGCTGCCGCCTATACCAATTGCGAACTCGGAGTATTAACTTCTGAAAAAAGAGATTTGATTGCTGAAGTCTGTGATGAAATTCTGACTGGCAAACACGACGACCAATTTCCATTAGTCATCTGGCAAACAGGTTCAGGGACCCAAAGTAATATGAACTTGAACGAAGTGATTGCGAATCGGGCACATCAACTCGCTGGAAACGTTATTGGGGAAGGCGAAAAAACCATTCAACCAAATGACGACGTTAATAAATCGCAATCCTCAAACGATACCTTTCCGACCGGCATGCACATTGCTGCCTATAAAAAAGTCTTAGAAACCACCATTCCAGGCATTCAACAATTACGAGATACACTTCAGGCTAAATCTGAAAAATTCAAATCGGTAGTCAAAATTGGACGTACACATTTGATGGATGCGACTCCTTTGACTTTAGGGCAAGAATTTTCTGGCTATGTTTCACAATTAGACCATGGATTAAAAGCATTGAGAAATACACTGGAGCACTTGAGCGAAGTTGCTTTAGGCGGTACGGCAGTTGGGACAGGATTAAACACCCCAGAGGGGTATTCGGAATTAGTAGCCGATTACATTGCAAAATTCACAGGCTTACCGTTCATCACAGCCCCCAATAAATTTGAAGCATTGGCAGCGCACGATGCGATAGTCGAAAGTCACGGGGCTTTAAAACAAATCGCCGTTTCATTAAATAAAATAGCGAATGACATTCGAATGATGGCATCGGGCCCGCGTTCTGGGATTGGAGAAATTACTATTCCTGCAAATGAACCAGGAAGCTCTATCATGCCCGGAAAAGTCAATCCGACCCAATGTGAAGCACTCACCATGGTTTGTGCACAAGTGATGGGTAACGACGTTGCTATCTCTGTTGGTGGAACGCAAGGCCATTATGAACTGAATGTTTTTAAACCTATGATGGCGGCCAATTTTTTACAATCTGCACAATTATTAGGAGACGCAGCGGTCAGTTTTGAAATGCATTGTGCTTCGGGAATTGAACCCAATCATGATGTCATCGAAAAGTTATTAAATAATTCGTTAATGTTGATTACGGCTTTAAATACTAAAATTGGGTATTATAAAGCGGCTGAAATTGCATATACAGCACATAAAAACGGGACGACTCTTAAGGAAGAAGCGATCAATCTAGGCTATGTAACCGCTGAAGATTATGATGACTGGGTGAAGCCAGAAAACATGGTTGGAAACTTAAACTAAGTTTATGGATACCCTTTTTACGAACATTAAAGAATTACTTCAAACACGATCCGTGTCAGAGGTAAAAGTAATGGGGGAATCGATGCGCGAATTACCACATATCAAAAATGCCTTTTTAAGAATTCGAGGTGAAAACATCCTTGATTTTGGTGCCATGGCAGATTTGGTCATTCAAGAATCAGATGCTGTTGTGGATGTGACTGGAAAAATCATCCTGCCATCTTGGTGCGATAGTCATTCGCATGTAGTATATGCAGGCGACCGGTCGCAAGAATTTGTTGATCGTCTCAATGGCATAAGCTACGAAGAAATTGCTGCAAACGGTGGGGGCATTTTGAACTCCGCTCAAACCTTACAAAACACAAGTGAGTCCGCTCTTTATGAGCAATCCATTCAGCGTGTGAATGAACTAATCAAACTTGGTACGGGGGCGTTGGAAATAAAATCTGGGTATGGATTAAGTACGGAGGCTGAACTTAAAATGCTTCGTGTTATTAAAACGATTCGAGAAAAATCGCCGTTAAAAGTTAAAGCAACGTTTTTGGGCGCACATGCCATTCCAAATAAATACAAAACAAACAAAAGCGCTTATATTGATTTGATTATTAACACAATGTTTCCTGAAATCCACCAACAGAAATTGGCTGATTTTATCGATGTATTTTGTGAAAAAGGCTATTTCTCATTAGAAGATACCGAACAAATTTTAAAAGCTGCAACCCGCTATGGGCTGGTACCAAAAATTCATGTGAATCAATTTAATGCATTTGGAGGGGTCGGTTTAGGGGTTAAATACAAGGCCTTATCGGTCGATCATTTGGAAGTTCTTAACGAGGAGGATTTAGAGGTATTAAAAAAATCAGATACAATTCCGGTGGCTTTACCTGGCTGTTCCTTTTTCTTGGGAATCCCATACACCCCTGCTCGAAAACTTATTGATGCAGGATTACCACTGGCTCTCGCATCCGATATGAATCCAGGGTCTGCACCTAGCGGAAATATGAATTTTGTAGTCAGTCTGGCCTGTATCAAAATGAAGATGACACCAGAAGAGGCCATTAATGCAGCCACACTAAATGGGGCTTATGCCATGGGTATTTCAAAACAGTACGGGAGTATCTCCAAAGGCAAAAAAGCAAATCTAATCATCACAAAAGAGATGACATCCTATCATCAAATCCCGTATTTGTATGGCAATACCCCAATACACAAAGTGATGCTACATGGCAAATTTGTGGACTCGTATTTTATTTAAGAGTAAATGTTGAGTTTGAAATCAATTCACTTTGATCAAATACATTGACAATGTAAGGGCCTTTTTCAAAATCACTTTCTTCAGCAGAAACAAAATCACAAATATCTATCAGAGCATTTTCATAATTGAACACGCTTACATAGCTATATTTTAAAGAATCTTCACCAAACTGAACCGGTGTGTTAGAGCCAATTACACTAAGATTGGGATCGATCACTTGTACAAAGTAACGCTTCTCTCCTGGTTCAGATAAAAGATTTGAAGGGACAGAATAACATATTCTTAAATTATCAACTCTGGAGGCACGAGTGGTTGGTACTAACTTCCCTGACTTTCGTTGAATCACTCCAAAAGCATTCAGACGTTCGATCGTTAGTTTTTTAGCAATATCAACAGAGGCGGATAACTGTGAGTTTTGTTCTGTTAAAACCGTGTTAGACACCAATTGTGTTGACAATTGTACTTGCGTACTATCTAATTCTGTTGCGAGTTGTGTGTTTTGAAGTTTTAGAGTGGCATTTTCTTCAAGTAAGACTTCCATTTCAGACTCTAACTCAAAATATTTTTTCTTAAACTTAAACAAAGCTGACACGCTTGATTTCGATTTCTTAAGTTCTTCTTTTAAAGCCTCTAAACGTTCTTGAGCTTCAGCAAGTTTACCATTAACAACTTCATTATCAGAAATAGCTTCGCCGTACAATGAAGACATGTTATCTAAATTCTTGAGAACTTCCGTTTTTTCGGTTTGAAGTTGTAACTCCGTAGCTGAATTTTTTTGATGCATTTGAAAACCAAAAAATAAAGTACCTAATAATAGCAACGCTAAAATTAAAATCGCTGCTTTTGAGTTTTTGTTAGAAGAGGTCGTAGTCATTGTTTATGGATAATAAGGTTTAATTAAAATGGTTCTTAAACTCAATAAAAATTATTGTAAGTTTAAAGTCTTGCAAATGTATTACAAAAAATGAACAATCTTCAAGTTATTACGACTGAAACGTTAACAAAATTGACAAAAAATAGAGTTGGAGAAACTAAATTTTTTGAAGATGCTAAATATCTTACAAATTTTGATGATTTAACTAATATGCTCTCTGATACAAGCGTGAAGTTTGTTCTTTTTGGAATTAAGGAAGATATTGGAGTGCTGGCGAACAAGGGGCGTCCAGGTGCAAAAGACAGCTGGGACTCCACCCTGAAATCACTTTTAAACCTACAAAGCAATCAAACAACTAAAGCATCTCAAGTTCTAATATTAGGCCATTTAGATTTTTCTGAGTTGTACGATACGTTAGCCATCACAAAACAAGAAAAACTACTTAAAACCTATCGAAAACAGGTTGAAATTATAGATCAAAGTGTGAATCAATTGGTGTATTCAATCGTAAAAGCGGGTAAAATCCCCATTCTCATTGGTGGGGGTCACAATAACGCCTATGGTGCTATTAAAGGGAGTGCCCTCGCATTAAACACTAAGATAAATACGATTAATTTTGATGCCCACACCGACTTACGAGCCTTGGAAGGGCGCCATAGTGGAAATGGGTTTAGCTATGCGATTGAAGAAGGTTTTTTGAACCGCTATTTTATATTTGGAGTGCATGAAAACTACCTATCTAAAAAAATATTAAATTTCATACAAGCTTCTAAATCAAGTGTGAAATTCTGGTCTTTTGAGGACCTTATGGTTCGGAAAAAGATAAGCTTTAAAAAGGCCTTAAAAAAAGCATTTTCGTTTATTTCAACATCAAAATTTGGAATTGAAATTGATTGTGATGCCATTCAAAACATTGCGAGTAGCGCACAAACGCCTAGTGGGTTTTCGGTGAATCAAACACGCCAATTTATACACCATTTTGGAAGTCAACGTGATGCTATTTATTTACATATTTGTGAAGCGGCGGTAGGTGAGGATGACCCAAAAAACAATGAACAAATCGGAAAACTACTCTCCTACCTGATTATTGATTTTATAAATGCAAAGAGAACCGTTTAAATTAATCGCCTTTTTTAAATCCATAAAATAACTGACCAAAAAAACCAGAAGGCATGCGTTGGTCATCAAGATATCCTAAAACGATGTTTTTATCAGGAATTGGCACATAATTAGTTTTAAAAATATAGTCCCATAAACTTAAACTAATAGCAAAATTAACACCAGTTTTGAAATTTTCAGGAATTGCTTGTGCATGGTGGTATAAATGCATTACAGGATTATTAAACACATATCTAAAGGGACCGTAATCTAATTTGACATTCGCATGGTTCAAATGGCCAATTGAGATCGCAATAAAATGTACTATGAATGCTTGTTCGGGTTCAAAACCTCCCAACAACATCAATGCAATGACTTTGAATGGTTTATAGAGAATATTCTCCATCCAGTGGTAGCGTAAATGTGCGGCAAAGCCCATTTCTTTTACCGAGTGGTGGACTTTATGAAATTTCCACAAAAACGGATAACGGTGTAATAATATATGGGTTAACCATTGTACAAAATCCAATACAACGAAAAATATCAATAATTGAATCCCCGAAGAAAAGTTTGACAAATTAACGAGCGCGATGGCATTTGGAAAAATCTGAAACTCCTCAATCGCTAGTTTTGTAATAATTTTATAGATTCCACTGATAAACATACTAAAAACAAAAAAATTGAAGAACATATAAAATCCATCAAGAAAAAAATCTTTTCTAAAAGCAGACTGTTGTTTACGCCATGGAAACACTAATTCAACACCCCATACAATGAGTGAGATCACAATAAGACCCCAAAAATAATTTCGAGTCCATGGCACTTCAAAACAAATAGACTTCCAAGTCCATTGAACGGTACCTAAAAAAGCGTTAAAAAATAATTCTAAATACTCCATTTAATAGTCTAAAAGCACTTTCAATTCTTGCACAAAAGTACGCTTTGCAAGGTACTGATCTTCAAGCGCACTTGCAAATGGAATGGGTGTTTCTATACTGGCAACTCGTTTGACAGGTGCATCTAAATACTCAAATGCTTGTTCCATCAATTGAGACGAAATATCAGATGAAATACTTCCAAACAACGAATCTTCTTGTAAGATAATTGCTTTGTTGGTTTTCTTAACAGAGGTTAATATCGACTCAAAATCTAAGGGCTGTAAGGTTCTCAAATCTAATAAATCCGCTGAAATATGCGGGTTTTCATCTAAAACCTCAAGTGCCCAATGGACTGCAGCACCATAGGCTATGATGGTAATATCGGTCCCTTCCCTGAGCTTTGAGGCCACTCCAAACGGAAGCGTGAAATAATCTAGAGGAACGTCCTGTCGTATACTTCGATACAAGGCTTTATGTTCAAAAAACAAAACGGGATTTGGGTCATTGATCGCGGTTGCCAACAGGCCTTTCGCATCGTATGGAAACGCTGGATATACCACTTTTAGACCTGGTGTTTTGGTAAACCAAGCTTCGTTTGTTTGGGAATGAAACGGCCCTGCTGCAACCCCAGCCCCACACGGCATTCGCACCACAATATCTGCCGCCTGGCCCCAGCGATAATGGGATTTTGCTAAATAATTTACGACCGGATTAAATCCTGACGTCACAAAATCGGCAAATTGCATTTCTACAACTGACTTAATCCCAGCAATGGATAAACCCATAGCAGCTTCAACAATCGCTGATTCGCAAATAGGCGTATTTCGAACCCTTGATTTCCCAAATAATTCAACAAAATTTTCAGTGATTTTGAAAACCCCTCCATATTCTGCGATATCTTGGCCCATAATCACCATGTCTGTATGTAATTCCATCGACTGTTTTAAGCCCTCGGAAATTGCGTCAATAAAGCGTTTTTCTTTCTGTTTTGATGCAGGATTGACTGCGATATAATCAAACGGCTTATAAACATCTAATAACTCTGTTTTTAAATCTGGACTAATCACAGGTTCATCAAAAGCGGTTTGTAAGCCCTCTTGAATTTCGTCCGAAACCGTCTGTTTATAGTCTTTTATATCTTTATTAGTAATAATTTTTTTATCGAGAAGATAGGATTCGAAGTTTGAAATTGGATCTTTTTTAGCCCAGGTATCCATCAACTCTTTAGACACGTATTTTGTACCACTCGCCTCTTCATGACCACGCATTCTGAATGTTTTAAATTCAATTAATACCGGACGAGGATTTTTTCGTACACTTTTGGCGATGGCATCTACTTTAGAAAATACTTCGATTACATTGTTCCCCTCAATCACATGCGCTTCCATCCCATAGCCTATGCCCCGGTCGGCGATCGACTCACAATTATACTGTTCATTGGTGGGTGTCGAAAGTCCATAGCCATTATTTTCTATACAAAATAAGACTGGCAAATTCCATACTGAAGCCACATTAAGCGCTTCATGAAAATCGCCTTCGCTGGTCCCACCATCTCCAGAAAAAACAGCGGTAAGCTTCGATTCATTTCTCAAAACATGTGAGAGTGCAATTCCATCTGCCACCCCTAATTGAGGCCCCAAATGAGAAATCATTCCAATGATTTTATAGTCTTGTGTCCCAAAATGAAACGACCGATCACGGCCTTTTGTAAATCCGTTGGCTTTGCCTTGCCATTGAGAAAATAATCGAAATAAAGGAATTTTACGGGAGGTGAATACGCCCAAATTCCGATGCATTGGAAGGATGTATTCATCCGCATCTAAAGCAAGGGTCACTCCTACTGAAATTGCTTCTTGCCCAATTCCTGAAAACCATTTGGATATTTTTCCTTGCCGTAGTAAAATCAACATTTTTTCCTCAATAAGCCTGGACTTCAGCATATTGAAATACAAAGACTTTTGGGTTTCTTTGTTGACTTCTTTAGAATGGAATTGAAATAAGGGTTTCAAATGTTATTAGTTTGTCTTTCAAAAATAGGAAAATATTAGTTAGGAATCTTTAACTTTAAAAAATTGCTTTTTTTAAAACTTGTGAATTGCTATATTTGTTAAGAACAAGATTAAACCAAAACCATGAACAAAATTCCAAGTGTCAATCTATTAGAGTTTTTATCCAACGACCCAAAAGTCAAACAAAAATTTGTCGATGAAATTGGTCATGCCTATGAAACCATTGGATTCGTGGCGCTAAAAGGTCATTTTTTAGAGGACTCTTTAGTTGATAATTTATATTCTGAAGTCAAGCAGTTTTTTGACCTACCAACAGAACAAAAACAACAATATGAAGTTCCAGGCATTGGAGGCCAACGCGGTTATATTTCGTTTGGAAAAGAAAGTGCCAAAGGTAGAACTGAAGGCGATTTAAAAGAGTTTTGGCATTTTGGGCAGTATGTTCAAGATAGCCCCGAACTTGAAGCCGAATACCACGAAAATGTGGAAGTTAAGGAGCTTCCTGAGTTTAATCGGGTTGGAAAAGAGACGTATCAAATGCTGGAGAAAACAGCAAAATATGTATTGAGAGCGTTGTCGATTCATTTGGGCTTGGATGAATTTTATTTTGATAATTATATCCATAATGGAAATAGTATTCTTCGCCCCATTCACTATCCACCGATTACGGAAGAACCAAAAAATGCCGAACGTGCTGCAGCCCATGGCGATATCAATCTGATCACTTTACTTATGGGTGCTCAAGGACGTGGCTTACAAGTTCAGAATCTTGAGGGCGAATGGATTGATGCCATCGCAAATCCAGATGAATTAATGATCAACGTGGGTGATATGCTCTCGCGTCATACGAATAACAAACTAAAATCAACCATCCATCGAGTGGTCAATCCACCCCGTGAGTCCTGGGGCACCTCGCGTTACTCCATCCCTTTTTTCATGCACCCTATTAGTGCGATGAAATTAGATGTTTTAGACAGTTGTATCGATGCCGATAGCCCAAAACAATTTGAGGACATCACTGCTGGAGACTATTTAAGTCAACGGATCAAAGAATTGGGATTAGCCAAAAAATAATGGATTTAAAAGATCAACTTAAAAACCTATTTCCAGAGCATACCGAAAGTCCTGCACCCCCATCCGAAGTCAAACCAACTTCTATTTGGATGCAAGACACTCCTATTATTTGTAAATACGAAAAGCGAAAAGGAAAACCCATTACAATTATTGAAGGCTATACAGGCGCCGATAAAGATTTTAAAATTCTGGCAAAAGATCTCAAAAAAAAATTTAGTGTTGGTGGGAGTTTTAAAAATGACATCATCATCATTCAAGGCGATTACAGAGATAAAATCATGGGGTTTTTGAAAGACCTTGGTTTCAATGTGAAACGAGTCGGGGGCTAAGCTAAAAAAAATTATATGTCTATAAAAAATTCTGAACTCATACTCAATCCTGACGGGAGTATTTATCATCTTCATTTAAAACCTTCTGACATTGCAGATACCATCATTTTTGTGGGCGATCAAGATCGCGTGTCCGAAGTCACTAAGCATTTTGATAGTGTAGATTTTGAAACTCAAAGTCGCGAATTTAAAACTCAAACTGGCATCTATAAAGGGAAACGACTCTCTGTTATTTCCACTGGAATTGGATCTGATAATATCGATATCGTGATCAATGAATTAGATGCTTTGGTGAACATAGATTTCGAGACTCGAGAGATTAAAGCCAGCAAAACAAGTTTGTCGATTATACGCATTGGAACCTCGGGAGCATTACAACCCGATATCGATGTTGATAGCTTTGTATTGAGTCGCTACGGGATGGATATTAATGGAATGCTTCAATCGTATAAAGTGGATGCTATTAAACATGCGGATATCGAGAATGCTTTTGTGAGTCATACGCAATGGAGTCCTCAAAAACCCTATCCAGTGATCATAAAAAATTCTCAAACATTAGAAGATGTATTAAAGAGTGACCAAACAATTTTTGGAATGACGGCGACTTGTGGCGGGTTTTATGGCCCTCAGGGTCGTGTGTTGCGTTTAGAATTGCAAGATGAAAGTCTGAACCATAAAATGGATAGCTTTGACTATAAAGGTTTAAAAGTGACTAATTTTGAAATGGAAACCTCAGCCATTTATGGATTGTCAAAGTTATTAGGGCATGAAGCCTGTTCCATGAATGCTATTTTGGCCAATAGAGCTTTAGGGCTTTTTAGTGAAAACCCGCAAGCGACGATCGATAAACTAATAACTTATACCCTAAATAAACTTGTTTCTTAAATGAAAAACGTACGCATTGGTGGAGTTCCCGAACACTTCAATTACGCTTGGTATTTGGCTTTAAAAGACGGCCATTTTAAGCAACATGACATCAACGTTCGTTGGAAGGATTATTTTGGAGGAACGGGTCAAATGACTCAAGCGCTTCGGAATAATGAAATCGATATGGCGGTGATTTTGACAGAAGGAATTATCAAAGATATTACCGGAGGAAATCCCAGTAAAATTGTCCAAGTTTTTGTGGAATCGCCTTTGATATGGGGGATTCATGTCGCGCATGATTCCACTTTCAAGCAGTTGAACGAACTAAAAGGTCAACGTGCTGCAATCAGTAGATATGGTTCTGGCTCCCATTTGATGGCCTATGTCAATGCATTACACTTGGATTGGAACCCCACAACAGATTTACAATTTGAAGTCGTTAAAAATCTCGATGGTGCTGTGGATGCTTTAAGTCAACAAGAAGCCGATTATTTTATGTGGGAGAAATTTACCACAAAGCCTTTGGTCGATCAAAAAAAATTTAGACGTCTGGGCGAATGTCCAACTCCTTGGCCCTGTTTTGTGATTGCGGTGCGCGATGAATTTATCTTAAATGAAAAAGAAACGCTTCAAACGATTCTAAAAATCATCAATACCATCACGGCTGATTTTAAACAAATTCCAGAAATTCATGCGATTATTTCTGAGCGTTATCAACAAAAAAATGAGGATGTAAAAGCGTGGCTAGAACTCACCGAATGGTCACAAGAAACGCTTAAAGTGTCGACGGTTGAAGCGGTTCAAAATCAATTGTTAGAATTAGAGATTATTTCCGAAAAATGGCCCTATGATCGATTGGTCGCGAACTTGGACGACTAACCCCAATCTATGGGCGATTTGCCCTTTAATTTTAGAGCGGCATTTGTTTTGCTAAAATGTTTGTTTCCAAACCAATACCCTCTATTGGCACTCATGGGCGATGGATGCCCACTTTTTAAAATTGTATGTTTTTTGGTATCGATGAGATTTCGTTTCGTTTTAGCGACGCTTCCCCATAAAATAAAAATTAGATCCGATTTTTGATTGGACAGCATCTTGATCACAGCATTTGTAAATTCTTCCCACCCTTGTTTTTGATGGCTGCCCGCAAATTTGGCCCGCACACTCAAAGTGGCATTGAGCAATAAAACACCCTGATTAGCCCAGGCAGTTAGGTCCCCATTAGAGCGGTATGGAAGCCCGATATCAGATTCCAATTCCTTGAAAATATTTTTTAAAGAAGGTGGATGTGCTAAGTTCTCATTCACAGAAAAGCTCAAACCATTGGCTTGCCCTTCGCCATGATAGGGATCTTGACCGATAATGACAACTTTTGTGTTTTCAAATGCACAAGCATCAAAGGCGTTAAATAACTGATCGAACGGAGGATAACAAGTATGTAAGCCATACTCCACACGTACAAAAATATCTAATTTTTCAAAATAGGGCTTCGAAAATTCAGATTCTAAGGGGGGTAACCAGGTTCCTTTGAGCTTTAGCATATAAATTAAATTGGTTAAACATTCTGATTTAGTACGCTAATTTAAACTATATTTTTCAAACATTAATACCTACATTTGTGGAGGCTTATGCACGACCAATATGATTAATATTTCCAAAAAAACTTTACAAGATTTAGAATTTAAATCCGTAATTCTTCAAGTAGCGACTCACAATGTAACCATTTTGGGGAAACTAGAGGTCTTATCTACAACGCCATTTTCAGAAAGAGTGGATGTACTTGAAGCACTTCAACTGACCAACGAATTTGTAAGCTCTTTTGATAATGAAAATCGAGTCCCTAATCATGGATTTGATGCCATTACCGAAGAATTAAAATTAGTTCGGATTGAAAATAATTATTTAGAAATTGATGGCTTTCGTAAAATTGCTGGTATCTGTGTCACTACCAATGTGCTGCTAAAATTCTTCAAAAAATTTCATGAATACTATCCGCTTTTAAAGGCCCTTTCATCTGAATTAGAACCCAATAAAGACATTTCAGAGACAATCAACGGCGTAATCGATAAATATGGAGACATTCGGAATGATGCTTCCGATACCTTGTATGGCTTACGGAAATCGATTCAATCGGTTCGAACTAAAATCAATACCAGTTTTAATTCAGCTTTAAGCATGTATAATAGCGCCGACTATTTGGACGATATTCGGGAAACCGTCATGGAAAACCGCCGTGTTTTGGCCGTAAAAGCCATGTATCGCCGTAAAGTCAAAGGCAGTATTTTAGGTGCAAGTAAAACAGGGAGTATTGTGTATATTGAACCGGATACCACCCAACAACACCAACGGGATCTAAATAATTTAGAGTTTGAAGAAACCGAAGAAATCAAGCGAATTTTGCTCGAACTCACCAGTTTTATTCGTGGGTATGCCCCACTTTTAGAAAACTACCAGTTATTTTTAACAAAAATTGATGTCATCTATGCCAAAGCAAAGTATGCAAAATCAATTTCGGGAGTGCTCCCAGAAATCACCAAACATCAAGAAATAGACTTGGTTAACGCCTACCATCCCTTGTTGATGGTGGCGAATCAAAACGAAGGGATTACGACCTTTCCTCAAACCATCACCATGACAACCGAAAGTCGAATCATTGTGATTTCGGGACCCAATGCCGGTGGAAAAAGTATCACCCTTAAAACCGTAGGATTGTTGCAACTCATGGTACAATCTGGGATGCTTATTCCTGTGCATGAACGTTCAAAGCTTTGTTTATTTGATTCTATTCTAAGTGATATTGGCGACAATCAATCTATTGAAAATCATTTAAGTACGTATAGCTATCGCTTGAAACAAATGAATTATTTTCTAAAGAAATGTAATAAACATACGCTCTTTTTAATTGATGAATTTGGAACCGGTAGTGACCCTGAATTGGGAGGTGCGTTGGCCGAAACCTTTCTAGAAGTTTTTTATGAACGAGAAGCTTTTGGCATTATCACGACGCATTATAGCAATTTAAAACTTTTGGCAAACGAATTACCACACATCCAAAATGCGAATATGTTGTTTGATGAAAAAACCTTGCTGCCCTTGTTTAAGTTGGTCATTGGTCAGGCCGGGAGTTCTTTTACTTTTGAGGTGGCTCAAAAAAACGGCATTCCTTTTAGTTTGATTAATCGCTCTAAAAAGAAGATTGAACGCGGCAAAATACGGTTTGATAAAACCATCGCTAAACTGCAAAAAGAACGTTCTAAACTAGAAAAAACAGAACGGGCCTTGAAGCAAAATGAGATCAAAAAAAGTCAGGAAGCCGATAAATTAGAAACGACCAATGCGAAGGCTAAGAAAAAATTACAAAGCTATCAAGAGCTTTTTGATAGCAATCAACGCTTGGTATATCTGGGTCAAAAAATTAGTGACTTAGGCGGGAAATACTTTGATGATAACCGGAAACGGGAGTTAATGGCAGAGCTTTTTAAATTGGTTCAGGTAGAGAATTCGAAACGCCAAAAAGTAAGTCAAAAACAAAAAAAGGTGTTGATTGCCAAAGAAATTGAATTAAAAAAAGAAGTTGAGAAAAAGGTGGAAGTCATTCGTCAACAAAAAAAGAAACAAAAAGCAAAAGCGGCTTTAATTCCACCCAAACCAAAACGCGTTTTGGTCCTCGGAGATTCCGTCCGATTGGAAGATGGCCGCGCTGTGGGTACAATTGATAAACTCGAAAAAAACAAAGCGGTAGTCAACTATGGACTGTTTACGACGACCGTTAATATTGACCGCTTGGAATATGTAAATTCTAAAAAATAATGCAAACTACGGTCTTTTTTGATGGCGTGTGTAACCTCTGTAATCGGAGTGTCAACTTCCTCATATCTAAAGATAAAAAAGAGAGTTTAAAATTTGCGTCTTTACAAAGTGAGTATGCCCAAAACCTGATTCCAAAAGAGGTGCTAAATCATGGGAATTTAGACACTATTATCGTTTATATGGATGGTAAATTCTACGACCGAAGTCATGCCGTTCTAAAACTATGCAAAATCTTAGGAGGGCTGTATTCCGTTTTTCTAATTGGATACCTCATCCCCCGTTTTATACGCGATGGCTTGTATCGATTGATCGCCAACAACCGCTACCGTTGGTTTGGAAAAACAGAGCATTGCAGGGTACCGACTCCCGAACTAAAAGATCGGTTTTTGGAATAAAGGTATTGAATAGTATTATGTTAAAAACCAAGCTCCCTTGGCCGCTATTAATTTTTTTTAGTACATTTAACAAGTGTTAGACCCCAAATCTGATTCTTCATTTTAACCAATTCAACATTTAAGTAAACTATTAAGAAACTGTAACTACAAACCGGTGTGTGGATATGTGGTGTTTTTATACCCTTTTACGTATGCGCTGAATAAGCGCAACTTAAAAAAAGAATGCAGACTTTAGAAAATGATAAACGAGAACAAAAGTTCCTATTTATCGAGAAATAGAGGCGTATAAACAGGAGGTTTATTCTCCATATAACCATTTATAGGCAAATGAAAAGAATAATGAATAAACTAATAACATTAATTTTAATTGTTTCGACTTATCATATAAGTTACGCAAACAACGGAAAAGTTGCTTATGCTTATCCTGTTAAAAACATGGTAGTAGATGGAAATTTCACGGATTGGAGTAATCAAAAATGGATGTTTTTACGGGAAGGGCTACCTTTAACAACAAATACAAAAGATTTTCAAACAAGGTTTCAAGTTGGCTACAATGTACAAGAAAATGCTGTTTACTTTCTTGTCGAAATATCGGACAATCAATATATAAGTGAAAAATCTGAACCTTGGTATTTGGTGGATAATTTAGTGCTTTATTTTAATCCTATGCATTCTGAAGCTGCTTCTACTGCATCTATGCTTATCTTGAATGAAAAAGGTATTCAATTAGAACAACCAGATCTAAGTCATCAATTTCTTAAAGAAAATGACGTTATATGGAAAATGATAAGAAAAGGTAAAAAACGTTACTATGAAGGTAAAGTAACCTTTGAAAAAGGAGTCAAAACGCACAAAACAATCGGATTTGATATACTCGTGGTAGATGCAGATATAAACAAAGAAATCAAATATGTTAGTTGGGGAAAAGGTCAACAAAAGCAATATCGTTCAGGGCAATTAGGTGATATTGTCCTTTTGAGTAATGATGAACGTTCTTTTGGTATTATAAATGGAAAAATCCAGTGGAAAGAAAATATTCCTGACCCAATACCAGACGTTATTAAAATAAAATCTAAGAAGCATCCAGATTTTTGGATAACTGTTGAAGTCGATTCAACAGGAAACTTCAAAGCAAATTTACCTATTGGTGAGTACAATATACAATCTGCATATAAAATAGCCTCACCATTGGCTGATAATGGAGTTGGTAATCAATCAAGGATAGATGATACTTACAAAAAGGAAATCCTAATCGAAACAAATAAAACAGAAGATATTGGAATATTTAATATTCCGACCTTCAAACTACCTCACTATCTCTATGAGAAAGAAGGAGTATTACATAAGTTTGATACGACAAAAACTCAAAAAGTAGATAATTTTATTGCTAATATTTGTGCCTATTATAACATACCGGGAGCCTCTGTTGCACTCCTCCAAAACGGTAAAATAGTTTATTATAATACATTTGGAGTAGAAAATTTATTGACTCAAAAGCCAGTTACTGAAACCATTTTGTTTCAAGCTGCTTCAGTAACCAAAAGTGTATTTGCATTTATAGTATTAAGGCTTGTTGAAAAAGGAGTTATTGATTTAGACAAACCGCTTTATCAGTATTTGCCATTTAAAAATATAGAACATAATGAACATTATAAATTACTGACAGCACGATTAGTATTATCACATCAAAGTGGATTGTCAAATTGGGCTTGGGGTGGTCCAGGAGGGTTTGCATCAGGACAAAAAACAGATTTATTATTTAAACCAGGATCAAAATATGGCTATTCAGGTGAAGCATTTCAGTATTTAGGAAGAGTGGTAGAAAAAGTAACAAAGAAGGATTTAAATCAACTTCTTAAAGAAGAAGTTCTTGACGCTTTACATATGCCACCTATGTATTTTATGGAGAATGAGGGAATAATACAAGCGAGAGGTCATTATGCTGACGGGCGCCCCACTTATTATGGCTTACCATATGAACCAGGAGTTTCATATAGTTTATTGACGGAAGCAAATGCTTTTGCAAATTTTGTAGTTGCATTAAGCAATAAAAAAGGACTTTCTAATGAAATGTACCAACAATTAGAGAAGCGTTTGGCTTTTACAAGTGATTTCGATTCTCCAGATGGTCTGTATTGGAATGTTGGTACAAGTTTGGGCTTTTTTGTGCAAGACACTCCATTTGGAAAAGCCATTATGCACGGAGGTAATAATGGTAATTTTCAAGCAGAATTTGTATTGTATACAGAAAAAAAGATGGGCTTTGTGGTCTTCACAAATAACAATACGGGACATAAATTGGCGGAAGAATTAGGGAAATATTTGATGTATGGTATATAGTAAATCTACCTATAACAAAGAACTGAGCTAAAAAACAACTCTTTTCTTAATAAATTTTAGACACTAGTATTCTAGGCATAATTTTACAATTAAACTGTTTTGGTTCATTATTTTTAAATTTCACT
>ERZ1048068.1609-NODE-1609-length-17185-cov-11.616346_pt1 | contig 17185 bp, 18 predicted proteins | sample MGYA00383098_ERZ1048068 | MGnify/ENA primary metagenome ERZ1048068 (study PRJEB29581, sample SAMEA5548368) | metagenome | biome: marine; feature: coastal; material: water | depth 1 m | study: Short-term variability in the microbial, nano- and picoplankton... | reverse complement strand
AAGAGCGATGAACCACATTCTAAAAAGATAGTTACACCATTACCAGCAGCATTATTATTATTGTAAATATTGTAGTAACCATTAAGGGATGTCCCGCGAACATCTAAACCTTGAATATATCTAGCAGTAGGAGCGTCTAATGTTAGTTTCATACACGAAACGAAATTATCTTGTTTGTATTGTTCTAATCCCATAGTTTCATTACATACATGACCTCTAATACCTGATTGACGAGTAATTAATAAAAGGTCTTCAGCAGTAGCACGGAACATAGGAAATTTTGCTCCATTAAGCTGCCATTCGTATAAGTTCTTGGAAGATGTAGGAGGTTCGGCAAATTGTGTGTAAGGGTGAATATATTTAACTTTTCCAAAATCTAAAACACGATCACTTCCTGTATCTGTAATCTCATTATAACCAGCCGCAGGAACAGGGGCACGGCTAGTTCCTACAGGATTAACATTTTTATGATGAGCTACGATAATTCTGTTCAAGCTCTGGCTTGCGATATTAAAGCGTGAAGCACCAGCATTATTATCACGGAAGGCAAAATATTGAAGAAATCCAACTTCTAAATGATCGTTAGATGCCATTTGTTCTGCGTAAAGTTGGTCTAGGACGCCGTTTGCCATAGAATAAGCTTTAATTGTGAAATACATGTTATTTAATTCATAAGAAACAGTATCACCATTTGTTGATGCTTTAAAATCAGCTTTTGTAAGACCATCGCCCGATGTTATAACATTATTAGCTTGATCTAAAAAGAGTGTTACTACAATATCACCCATTAAATCAGTAGAGAGAATTGGTGGTTGAACCGACGAAAGAAAACCTTTCCATTTATTAATACAGAATTGAGTAGAGTTATTTAATGAGGTAGGTGCTTCATTAACTGTAACAGATGTTCCATCAACATAATTATTGTTAGCACCAGTTGTAATAATTTCAGGGTGGTTCATTCCAGCATCTAATTCAGCACCATCAACAATATCTTTAGCTTTTGATAATACTGAATAAAAGTTCGCACCACTTGCGACTGAAACTCCACCAATAGAAACTTCAACCCTATTCAAAACCTGATCTATCCCATTTGGTAAGCGTGCTGTGTTTGTTCCTGTAGCACCACTTGTTTTCATATTGAAATGCCATGCAAGCGTAGGAATTTCAACTAAAGCATTACTAGGGACAGTCACTCTAATAATGGATTGAGGAGTAATAGAGCTAGACTGATTTTGAACCTCAAGGCGAAAGTGACCTACCGACAGACCTTCTAAACGAGAGCAGAAATATTCAAGCATTGGAGATACCGACATCTTTTTTATAATATTACAAAAGATTTTTTTTTAAATTATTAAATCTAAAAAAAAAACATTTACTAAATTAGTATCCCGCTGGATTTCCATAATTTGATTTTCCATGTTTATGTTTCATTAAAAGATTACTATCAAATCTAGCAGGATATTTATGTGGTATTTGAATACCAGCAGCACTAGCTTGACCGTAAGCTACATCTTGAACTATATCAACTCTTAAAGTTGATGTAAAATATCTATTACCTGTTGTTGCTTGTCCTAAACTATATAATGGTAAATTACGATTTCTACTATCTGTTAATCTAATGTCTAAATGATTAATACTATTTTGATACATATTACAGAAAAATTCTTTATCACTTGTTGGAGTGTATTGGACGAATTCAGTATCAATCTTAATTTCTGCTAAAATATTTGAAGGATTAAGTTTATTCTCACCTGAAGTTGTTAAAATAGTATCAAATGCTTCACTTGCGTAAATTTGAGGAGTTGGATTAATTCTCATATATACATTTGGTTCAGTTGAGCGTTGAGCTGGATATTTGCTAGATATAATAATTTTATTAGCATTAGTAATATCTACATTAAAACTATTTACTAAAGTAGTTGCTGGTAATCTATCAGCTCCTAAAAGTAATCCAGCATCAGCTCCTGGATTAGCTAATAATAAACCACCTGGTATATTTTGAGTATCAATAATAGTATTTAAAAACCATGAACCATCTGTTAAATCACTTGCTACAATACCGTGTGGATTAGTTGTATCAATTGTAATAGTAAGTATATTATTGCTTGTTCCTGCTATACTTGCTGAAGCTGGTGGTAGTACTGTTGTATTTAATGTAACACCGCCATAAAGCCCTAAACCATTTATAGCACTTACTACAGCATTACCAAATGATTTAGCTAAATCATGTAGAGAGGCGTAATTTTGATTAGGTAGTTTAACAACACTATATACTCCACCCTGCTTTAATACTAAAGTATCATTATTATTATTGACATCAGTCCAGTTCTTATACATATTAAAGTTTAAAAGAGTTAATCTAATATATTGGTCTTTATTTCTAGTCATTATAGAATTATTACCAAATTGAAATTTATAATTTTGACCATCTAATGTAGCGTCATCTGTATTTAAAAACATATTATAACTTTCTACTATCTTTTCAGTTGAATAAGGAGTCATGAGAGTTTCAGTCATTTTATATTATAAATATATATTTTTTTATTCTTTTTTACCTTTTACTAAATCATTATATTCAGGGTGTCCTGGATTAATTACTTCTATACTTTTTGATACGCCTTGATTTAATCTTTCTTTAATTGGCTTTTCCCATAAACCTTCATTTATAATTTTTTTTATATCTTCTTCAGGTTTATTTTTTACTAAATCATATACATATTCTAACCATTTAAAAGGTATTGTAGGGTGTGATCTTAACATATTTTCTAACATTTCATTTCTTTCAGCTATTTCTAAATTAGAATATCCGTATGGATTAGGTATTTCTTTTCTTGGAATTGTTGATAAATCTAAATATTTATTTTCTTCTAATTCAACATTCTCACTCATTTAATATATAAAAAGAAAAAAAAAATTTATATATTACTACTTTTTAAAAAAGTAATTCAAAAAGGGGTTGAAGGGGTTAAATCCGCTCCCATAAAATTATTTATATCTTTTTCATCATATACACTACCAGCATCTCTTAAAAGGTCATTAAATAATGCTTCTCTTCTAGGTTTATCACTCTGTGCCGCTAAAGATTTTGTAACTGTTGTTGTGAATCCACTAGCTTTAGCATCTTGTAATAAATTACCGAATACTGTCATTTGATCTCTTTTATTTAAAAACATAAATTGAGATGCTAATGGAGCAATTCCAGCTCCTTGTAATGTTTGCTGTCCTGGAGAGCCTTGATTTACTACTACTTGAGAACCACCTACTTGAGTTGTTCCTGCTGGAACTACACCCACAGGTTGAATAATTGGTCTTGAAACTCTAACAGTTCCTACAGCTCTAGCATCTCTTAATCTTTCAGCAATACTCATAGATGACATAGAAACTACTGAAACAGATGTATTTGAGGTTGCTTTCATAGCTTCAAAATATCTGTCTCTTACTCTATCATAAGATTCTCCTTTTACTTCTGCTAATTGACGTAAATAAGCTTTTGGATTTACTGGAGCTTGAACTGCGTGACCTCCTATATTACCTAATACATTATAAGTTTTTGCTAGATTAGGTATTTTTTGTATTTCACAGTGTTCTAACATATTCTCATCACTTAAAAAAGTTCCTTTCAAATTAGCCATTTATAATATTAAAAAATATTATTTTTTTTTATCTTTATTTTTATTTTTTCTTGTTAATTTCTCTCCACATTTTTTATCTACAATTGTTAATAATCTTTTAATTTCTAAAATTTCTTTTGATAAACCTTCTTTTTGTTTTTCAGGTTGCTTACCATATTTTTTTACTAATTGAGACATATTCATTAACGCCATAATTATAATATAAATAAATATTTTATTTTTTACATTCACATTTACCCTCTAAACTTGGAGGTATTAAATATTCATTCCAGCCTTTTCTAAACATCTTCGTTTTACATTTAGCAGAAAAATCAATTAATAAAAATTGATAATCTTCATTATGACACGTAGCTAGTAACTCATCAAATTCTTCATCTTTAATAGGTAAATCACATTCTTCTTTAATTTTTTTAATTTGATTATCTTGATTAATTTTAAATAATAATAGATGTAAGCACTGCTCCCTGATTATTCTTGGAACGCCGCCAAGGGCACAATATGACTGAACCAACATAAAAACTGATACACCTAACCCATCTAGCACATGTCTGTGACGAATACATAAATTTACTAAACCTGATGTTCTACAAGCCATCACATCTGTATTTAAACAATCATCTAAAATTATTCCTAATCGTGGTGGCTGTTCTACTGGATTTTTCCATACAGGAGGTTCATCAAAAAAACCTAAATCTTCATATAAATTCATATCATCACCATCTAAATATTTTAAATAATTCTTTCTAGAAATATCATTTTTAAATTTTTTATATAATTCTTTTTTTACTAAAAATTCGTCCCATTCCTCCTTCTCTCCTTCACATCTTTTTAAAACTTCATTAATACTATCTTTTGTTGGTTCTATTATATCTTCTTCTTGTATATATGCTATATCTAAAATTTCTTTATTTGAGTTATACGATGGTGTTATACAAAATATTTTATCATAATAATTTTTATCTCTAGCTACTTTTAAAAAATTACATAAATTTAGCGTTTTACCCCCACCTCGTTTTCCATTTATAACCATAAGGGTATGGAGCTTAATAAATTCATCATCTGTTGGAATTGTAAATGCTGTTTTTTTAGGTAACTGTAATTTAACTATATTTACATTTTTGGTTTTCATTATTATAATATTTAAACATTTTATTATTAATTATTTGTTTGTATTCTAACATTAGCAGCTTCTAGTTCTCTAGCTTCTAAAACATTTCTCTCACAAGATATACAAAAACAGTTTATTTTAGAGCATCTACTTTTTAAAATAAAAGATAAAACACCACCAGTTATACCCGATGCGATTCCTATTACTGCTAAAATAAAACTTTCACTAACTACCATATCTACAGTTGATGAATTGTTTTCCATTAATATTAATTAATATTTTAAAAATTTATATTAAAGTTAGATAGCATTAGGTGGTGGTCGTAGTGTTGATGTTTGTGCTGGTGCTGGTGCTTTAGGTTTATTGCTTGGTGTTACTGTTGTCCCTTTTCGTTGTTGAGCTAAATAATTCATTATTTGAGAATGTGTCATTCCAGCAATTTCACTTTTAGATAATGTTTGACCTTTTACATAATTTTCTGTTGGTGGATTTAAAATAGTAGGTTTTGATAATACTTTTGTAGAATGTGTGATAGTAGGTTGGTGAAACGCATTATGAAAGCTATTTGAATAATGTTGTAAAGATGACATAGCTTGTTCTGCTTGTGCTGCTGCTTCAGCTCTTTCACTTTTTGATGTTACAATTTTACCGTTTTGAATATGATTAGTTATTACTTGTTGAGAAGCTGCTAAATCACCTTGAGTTTGATTCTCTAATTGTTTTTGTTTTTGATATGTATGGTAAAATTCTGTAAATCCAATTTGATTAGCTAAATTAGGTTTATCTTTAAAGAAATCTTCTTCAGTTGAAATTTGAGCTCCAAATTGTAATGATTGAACAATAGCTGATATTTTAGGGTCTAAAATTCCTGAATCCGCAGGATCATGTGGTTTTATCAGATGTGTTAATTGATTACCAAAAATACTAAATGGATTTTCAGGATTTGGTAATTCTTTTATTCCTAATTTATTTCTTTCTTCAGGAGATAAACCTGCTATTATATTATTATAATAACCTATAAAATTAGTAGTATTTAAATATGCTTCTTGAGGTACAGAATTAATATTTATCCCCTGTTCTTTTAATCGTGAAATTAAATTAGTCATAGTAGAAGTTCTTGCGTCAAATTGTTGGTTCATAGTTGTTTGTAAATTTCTAGGTGGTAATCCTATATTAAATTGTGATAAGTATTTATGAAATGTTGCTCTAAAACCTTCTTGGTCTAATGCTTGGTCTCCATCATTTAATTTACCTTGTAATTCATTTTGTGCGTCAGCTATTGTTACAGCACTAGCTCCTATAGATTTTAAATAATCAATAATATAACTATATTGTTGTCTTAAATTTAATTCACCTCCTTCTTTTGTAGCCATATTAACTAATTCATGATGTTGTCTTACAGAGGCAGCATATTCTTGAGCTTGTTTTATTTTTTCTTTTTCTTCATGTTTAGCTTGAGCGTAACCTGAACCAATTGCTACAGCACCAACAATTCCCGCACCTATTAAAGCAGCCCAACCAATAGGATTCCAAGCATCTGCCGCCCCAATTGCTGAAAGTGTTGCTGCTGTTCCTTCTGCTCCCGCTGTTGCTGCTACTGCTGCCCCTGCTGTTGCTGCTCCTGCTAATGTAGCTCCAGCTAAATAAGTTGTTCCCAATCCAGCAACATATCCTACTTCACTACCAATTAGATTAGATACTATATCTTTAGTGTATATATTAGCGTGTTCTCCAAAAAGGTCTTTAACAGCATTTGTAGTTACATTTGATACAACCATACTTACACCTCCACCTATAGCTCCACTAGCAACATTTACTATTCCACTTGATGCTAATGTATCTAAAATTGCGGAAGTTGAGCTTCCAGTTCCTTTAGCAATTATTCCAGCAACTTTCATAGCACCAATTTCACCAGCTGCCGAACCAACAGAACCTTCTATAAAGTCTTTTTCAGTAGAAGGCATATTTTTATCAATATTTAATTTATCCATTATATAACTACTTAATTCACCAGTTCCTAACCCTGCGAGAGCTGCTAATCCTCCTGCTGCGAAATTAAAACCTCCTAATCTTGCTGAATTACGCATAGGAGCCATATAATCAGTATCAATATCACTATATGATGCGTTGATTCTTCGTTCTAAATAATCCCTTGTTCCAGTTCTCATTTCTGTGTCACTATTAGCATATTTTAATGATTCATCGTGTGATAGACCACTTTCTTCACCATGTAGTAATGGTGTTTCTTCAGGATTAATTTTAGCTCTTGGATTACTACTCAACCAAGCTAATGCTCTAGATCCTATACCTTTTTTTCCTCTTACTCCTGTAGTCATTCCTCTTATAATTTTATTTATAGCTTCACGGTCTTCAACATCTAATACTCTTCCTAATCTTGTTGGTCTTTTTTCAGGTTGAAAAGCTCCTGCTGGTCTTCTTGCTAATTGTCGTATTCTAACATCTTCTACTCTAGATAAAATACTTCCTCTTGTTGTAGATCTTTCAGGTGGTTGTAATTCAAAACCTTCTTCTGTTGGAATTTGTCTATAAGCTCCTCTTGGTGCTTTAGCTGGTCTAGATAAAAAAGATTTTAATGATTCACCTTTTCTTTTTAATGCTTCATTAATATCATCTAAATGATTAGCAAATTCTCTTAATCTATTATGACTCTGTAATCGTGTAACTAATTTATATCTTTTACTTCTTTCTGTTGTTGTATCTGTTAATTGTGTTAATTCATGAGCGGATAAACCATCGTGACTATTTACAGTTGTAGGTATTGTTTTTATTGTAACATTATTAGTCTTTCCAGCAGCCATAACAGAAGCAGGGTCAGCGTTTGTTCTGATAATAAGATGATTTTGTTTAAAATTCTTATAATCATGAGTTCTATTTATATGTGGATTAAATACAGTTGAATCTACTTTAAATTCTTCAGCCATATTCATAGCTAATCCGCCTCCAAGTGAATAACCTACCATTTTTTGTATTTTATAATTAGGGTCATTTGCTACTTTACCTAAATCAGTTAATATTCTATTATATTTATTTGTATTTTTAGCATCTAAAAATCCAGCTTTAAAATTATAACCCCAATCTTCATTAAATTCAGGATTTTTAAATGGATTAGTTTTTGAACCTCTAAAAACAATATGTGTATCACCATTTAATTTTTTAAAAACACCAAAATCTGTAGTAGAATATTTATCGTCCATTAAACCAAATTGTTTTTCTAAATTTATAGTTTCATCATTATAACCTGTTGAATCTAAACCCATTTTACTATTTACTTTTTCAACATTTGGCTTATCACCGCCTGTATATCCTGCTTTATGAAAAACATGGTTTAATCGTGCTAAAGCAACCTCATCATTATTTAATTTAAAATCTGTAATAAATCCAGGTGATATACCACTTCTTACAAATTCATTAACTACTAATTTTAATTGTTGATGGTCTTCAGTAGTCCATTCGTGAGATGGTTTTCTAAATTTTTTTAATAATTCGTTTAAATGTTTTTTAATATCTGCTCTGTCTTCTTTACTAGAATTATAAAATAACTGTTTTATTTCTTTTTTTGAGAACTCTTCCATTTTATATTAAAAGAGTATATTTTTTTTTATCTAAAATAGCTATAAGGATTAAAACCTGGTCTATTAAATCTACTTGTTGGTTGTGGTGTAGGTGCTAATTGCTGTAATAATGGTTGTTGAACATTAGTATATGTTTTTTTAGGTGCTTGTCTTTTAACTACAACTACTTCTTCTTCTTCACTTTCTTCTTCAATTACATATTTAATTTTTTTTTCTTTTTTAGGTGGTGCTTTAGTTTTTCTATAATAAGGTTCATCATCAGTATCACTTGTATCACTAATTAATGGTTTAGGTTTAGGTTTAGCTTTAGGTTTAGGTGGTTCAGGTGGTTCTTCAGGGGGTGGTTCTTCTACTTGTAATTCAGGTTCTTGTACAGGTTCAGGTTGTTTAATAGATTTTTTATTTTTATTTTTAATTTCTTCAATTTCTTCTCTTTTATCATCTTCAAATTTTTCTTTAGCTATTTGTTTTGCTGTTTTACTTTTTGCTCTTGATTTTTCATCTTTTACTTTTAATTTATCTAATTCATAAGTAACTTTTTCTTCCATTTTTGCTTCTTTCATTTTGCGACGAACTTCAAGCGACTTTTCACGCATAACTGCTAATCTTTTTAGCTGCTCTTCAGTTAAAGGTTTTCTTGTTTTCTTCTCTTTTTCCATGTTTATACATATAACAAATATTTTTATTTTTATTAAATTTTTCTAAATCATTTGTTATTTATTTGTTAAATTATATTATTAATCATTTAATAATTATATAATTTCCATATTTAGTAATTAAAAAGGGGGGGTAGGGAGGGGGAGGATATGTCTTCAATTCCTTATATATAATATTTATTTTATATTATATATTTTTTTTTTATTTATTATGAATTTCATTTATACCCTCCCTACCCTCCCTACCCTCCCTAAAATAAATAAATAAATAAATAAATAATATATATATATACATAAAAGATAAGAAAAATAAAAAAAATAAAAAAAAATAGGTAGGGAGAGTATCTAACTTAACCCTCCCTTTTAGGGAGGCTTGAATAAATATAATTAAATTAATAATTTATAAGTCATAACACCAGAACTTTTAACATAACTAACCTTATCATCATAACTTTTAAGACGAGTTCCGAATTTAACTAAAGAAGGTTTAGAATTCATATTATTACCACACATTTCATAATATTTTATAAACTCTGAATATAAAGCCATACCTTTCATTTTACTTTTAATCATAGAATCTTGATTAAAATCATCAGCTTCTTGCTTCCAGTAATTGATAAATTCTAAAACAACATCTATATTATGTTCTTTCATAATATCCATAATTTTATTATTCTGTCTATCTCTTGATGGATTATAATTAGATAAATCACGATTTATTAATTCTTCATAAAACTTTCTCATAATAACATCATCATCAAGTGCTGAAGCTAATTTATTAAAATATTCAACATCACCTTTCATTTTACTACTTGTGTTAAAAACCATAAATCGTCGATCACCTTCCTCTAATTTTATAGAATTAAGATTATTAGTTGTAATAATATAATTTAAGAAATCCATAATTGTTATAGAATCAACACATTTCTTCTCCATTTCCATAGTTTTACCTGTAATAGATTCTTTTATGACTTCATTCAATTCAAATGTATCTTTACCACTTGCTTCATTTAAAACACATAATAATTTACCTTGTGTATTAGTAAATTTACCAAATACTTTATCTGTTCTACAAGTAACAATCATTTTTTTAATACCAATAATTTTTTTAAGGAATTCTTCAGCAATCATACTTTTACCAGTTCCAAATTCTTTATCATAAAGAATAACAGCAACTTCTGTTTTTTTATGAGGAAATTGAACAATATGAGCCAACCAATTTAAAAACCACTCATAATCTTTAACATCATCATTTAATAAAGTTTTAATATGAAAATGTACTAAAGTAGTGTCAGCAGTCATATCTAATGGAATACTTTTAATAGGAAAATCATTCCATAAGTTAAATGTATTTTCAGGACACATATCGATAGTAGGATAATAATCTACATTATCATAAAATCTAATATTTTCATCAGCCAACCATCTTGTTATAAAAGGTTTTTTAATGACTTCATTTGCTTTTTTATCATATTCCCAAAAATGTAAATGTTGAAAAGCAACTGTAAAATCATTTTTTTTATATAAAACATAATCATTTTTTTTAGTTTGAACGAACATAGTAGGAGATAAAATTTTAGCAAAATATTTTTCAAAATATTGTTTTTTATAATCATAAGATTGACATAAATTAAATGTTTTATTATTAAAATCATCAGTATCAAGTAATATTAAATCTTTTGTATTAATAGCATTTTTAAATGGTTTAATAATAAATTTAATATTTTCAAAATTAATAAAATCTTTATCATTATGACTTAAAGAGAATTGAGTTTTATTAATAATATTAACTAACTCATCAGCACCATCTTTTTTTAGAATTTGAAAACCATCATAATTATATGATGTAATAGTAAAATTATTATTTTTAACAATTTCAAAGCATTTCATAATAATTAATGTTTCGTATTCTTGAAGTATAATAGATAAAATCTTTGAAGGTTTAACATTAAATTTTTCTATATCAAATGATTTACCTTGTTTTTTTTCTGCTTTTTCTAATCTTCTGTTAGTTTCATATTTAACAATATCCTTGAACCTTTTATCGTTTTTTATAATTAAATTTGTATTAATTTGTATTTCTTCAATAAAATCAGTAATAAATTTTGGTAAATCACAATCAATATTAAATTCTTTTCTCCATAAATCAATAGATCCACCATATAATACTCTTGTGATGAGATTTTTAACAATATCTTTTTTATCATAATTAGTTTTATTATTTTTATTATATTCCTCAATTATTTTTTTATCAATATTAAATAAATCAATAACTTCATCTCTGTTCTCACAATAATATTTTAAATTATCAATATCATAAAAATCATTTGTTTTACATAAATCTAATAATAAATTACTATGACAATTGACAATATCAACGTCATATTCTGTATCTTGAAATAAAGAGCTTCTTATAGCATTCCACATAATAGTAGAACTTCTAACTTTATGATTTTTAACAAAAAACCTACCATATTTGTAATATTTAATATATTTAATATCAATACCTGAATCTTTATATAAATCACAATAATTTCTAACTTCGTCACGTTGTGTAGTCCATATATCAGGGTGCGTCCATATATTTTTAATTAAAGTTTTATTAGGATATTCTTTTAGTATAAAAGTGTTTGAAGCCATTTTATATATACTAAATATTTTTTATTTTTAAATCAATTTTTTAAATAAATATTTAATTATTTTCCCTAAATAGAAAAAATAATAAAATAAAATTGAATGAAATAAAAACTTTAAACATTTTCAATATCATATGAAGATAAAATCGTAGTAATAGATGTACCTCTGTTCTCACTAATCTCTTTTAGTTTATCAATATCATTTCTAAAATGATTAACAATAATTTTAAAATAGCGTCCCTCTCCCAACATTTTATATGTAGCTTTTTGTAAATGATAAGCAATAGCATTTTTATTTGGAATAAAGACACCGCATTTTAATTCATAATCTTGACAACCCAGTACTCGTCGCATAGCAACAATCATTTTTTTATCAGTAATAACATTAATCTTTTTACCATATAATTCTTTACCATCTTTAAAAGCAGTTTTATATTTGTTTCTAATGTATGTAACTTTTGTAGGGTGAAGCCACATATAATTTTTTTCAGGGTCATTCGCATCTTTTTTGCGTTTAACAATTTCAAAATCTAAATCTTGATTCCTTACTTGAAAATTAATTAATAAATAATTAATAATATAATCAGTCCATTCACTTTTTTCATATAAATAATCCATATATTCAATTAAGACATCATAAGAGGGTAATGATTCTTTTAATTCAACATTCTTTTCTTTTGTATGTTTAGTAATTGATTTTTTATTTTTATCTCTAACATCTTCTAATTTTTTAGTAGATAGTTTATTTAATCGTCTTATTAAAATAGCAATATTAATTAAAGCTTGTTCATTATTCTTATTAGTCTGTTCGCTTACAATTTCTAATATTTTAGCTTCACTAGTTTCTCCAATAGGTTTTTCAGTTAATTTAAATAATTTATTATACTGTATTCTGTATTGTTTTTTTGTAGCATCGCTTTTATCTTTAATGGAATCCATAAATTTGTCAAATTCACTCATTATATTTATATAATATATATATATTTTTTTAAATCAATTTTATTTAAATAATTAAATATTTATTTTTCCTAAAGTATTTAATTATTAATTTTAAATTTTTAATATTTTTTTTTTGGTTTAGATTGAGGCATACGACCTTTAGGAACAGGTGTTTTAAGTTTCGCCATTTTAGGAGCTGATTTAGCTTGTTTAGCTAATATTGCTTTTTTTAAACCTTCAGGTAGTTTTTGCTGTTTAGCAGTAAGGGGCATTTTATATTATTAAATTATATTTTTAATTTTTATAAATTATATCTAAATTAAATCTTTTTTCCATATCTTTTATACTCTCTGTAATGGTAGGCTCGTTCCAAAGCAAGTGCCTCGCCCAAAAGCCACGTGTCGCAATTCCTGATATACCATGATTCTCTCTAGCTTGATGTCTAGCTATATATTTCTGTTTTCTTTTTTCGTCTTTATGAGTAGTAAAGTCTTCAGCTCCAGCTTGACCAATCTGTAATGTTTTACGTTTTTTACCATCATCAGCATAATACAAGATAATTGTGAATTTTTTATTTGAATATTTAGATTTCATTATTTCAACTTTTGTTTTAGACATTTATATATTTACTAAAGAGAAAAAAAAATAATTTATTCTTTAAAATATTTATATATAATAAAGATGAATAATAAAACACGTAAAAATAAAAAAATAGGTAAATTAATAGTTATAGATAATAATTCATTAAATTTAAAAGATTTATTTATACTTTTATTATTACAAAATGAGAGATAAAAAAAAATAAAATTTTTTAACTATTATTTTTTATTGTAACACCCCATTCTAATAATCTCATTTTATAATATTCTTGTTCTCCATTATATTCTAAAAACATTTGTTCTTTCTCTCTTGCTATTCTTTTTTTTTCTAAATATTGTTCTCTATATATATGTTTTCTTCTTTGATAATAATTTTTATAATATTGTGAATATCCCATAATATTATAAGTAAATATTTTATGCTACTCTATAAATACTAAATTGTGGATCAACACCTGAACTACCACCTACTTTTAATTGATTTGATGAGCCTGATGTTCGTTTTTCGCACCGACCTTGTATAACATCGTTTAATGTTATATTGAATAGTCCTGATATTTGTAAAGATACAGCAGTAATGCGGTCGCTTGTGCTTGAAGAACCATAAGTATCTAAATATAAAGCTTGTGCTATTGAAGTAGAATTATTATATAAATACATTTTAACTCTTTCCATAGTGTCTGTAGAACCAGGATCAGTATTAAATGCTGCTCTAAACGATATATGATAAATACCAGTTTTAGGACAAGTCCATTCACCTTCAGTAGCATTAAAATCATTTACATCTGTACTCCAAGTATCCGCAACCCAATCCCCTTGTAACCCAGTTAAAGAAGTATTTGGTTTAATAGCAACAATAGTATCATTAGTATTTGTAACTCTAAAAACATTAGCAGAAGGTTTTGTAGCATTAAAATAATATGGAGCATTCCAAGTTGGTAAAAAACTTTCACCATTGGAGGTTAATATAGCACCAGTCGTTCCAAAAGAAGGAGTTTGACCTAAACCAATTGCTCCTATTTTATTAATTGTAAATTTTTGTGTAACTGCTGAACCTACTTCTCTTGTATGTATTTGAAATTCACTACCAGTAGAATCGTCATTCATAACTAATTTACCGTGTGAGTAGTCACCAGTTGAATCATAAAAATTAATTTTTACATCATTCGCTCCTGCTAATTGTATATTACCATCTACATCAAGGTCTTCTTCTGGTACTGCTTTATTAATACCTACTCTATTATTTACATTATCAATATAAAGTGTATCTCCTAAATCACTTACGCCATTTTGAAATATAAATTCATCATTTACAAAAGACGCTACACCTACACAAGCAAGTCGTCCTCCTATATCTGCTGTTTCACTTACTCTTAAAACACGGCAATCAATTTCATCAGTTACAAAATCACTTTTATTTTCCCATAAACCATTATTATATGAAAGAATATCACCATTACTAGGGTCATCAATTACTACATTAGTTAATTGTGCTAAACTTGGATTTGGTTTAGTAGTATAAGACATTATATATAATAAAATATATTATTTTTAATTAGTTACCCAAACTCCATTTTGACTACATATAAATTGTTTAACTGTGCTTACTAGACTAGTTGTTCCATTATTAATAGAATCTCCTGATGCTGCTGTAATTGTTTTTTCACCAACATTTAAATTTTCTTTATTATATAAAATTATCTTTCCAGTCTGTGAATTATGATAAGGCAAGGCATAAACAAAATATGCTCCATCTCTTGATAAAGAATGAATTAATGCTGATTGTAATTCTCCTGTAGGAGGATTTATGGTTTGTGTTAAATCCCAATCTGTCCCATTCCATTTATAAAAATTAGCATAACCAGGTCGTCTTTCTAATTGATCTTCATAATTGTATCTTGAACCAACTATAATTGTATTACCATCATCAGTTATATCAACTATCCAAGAAAAGAGGTCATTTGTTGTATCTTTACCACTTAATGATGAACCTATTTGCGTCCATGTCCCCGATTGGTCTTCATATATGACTGCTACACCAGCATCGGTGTTGGTAGTATCTTTATTAGGAGAACCTATTATTATTCTTGAACCGTTTTCATTAAACCTTACAGTCCTGCCAAATTCTTCACTTACTTCGTTAGCAGAACTTGACATATCATTACCATATTGAACCCAAGCTGTCCCGTTAAATGTAAATACTTGAACTCTTCCAGTATTATTACTTGTATATCTTGATTGAGCAATAGCTATTCTTGTTCCATCGGCATTTACATCTACATCAAAACCGAACAACTCGTTACCAGCTGAACCAACTAGCGTTGCTCCTTTTTGACTCCAACTTGTTCCATCATAAAAAAATACTTCAACATATCCTCTGTTACTATTATGATATGGTGAGCTTACAATTAAAGTATTACCATCTTTAGATAAACTTGTTGAATACCCATAAAAGTAATTTCCACTTGTGCTAAATGTAGCTCCTTTAGCTGTGAATACTTTTGTCCAAGTTCCATTAATTAAATCATATATATCTGTAAATCCACGTTTAAGATCTTCTACTGGTAATGATGTTGAAGAACGAGAATTAATTGCTATTCTTGTTCCAGCCCCGTTAATATCTATTCTACTTCCTGCTTGTTGTGATTGATATATACCTTCTATTGTTTGTTCTACTTGATAAACACCATTAGAGTCTTTACGATAAATCTTTGTATATCCAGCAGAACTGATATTATTAGGTTTTGCTCTGTATGCTCCATAAGCGAATACAGAACCATCTGTGGATATACAACTTGAATAACCTACCCACTCATTTGTATAAGAACCTGTTATAGATTGTATTTCTTCAAAAGTATTTGAAACACTACTACCAGCATAAATATTTAAATGTCTTCCAGCAATAGCACTTGGTAAAGTTAAATCTTCGTCTGCTCTTATATAGGTTCCTTTTGTATCTGTATCAGGTATTGTTCCTGAAGAATAATTAGTAAATTTAACACTTCCGCCACCTTCAGCATTAACCCAAGAACCATTACTATATTTTAATACATGATCGTTATGTAAATCATTTATATCTATATTTGTTAATTGTTCTAAACTAGGATTTGGTTTAGTTGTATAAGACATTATATATAGTAAAAATATATTATTATTTTTTATATTTATTCCAAATGTCTTTATCAACATCTCTTGCTTTACCTCCCATTATGACACTTGCTAATCTAGCATAACTCCATTGCTCTTTACTTACATTAGGTCTTGACCCTGAACTATAATAAGCACCTTGCCCTTTTTCTATAATCTTATCTACTCCAGTCTTACTAATTATATTTTTATAAATAAATTGTAAATCAGTAATAGGAACTTTATATTTTTTTTCAAATGCTACTACGTGACTACTTCTACGAGTTTTATAATTAACTTTTGGTCTGTCTGTACCTTCCTTAATACTTTTAATTTGTTTTGCTTTATCACTTTTACTTAAACTATCAGGAACATATTTTTTATTAGTCATTCTCTCTACTTTATATAAATATTTTATTCTAACCAAACAATATCTCTTTCTAAACCTATTTTATAACAATAACTCCTCTTCTTCTTCCTCCTCTTCGTCGCTCTCCTCATATAAATCTAACATCATAAGAGCATACGGACTACTATTATTATATTCTTTTTCTACAGTAAATGTCGCATTTTTATAATACTTTTCTCCAAAGCGTTCATCGTATAATTGAGGAATAATAAATTTAAATTGTGTCTTACAATAGCATTCTCTATCACAATCCAAATCTTCAATCTCTACTTCCATATCGTCGTCATCGTTGTCGATAATATCTTTAATATATTTATAAGAGATATTATCAAAGAGGTCAAGTTCCTTCATCTGTGAAATCATTAGGCAGTTAGTGTATCCCATTTTGTTATTAATTATTATATATATATAAAAATAATAATTTAATCAATTTTAAAAAAAAAATAAAATTTTTTAATGGTAACTTTTTTTATTTTACTATTAAAAA
>ERZ1048068.1605-NODE-1605-length-17204-cov-7.993877_pt1 | contig 17204 bp, 22 predicted proteins | sample MGYA00383098_ERZ1048068 | MGnify/ENA primary metagenome ERZ1048068 (study PRJEB29581, sample SAMEA5548368) | metagenome | biome: marine; feature: coastal; material: water | depth 1 m | study: Short-term variability in the microbial, nano- and picoplankton... | reverse complement strand
TAAATGGTGGTGACATCAGTTACGGCAGACTCAACAAGATACCCTGGCAAGAAGTACAATGGTATCACGCAGCCGCACCTGCAATCTTAGTTGCACTTACAAGAATGGGTGTGCCAGTTAGCACAAGTTTCTTAGTGCTAAGTGTATTTGCAAGTACGTTTGTGCTTGAGAAGATGCTTATGAAATCAATCATGGGCTATGGCGTTGCGGCAGGCTTCGCATATGTAGTATGGTTTGCAATACACAAATACTTTGGCAAATGGTACGATGAAACAAAGCCAGTTAGCGAAAGCAACAAAAACTATTGGCGTATTGCACAATGGGTAGCTACAGGCGGCTTATGGTGGACATGGCTGAGTCATGACATTGCAAACATAGCAGTGTTCCTTCCAAGAGTCATTCCAGTTGATCTAATGATTATGATATCTGTAGTGTTTGTCGGAGGCTTGTACTTTATGTTTAGAGAACGTGGAGGCAAGATACAACAGATTGTACTAGAGAAACACAACACAAGATACGTAAGGTCAGCAACGCTGATTGATCTATTCTATTGGTTGTGCTTGTACTTCTTCAAAGAGCTGAACGATATACCTATGTCAACCACATGGGTGTTTGTAGGCTTGTTAGCAGGACGTGAGTTGGCTATGGCAACATACTTTGGCAAGAAGAAAACAAAGAGTGTGTTTCCGTTGGTCGCAAAGGACTTTGGTAAGATGATGGTAGGGCTTGGTACTTCAGTAGCATTAGTTCTTATGATACATTATATTATTGTACCAAACGGACTTTAACATTTAAAGGTTGTGTTTAACAGCACAGCCTTTTCTCTTGACTTGTGCAGTAGTGATGTTATAATTACAGTATCAGTTATTAAAGTTATTGGGGAAAGAATGAAAATAGGAATAGCAGGGCACGGATACGTAGGCAAGGCACACGAACTTATACTAAAAGATTATCACGATTTAATTATATACGATCCTGCATTAGGACACTACGGTGATATGCGCCACGCAGATGCAATAATTGTATGTGTCAGCACACCAGAAGGATCACATGGCGGATGTCATATGGACAACGTATATTGTATCATTGAAGATAATCCAAATGTACCAATACTAATTAAAAGCACAATATCAGTAGAAGGATGGAAAATGTTAAATCATGTATTTCCGCTTACTGACATTGCATTTAGTCCAGAGTTCTTACGTGCGGCACATTGGGAAACAGATGCACAGTTGCAAGATAAGGTCTACATAGGAGGCAAGAACACAGGCTTCTGGTCAGATATATTCATTACAGCATTAGGTAATATTGACATAGACATTGTTAATCCTGAATCATTAGTATTGGCTAAGTCAGTACGCAATAACTTCTTAGCATTAAAAGTTTCTTTCTTTAATCAAGTATATGATTATTGTAACTCACAGAACTTAGACTACGAAGCAGTTGCAAAGGTAGTAGGCGACGACTCTCGCATAACAGCAAGCCATACCACAATTTCAGAAGAAAGAGGGTACGGTGGACATTGTTTTCCTAAGGATGTAAAGGCCCTTGTAACTTCTGCCAAACTGTCTGGTAGCCCAATTACACTTTTAGAAGAAGCTCAAAGGTATAATAACTTAGTCCGTAAGAGCTAAATTAATGTTGTCGTGGTATGCAGTAATGTCATGATCAGCAATGCCGTCAAAGCGTCCTACTTTGATACCCGACCAAGTGCCCTTCCACCAATCTTTTAAACTTGGTTTACCTATTGTATTATTACTGGTTATATAGTGTAGCTCACCGTCGTGTTTATAGCCCATTAATGCCAATGGCACTTTAGTTACTATGTCGTTGTTATTTCTCCAACGATGATGTGTTACTCCAAGACTCTTACAATAGCTCTTCCATCCTACTCTTGGCGAACCGTATGTATAAAGCTCTTGTACTGGTTCGACTTCTGAATATAGATGACAGCGACTTGCCATAATAGTTGCCATGGCTGCTCCGAGACTGTGACCACAGAACCAAAGTGCTTTGCCTTTGTTTACTTTGCGATCAATATCTTCTAACACCATTGGCCAAAGTTCGTCTACTTCTGCCTTAAATCCTTTATGCACTCTACTCACAGTCTCTGCCATTACAGGTACAGCATTTAGATCTGCTTTGATGTCATTAAACTCTGTTGGCTCAGTGCCACGGCAAGCAATAACTAAATCCGTCTTGTTCATAAAGCGATATGCTTGTGCGCCTTCTTTATCGTAAAATTCTATTGTTGTAAATCCTAATTTTTTTGCTTGACTTGTTGCATCTTTTTTGTTACTATAAGAAATCTTAGCAAGTTTAGCAAACAACAAGGATCTTTCTTTGAAACTCATATCTGATATTGACATATTTTAACTCCCTCGTCTATGTAAGCATATTTATTCTAACGCTAAATACAATACGGAGTAACCCATGAAAAAAGCAACCAGAAGTTTATTAGAAGAATTAACTGATTTAACAAAACGAGACAGCTCTTTTGATGATCATTTAATTGAATCTAAGTGTAATAATTTGATTATTGGATGTATTAACATCTTAGAGAAAATAGGAGAAAGTTATGATCCTGATGTTGCGGCAGACCTCCAACGTAAGTTTTTAAATAGTATAAAAGCAGGCGATCCTAAAAAATTTAAAAGATCGATAGAACGAATTATTGAGAGTAAAAAATGAAATTATTTGAAGGCGGCGCAATGCCCGGAGTTGGGCCAATACATATTGATGAAATCAACCCGACTCTTTCTGTGTTAGAAAAGAAATTAGGTATCGACTTAATTAATAATGCATTAGGTAGTGTAGGTAAAAAAGAATTCAGTGGCGACATTGATGTTGCACTTCAAATAGAGCCAGATGCTATTCCAGCATTTGTAGACAAATTAAAAATGCTGCCCGAAATACTTGACATAGCTAAAAGTTCTGTTATAATGACAAAAGTTAAAATAGAAAACTTTGATCAAAGTAAAACAACATCAAAGCCAAGAACAGGGTATGTACAAATAGACTTTATGCCAGGAGATCCAGGTTGGATGAAAACTTACTATCATTCACCGAGCGATAAAGAATCAAAATACAAAGGTGTATTTCGTAATATTATGATTGCAACAATTTGTGCAGCGTATCAACGTAATGATTCAGAAGAAACAATAGATGACGGCCGCCCAGTTGAAAGTGAACGCTGGATGTGGTCACCTACTGATGGCCTTGTAAGGATCAAACGTACTCCTGTAGCAAAGAAGAATGGCGAAGGATATACAAAGAAAAACAATAACGAGATTGTACAAGAGCCAATCAAGACTGCCGATGCAATAGCTAAAGCATTAGGATTAGGTAACGCAGAAGATTTAAACAGTTACGAAAGTTTAAAAGCAGCAATAGAAAAGAATTATGAACCAGCAATGGTACAGAAAATACTGGACGGGTTTGCGAAGAACGGACAAGTACAAGATATCGGTGTACCTGATGATTTAAAAACAGAAGAGTTAGATCGTATTCAAGAACTTGCAGGTATGTCATTGAATAGTGTAAGGATGATATGTTAAATGAAATATTCAGACTTAAAAATAGTAGAATCAAAAACATTCCTATATGAAGGCGAAGCACGTATCCAACATGCTGAAGACCTTGTGTTTTGGGAAGGTAGTAAAGGCGCAGTACGTGCAATTGAAAGTCTAAAGAAATTAGAACAAGGCGGTCACACTGATGTTACAATCAAATGGGACGGGTCACCTGCAATTATTTTTGGACGTAACGAAGCAGGAGAGTTTGTTCTCACAGACAAGTCAGGCTTTGGTGCCAAAGGTTATAACGGAAAAGCAACAAGTGCTAATGACTTAGCGCAGATGTTTATGAACCGCCCTGGATATGCAAAAAATCCAGAAGGCTACGGTGTATTAGTTAAGAACATGAAGAACATTTTTGACAAGTATGAAAAGGCAGTACCAAAAAGTTTTAGAGGATATTTTAAAGGCGACTTACTATATTTTAATACGCCTGAAATAATTGACGGAACGTATACATTTACTCCAAACATCGTAACATACAAAGTAGATGTTAATAGTGAGATTGGTAAACGTATTTCAAAGAGTAACACAGCCGTTGTAGTACACAATATGGAAGACGAACAAGGCAAGACATCAAAGTTACCAAGTGATGTTAAGAATCTTTTCCAAGGCGAAGAAGTGTTTGTAGTTCCTCCTGTAACAGTTACAAAAGCACCGCAAGTAGAAAATGATGAAATAACGACACTGAAATCAATAGTAGCTAAAAATAGCGCAGCTATAGATGACCTACTTGATGTTTCACAACTGACTCAACTTAAACTTAAAAACCTACCACAAATTTTGTATAGTTATACTAACAGTAAAGTTGACACAGGATTAGATAATATTGGCAGTGATTTTTTTGCTTGGTTAGGTAATACAAGAGAGAGTGAACCAAAAAAGAAACGTATAGCCGAGTATGTACAACAACATAAAAAAGGTTGGCAAGCTATCTGGGACACAGTCTCAGCAATAATGAGAGTCAAAAATGATATAATCAAACAGTTTGACCAACATGACACCGATGTTCGTGCATCAATTGGAGATCACGGCCCGGTCAATTCAAATGCACACGGTGACGGAGGGGAAGGCTATGTACTTGCTCATCCTGAAGGAGATATTAAACTTGTCTCAAGAGAGTATTTTTCAAAAGCAAACAGAGCAGTGGAGAGATAAATGAAAATTAACGAACTAACAGAAGGTACCTTTGACGACTTTGGTCTTAAAGGTCATGGATCAGAACTTGATAGTGATAATGATGCCCCAGGATTTAAACAAGCAGCAATGTTTGATCAACTGGGTAAAATTTTAGACTCACAGAATAGTCCAAAGCCAGTAACAGCAGTCAAGACAGACGATGGCAAAGAAATAAATGTAACAGCACAACAAGCAAGAATGTTGCGTATGTTTGCAACTACAGATAAAGTAAAGCCAAATGTAAGAACACGCTTTATTCAAGACATTCAAAAGAGTTCAGGGTTACACGATTTTGTTGATATCAAAGACTATCACGAAATGCCAAAATTGTTTATGCAAAAATACTTAGGTTAATATGGATTTTATAAAAGACTTACACGAAGCAAGAATGACCCGCAACTCAGCGGATCAAAGAGCATTGACTTTTACTGATGTATGTGAAAGATTATATCTACATCTATTAGTTTTAGAAATACTAAGACAGTTTCCAAACAGTAAGTCCTTTGCAAAGATGTATGCACAAAAGACTGTTAAAAATGATTCGTATAAACATTTTAGAATACATGGCACAGACTTATACAATCTAATACATTTTGCTACCGGTGATGAAGATGCTATTAATAAACTTAAGAATCCAGGAGCAGCAAAAAAACAAAGAGCTTCTACACAACTTCCATCATTACAGCTGAATAGATATCTAAGTGAAATAAAATTAGGCTCTCAAAACAAAGATATGCAAATATTTTTAAAACTTGAAACTGCTCTTAAAATTACAAATACAAGTTATAAAACTGCTCGTAGAAATATACAGTCAATACCAAGGTTATCTTTAGACGAAGTTAAAGAAAACATTACTGTTGTATTACTTGCTTGTAGAGCAAAGTTAAGAAATAGCGATATTATCAGTGAATTAGAAACATTAGTAGCATCCAGAGACTTTGAAACAGCTTCGGTCAAAGACAACGAACCTAAGATAAGTACACCGGACTTATTGCCTAACACAGCAGTACTTGCAAGATATAGATATATTGTTGGACAACGTAACTTAGTTTTAACCAAACAGTTGATTGATAATGTAAAAGGCGGCAGAGGAGCAACATCGCAACAATTAAAAGCATATGCTCCTGCAATGGAAATAATAGATGATATTGTAAAAGCCGGCCCAAGTTATATACAACAACTAAGAAACATACATAAACGAGCAAAAAAAGGCTTATAACACATAATCTTAAGTCAAGATGATAAATACATTTGTAGAAGAATTCACAGAGTGTGAATTTCCATTTTAGATAACAGGAGAAGAAAATGGCAGTAGTATCAAACCCAAACGCAGCAGTAGTTGCAGGTAGTGGCGTAGGCCCAACAACATATATCTATGCAGTAGCAACAGGTACATTAACACATGCTGAAGCAGCAGCTACAATCACAACAACATACGGCGGAACAATCGCAGCAGTTGAAGGTGTAGCAGACGGCAACCACCTTGCAGTACAAGGCGGACCAGGCGGCGCAGAAGCAGTTGGCGGTATTTCATTAGTAGCAACATTTGCAGCGTAAATAATTCCTTACCTTAGGAACCGTGATTAGGGCCGTAATGGCAGGCGTCACATAAAAGAGTCACTTTTTAAGTGGCTCTTTTTTTATGGCTTAAATACAGCATGGATAGATTTGTGATAGAAACGTTGGTAGATATTACTTGCACTAATGAGTACAGGCCCAGTAATGGACAGCAAAAATATAAACAACAACAAAACTTTGAAACTGTAAATAATACAATAGGTATGCGAACCAATATCACTATTGAACACCTTCCAACGGTAGAACAAAAGAAAGGTAACTTTGGATCTTTCTATAACGGAGACCAAAATGTTTGGACTTATGAGTTTAGTATCGAACAAGTAGAATCATTATCAGTTGAAATGTTGATTGTTGACTTTGATAGTACACCAATAACTACAGAGTTAACTGAAACAGTTTCAATAAAAAACAATCTTTTTGTAACAAAAGGCAAGTATAAGAATATACATTTCAGTTTATTAGATAAATAATATTATACAACAAAACAAGGCATTAAATTTTTATAAAGGCAATACGTTTAAAACGACTTCCATGGAGAATTTATGTCGACCCTTGCATCAACATCATTAGAAAAAGAAAGTCTCGAAGCACATGTAGATCTATGTGCAGTTCGTTACGAACAACTTGACAATCGTTTAACCAAGGTTGAAGTTAAATTAGATGGCATTGCAGAACAAATGGCCGCAGGACAAAATAGCTTAACAAAAGTTATCATAGGCGCAACTGGAACTATTGTTGCTGGCCTACTATCAACAATCGTAGTAATACTCTTTCAACTATCATAAAGCATAAATACTTTTATGTTACTTAGATCCATATTCATAACCGAATCATTATCCGAAGCAGGCGATATTCCGTTCACACCAGAGAACTTTATGCCTTTGCTAAAAAGAATTGACACTTCCAGTAGTCAATGGCGTAGAACCAAACGAGGTAGTATCAACACAGGTGAACTACAACTGTTACAAAGAGTCCTACAATACTTAGATTATAAACCAGGAAGGCCCGATGGGTGGTTTGGAAAGAAAACAGCACGAGCTGTTATGGCATTCCAAAAAGACCACGACTTAACTGTTGACGGCGATCCAGGCAAAAATACTATTGCTAAGATAATTAGTGTAATTGAAGCAACAATGGAAGGTACTCCAGATAACCCAAGAAAAGTAACACGGTTAATAGTTGGGCAACTGAATGATTATGTGTTTGCTTACAACAGCGACAATTACAATAGACTCAAAGCAACACACGAAGTAGTACAGATTGATGACTACGGTAACAGAGCATCAAGCAATCCTCGTATTTTAATGCCACGTATGCCAATGCAAGGACAACCGCCAACTAATCCAGAAGGTCCACTTTATACAGGACAAGGCATTCCGATAGAAGCCCCAGAAGCTCCTGCTACCGATCCTGGAATCGATTCTGATGCTATAAGAAGGTCGATTGACTCAGCACCTGATAACACTCCGGATCAACAACAGCGTGGCGGATATGTATCAGTTCCAAATACAACTAATCCAGGTAGACCAACTCAAGAAGTTAGTAACATGATCAAAAAAGCATACGATGACAAAGATTATGATAAAGCACTTAAAATAATTAATTCATGGGATAGATTAAAAGCAGCTTGGCAGGCAAGACCAACAGCAAATGGATCAACCTTATATAAAGACCTATTAGCATTAGTAGCACAACAAGAAAGTATAACTAATGAAGCTATGGCATGGGCACGTTCTGGAACAAAAGTAGTTCGCAAGTATCGTTGCAGCAGTGGAAGTCGCAAGGGTAGAATAGTATCAGATGTAACACAGTGTTTTAAAGCACCTGATATTAAAAAACGAGCAACACTTAAAAAGACAAAAGCACGTTTAGGTGCCCGCATGGCACGTAAGGCAAAGAAAACCAAAAGAACTAATCCAGCAAGTATTAGGTTAAGAAAGTTAAACTGATGAGACTGGCGGAGTTTGATGAATCAGCTGTTGCTATTTGGAGCAGGTCGGGTACAAAAAATGTACGCAAGTTCCGTTGTAGTAGCGGAAGTCGCAAAGGACAAGTTGTAAGTTCTCCGAGTACATGTACTAAACCTAAGAATGTAAAAGCAAGTAGAAATTTAAAAACTACAAAGGCACGTAAGGGTAATGTTATGAAAATTAACAGAGCAAGAACCTTAAGATCAAACCCAAGTAGTAAAAGACTATCCACACTCAATAAGAGTTCAAGAAGAAAATTAAAGCCATCAAAAAAAGCGAGAAAGTTATGAAAGTATTTGAAGTAATGGGGCAACAAGAACTTAACGTAGTTAAGGACGATCCCAGACAAACCACATTAGTTGACCCAAAAACAAAAGTTCAGACTATTATTCCTAAAGATCCAAAGAAGCCAGGAATGATCGCTAAAGACAAACAAGGTAAATTAACCTTAGATACAAAAACAACAGGACCAGTTGATAATTCTATTAGACCAGGGCAAAAGGTTACAGTAGGACCTCAATGAGGATTAATCAACTCATCAATGATTTTATCGTTTTTACAACGAATGAAGAACAAGAACTATTAAATAGTCTTAGTAACGATGTACGACCATACCAAAGTTTCACAGAGCGAGAACAGTTAGTATTGGAAACATTAAATCGAAAGAGCTTAGTAGCAAAAGTTTTTACTAAAAATCAATGTTGGGTTATGAAAAATGGCGAATTATGATAAGGCTATCGAACGTCTTCAAAAATTATTAACAGAACAAGATCTTGTAAACATACCTCATCAAGTTGAGGATAAAATTATTATCGGCCCAATTGTAGTTAAACCTACAAGATCCGGATCATACATAGTTTTAGATAGAATACACAATACAAGTAAACTATTTAATACTAAGTTAGGCGCAGTTGCTTATGCAAAAAATATCAAACAATCGCATATATTTTTAGATAAAATAGATTATTTAGATAAAGTGTTATCTAAACACGATAATGACTGTGCTTTCTATAAAAATACAATAAAAAAGACTTCTTCTAACACAAAACGAGAAGTAGCTCAAAATAGATACTGTATCAGTAAACATTATGTAGTAGATTGCAAAGATAAAATTTACAAAATGATTTTCAATTGATAAATAATAGTAAGAAGCAAACATTAGGATTTGGCATGAAGATTACAGAATTTAATAATAAAACATCAAAAAAACTTAACGAGGGCCTTGCAGCAAGATTCGGCACTCGCATTAACGTTGAGTCATTTACATTAGAACAACTTCAAGATGCTCGAAACAAAATTAGAACGCAGTTGAGTCAAATAGAAACTAATGAAAGTTATAACTCTACAAGTAGTGAAGCATATCAAAAAGCCAATGCATTATTAGATGTATTAAATACTGCTATTTCAGAACGTGCTGAAATATCAGAAGCAGCTGATGATTGTGATGAAACTTGTCCTAAGAGTTGTCCAGACTGTGGAGGCACAGGAAAAGTAAAGACTGATGAAGCTGCAAAGCCAGACTTCTTAGACATGGATGATGATGACGACACGGAAGAGCCAATGAAGAAAGCTATCAAAGACAAAAAGAAAAAAGTCAAAGAAGCAGAACAAAAGATGCCTTCAAAAGCAGAAGTAATGAAGTGCTGTAAAGACGGCATGAGTAAAGCAGATTGTTGCAAAAAGTTTCCAGATTGTGACCAAAATAAATTAAAAGAAATGTATGAGGCTTGTATGAACGAAATGAAAACAAATGAATCTATTGTACGTGAAGGTGCAGAAGATCACGCTGAACTTGTAATGGCAGCAAAAGATATGGTAGACCGTTTAACAGGTTGGATGGAAGACACAGCAGAAATGCAGTCAGAATCAATGTTAGAATTAGCAGATGCAATACGTGACGAAATGGGTGCTGAACAAGCAGACCAATTTACAAACACTGTGAAGCCTGCACTTGAAGCAATGTACACTACAATGGAAACAACAAGAGTTTCTTTAACACAAGGTGTAGGACAAATTACAGGTGAAGCTGAGCCAGCAGACATGATGGGCGCAGACGATGCTGCAATGCCAATGGATGATGCAGAAGCAGATATGGAAATGCCAACAGATGGCGACATAGACATGGATGACTTTGAAGCAGATGCAGGATCAGCAGGCGGCGACGAAGAAGCTGGACGTGAAAAGCGTGAGTCACGCATAAACAAAAAACGAGCAATGCTTGAGCAGTCTCGTCGTTTAGGCGCTATCCTTTCAAAAAAAAAGTAAATGAAGATTCGAATGTAGATGCATTAGTGCAACTACTCAAGCACCTTGACGAAAGAGGCTTAAACAAAATATCATACGAGCAGTTAGACAAACTAATGGGTAATATGGATGCAACAACTTATACCTATAGTAGTTTTGATGCTGCCTTTAAATCAAATCCTGCACTTAAAAACATAGTAGACAATTATAATGGGAAAGAGATTGTTTTAATTAAAGACAAAGAAGTTGCTGCAAAAGCCAAAGGCAAAAGTGATGTCAAAAAGATGGCAAAACGTGCAACAGATTTAAAAGACTTAAATTAGTTGACAACTTAACTTTATTGTGTTACAATATAAATTAACTGATAGGAGTTTATATGACCAGTCGTACCGATGAAGAAATAATAATTGAAATAAAAAGTTTAATTGAAAGCCATGTTAAGCCTGCTGTAGCAGGACATGACGGCAATATAGAATTTGTAGAATATACTAATGGCCATTTGCTTTTAGAACTACAAGGTGCTTGTAGCGGATGTGCTGGCAGCACAATGACACTCAAGATGGGTGTTGAAAACATGCTAAAACATTTTGTACCAGAAGTTGAAACTGTAGAAGCACAAAATGGATTTAGTGATGTAGATCCATTTTACTCAGATCCTTTTGCGTTTGACGATTTTAGCTATATGGAAGAGGTTGACGATGAGTCTAATAATTGATCGATATGATTATCAACCTATAAAACGTAAGCAGATAGAAGGCAAACGCAAGTACATGACACCTGACGGTGGCGCTGTAGCAAGTGTTACAACTATCCTTGATGCTACAAGCGACAAGTCAGGTCTAATGGCATGGCGTAAACGTGTAGGCGAAAAGAAAGCACAAGAAGTTGTTACTGAGGCCGCAGGTGTTGGCACACGGATGCACAAGTATCTTGAAGACTATGTGGAGTTTGGTGAATGGCCAACTCCAGGCGGCAATCCGTTTGCTAAAAAAGCACACGCAATGGCAACACAGATTCGTGACAACGCAATGGTTGATGTAGATGAGATTTGGGGCAGTGAAGTTGCTCTTTATGTTCCACAGATGTATGCGGGTACAACTGACTTGGTAGGACAATACAAAGGTCAGCCATGTATAATGGATTTTAAGCAAACTAACAAGCCTAAGAAATTAGAGTATGTACAAAACTATTTCTTACAGCTTGTAGCATATGCAGAAGCACACAATGAAGTATATGGTACAAACATAAGAGAAGGACATATCTTTATGTGTAGTCGCGGAGATGACGGAATGTTGTTAGGCGGCGAAACATATCAGCAATTTGATGTATGGCCGCACGAATATGACGAGTGGCGCAACGAATGGTACAATAGAGTGTATACCTATTACGAGAAGTTCGCATAAATACATAATAAAAGCGTAGGAGATATCAGTGGCTGTTGTACAAATATCACGAATACAAGTCCGTAGAGGTAATGAAAATACTGAAACAGGAGTACCGCAACTTAGTGGCGGCGAGCTTGCATGGGCATTAGACACACAAAGTTTATATATTGGTAACGGAAGTGTTGCTGAAGGAGCGCCAGGTGTCGGTAATACAAAAATACTTACTGAAGCAGATGACATATTTGGATTAGCTACTTCTTATCAATACGCTAAATTAAAGAGTTATATTACTACAGGTAGTGATGTAGATAGACCAGTAAAGCGATCATTACAAAACAGATTAGATGACTTTGTAAATGTTAAAGCGTTTGGTGCGTTAGGAGACGGAACCACAGACGACACTGTGAGTATCCAACGAGCAATAGATCAATTATTTCTAAACTCAGCAGACACAACTGAAACATCAAGAGTAACATTACTGATTCCGCCAGGAGTTTATAGATTAACTTCAACTATATTCCTTCCTCCATTTACAACGATTGTAGGTGCAGGTAAAGAAAAAACTATAATCAATCAGACAGCAAGTGCTACAGCATTTACTACTATTGATAGTAGTGTTAATCCGTCAAAAGTGTCAAGAGATGATGAACAATTTACTGCTCCTGGAAATCAAAGCAATCAAATTGTGTTAGACGGAATGACAATAACGAACGAGTCAAATTCAACTGCACTAAGTCTTAGAAGTTGTAAAGATAGTGTATTCAAAAATTTAGAACTTAAAGGAACTTGGGAATCAATTGACGGAGATATACTTAACTTTTATGGTATAAGTATGCAGCAAAGAAGTCAAACTATAACAACTGATAATAATTTATTTGATAATATTACATTTAGTGGATATAGTAGATTAGTAAATTCTAACGATGATATCAAAGACAACAGATTTAATAACTGTATATTCCACGGCGCTATTTATGGTGTTGTGTTTGGTGAAACACCAAGAGGTGTTCCAGGTAGTAGTTTAGGTCCACAAAACAATTCAATAAAAAATAGTTTATTTAGAGAAATTGAAAAACAAGCATTATGGATAGCATTAGGCACAGGCAATATTAGCTCAGGTAATAGCTTTCAGCAAAACATAGGTTACAACGGCGGCGATGCATCGTCTGTATCAAAGACAAGTATATTAGCATTTGATAACGAAGGTAACGACAGTGTTAACGACACTTTCTTAAGATCAAAAGAATTAGGAACAGAATTACTTTATGTGTCTGCTCCGTATGTACCTGAGATATCGGGAAGTTCGATATCACAAATTGCAGGCACACAAAAGGTTCCATTGGGTAATACTGGAGGAACTTTCTTAGATTGTTTTAGACTGCCAGGCGGCGCTGATTCTGCATTTGAAGTAGACTATGTATTTTCATCAAACGATCTAAGTAAATTTACTCGCTCAGGAACGTTAAAACTTGTACTAAACAAAAATGATTTAAATAGTGGCAATACTGTAAAATTTGTTGACGAATATGATTACTCGGGACCAACAGGCGCAGGCGGCTTTGAAGAGAGCATTGTCTTTCAAGCACGTTACGATGACAGTTTGGCAACAATTTTTGTGGAATATTTCTCATCTTTACTTGACACAGCACAAAATTTAGTGTATAAAGTAAGAGTAATATCTTAAAACAAAAACGGAAACATGTTCAACAAAAAATTTGAAGAAAGACTGTTAGAATGGTCTACGTTTCGAGACTCTCTCGAAACCACTGACAGTCCGATAGAAAAAACAATTGAGTTCTTTAAACTTGCGCCAATAGGCAGCTTGGCAGCTGATCCTTATGACCAAGAAAGTTGGCCTGATCCTTGGCAACTAATCCAAGAAAATATCTATTGTGAGTTTGTTAAAATCCTTGCAATTTGTTACACTTTGCAATTATGCGATCGGTTTACTGGGTGTGATTTTAAGCTATATATAGCACAAGACAGTAAACGAAGATACTACTTGTTAGAAATAAACAATCAAATTATAGGGTACGACCATGACAAATTAGTAGATAGTAGTGTACTAAAAACTTTAAATATCGAATCAAAATACGTCATGCCCCACATTAACTAAATATCTTTTTAGACAGAAACAGGAGAGAATAAAGATGGCAAACCGAACACAAATTGTCAAGAGCAACGGTAACAAAGAAGAACTTAATATAGATAAAATTCATTTTGTAGTTGAGGAGGCATGTAAAGGTTTAGCCGGAGTCAGTAGTAGTCAAATCGAAATGAATGCAAATTTGCAATTTTACGATGGAATGACAACACATGAGATTCAAGAAATTCTTATTCGTAGCGCAAATGATCTTATCTCATTAGAAGCACCTAACTATCAATATGCGGCAGCAAGATTGTTATCATATAGTGTAAACAAACAAGTGTTCGGGCGTTATGAAGCAAGTACGTTTGGTGATATGATACAGAAAAATATTGATCGCGGGTTGTATGACATATCAATATTTGATCTTTACAATGCAGAAGAAATTGAACGCATGGATAGTTACATTCATCACAAGCGTGACGAGAACTTTACCTATGCAGGCTTGCGTCAAGTAGTTGACAAGTATCTTGTACAGGATCGTTCTACTGGTGAAATTTTTGAGACTCCTCAGTTCATGTATATGATGATTGCGGCAACATTGTTTGCTAATTATCCCAAAGAAGAAAGAATGCACTATGTAAGGAGATACTACGATGCTACATCACTTTTCAAAATCAATATCCCAACCCCAGTCATGGCGGGGGTGCGCACTCCGGTCAGACAGTTTGCCTCCTGTGTCCTCGTTGATTCGGATGACACGCTTGATTCCATTTTTGCCAGTGATATGTCTATTGGACGTTACACAGCGCAGAGAGCTGGCATCGGCATTAACGCAGGGCGCATCAGAGGAGTTAATTCAAAAATTCGAGGAGGCGAAGTTGCACACACAGGAATCGTCCCATTCCTAAAGAAGTTTGAAAGCACAGTACGTTGTTGTACACAGAATGGTGTACGTGGTGGCAGTGCTACTACACACTTCCCTTTTTGGCATCAAGAGATTGAAGACATACTTGTGCTAAAGAACAACAAAGGCACAGAAGACAATCGTGTACGCAAGTTAGACTATTCAATTCAGCTTAACAAAACTATGTATGAAAGATTGTTATCCGGCGGCGATATAACTCTTTTCTCGCCACACGATGTACCTGGATTATACGAAGCATACTTTGGTGACCCAGAAGTATTCCAAGAGCTATATGAAAAATACGAACGTGCTACAAGTATTAAAAAATCTAAAGTTTCAGCAATGGATTTGTTTTCTGCGTTGATCAAAGAACGTGCAGAAACAGGACGCATTTATATTATGAATGTTGATCACTGTAACACACACAGTTCATTCAAAGACACAGTTTATATGAGTAACTTGTGTCAAGAGATTACATTGCCTACTAAGCCACTTAATCATATTGATGATCCAGAAGGTGAAATTGCATTGTGTATCCTAAGTGCTATCAACGTAGGAACACTAAAAGCGTTAGATGACTTAGAAGAATTATGTGAATTAGCAGTAAGAGCATTAGAAGAAATTATTGACTATCAAAACTATCCAATCAAGGCAGCTGAGATTAGCACCAAAGCAAGACGCTCATTAGGTGTAGGATATATTGGCCTTGCACATTACCTTGCAAAGAATCACGTTAAGTATGACGACCAAACAGCATGGAATCTTGTACACGATCTTACAGAAGCGTTTCAGTATTACTTGCTAAAGGCCAGCAACAAATTAGCGCAGGAGCGAGGTGCTTGTGAGTACTTTAACCGTACTAAATACTCAGACGGCATCCTTCCTATTGATACATATAAAAAGGATGTAGATACAATAGTGGAGAACAAGCTAAACTATGATTGGGATACTTTACGGAGCGACATCAAGGAACACGGACTTAGGCACAGCACATTGTCCGCACAAATGCCTTCAGAGAGCAGTTCCGTTGTGTCGAACGCTACCAACGGAATCGAACCACCACGAGGCTACTTGTCCGTTAAGAAAAGCAAAAAAGGGCCTCTTAAGCAGATTGTTCCACAGTATGCGTCCTTAAAGCAATACTATACATTACTATGGGATATGCCAAGTAACGAAGGTTACATCAACGTTGTTGCAGTGATGCAGAAGTTCTTTGATCAGGCAATTAGTGGCAACTGGAGTTACAACCCAACGCACTTCCCAGACAACGAAGTACCAATGAGTAAAATGATTAATGACTTGTTGACAACTTACAAAATGGGTTGGAAGACATCATACTATCAAAACACTTATGATTACAAAACAGATCCAAGCGAACTGATAGACGAGCCAGCACATAATGTTGGATGGCATGATAATCAACCAGAAGTACAGCCGCATACTTTGGCAATAGAAGATGACGAAGAATGTGAGGCATGTGCAATTTAACGGTTGACTTTACAAATAGGATAATATATAATACTAAAATAGACAGATAGGAAAGCAAGATGGCAAAAACTGTATTCAATAAAGATAAGGTGGACTTCACCAAACAAAACATGTTCTTCGGAGCAGATCAAAACACACAGCGTTATGATGTGTTTAAGTTTCCAGTGTTTGATAAATTAAATCAAACAATGTTGGGATACTTTTGGCGCCCAGAAGAAGTAAGTCTACAAAAAGACAGAGCCGACTTTGCTAACTTCCGTCCAGAGCAGAAACATATCTTTACAGCAAACTTAAAGTATCAGACACTGCTCGATAGTGTCCAAGGAAGAGGACCATGTTTGGCATTTTTGCCGCATGTTTCAATTCCTGAACTGGAAGGATGTATTGTTACTTGGGACTTCTTTGAAACAATCCATTCACGTAGTTATACACACATTATGAAAAATGTGTATGCTGACCCAGCAGAAGTGTTTGATACTATCCTTGATGATGAAAAGATTATTGCTCGAGCAACAAGTGTTACTAAACACTATGATGCATTTACAGAAGCAGCCGATGCATACACACACCGCGGTGAAGGTAGCATGTACGATGTTAAGAAAAAATTGTATCTTGCAATGATGACTGTAAACATCTTAGAAGGCTTGCGTTTCTATGTGTCGTTTGCATGTACATTTGGGTTTGGCGAACTGAAACTAATGGAAGGGTCTGCAAAGATTATTTCGTTAATTGCTCGTGACGAAGCACAACACTTAGCACTAAGCACACACGTATTGAAGTTGTGGGCGCAAG
>ERZ1048068.1600-NODE-1600-length-17236-cov-5.789360_pt1 | contig 17236 bp, 8 predicted proteins | sample MGYA00383098_ERZ1048068 | MGnify/ENA primary metagenome ERZ1048068 (study PRJEB29581, sample SAMEA5548368) | metagenome | biome: marine; feature: coastal; material: water | depth 1 m | study: Short-term variability in the microbial, nano- and picoplankton... | reverse complement strand
AATGGTCTTGAGAATATTTTGAGATGAACCTCTATCTGTATTTGTAAAGGTTAATACATCATCAGCAGTAAAGTTGACATCCATACCGGTGCCTTCTTTATACCACAAAGTATCACCAGAAGTAATTGGATATGTTGTTCCATCGTGGTCTTTAGCAGTCCAAGAACTATAATTATCAAATGTTGGTTCATTGACAATATCAGACCAATCAATATTAATGCCTGATAATAATGTTGTACTTGGATTATACCTTAAGTGAGAATTATCAGTATCAATATAAGGTCTTTGATAACCACTGCCGTTAGCAGTACTAAACAATACTTGATAATTTACATTATCATTTTTTTCATCAACATTTACATTGTTTGCATTTGTGACTGTTTGGATATCCTTAGTCGCAAGACTAGTGATATGACCATATGTATCAAGACCAATATCTTGGATAACAACATTATTACTATTATTACTTGAAGCCTGTGATGAGGTATCAGCATGGTCTATGGTAATATTTGTATTACCTGACTGGTTTGCAGTAAACGAACCTATATTATTGTCAGCCGCAATACTAACACCCATTGCATTTCCAGCAAAGAGTGTAAGAGTTCCGTTACCAACTGAAATTGATGCACTTGTGCCTCCAGTTACGTGACCGAATTCATCGAATGTTAAATCTTGTATAAATGAGTTACCACTATTATTGATATTACCTATTGATGAAGTATCAGCATGATGTATAGAGAATCTATCACCCGAAGCATCATCAACAACTAATGAGATTCCACTGTTACCTGCATCGATGATTAATGTATCATTGTTACTATCAGCAACCAATGTTCCTAAAACACCATGTGCAGCATTTCTTAATTGTACATTCTTAAAGATATTTTGAGATGAACCTCTATCTGTATTTGTAAAGGTTAATTGATCATCTGCAGTAAAGTTGACATCCATACCGGTGCTTTCTTTAAACCAAAGTGTATCATTTTGTGTAATAGAGTATGTTGTACCATCATGGTCTTTAGCATTCCATGATCTGATATATCTGTTATCTAAATTAGTTTCATCAACTGCAGTGACATGGCCGAACCCGTCAACTGTAAAGTCTTGGATTACATAACCACCAGTACCTGTACCCAACTGACCTAAAAGAGTTGATGTATCTGCATGACCATATTCAATCGTTGAACCACTTCTTGTTACTGTTAAACCAGCAGCTTGATTAAATGTCACAGTTTCTGCAGTTGTAATACTTTCCGAACCAGCAACACCTTCGGCCGCTAAGTTCCAATTATCATAATCTGTTTGTTCCGTAATAATATTATAGAATGTACCGTTGGAGGCTTGTGCTTGCCAAGCATCAGAGGATTCGTTCCAAATTAATGAACGGTTAGCAACATTACCCCTTTCTACTTCAAAACCAGCATTTTGTGTTGGTGCACCAGTTTCATCAGCATTTAAAACAATGATGTTATCGCCGATGTTAACCTGATTTGAATTTACCTGAGTTGTAGTACCAGATACAGTTAAGTTGCCGCCAATATAAACATCTTTAGCAATACCAACACCACCTGCAACTCTTAATGAGCCCGATGTTGTGCTTGTAGATTGAGCAGTACTTAGTACTCTTAGTGTGCCTGGAGTTCTTAAATCAGTAGGTAGTCCAATTTCTAACTCATTAGTTTTGGCTACTGTTACAATCTGATTTGCAACTCCATCAAAGTCTAATATTTCGGTTGCCAGATTAATGACCTGATCTGATCCAGTTTCTGCACTAAAGGTTAGTTCTGTAACAATGCTTGCAGTTGATGCAGCTGTTATTCTACCTTTATTATCAATAGTTAATACAGGAATTGCAGTTGTACCACCATACTGATTTGCAGTAACGCCTGTAGTTTTTAAGGCAAAGTCAAAGTTTTGATTTGCCGAATCCCAGGAGGCAGTTAAATCTGTTTCTGTATTATTTGAAATTAAATCTTGAGCATTATAGAATGTTACAATATCTGCAGTAAGAGCATTTCCACTATCGTCAATACCTACTGCCTGCCAAGCTCTATCTGGTTTAGTTCCAACTACACCTTCGTTCCACTGAATTTTAGCATCGAGTGTTGGAGATATCGCACCACCAACACCACTACCAATATTAATCAGACTTCTATCAACTTCAATACCTTCTGTACTGGCACTAGAAGCAAGACTAATAAATGCTGTATCAAAGGATAGAGTTGAACCAGCACCTCCTCCGATTAATAATGTACCATCAATGTCAAGAGTTGCACCATCAGGAATTGTAAGTGTGTTACCTGTAGTAAATGAAATATTCTGATTAAATGTTTGCCCGTTGGTAGTAGTTGTTCTGATTACAGTTGAATCAACTCCAATACTATTAGCGTTGACAGTAATACCACCATTAGTTGCACCAGCAACATTGATTGTTTTATTACTTCTTAAATTACCGCCACCTGTTAAACCAGCACCAGCAGTAATAGTTGTTCCTGAAATTTCATTAATCGCACCTTTAATGTGCGTAGCAGCCAAATCAGTGAATGAAATACTATTATCAACAGTTACGGCACCATCAATTAGTTTCATAACCTTACCGATGTCTGTGTCATTATTGACTACACCAGTTTTTAGATTATCTAATGTTCCAGCAATTGTAGTAGAACCATAAGTTCCGGTATTATAAATGTCTGAATCACCGATTGCAGTATTAAGTAAATTTACAGCAACTGTTAAGTTTGATGCACCAACAGCCTCGGTACCAGTACCCGTAATAACACCACTACCGATCGTTGTTCCTAATTCAACAATTGCACCACGGACATCAGTAGCAGCAATATTAGCACCAGCACCCCATGTTACATAATTACCTGTTGTTCCTCTAAGTGCAGTTTCAAGTTCAAGTATTGCAGTTGATACAGTTGATGCATCAGTACCCATAGCGGCAGAAGTAATTGTTCCTAATTCTGCATCGTGTTCATTAATTCCACCAATGACTCCATTTGCAGAAGAAGTAGTTAAAGTATAATTAGCTAGAGTAGTACCTCTTAGGGCAACTTCTAATTCATTGATACCACCAACAAGATAGTTGGCAGCAGTATTAAGTGTTACTGAACCATTAGTGTGAATATCTGCATATACTGCATTTAATCCGTCTCTGATATTAGTACCAGCAGTTACTGTATAATTAGAATTATTACCCCTTAAAGCGGCTTCTAATTCATTAACTGCACCTACTACACCATCGGTTTGATTGGTTGTTCCAAGAGTATAATTATTTAAATTACCTCTTACTGCAGTTTCTAGTTCATTGACACCACCAACAAGATAATTAGCATCAGTACCTAATGTGACACTATTTGTTGTGTGAATATCATCATAGATTTCATTAATAGAATCTAGAATAGAAGTTTTATCAGCAGTTTTTAAATTTGCAAGAGTTCTTTTTGTTCCACCCTCTACATTAAATAAGTCTGCTTCATGTTCATTGATAGCAGCTTGTAAATCAGTAGCAGTAGTATTTAAATTTTCTACTGTACCAATGTCATCTTGTAATTCGTTAATCGCGGTAACTAAATCAGTTGCAATAACTTTAATATCATCATTAACACTTAATGCAGAATTAAATTCAACAATGTGTCCAGTGGTTTGATCAAATGGAGTGAAGGCAGTATGTTCACTGGCCGCAACTTTTGCTTGAGCTGCAGTATAACCTAAAATTCTAATTTGAGCACTAGCACTATAAGTCCCACTATGGGATTTAATATAAAGATGTGATGTTCCAGCATGATATACTGTACCATACCATGATGCATTATCTTCAACTTGAGCTAATGTACTTCTATTAGCACTATCTTGATAAACAGTAGAACCTTCAGTAAACTTAGTTAAATCAGGACTTCCTGTTAATATAACTTTACCTGTAGCATTAGGAATGTGATAATCAGCAGCTGCAATGCCTTGAGTTAATTCTGTAGAACCATCCAGTACTCTAATTGCTGCCTTATCGTATGATTCAGAGATTAGTCTTATAACATTTGCATGTGCAATCGATGAACCACCAACACTTAAATCAACACCTGAATTAAAATCACCTGTAGAATTTTTTACTAAGATTTTTGGTTTACCATCAATAGTAACAACAGACTCGATAGTCGCAGAGTAACCACCAGTCTGACCGACACCAGCACCAGCAACAAATGCACCAGGAATAGTTGTACTATCTGCAAGAATAATATAACCTGCAGTATTATCAATTGATGTGTCCGTAATTAATTGAAAAACTTGTGTCTTTGAATCGACATCATCACCATCAATGATATTTAATTTTAAACCTGAAACATTATCATGTTTAAATACTTTATCTGTTAACCTAGAATCTAATCTATCATCAGCTCCAAGGTTTAGTGAGACCTCATTTGACTTTTGTCTCCACTCCTCGAATGTATTAGATTTTAAAATTTTAATTTCGTTGTCGGCCATTATTTACCACCTAAATTTTTTAATAGTGCTTTAATTTCTGCAATGTCATTTTTCATTTCAGCAAGTTCATCTGACTGTTTATTTCTCTTAGCTATTTGAGACAATCTTTGATTATATGCCGTCTTATTATTATTTATAACGGCATGATTTGTTAAATCTCTTTCTAGATCAAAATTATTATCTATTTTAATTTTTCTCATTATGTTGTCGCAATTGCCCTAAAGTCTCTAATAGTTGGAATGTCTGTACTTCTTACACTCTTTAATACAATCTTAATACTAAATTTACTGAAAGGAGTATTTAGTGTGGTAAAGTCTTTCTGGTAATGAACTTCTGAATACACACCATTACTGTTTGTTGGTACGATTTGATCTGGAGTCATTTCTGTCCAATCAATAGTATCAAAATCAATATCAGAGTCATCAGTAATTTTATACCAAACTTCTATATCAGCATTCTTTGGTTTATTTGCATTTATATAAACATCTAATACATTAGCATCAGTATTAAGAGTAACTTGTTTAGTAATATATTTAGCAGCTGCAGATGAACCGGTACCAGAAGATTCAGCAACGTAAGTACTGTAATTTGCTTGATGTTCCTCAGGACTATTAATTCTATTTTGAATAGTAAATAAAGATGTTCTATTTAAATCAATTACGGGAGATAGATTTTCTTTACCACTATTACTCAATACACATCTTAATTGGAATGGCTTAGAAGATAAAGTTTTAAATGCTTCATTTCTTTCTGATGCAATCATATATGGTTTTTCAAACTGAATATTTTTATTGCCTAGAATTTCTTGTTCATTATCATATGTGTAAAATGATTGACCTGAATCGTTCTGACCATCTTGTGAATAACCAGTTAAACCAGTGTGGAAATATTTAATTCCTGCTTTATCAAACTCAATAGTAGAAGCATTTATTTTTAATACATCATACATCTGATTTTCAGAAGCAGTTACAGCAGTACCTCCTCCTCTAATTCCTGTTGATGCCGCCTGACCTGTTACGGTAATAGTATATGAATCAAGTTCAGCATCGTTTACGGTATGGTTACCGTTAAGTGCTGAAGCCACAATATCGTTTACTGTTCCGGAAACACCTGCAATACTTACAGAGTGATTACCATCAACTCCATACATGCCGTGGTTTTTATGAATCACTCTAATTCTACAAGTTGAGCCTGTAACGTTTTGTTCAAATACTAATGGATTTAATCCTAGTGTTTTTAGAGGCACTGCATCATTTACAAAATTAACTTCTGCAGATGAACCAGTAAATGAAGCTCTATTTAATTTAAATTTAAGATCTTTATTTTGTTCTGGTGTCCAAGTAGAAGCATTAGCAGATGTAAAGAATACACCATCAAACGGCTGTTTAGTAATTCTCTTATCAATATCTGTTAAATCGAATTTACTTGTTTCTGCAACATAAACTTTATATTTGTCTGAGTTTGAAATTGCAACGATTGCATATTCTGTACCTTCTTTTAGGTAAACAGGAAAGTCCCAATTAATTGTTGTGGAACTTGATGCACTAGCATTTGCAAAGTTAGCAGGAGTTGATGCAATATCAGTAGGATATACCACAACGTCTGCGCCTGGAATGATTCTTTGTGTTGGGTAACCAATTTCTACTTATCTAATAGAAATACAAATAGGAATATTTAAATCAATTTGATTAAAGAATAACTCAACACTAGTAGTAAAGATACCACCTTCCGTTTTAACAACAAATGATTCTGCAATAGGATCGTAATATCTAATTAGTTCGTGATTAGTTTCATTTGTTCTTTTAGTAACTGTTTTACTTTGATTTACTTCTCTATATGCAATTCTAGGAACCTTCGTGTTAACAATTGTTCTTTGGAATGTCTCTAAGATGCCTTGTGCATAGAAATTTTCAATCGCCTTAGTAGTAGAATTAGCATCATTGTTTGTTGGCGAATCAGTTAATTTAAATTCTCTAGTACCAGTTTTAAATTTAAGTGCATCGGTTCTAGGTATTACAAATGAACCTATAACTCTACCTGATGCATCTGTTGTTAGATTACCACTGCCGTTTGGATGGGTAGTACTATTTTCATAAGTAGTAACACTTGATCTATCAGAGAATTCTGTCATTGCGGATTCTTCTCTACAATATGTAGAAACATCAACACCATTAAAGAATGGATATACTCTTGTAGATGGTTTTAGTAATTCTGCTTGGAAGAAAATCTTTCTAGATCTCATAAATGGGATAAAGTTAGTTTCTACTACCACATTACCCATAACTTTAGATTGAACATCTGATGTTACAAATGATTCAATACCATCTCTTGAAGCAGTACCAGTTTCAGTAAATGCATTTACTGTAGTTCGAACCTCGGCTCTATTTTTATTTTCAGTATTAGCAGTACCAGTTAATCTTTGGCCTTCTGATGCATTCATTTGTCCAGTTGTACTAGATGATGAAATTAATTCTTTACCTGTCCAGTTGGTCTCCCATTCGTTCCAAACTGTTCCTAGAATACCATCAGCCTCTGCCATATTAACAAACTGCTCATAGATAGAATTATCATCAATGATAATATCAGGTCTTTGGTCTACATCTTTCCATTCATCTGATTCAGGAGACAACTTAATCGTGCCGTCCCAAATGATTACGTTGTATGGGTTAACAAATTCTGCATAAGAAGAATAAGGTTGATTTAATTCTGTAACATTTGTATAAGGCATGGTAATAATACCACCCTTAGATGATTTAACAGCTGTACCAGAATCACCTGTTTTTCTTACCAGGTTAATATTTCTTTCATCAAACTTAGGTCTTAGTATACCATTTTCTTTATCAATAGATACAGCATAATCTGGGTGACTTGTATCACCTACATTGTGTCCATAGAAACCATCGACAATAAATCCATTCTTAAATCTTGCATCTCCGTTTGAATCCAAAATTTGAGATTCAACAGCACTCTTTTCTAATAATGAAAGGGATGTATAATATTCTAAATTTTTAACTCTTTTATCGAGAGCACCAATGTCTCTCATTGTGTATCTCTTATTATCAATAGGTGTTACTATAACATCTGCAACACTAAAGACATAAGGATTTAATTTAATATTATATAAGTGAATTGCGCCTTCAATCGACTCTGGTTCAACTGGGAACAATGAAGATGTTCCTTTAACTACTTTATAGTCTCCAGACTTTGTTAAGAAGATCTTATCAATTCTACCTAAGAAGTGAGTAATTTTAAGCTCAACTGTTCCTACAGGAGCAATCATATTTGTTGCAATCTCTCCTGTACCAGAAGAAAATTCAGAACCACTACTTGCACCTGTTCTTGCTTTTGTTGGCCTGAAGTCAATAGCATCTCTTAAATTAATACCATTGAATGATGGTATTGTTGTATAATCATTTGCAAAGTCATATGAATCAACAGAAAAATAATCACCACCAGTATTATGTCTATAACAATCAAAGGTTACAGTATAGTTACCAGCAGGGAGTGATTCTCCACCTTTTAAAATTACATTACCAACATCATAGAATGATTCTCTTTGTCCATTATCCAATAGGAATCTATCAGCATAATCATTACCTGATGAATCAGTAATTGTTTTAATACCTAAAATATCAACTTCAGCTAATGGATATACTGATTGTGCAGCATCATACGTAATAGTAGTAGTAGCATTTAATATTTTTGTTTTTGTTTTGGCCTGAGCATTTAACTTTCTTACTGTACAAATGATGACAGCTGCCTCGCCGTTGTAAGCAGTTAAACCACTAATTGTAATACTGTTTGTCGCAACACCAGATACATTTGAATCTGCAATTTCTAAAATATCTTGGTTATCACCTAAAGCACCACTATGAAATATTACATCATCATCATTAGATAATGTCGTACCAGAAGGCAAACCAAAAGTAACACTACCACCCGATACACTTTGTCCTGATAATCTTACACGGACATCAATATCTGCTGTATGATTAGATCCATCTTTTAATGTTTTAATAGAAGTTGCTGGTAGTGGGAATACAAGAGAGTTATTACCTGTATCGAATCTCTTACCCAAAGCATCAGGATGTAAATTAGCCTCAAATGTGGACCCTTGTCCAAGTTTTGTAACACTACCAAATGCTTGGCCTGAGCCCATGGTTACATCAAAGACATATAATCTAAATAACTCTTCAGCGGCATCATATTCCAGACCCCTTGCTCTACAGGTACCAATGTTTGTTCCACCTGAGTTCTTTAAATCAATAACTGTTAGACTGTTAATATCTGGAATGCCTTCGCATTCGTCCTCATCTAGTTTTAAATAGTTACCAAAACCGATAGACTGAATAGTTTCCGGAATTACAAATTCATCCGAAGCTGCTCTGGTTTTATCTAAAACAATATGTTCTGTACCAGTTTTTTCTACTCTACGGCCGTCTACATAGGCAACACTAGGCTCAACTCCGATTGCAATCTTATCATCATCTCCACCTTGACCGGCCACCAAGTAACCATTATTATTATTTGCATTTAAATGTTCCTTAATGTCAAGAATAAATGGTGCAGTGACATAATCTCCGCTTTCTTCTGATGTTCTAGTTTCTAGCCTTGTAGACAATTCTGTATCAACAGGATTCTCGTTCTTCTTAAAAACGATCCCGTTATTAACTGTCATTAGATGAATATAATCATCAGTTGATCTAGAAGCTAAATCAATGTTTTCTTTAATTAATTGTGTTTCAATAACATATCTATTTGCGCCTGGAGCAGATTCATTAGAAGTGCCTTGAGCATTATCAACTAGATCAGTATACCCTGAATCTGCAGAGGATTTATCATTCTCAGTAATAGATAGGCCGATAATATATGTTGGTGTATTAGTATATTTGTCAAGGAGTAATGTTTCTTTTGGCACGTGTACCATACAACCAGAGATAAAATAAACACCTTCTGAAATAGATACACTAGAACCTACGCCTGTTTGGTCTGCAATGGATGAACCACTATCACCACCAACAGTAGCAGACTTACTAACATCAGCATCAGATGTAATAGTTTCACCAGCGCTAAATACCTTCTCTTGATTAGTACCTGAATTAGTATATTTCAAGTAAAGAGTAATAGGATCACCAGAGGATTCAGAAACTGCATGAAGAACTTCTGCAGTCAATCCTGTAGTGCCACCAGTAACAGTAGTACCAATAAACAAATTTACATCTGTTACGGCAACACCACTGTGTGTATTTTCTAATTTGACATAGTGGTAATCAGTATACAAAGACAACTTACCATCTAAAACTCTATCGCCGTCTTTAAATGTATACTGACCCAATTTATCAATTTGAGCCTGGAGTGCTGTTTGCATCTGTGTAAGTTCACGAGCCTGTACAGCGAATCCTGGTCTGAACAAAATTCTATGATAATTTTTTGTTTCGTCAAAGTCATCGTGGTAAGGCGCAACATTGAATTTTTTTATATTACTAATAGCCATTTATATTTCTCTCGTTTCTAAATTCTAAATTAGAATTCAATAATACATTTAATATCTTCAATCTGTGAAGCACTTCTGTTAATAGGTGCTCTATTTTCTAAGAAAATTAATTGTCCACTGCCTTTTAATACTTCTGCTGGATTAACTGCAGTACTAGCATGAGTAGTAGCACTACCACCTGTAGGATTAGAACCTGTAATCGTTTCACTGTTTTGGAATAAACCATAACCTGTTTTTGAATTTTGGTAGTAGTATAATTTTCCGTTAGATGCATCAATCTCAACTAAGTATGCTTTAGCACCAGAAGAACCACCAGTAATAACTTGGTCAACTAAAAAGTTTGTTACACTTTCGCCTGAGGCCAGTTGAAGATATTTAGTAGCCTTTAAAGTTGGCGAGGTAGCAATAGTTGTACCAGTCGAATATGGATTCTTTACAATCACTACTTGTCTAAAGTCATTGTTAATTGTAATATCACCCCCGTCTGCACCATCAAGTTGTGTATTTAAACCAATAAAGAATGCACCCAGTTCACCGACTGGATCAGTACCGTGACCTGCAGGAGGAGCAATCACCGCCCTGGCACTTGCATCACCTGTACTAAATGTAACATCTGCAACTGTATAATTTGTGCCCTTGGTGTTAATTGTAATGCTTGCAACTGTTTGTGTAGAACCTGAACCACTCATTACTGCTGTTGCAGTAGCACCTGTACCGTCCCCTGTAATGGTAACAGTAGGAGTTGCAGAATAAATGCCACCACCAACAACTTCAATTCTTTCAATTCCGGCAGCGGTAGAAGAATTATATGAAGCAACCTGAGAAGCAGTTTGTGGATATTTAACATCTGTTTCTAAAAGAGAAGAAGGAATAGTTGCCAGTCCGCTTCCATTAACATCAAATGCAAGAGTACTAACTGGTAAATAAGAATTTGTTAAGAACTTTTCTGAATCAGCAGTTGCAACTGTATATAGATATTTCCATGTATAACCATCACCGAGTGATACCGGATTTGTAGTTGTATGCACTGGTTGCGCACTAGTTGCACCACCACCTGCCTTAATACATTTATAGACTTTAAATTCAGAAGTAATACAATAAAATTTCTTATCGTAAATATCAGAATCATCTGAATCCCATGCAACGAAACTCTCTCCGTCTGCATAGTTATATCTTGGTACCACGTGAGATACATCTGATGCATTAATTAATTTCATAGCAATCATTTGCTGATATGCTTCATTAATGTCATCTCTATGATCACCAGGTACGAAAGGAGTTGTATCAGTTAAATCACTTGTGGTATTGGACCAGGCATCAGATTTACCAATACCTAGATAAACACTAGTGTTTGCATCTGCTACATCTTCCTTAAAATTCTCCGCATTGAGAACTCTGAAAGGGGTTGTAATAATTGCTGCCATTTTAATTTATCCTATAAGTTACTTTCTTTTAATTTAAGTCTATAAAAGAATTTGTGTTATATCTATTTATACTATTTATATTGTTTGATTGTATGGTTTGACTTCCGAATTGTTCAATAGTCTGATTTAAGTTAAACTTTTTTGGACTATCATAATAACTAGTTCCTTTATTATTAAAGTAGTTATTATCTTGTATAGTCCTTGTACCATCTAAAAGATGATTGAGCATAACTTTTAAGTACATGCCAGTCTCTTTAACTCTTGATTCAATTACCATTGAAGAGCCTAATTTAACAATCGGATCTATAACATAACCATTACCTTCATTGGTAATATTTATACTAGCTATTTCGGTTGGAGTTAGCAAAGGTACACATGCTGCACCACCGCCGCCACCACCAACTATTTGTACTTCAGGACTACTAAGATAACCTGAACCAGGATCTGTAATAAAGAGACCATCTACTTGGCCATCATCATTAATAATTGCTCTTGCTGTTGCTCTTGTACCACCACTGCCTGTAGGTAATGCAATAATAACAGAAGGTTCGCTCGTGTAGTTATTACCTGTGTTGGTTACACGTAGTAGTTCTATCGAAGTAGGTTCCATCACAAACTCTGCAGCTGCCTGTACATTACTTGCAAGTAAAATACCATCTTGGTCAACAGCAGTAGGAGGGTCTATAATAATATTAGGAGACGAACGATATAATTTATTAGCGTCTGTAGAATAAGTCATGGCACCAATTTTACCAGCCCCACTAGCAGGAGCAGGTACAGTAGCCGCTATTTCTGTATAACCACTACCACCTTGTGTTATTGTGATAGATTCAACACCACCTTCAACATTTAATACTGCAGTAGCCGCAGCACCGGTACCTGTACCAGAGAATGTAATTGTTGGGGGTGAAGTATAATTACTACCTTGGTTAACTATCTCTACTCCTGTTACGACTCCACTATTATTTGTAACAGGCGAAAGAATTGCTGTCTTATTTAATAAAGCTTTTGGAGACGGCCCAAACATAGCTGCGAACATCTCTACAAGTAATGGTAAGTCTTCCGCACCAATAACACCAGGTTGTATACCAGGCATAGAGGAGAGAGTAAACCTATTAGTTCTGCCATACGCATTCACTAATTGATCTACTATTAAGCCAGTCTCTAAATTTTTAGTAGGTACATTAATACCCTTTTCTACCTTACCATCACCAAGAGCATCTCTTACCATATTAATAAGGATCAGAATCTCTCCAAAGAAGATAAATCCAGCAGGGTGTACTAATCTGTTAAACGTATATTCCCAGTCAGTTAAATTTTTACCTGTTTTAATGAGGTAAGAGTATTTTTGGTATCTGTAACTGTCATGTATCTTTATTTTCTTTTCAGAAAGAAATCCCTTAGTAGAAATAAACTGATTAGTATCACTGAACCAATCTCCTGATGAAGGTATTAAAGTATTATCATAAGGTCTCTCAATTTCAACTTCTTCGTTAAAGAGTAACCTAAAGAATGTCTCAATAGAATCAGAGGAACCTCTTACCTTATAGAAGTCTACGATTCTTTTATAAAGCGTATTTTTATTTACTAGTAGTCCTTTTGGAATGGCAGAGGCAATTTCTTTCTGCATCATTTCTAGGTACTGATTACTCGCGTCTAGCTCACTATCAGAGTTCTTGTCAATGTCCATGTAGTCCTCAATGGCATTTAAGACATAAGAGGGACCTGGACCTACCCAATTTTTAATAGGTGTGGTTAAACTTGCAATCTCACCATTATAGGCAGATAAACCATTGATGGTCATTGTCTTGCCTATTTCAGATGTACTGTTTCTTAATGAGCCAGGAAGTTCGTTACCATTTGATATAGCTATATTAGTACTATTCAGAGCCACTGTAGCAATATTACCATCCTGTCCCTTAATGGTTAATGTAGAACTATTACCCTGTTCATCTGTATAAAACTGATTGTTTTCATTGTTAGGATCAGAGATACGAAAACGTGCAACGCCATCCAAAACTAGGTCCGTATGAGTCTCTTCTTGCACATATATAAACTCATTGAGGTTCATAAACTCGTAGTATTTTTCTAAGAGTAACTGAATACCGGTATCACCAGATGCATCTAAAATCTCACTCGGTATTACCTGTTGTACTCTCAGATTCTCTTTAGTCTTCTTCTTACTAGAAGCTAAAGTCTCAATGTATCCGGGCGAGTTACTTTCTGACATATTATCTTAACCTTGAATTAGTTGTATAGTCAATAGAACCTGATGCACCTGCAGTAGAGATAGTATCTACCTCTGCAGTTATAGACACATAAGTCTGGTCAATATTTAATAACTGGTCTCTCTTAGGCGCAATGTCCAAACTATTAGGAATCACTGTTACCTTAATATCTGTATTAGTATCTACAGCAAAATTATTAATAATCACTCTACCTGTAGAAGCTTCTATACTACCCGCATTATTAATCACTGTAATATTAGCACCCTCAACGATCTTATATACAATAATGGTTCTATTAGAAGACCCTGTAACCACCTTATCACCTAAGTAGTGGTCAACACCCCCAATTTTAAATGCAGTAGAATTTAATATAAACTCTTTTTCGGAACCTGATTCAAAGATACCAGAAGCGTATGTTAGGTTAAAGTTGTTTAGATCACGTGTAGTCTTAGCCGATATAGTCTGGAACATATAAGGTCGGATAGTAGAGTTAAGAATAGACCTATCAGCACTATCTATGGCTTTCAATATTTGTGAGTACCTAAACACGCCATCAAACTTATTGAGGTTATTAAAGTTGTAGTCACTAATAGTATCTCTTACTACACCTTGTAGTTCAACATTAGTTCTATCAGTTAGGTTAGGGTTGTACTTAAAGAAGACATCAAGCTCTAAATTAGTAAAGTTAGGGTCTACAATTTCGGGCGTAATAGACACGATATTTTTGCCCTTTAATACGGTATCCTTAATTGTTAACTTTTCGGCAGGAGTCAAGGTGGCTGCAGTAAGAGGTTTCACTGCCACATATACCTTACCAAAATCAACCGGATCATTATCTTCACCACCCCATGTACTAATAGAGGAGACATTAGCAAATGATTTCAGTATGATAGCTCTATAATCATCTGATGTTACGGCTCTATTTTGTGCAGTAAAGGTTAGGGGTGCGTTGAACCTAATAGATTCTATAGACTCTCTATCTGAACCACCCGCACTTGGAGTCACCGTAGTTACTGTATAGTTGGCGTTAACTAGTCCGCCAAGCGTAGATGATATATTAAACGTAGATGCACCATTACTTTCATCACCATGCGTGTAGATATAATCTAAGGTAACGATATTATTATTAATAGGTTTCTTACCAACAACACCATCACCAAAATATACTTCATACTTGCCGTTAGTGTTTTCTTGTACGTAATGAATCTGTGATGCAGCATCAACGTTTAAGAGAGATTCAAATCTACTATAAACATCATAGGTCAGTGCCTCTTCGTTTTCCTGTACACGAACTCTTAATGTAGATGTATCAACGTCTGTATCTGTAATCTGGAATTTCTGTGACTCAATGTCATTATCAACTCTGTATAAGAGTGATTTATAAGTACCCTCTGCTATAGCAACATCTTCAAAGACAAACTGTTGTGTCGCTGTACCTGTAACCGTTTGAGAGTTCACTACAACATATTGGTATGTTTCACCCTGTACTGTAGTGGTTAATTTAGTGCCCCTTGGCAGTGTAAGAGTAGTAGGAAAAGAAGGCCCTGCACTATTATCTACTGTTAATGTAATAGAAGCCCTAGGAGCAAGTACAGATCTTGGTACATAACCTAGTAACTTAGCTCTTGTTACCACATTACCACGTATCTGTGCAGAGTCAAGGAAAGCCTCATTTAAAGAATAGTGAGCAGCAACGGCATTATAATGTGTATTATATGCAAGTACATCAAGGAGGGTTGACAAACCACTACCTTCAAAGTTATAATCATTAAACTCTGTCTGTTGCTTAAGATAATTCTTTAGGTTATCTTTAATCTGATCGAAATCAAGTTCTGTTACATTTAAATTAGTTGCCATAATTCTACCTTAATCTACGTAGTACAACCTCGACCGTACCTTCTTGATCGGATTGTGTAATTAAAAATTTTACTGTTATTCTATAAGCGTTTCTATCTGATAAATCATCAACACTTACAAAGATAGGCTTCACTCTTGGTTCTGCCTTTAATACTCTCTTAATATTATCCTCTAATGCAAGTTCTGTTATAGCATCAGCAGGCTCAAATAACAACCCTCTTAAATTAGCACCTGTAGCGGCTTGAAAGGGGCGTTCATGGAAGTTAGTGAGTATTAGGTTACGTAATGAGTTCTTTACTGCCTGGTCATCTCTTAATGGTATAATATCTTTTCTGATCTTATGCAGTGTTAGCTTTAAGTCTAAATCACTATAACCCTTTGAACGAGATACATTAGAAGCCTTATTTACTCTACCAGAAACACTCCTATCCGATAGAATAGAAGGAGAAGTAATTATGTCGCCGTCATTAATATTAGCCATATAGTTATTTATACCTTTTATGTAAGGGTTTAATCAGGCTTCTTTGTTTTACCAGCAGAAGAACCACCTGATATTGTATGTGTATGAGTGGCCAACGTAGCCCCACTATCCGTAATGGTATCACTTGCCACAATGGTACTCGCATTAGTCTGTGCTCCAGTCACAGCTAAGGTGTCCTGTAGCGTAGTTGAGTCAGATACCGTTAGGGTACCAGTAATAGTAGTATTACCATCTATGTTCACGATATCGTTTACTGCGTCTATTAGCACCGTGCCTTCTTCATTGATATTAATTACTGTACCACTCTTGTGTCTGATTTCAATCTCAGGGCCTGTCATCTTAAATTTATGTAGGTCTTTATGAGTAATCTCTATTCGTTCCTCACCTGGCTCATTATCATACTCTACTTTATGCCCTGCCTCTGTAGTATGTACCTTATTATTAGGATAGTGCTCATCTACCTCTATAGGCAAATCAAGTATGTCTTCAGTCTTAGCAGAAAAGGATCCCATAATAACAGGGTCTTGAGCACTATTACCATCACGGAAGAAACCAATCACCCACGACCCTACCATTAATTGATGATTCCCACCAACGCCCTGTATAGAAGCATATGTATTAGGCATCATCACAGTAGCCCATGGTAAGTGTTCTTTCTCTATAGTAGTATCATAGTAACCAAACGGCATTACTCGCACTCTATTCATTATCTCCGGATCATGCACATCCTTTACTTCACCTATAAACCATGCAAACTGTCCACCTACGAACATATCATTTTGTAGCATCTAAATCCACCTCACTAGAATCTTTTTGAATCGTTAAGTATTGATAGTATCCCTTATCAAATACATGTTCTATCTGTGTTACTAAGTAAACACCTGATTGGAGTTTATCTAAGCCAGACCCTTCTGTATCTTCTTGGGCCTTTCTTATCTCCACTTTAATCTTTTTCCCTACGCTCATATCAAAGTCACCCGCAATCTGAATGGTATGTTTCTGGTAATTAAGGTTCTCCAAGTAAGCCATTGCCTTCGGTAAGTCGGCTGGAGAAGGGCTCATATAGTTCTCTGAGTCATTAAAGGCCTTTGAATTCAGGGATATAAAATAACTCTTTGACTCGCTATACGAAGAAAATATAGCATCCTGCACCTTCGCACGTTCTGATACGCTAAATGGTATGTGTTGATTTAACCGTAAATTGTTACCCTTATATGCGTATACACTCTTAGAATACTTCTTCTCTGATACATCTATTGTATGCAGTGTT
>ERZ1048068.1595-NODE-1595-length-17313-cov-5.281145_pt1 | contig 17313 bp, 17 predicted proteins | sample MGYA00383098_ERZ1048068 | MGnify/ENA primary metagenome ERZ1048068 (study PRJEB29581, sample SAMEA5548368) | metagenome | biome: marine; feature: coastal; material: water | depth 1 m | study: Short-term variability in the microbial, nano- and picoplankton... | reverse complement strand
CCTCCGTTTCAACTTGAGTTTTGTTGTTTCGAACTTTAACACCTGTAACCACTTGCCCATCTCCAAGTACTTCAACCGTTTCTGTATTGAACATAATCTCGATATTATCGGTACTTTCAACTCTTTTTGCCATAATTTTGGACGCACGAAAAACATCTCTTCGAACAAGCATAGTAACTTTAGAACATAATTTTGAAAGGTAGTGGGCTTCTTCACAAGCAGAATCCCCCGCACCAACGATTACGACTTCTTGATTTCTATAGAAGAAACCATCACAAACAGCACATGCAGACACACCACCGCCGAGCTTTAAATATTTTTGTTCAGAATCAAGACCTAAATATTTTGCAGAAGCACCGGTAGAAATAATAACAGTTTCACAGTGAATTTCTTTGGTATCGTTTACCCATACTTTATGGATAGAATCAGAAAAATCTACCTTGGTAATCCAACCATCACGCACATCAGAACCAAAGCGTTCTGCTTGAGCTTTAAGTTCAAGCATCATTTCTGGCCCTGTAACACCATCGGGGTATCCAGGGAAATTTTCAACTTCATTTGTGGTGGTCAACTGCCCTCCTGGTTGTGTACCTTGATACAAAACAGGATTCATATTGGCACGTGCTGCATAAATTGCAGCAGTATATCCGGCTGGGCCCGACCCAATAATAAGACATTTTACAGATTCGATAGTTTCTAACATGGAAAAAAATTTAGAGTACAAAAATAGAAGTTTTATGCCTATATTGAACGTTAAGTTATCAACAGAATTCACAAACTTATTAATTGTGGTGAAACAATAAATAAATATTAACTTTGTTGAAAAGTAAAACATAATTTACATGATAACCATTGGAGTTTACGGAGGCACTGGAAGTGGAAAAACAACCATTGTTGCACAAATAGTGTCGGAGTTTCCTACATCGGAAATTCAAGTGATTTCTCAAGATTCATACTATAAAGACAACAGCCACCTTAGTTTTGAAGAACGTTGTGCGCTGAATTTTGATCATCCAGATGCTATTGATTTTGAGTTACTTTGCCAACAAATAAGTGACCTAAAAAATGGCAAAACCATAGCACAACCTGTATACTCTTTCAAAACTCACAATAGGACTGAAGAAACGGTGGCGGTATCCCCCAAAAAAATATTAATCATTGAAGGGATTTTGATACTAAACTATCCAAAACTCCGCAGCATGTTTGACCTCAAGGTGTATGTAGATGCAAACAGTGATATGCGTATGGAACGGCGAGTAAGCAGAGACATAACAGAACGTGGAAGAACTCCTGAAGAGGTATTGAGTCGTTACTTAAAAACTTTAAAGCCAATGCACCAACAGTTTATAGAACCCATGAAAGTACATGCTGATGTAATTTTAGAAAATCATCAAAATAGTCCACCAGAACTCTCTCAACTTATAGACAAAATAAAGTCTCTTTCGTCATGAAAAAACTTCTAAATAGCTTAAAAAAAGTACTTTCACCATTAAAAAATATATTTTTATTAGTAACGATTATTTTTATTGTTTGGATGCTATTTTTTGATGCTAATTCTTGGTTGATTCACAAGGAATTAAATAATGAAATTGATGCCTTAAACACCAAAAAGGAGTTTTATGAAAGTGAAATTAAATCTGATGAAAAAGAAATAAAAATACTGCAAACTCCAGATGGTATAGAAAAATATGCTCGTGAAAAGTATAACATGAAAAAAGAAAATGAAGACATTTATATCATCGAGACCGATTCATTAAAAACAAAAAAATGAAATTTGACGAATTTGATGGGCAATCTTCAAAAGCATGGAAACAACGCATTCAATTTGAATTGGAGGGCGCAGATTTCAATGAGAACCTTGTCTGGAAATCGTTGGAAGGCATAGATGTCAGACCGTTTTACCACTCAGATTCAAAAACAGATATAACACCCATAAACCCTCAATCTGATCAATGGAAAATCGGAGAGTATGTTTATGTTCAAAACGTAAAATTCGCTCAGAAAAAAGCCATTGAGTGCATTTCTAAAGGTGCTGAAAGCATCTACTTTGTAATTCCAAAATCATCTATTACACTTAGCGAACTTTTAAAGGATATTGATGTATCAAAAATCAGTATTTACCTGGAATTGCAATTTTTAGATTCATCATTTATAGACCAAATCAATGCCTTAAATTTTAGTGGTGACACTCATGTTTATATCATATCGGACTGCATTGGACATTTGACAAAAAGTGGGAATTGGTATGAAAACATGGCTACCGACAAAAAGCAAACGCAACACTATTGTGCATCTGCATCTGGTGTAAAATCTGTTTTAGCTGTGGATATGGCACATTATCAAAATGCTGGAGCCGGGATGGTACAACAATTGGCTTATGGACTGGCACATGCAAACGAATATCTTCATGATTTTGAACCTTTTATACCTGAACAAATGGTTTTTAAAATTGCTGTCGGTGGGAATTATTTTTTTGAAATTGCAAAACTACAAGCAATACGTTGGCTTTGGGAGAGTTTGACAAAAGAACACGGCTTGGATATAAAATGTCATATCATTACTGAGCCGAGCAAAAGGAACAAAACAGTTTATGGGTACAATACAAACATGTTGCGTACCACCACAGAAATCATGAGTGCAGCATTGGGCAGTAGCAACACCATAATCAATTTACCATATGATGCACTTTATCACAAAGACAATGAATTTGGCAGACGTATTTCCAGAAATCAATTACTCATTTTAAAACACGAGTCTAAATTTGGTGAAATTACAAACCCAACAAAAGGCACATACTACATAGAATACCTTACAAAACAGTTGGCTGAAAAAGCACTAAAACTCTTTAAAGACATCGAAAAACAAGGAGGTTTTTTAAAACAACTCAAATCTGGAGTTATTCAAAAAAAAATAAAAGAACAGGCACAAAAAGAACAACATACTTATGATACACAAGTACAAGAATTAGTGGGGATTCATGTGCAACAAAATACAGAGGATAAGATGAAACCCAATTTGGAACTTTACCCCTTTGTAAAAAACAATCCAAGAAAAACGTTGATTGCACCCATTATCGCGAGAAGAATTGCCGAACCCATTGAAAAAGAACGTCTAGAAAATGAGTAGAAAAGACATGCAACATATCAAACTCATTGCGGCAATGAACAGTGTCAAAAGCAGAAAGGAAACTGCATCAAAATCTTTTAACAAAGAAGATTTAAACGCTGTTGAGCATTTAAATTTTGGGGCGGGTGAACCACCATTTCTAAGAGGTCCCTACACTACAATGTATGTACGGCGTCCTTGGACGATTCGTCAATACGCTGGTTTTTCTACTGCTGAAGACTCAAATGAATTTTACAAAAAGAATTTGGCCGCAGGCCAAAAAGGATTATCTGTTGCGTTTGATTTACCGACCCATAGAGGATATGACAGTGACCACAAACGAGTTGTTGGTGATGTTGGAAAAGCTGGGGTGGCCATCGATTCAGTAGAAGATATGAAAATTCTCTTCGATAAAATTCCATTGGACAAAATGAGTGTTTCCATGACCATGAATGGAGCAGTTTTGCCCATCATGGCTTTTTATATTGTAGCGGCACAAGAGCAGGGCGTAAATCTCAACCAACTTAGTGGTACTATTCAAAATGATATTCTGAAAGAATTTATGGTGCGTAACACCTACATCTACCCTCCTGCGCCATCAATGCATATTATTGGAGAAATATTTGAATATACCAGCAAAAACATGCCAAAATTCAACAGCATTAGTATTTCTGGATACCATATGCAAGAAGCTGGTGCTCCACCCGAAACCGAACTTGCGTATACACTTGCCAATGGATTGGAATACCTAAGAAAAGGGCTCGAAATTGGATTGGATATTGATACATTTGCGCCTCGACTTTCTTTTTTCTGGGGTATTGGAATGAATCATTTCATGGAAATTGCAAAAATGCGTGCAGCAAGAGTCTTGTGGGCCAAAATTGTAAAACAATATAATCCAAATAATCCTAAATCAATGGCACTAAGAACCCACTGCCAAACAAGTGGATGGAGTTTAACAGAACAAGACCCTTTCAATAATGTCGCACGTACATGTATTGAAGCTACTTCGGCGGTCTTTGGCGGAACACAAAGTTTGCATACCAATGCACTTGACGAAGCCATTGCACTGCCCACAGATTTTTCTGCACGAATTGCAAGAAATACACAACTATATTTACAAAAAGAAACGCAAATTACAAAAACAGTAGATCCTTGGGCAGGAAGTTATTATGTCGAAACACTTACACATCAAATCATAAATGACGCTTGGATCATTATTCAAGAAATTGAACAACAAGGCGGAATGACCAAAGCCATTGAAGCAGGACTTCCAAAGCTGAAAATTGAAGAAGCAGCAGCAAAAAAACAAGCCCATATCGACTCGGGGCAAGACATTATTGTAGGGGTCAATAAATATGTGCTTGACAACGAAGATCCATTGCAAATTTTGGAGGTAGACAATGATGGAGTACGGAAACAACAGATCGAACGATTGAAACACATCAAAACTCATCGAAATCAAGATGAAGTAGATCTGTATTTAAAGAAAATCACCATTGCGGCACAAAATGAAAACGAAAATTTATTAGCTTTAGCTGTTGAAGCCGCTAGAGCGCGAGCAACTCTTGGCGAAATCAGTTCAGCACTAGAAGCTGTGTATGGCCGTTACAAAGCCAAAATAAAAACTATATCCGGTGTGTATAAAAAAGAATTAAATAACGACGCCTCTTTTGAAAAAGCAAAGAAATTGGCCAATCAATTTGCCGAAATTGAAGGGCGAAGACCGCGCATAATGATTTCCAAAATGGGACAAGATGGGCACGATCGTGGAGCAAAAGTAGTAGCTACTGGATATGCCGATCTTGGTTTTGACGTTGATATAGGTCCCTTGTTTCAAACAGCCGAAGAAGCAGCAAAACAAGCCGTAGAAAACGATGTACATATTTTGGGTATTTCTACTCTAGCAGGTGGACATAAAACATTGGTTCCTAAAGTAATAGAGTGTCTCAAGCAATTGAATCGAGAAGACATAATGGTCATTGTGGGTGGAGTTATTCCGAAACAGGATTATGAAATACTTTTTGATGCAGGTGCAGTTGCTATTTTTGGTCCTGGTACTAAAATAAGTGACGCTGCAATCACTGTGTTGGATATATTGATTAATTAATTATATTTACACTCACCTACTTACCAATTTCTTTCCATTAGGATGTTAAAGTAACATTTGATCCCAAATCGAATATGCTTAAGACAAAAACCATAGCGATTGCAAACCAAAAAGGTGGCGTAGGAAAAACGACCACAGCAATAAACTTGGCCTCAGCTTTAGGGATATTGGACCAAAAAGTACTGCTTGTTGATGCCGATCCTCAGGCCAATGCAAGTTCTGGATTAGGTGTTGAAACTATAAGTTCGAAATCTCTTTTAAAACTTTTTGATGAACATGGTAAAACTTCAGAACAAATCATTCAAACCCATAGTCCTAACCTTGACTTAATTCCAAGTTCCATAAAACTAGCGGATTTGGAAATTAACAACAAAAGTGGAAATGTCTATAAACTAAAAAATGCATTGGATGAAATCAAATCCAATTACGATTACTTAATCATTGACTGTTCACCGTCCTTAGGGTATATTTCTATAAATTCATTTGTTGCTGCAGATAGTATTCTGATTCCTGTCCAGTGTGAATATTTAGCAATGGAAGGATTGAATAAACTTCTAAAAACCATCAAAGAAATTAAGGCTAATTTTAATAAAACACTAGACATCGAAGGGCTTTTGATTACGATGTATGACAAACGCCTAAAACACAACCGACATATCATTGGCGAGCTGAAGCAATATTTTGAAGATTTGGTATTCAATACCATTATTAAAAGGAATGTAAGCTTGAGTGAAGCGCCGAGTTTTGGAACCAATATTTTCGATTATAAAATTGAAAGTGAAGGATCTGATGACTACCTAAATTTATCCCGTGAACTATTAACAAACCGAAATGCTATGAAAAAAACAACTCAAATTCTTGGTAAAAACATCCATCAAATAATGGATGACAACAATAAATCTGTAACACTTGAAACACCAAAACGCAAAAATCACCTGAAACATTTTGAACCCTTTGACATCAAAAAGAAAAACTACAACAAACTGAAAGGACTCACAAAAGAAGAAGTCATCAAAAGTCTGGGGTTGGTCTACAACGACATACATTCAGACACTTGGATGTATCGCGTATCAGATAGAGCTACGGTATTTAGAAAGAATTTCCTATACCTCTCATTTGTAAATAATCAAGTTCAAAATATTGAACTGAGACGCTTTAGACGCGGATAAAATTTAAGCTGAAAAATTGTTGAAAACCTTATAAATATTGATTTTTATTCATCATAATTAATCGTATTTTTGAGGGAACAAAAAGGTCTAAACTCCATGGGGAAAATCATAGCTATTGCAAATCAAAAAGGCGGTGTTGGTAAAACCACAACGACTGTCAATTTAGCAGCTTCTTTGGGTGTTTTAGAAAAAAAAGTGCTCCTAATTGATGCCGATCCACAAGCCAATGCAAGTTCGGGGCTTGGCATCGATGTAGAATCGGTAGAAAAAGGCACCTATCAGCTTTTGGAACACAATTGCACCGCAAAAGAAGCCATTCAAAACACTACTGCTCCCAATGTAGACATCATTCCCGCTCACATCGATTTGGTCGCCTCAGAAATTGAATTGGTTCATGTCGAAAAAAGAGAGTATATGCTTCAAATAGCACTTGAACCCATCAAAGACAACTATGATTTTATTCTTATCGACTGCGCACCATCCCTAGGTCTTCTTACCCTCAATGCGCTCACTGCAGCGGATGCTATCATTATTCCCATTCAATGTGAGTATTTTGCTCTTGAAGGACTCGGAAAACTACTCAATACCATCAAGAGTGTACAAAGAATTCATAACCCAAATTTGGACATCGAAGGATTACTACTCACTATGTACGATTCTCGACTTCGTTTATCGAATCAAGTTGTTGAAGAAGTTCAAAATCATTTTCATGATATGGTGTTCAAAACCATCATTCAGCGAAATGTTCGGCTGAGTGAAGCCCCTAGTTTTGGAGAAAGCATAATTAATTACGATGTTAATAGTAAAGGTGCTTCAAATTACTTAAGTTTGGCTAAGGAAATTATAAGTAAAAAATTAGCTAATGGCAAAGGCGATTAAAAAACAAGCTCTAGGACGTGGGTTATCTGCTCTGCTGAATGAATCTAAAAACGATCTTGCTGGTGTAGACGAAAAAACAGCCAAACGCGCTATGGGTTCCATCATAGAAATTGAATTGAATTCTATTGAAGTTAACCCTTTTCAACCTAGATCTAAGTTTAATGAAGAACAGCTAAAAGAACTTGCTGGTTCTATAAAAGAATTGGGGGTAATTCAACCCATTACCGTTCGAAAAATCGGACAAAATAAATTCCAACTTGTTTCTGGTGAACGTCGTTTTAGAGCATCCAAAATGTTGGGACGAGACACCATTCCAGCGTTCATCCGTTTGGCAAATGACCAAGAAGCACTAGAAATGGCATTGGTCGAAAATATTCAACGACAAGACCTAGATCCTATCGAAATAGCCATGAGCTACCAACGCTTGATGGACGAAGTAAAGCTCACACAAGATCAGATGAGTCAACGCGTTGGCAAAAAACGGTCGACAATTGCCAATTACCTTCGCTTACTAAAATTAGATCCAATTATTCAAACAGGAATGCGCGATGGTTTTATAAGTATGGGGCATGGACGTGCCATCATAAATGTGGCTCAATCAGCAGATCAATTATCTATATATGAACAAATTATCTCCAAAAAATTATCGGTAAGAGCCACTGAAGAGTTGGTAAAAAACCTCAATGACCCCAAGAAGAAGTCTAAAAAAAATACACCTCAAATTCCAACTTTTGTAAAAGACAGTGTTGATGAGATTTCTGATTTTTTTGGTCAAAAAATAACCATCAAAATGGAGAAAAAAGACAATGGATCAATCAGCATTCCTTTTCATTCTAAAGAAGATTACAAGCGCATCCTAAAACTTTTGAAAAGTGATTAAAAAACTATGGCTCACTGCGCTATTCTTGTGTACATTTTTTGGTATGCAAGCGCAAGATGATGAAAAAATCGATAAAGAGGTTGTTCCTTTAAACAATCAAAACAACTCTGCTGAACTGGATCCGTTACGCCCAGCAAAAGCAGCATTTTTTTCGGCAGTCCTTCCTGGACTTGGACAGGCATACAATAAAAAATACTGGAAAATCCCTATTGTTTATGGCGCAATTGGTACTGGGCTTTACTTTTATTTTGAAAACAATAATCTATACAAGCGCTACCGAACCGCCTACAAGCGACGTTTGGCTGGATTTACAGACGATGAGTTTTATGGGCCTGAAGACATTCCTTTTATATCTGATGAAGCGCTCATTAGAGCACAAAGGACATTGAAACGAAACAAAGAACTGTCTATGCTTGTAACTGTAGGACTTTATGTCTTAAACATCATTGAGGCCAATGTCGATGCACACCTGATTCAGTACAATTTAGATGAAAATCTAGCCCTAAAACCTTTTATAGACTTTAATAACCCAAATTATAACGCACAAATGGGGCTTTCTATTAATTTAAAATTTTAAACTATGAAAATTGCATTATTGGGCTACGGCAGAATGGGTAAAGTCATAGAACAAATTGCCCTAAAAAGAGGGCATGATATTGTTTTAAAAATTGATAAAGGCGACACAGGTTATGACCTAAGCATTGCAGATGTTGCTATTGATTTTAGTGTTCCTTCAGCAGCTGTTGACAACATAAGCACGGCATTGAATTGTAATGTGCCTGTGATTTCAGGAACTACTGGATGGCTTGATAAATTTGAAGACATTAAAGCTCTTTGCAAACAAAAAAATGGAGCTTTCATCTATGCCTCCAATTTCAGTTTAGGGGTTAATTTATTTTTTGAACTGAACAAAATTTTAGCAAAATTAATTACCCCTTTCAATCAATATGATGTTCAAATAGAAGAAACACATCATACCCAAAAGCAAGATGCTCCATCTGGTACAGCCATTACACTTGCTGAAGGCATTATTGAAGAATCATCGTACAAGGGTTGGACACTGAGCCCTGAAACAGCAAAAGAAAAAATTGAAATTGAAGCAAAACGTATCGAAAATGTTCCAGGTACTCACAAAGTCAATTACAATTCAGAAATTGACTCCGTAGAAATCATACACACAGCACATAATCGTAATGGGTTTGGTTTGGGTGCAGTTATTGCAGCAGAATGGATTGTGGGCAAAAAGGGGATTTTTACGATGAGAGATGTTTTAAATATCCAATAAAGTGTAACAAAACAGCGAGTTTCGAAACAAATACTAAAAGCTAAAGATTATGACATTAATGCAGTGGTTTAATTTTATTTTAATCATTCAAGTTATTCATGGACTTGGAACATGGAAATTGTACCAAAAAGCAGGACGAAAAGCATGGGAAGCGTTCATTCCTGTATACAATGCACTTATCCTTTTTAAAATCTTAAACAGACCTTGGTATTGGATATTTTTTATCATTTTACCGGTAATCAATTGCGTTATGTTCCCGGTAATATGGGTAGAAACTGCAAGAAGTTTTGGGAAAAATTCTACCAAAGATACCATATTGGCCGTTGTTTCGCTTGGCTTTTACAATTACTATTTGAATTATTTTCTCGACTTAAAACATGTTAAAAACCGTGATAGAGAGCCAAAATCGTCTGGAGGACAATTCGTAAATTCTATACTTTATGCAATTGTTGTCGCAAGTGCTGTACATATTTATTTTATACAACCATTTATAATTCCTTCATCTTCACTTGAAAAATCTCTTTTGGTAGGCGATTTTCTGCTTGTGAGCAAAATGCATTATGGTCCTCGAGTGCCAATGACTACTGTGAGTTTGCCTATGGTACACGATTCTATTCCATTAACTGGAAACAAATCATATTTATTTAGTGATAAATTTGAAGAAAAGAATACCTCTTGGAAAAACAAACTCCAACTCCCCTACCTAAGAATTCCTGGTTGGGAAAAAATCAAACGAAATGAAATAGTGGTCTTCAATCAGCCAGCAGATACACTCTTGGATATGAACGATTTTACACCAAATCGAAACTATTACAAACCTATAGACAAAAAAACAAACCTAGTTAAACGTTGTGTTGGTATCGCTGGCGATACACTTGAAGTTATTGACGGTTATGTGTACATCGATGGGAAGAAAAACAAACTTCCTGGGCGGGCACGCTTACAATTTTCTTATCAAGGCACTATCAAACCTGGTAAAACGTTTAGCAGAAACATCTACAATCGTTTGAGTACATATTATGATATAACAGACGGTATTAGATTTAATAATACGTACTTTGAGTTGTCTGCAGCTACAGAGGAGTCTATAGAATTGTTTAAAAAACACCCCAGTGTGGCTAGTGTTGAGCGTAGAATAATACCCAAAGGACAAGCTGATCGGAGTCTTTTCCCACAAGACCCTGCTTTCAACTGGAATAATGATCAATTTGGCCCTATATATATCCCAAAGAAAGGGGCAACTGTCGAAATAAGTACTTCTAATTTACCGATATACAAACGTCTTATTGCTGAGTATGAAGGCAATTCTGTGTATGCTAAAGGTAATCTAGTGTATATCAACGGCAAAGTAGCTACTTCATACACGTTTAAACAAAACTACTATTGGATGATGGGCGACAACCGCAATAGCTCAGCAGATGCGCGTCGTTGGGGCTTTGTCCCTGAAAATCATGTCGTTGGCAAACCTGTATTTATATGGATGAGTTGGAATACCCATGGCAAAGGCCTAAACAAAATCCGTTGGGATCGCGTGTTTACCACAGTACACGCCGATGGTCCAAGACGATCATATTTGATCCCATTTGTAGTCCTATTGTTACTCAATTATGGGTATAGAAAATGGAGAAAACACAAAAAAGAAGCGGTCTAAAAATCAACAATGAGTCTGATTTATCCTTCTTATTTTCCAAACATTGCACACTATATTGTTTTTGCACAGTCGAAAAATATCATTTTTGAAATTCAAGACAATTACCAAAAACAAACATTAAGAAATCGGTGTTATATTTATGGTGCCAATGGAAAATTAGGACTTCATATTCCGGTGCATTATACTCAACTGAACCGGCAACACACAAAAGACATTCAAATAGATAACAGCTCCAATTGGAAATCCATACACTGGAAATCTATTGAAAGTGCCTACAGAACCTCTCCTTTTTTTGAATTTTATGAAGATGAACTCAATAACGCTTTTACAAAAACAAACAAATGGTTGATGGACTATAATTTTGAGTGTATGGCTGTGATCAATCAATGCTTGGATTTTGAATTTTCTTACAGCACTTCACAATACTTTGAAAAGGAGGGTACAAAAAATGATTATCGATCTCTAGTTAATGTCAAAAAAAGTTCAGTCATTGAAACTGCACCTTACATACAAGTTTTTGAAAACAAACACGGATATTTACCCAATTTGAGTATTTTAGATTTGTTGTTTAATTTAGGACCAGAGGCACTACCCTATCTTTTGAATCATCAAAGAATTGAACAATAGTAAACTGAAAAACCTCCTAATTCAATTCGATTGAAGTAGAAATTGGAAAATGATCGGAATACAAAACATCATGGTTTTGGAAATTCCGAACGTTTAAAGCATCATCTACCAAAATAAAGTCAATGCGTAAGGGAAAGTAATCAAATGAAAAGGTACGCCCAAAACCTTTTCCAGCAACCTCAAATGCATCTACAAAATCAGATTTTAAAAGACGATAAACATAAGAATGCGCTGTGGTATTGAAATCACCACTCAAAATGGTTTTATAAGGCGAATCGCGCAGGTGTTTTACCACCAGCTCTGCTTGGTCTTGTTGCGTCTCAAATGTCTTACTGAGGCGTCTCAACAGTCGATCCGAAGTTTTTGAGTCCAGTTGCTGAACGTCTGGATTTATCCCAGAAGACTGCAAATGAATATTGTAGATCCTTAGTGTATCTGATTTTATTAAAACATCGGCATAAATTGCGCTATTGGCAGAATTCGGAAAGGGTATGATACCTGTTTCCAAAAACGGAAATTTAGAAAAAATCACTAACTCAGATTTAGCTTTAGCCCCAGAACTAAATACAAAAGGATAGTTCAATGTTTTTGCCGCGCTGCTGTTGTACTCTTGAACTGCTAAAAGGTCTGGTGAGTTTTGGTTTATAAAATCTTTTATTTTTTCTGGAATTTCATCATCCTCTATCCAATTGTATAGGTTCAACAAACGTACATTGTAACTCATCAGTGAAATACTATGGTCGGAAACTTGTGTATTGGGAGAAGAAAAATTATACAATGACGATAAATGGCTGTAACCAAGTGCCAAAACAAGAGCAGACAGCAAAAACTGTCGCTTAATTTTTATCATCCAAAAGACACAAAACACAAGATTAACAAGAATTAAAAAAGGAACAGCCAAACTTAAGACAGCCAAAAATGAAAATGTTTTTGGCGGTAAAAAAGGAAGTGCATACGATAACAAAAGAAGTATAGCAACTATGGAATTAAGAAGGAATATAAATTGATCTAAAAGATTTAAACGTTTCAAACTAATTATTTTTTCCGGCGCGAAATAAAAAATCTTTTTCCGCTTGAGTTAAACTATCATAACCACTTTTGCTGATTTTATCTAAAATCAAATCAATTTGCTTTTGATGGGTAAACGTATTGAATTCAGTTTTTTGTTTTCCAGCGATTTTTGAAGATTTGTTTTTATATGCTGTCCTCAATACTTTTTTGGAATTGAAATAATCTAAAATCGAATCCAAAAAAGAACCAAATTCTTTACCCTTTTGAAGCTGTTTTGCATAAAAATATCCTGAAATATATCCACCAATGTGCGCGACTGTCCCCCCAGAATTGAGTGAAAATAAGCCAGGTAAATCCAAAACAATCATTGCAATACCAAGGTATTTTAAGGGAAATCTAAAAGTGAAAAAACCAACTAATTTATTAGGCCAGTAGACGCATAAAAACAAAATACAAGCACGTACCCCGGCAGAAGCACCTACCAAAGGACCATTGATCCCCAGCAAATTTGGAAATAAAAGTGCAATGGATAAAAAGGCCAAGCCACCAAAAATAACTCCTAATACATAAATTTTTAAGGAAAGACGAGGTTTAAACAAGTTGGCAAAGGTTTGTGCCAAAAAGTATAAAACAAGCATATTGAAAAACAAATGTCCAATAGAGTAATGTAAAAAACCATAGCTAATGATGCTCCATGGACGTCCCAAAAACTCTGATAAAAGATAAGGCAAAGAAAACCAATCCAATAGATTGAATTCTAATAGATTGAAGAAAAGACCAGACACAAAAATAAGAGTGTTTAGAACAATTATTTTTTCTAATACATGCAAACGCTTTAATTTTGCTCTGATATCTTGTGCAAGGGTACTCATCTAATTCCAGCGGTATTTATCAAATTGATTTTTTTTCCAAAAATACATTATCAGAAAACCTGTTAGGGCACCACCAATATGTGCGATGTATGCTGTGTTGCTCGGACTAAATATAGAAACACCTGAAACTGCAGAAAACAAATCTATTGCAATAATTCCAGGGATAAAATATTTGGCTTTAATGGGAATTGGAAGAAAAATAAGCATCAATTCTGCATTTGGGTTCAGCATACCAAAGGCCACCAAAACACCCATGATTGCACCTGAAGCTCCAACCATTGAACCATTGCTTTTTACATTCAATTCAAAAAACATACGAAATGTGTTTTCATCAATTTGACGTATGTTTTGACCATAACTTTCTAAAATAGGTTGCATCTTTTGAGCTAACAGCTCTCCTTTAAAAATGTTGTTGTCCAAAATATTTAAACCCGCGATTTCTTTTATGCATTCAAAAGTAAAACCGCGTCCTTCTAAAGAACTTAGTACCGGATAGAGTTGAATGAAATACACCAAAAAAGTAAGCGCTACTGCACCTAACCCACAGCTAATGTAAAATGTAACAAACTTTCGTTGCCCGAATCTTTGCTCCACGGCTGTTCCAAACATCCAAAGCGCAAACATATTGAACAATAAATGCTGAAAACTACCATGCATGAACATATGCGATAGAATTTGCCAAGGCGCAAAATAATCACTCAAAGGATAAAAAAGTGCCAACAAACGAAAAAATAAATTTTCGTTACCCATAAAATAGGTGCCACCAAAAATGATCACATTTAAGATGAGAAGATGCTTTACTGTAGGCGTAATTCTTAGCATACTAATTAAATTTAGATTCTATTTCTGTAATTTCTATTGTGGTAAAAATTGCCTTGTTCGATAATGAAAGTGCTGGTTCTTTACAAGCAAATAAAGCATTTACTATAAACTCTTGCTCCGTAATATTCAATTTTTTACCATTTTTAATGGCTAAACTCTTAGCAAAAGTTTTGGCCAGTAAATCACTAGAACTAAAATTAAAATCAGGCACTTCATTATGTACATCGTCAATAAGTTGAAGAAAAACTTTTTTGACATCACTATCTTTCAATGCGGCAGGAATTGCAGAAATTGTTGTTTGTTGATCGCCAAAATTTTCAAACACAAAACCTGAATGTTCGAGTTGTTCTTTAAGACTTTGAAGGACTTCCAAATCTTTGGTAGAAAATTCTAATGTAAGCGGAAACATCAATTGCTGACCAACAGTATCATTGATCGTAATTTGTGTCAGAAAATCTTCGTACAAAATGCGTTCATGTGCTCTATTTTGATCTATAACAACCATACCTGATTTGATGGTACTAATGATGTATTTGTTTTGCAATTGAAACGTATTCTGCACCCTTTTACCCTCGTCTTTATCAAAAATAGACGACTGCAATTCATCAGATTCGAACTGTACTTCGCTAAAATCATTTGACGATGCTGAAGTATCAGACTGCAGTCCCGTATAAAGTCCTTCCCAAGCAGGTGAACTTGATGAAGATGAACTACTTTTGGGTTTAGAAAATGGGTTGAAATCTGGATTTACTTCTACTTTGGGCAAAGAAACTTGATCATTTTGTTGTTGGTACGGAGTATCTAAAGCAGCATCTCTTTGAAAATCGAGAATAGGTGCTACACTGAATTGTCCTAAACTGTGTTTTACTGCGGCCCGCAACAAAGCATATATTGTAGGTTCGTCATCAAACTTTATTTCAGTTTTAGTAGGATGAATATTGATATCAATAGATTTCGGATCTACAGTAAGGTTTAAAAAGTAACTAGGAAACTTGTTTGGTGGTAAAAGTCCTTCAAAAGCGGCCTGTATGGAATGATTCAGGTATGGGCTTTTTATAAAGCGTTGATTGACAAAGAAAAATTGCTCTCCACGCGATTTTTTTGCATATTCAGGTTTCCCAACAAATCCGGAGATATTTAGGAGTTCTGTTTCTTCATCTACTGGGACAAGTTTTTCATTGGTTTTTTTACCAAAAGTATGCACAATACGTTGCCTAAAATTTTCTGAACGTAAATCAAACAAATTATTACCATTGTGGTACATCGAAAAATTAATTCGTGGATGCGCCAACACAACGCGATGAAATTCATCAATAATATGACGCAACTCTACTGCATCAGATTTGAGAAAATTACGGCGCGCTGGGATATTAAAAAATAAGTTTTTTACAGCAATAGAAGTTCCTTTGGAAGTCGCAACAGTGTCCTGCGCTGTTATCGAGCTACCTTCGATTGTGATGGAAGTACCCAAATCCTCACTTTCTTGTTTGGTTTTGAGTTCTACATGTGCAATAGCGGCAATACTGGCCAATGCTTCACCACGAAATCCTTTGGTATTCAAGCAAAATAAATCATCGGCAGCTTTTATCTTTGATGTGGCATGACGCTCAAAGCTTAGACGTGCATCAGTTTCACTCATACCTTTGCCGTTATCAATGACTTGGATAAGGGTTTTTCCAGCATTTTTAATCAATAATTTGATTTCTGACGAACCCGCATCAATAGAATTTTCAAGTAATTCTTTGACCACCGAAGCTGGCCGTTGAACAACTTCTCCAGCAGCAATCTGATTGGCTACATGATCTGGTAAAAGGTGTATAATGTCTGCCATTAGTTGAAAAATAATGTAAGATCAAAATCGATAAACCATAAAAAGATAAAAACAAGAATTACCAGAATAATTCCAATTCTTCGGCTTGTTTGTCGATCTGTATTTTTTACGTCATTTAAGGCATTTTTGAAGGTGCCTTTGAGGTTTGTTTTTTGAACAGTCACACGTTGATCATCGAACTTATGTTTGATCTCAAAGGGACTAGATTCCCCTTTGTAATAACGTGGTTCGTAATTAAATTTTTTATTTTTTCTGAGTTTAAATAACCCCATGTTTTACAAGTATTTTGCATCTAAAACAAACATTCCTATTAAAATCAAAACCAATAAAATCAAAAGCCAAGTTAAAGAAAATGATTTTTTTCGACGACTTTTTGATTTAAATTTTAGCATAAGAAATATAAAGCTCGATTGAATCAAAAATACTTAAAAAATACAGGATAAAAAAGAGGAGACCTAAATTTAAAAACCGATTTAAACTGATTGGTTAAAATCAATCATTTTAAGGGCAGTTATAGCAGCTTCTACACCTTTGTTACCGTGTTTCCCTCCTGAACGATCCAAAGATTGCTGCAAGTTGTTATCGGTTAATACACAAAAGATCACAGGCACATCGTGTTGAATATTTAAATCTTTGATACCTTGAGTAACTCCAGCACAGACATAATCAAAATGTTTTGTTTCTCCTTGAATCACACAACCAATAGTGATGACTGCATCAATACCAGAGGATTGTACTTTTTTGGCACCATAAATAAGTTCAAAACTCCCAGGTACTTTATGGATCAAAATATTATCCTTTGAAACCCCACAATCTACAAGGGTTTTGCATGCACCATCCAAAAGTCCGTTGGTGACTTCAGAATTCCATTCAGAAACAACTATACCAATTTTAAAATCAGCTGCATTTGGAAGTGCCGATTTATCATAATTTGAAAGGTTTGTATTTGCCGTTGCCATGCGTTGTATTAGTTACGCGCTGCCTGTGCTTTACCAATGAACACGTCTATGTCTTTTGCTTCTGTGCTCTCTGGAAAATCTGATTTTATGGTCTTAAAATAATCTAAAGCTT
>ERZ1048068.1592-NODE-1592-length-17332-cov-10.386178_pt1 | contig 17332 bp, 16 predicted proteins | sample MGYA00383098_ERZ1048068 | MGnify/ENA primary metagenome ERZ1048068 (study PRJEB29581, sample SAMEA5548368) | metagenome | biome: marine; feature: coastal; material: water | depth 1 m | study: Short-term variability in the microbial, nano- and picoplankton... | reverse complement strand
TAATAATTTTTCTCTTATTAGATCTGCTTTATCAAAGTCTCTGTTATCTTTTGCTTTTTTTCTTTTAAGGATTAATTCATTTATTTCTTCATCTGTAATATTAACATCTAAGTTTTGGCTGTTCGCTTGAATATCTTTTCCATATTTAAACCATATATTTGCTGAAAGAGATAAGATACCTAACACTTTTGATGAGTTTTTTAATTGTTGCGCACATTCTTTACTACCTTTATTAGCTTGATCTGCAAGATAATGAGCTCTAGCAAGTGCTTTTGGCGTATTTAAATCTTGATAAAGATATTCCATTATTTCTTGATCAGGATCTCCATTAATTTCAAAGCCATCGACTGATCTGTATAATCTCGACAAAGATTTTTTAGCTTCTGTCAGAGTTTTATTACTAAAGCTTAAAGGCGCTCTATAATGTCCTTGTAAAAGAGCATATCTTATCGATTCCCCGTCAAAATCTAAAAGTAGTTTGTTTATTGTAGTAAAGTTACCAAGAGATTTAGACATTTTTTCACCATCTAATGTAACATAACCGTTATGCAGCCAAAAATTTGCCATTACATCAGAATTATTGGCACAACAAGATTGAGCTATTTCATTTTCATGATGTGGAAATATTAAATCTAAACCGCCAGCATGTATATCGAATTGATCTCCTAAATACTTTTTACTCATAGCAGAACATTCAATGTGCCATCCGGGGCGCCCTCTTCCCCATGGACTGTTCCATCCAGGCAAGCTTTCTACAGATGGCTTCCATAACACAAAATCTCCAGGGTTCTCTTTATAGGCAGCCACCTCTACTCTAGATCCTGATATCATATCGTCTAATGATCTTCCTGACAGAGCTCCATATTTTTTGTATTTAACAACTGAAAAAAGAACATGACCTGAAGAAACATATGCAAAACCAGCAGATATAAGTTTTTTAATCATATCTATGATTTCGTCTATATGATCAGTTGCCTTAGGTTCTTCATCAGGTTTTAAATTTCCCAAAGATTTACAGTCTATATGAAAATTCTTAATTGTTTCTTCAGTCAAGTCAGAGATTGAAATGTTTTTTTCTAACGCACGATTATTTATTTTATCATCTATATCAGTTATATTTCTAACGTAGGTTACTTTAGGATAAAGTGTTCTAAGGACCCTTACAAGAACATCAAAAACCACTAATGGTCTAGCATTACCAATATGAATGTAATCATAAACAGTTGGCCCACAAGCATACATTCTAACATTACTACTATCAATAGGATTAAAAACCGTTAATTTTCGATCAAGAGTGTTGTATAAATTAATATTATTCATTGTTAACTTCTATATTTTAAGTGTCAAAACTTAACCTCTCAGTCACTTTATCCCTACCCATTATTGATATTAAGTTTGCCATTTCTGGCCCATTATCTTGACCTGTCAAACATAATCTTAACGGTTTATAAAGATCTTTTCCTTTTTTACCGCTTTCTATTTTTAATAAGTTAGTCCAAATTGACCATGTGTTTTCGTTAAATTGATCGTGAGGTAAAAGTTTTAATGCAAGACTTAAAAGATCACTATCAATATTTTTAGTTTGAATATTACCAAAGCAAACATTCATCCAAATCTTAACATCATCTAAAATTTCGATATTTCCTCTTATTAAATACCAAAATTCTTTTGTTATATTTAAGTCCATTGTTTTTAATTTATTAATAATATCTTCATAATCCATTAATTGAAAAAACTTTGAGTTTAAATTTGATAATTCATTTTTATCAAACTTAGGTTTAGATTTTCCAAATTTATTAATATCAAATTCTTTAATTATTTGTTTAATATCTTTAAAAACATCTATTGGGTCGGAAGTTCCAACTTTTGACAATAAAGAAGATATTGCCATTGGTTCAAATCCTTCATGTCTCAAATCTTTAAGAGATAAACTACCTAAACGTTTAGATAGCCCTGACCCTGAAATGTCAGTAAGTAAAGATAAATGTCCTAGCCTTGGTGCTGAAGAACCTAGAGCTTCAAACAGCTGTATTTGCGCAGCTGAGTTCGTCATATGATCTTCACCTCTTAATATATCTGTTACCTTAAAATCAATATCATCAACTACAGAAGCTAAAGTATAAATTACTCTTCCATCCTCCCTTAAAATGACTGGGTCTGATAGATTTGACATGTTGTATTTACTTGGACCTTTTACTAAATCATCCCAATTAACATCAGTATGATTTAATAAAAATCTATAATGAGCTTTTTTTCCTTTTGATTTCAAATCAGCTATATCTGAATCAGATAATTTTAGTGCAGATCTATCATAAACAGGAGGTTTTCCTGACGATAACTGTCCTTTTCTTTTTAGAGATAATTCTTCAGCAGTTTCAAAACAAGGATATGCTCTTTTTTTATCAAGTAAAGTTTCTAGAGCATCATCATAATTTGAAAGCCTAGATGATTGCTTTTCTAAACTATCCCAATTAATACTCATCCAACTTAAATCTTCTTTAATAGCTTCTTCATACTCTAGTGATGATCTTTCTTGATCGGTGTCATCTATTCTAAGCATAAAGTGACCATTTACGTTTCGAGCAAAAAGAAAGTTTACCAAAGCAGTCCTGAAGTTTCCAATATGTAAATATCCAGTTGGACTTGGTGCAAAACGAACTTTAATCATTAATAATCCCTAATATTTAAAATAAATATAACATTAATTTAGAATGAATTAACTTAATTCCAATTTCTAAAACCACTGGTTAGTGGATATCTTCTATCTCGTCCAAAAGCTTTTTCTGTGACCTTTGGACCTGGTGCTGATTGAAATCTTTTATATTCTGATTTTGATAAAAGCATAGTTATTTTTTTTACATCTTTAACCTCAAAACCTTCTTTTACTATTTGTTCTAGCGATAAATTATCTTCTACCAATTTTCTTAAAATTGTGTCTAGTACGTCGTATTCAGGTAAACTATCCGTATCTTTTTGATCTTCTCTGAGCTCTGCACTAGGTGGTTTAGAAATTATTCTTTTAGGAATTACAGTACCATTAGGTCCTAAAAATTCAGAGGATTTATTAGAATTTCTCCATTCACAAAGTCGAAAAACATCAGTCTTCCACACATCTTTAATTACCGCAAAACCTCCACACATGTCTCCATATAAAGTAGCATAACCCACAGCATACTCTGATTTATTACCAGTAGCCAAAACCATAGATCCATATTTATTTGAAATGGCCATTAGTAGGAGCCCCCTAAGCCTAGATTGAATATTTTCTTCAGTTATTCCAGGTTCTACTTTAGAGCCTTCAAAATCTAATAAAATATTATCAATTACGTCCATACCATTTTTAATATCCAAGTAAGAATAATCAACTCCAAGGTTGGATGATGCTAATTTTGCATCTTCAAGACTTTCTTGACTAGTATAAGGACTAGGCATCATTACTGCTCTTACTTGTTTAGACCCAAGAGCGTCTGTTGCTATTGCAGCTACTAATGCTGAATCTATTCCACCTGACATACCTAGGACAACACCGGGAAAACCGTTATTTTTAACATAGTCTCTTACGCTAACTACTAGAGATTTGTATAAAGCCTCTAGATTTGTAGATATAGAATTAATTTTCCCCTTACAAATCCAATTATTATTCAGTTTAGTTAAATCAATTTCTAAAATCTCTTCTTGAAAATCTTTAAGTTGAACACTTAATTTACCTTCATGACTTAAACAAAAAGAAGCACCATCAAATACTAATTCATCTTGACCACCAACTCTATTCAGGTAAATCAGCGGAATTTTAGATTCTATCACTCTCGAGACAGCAACTGACATTCTTTGATCGTGTTTTTTAAGAGAATAAGGAGAAGCATTAATTGATAAGATTATCTCCGCTCCAGTTTCACATAAACATTCAATTACATTTTCAGTCCAGATATCTTCACAAATTGGTAGCCCAATTAAAACATTCCTAATTTTAACTGGCCCAGATAAAGCTCCGGGAGAAAAAATTCTTTGTTCGTCAAAAACACCAGAGTTAGGAAGGTTGTGTTTGTCTCTAAAAGATATGATTTTTCCGTCATCTAAAACAAAAACTGAATTTCTAATTGTATTTTTTTCTTTTCTTGGTGCGCCTAATATAATAGCAGCCTTACCGTCATTGGTCATTTTAGCTAAACTATTAATTTCATTTTCTACAAGATCTAAAAAATCATTTCTTAAAACTAAATCATCTATTGGATAGCCCGTAACATATAACTCAGGCACCACAATAATATCTACTTCATTCTTTAGATTGTTTCTAATATCAATTAATTTTATAATGTTGCCTTTAACATCACCCACAATCGGATTTAATTGAGCAAGAGCTATTTTAAGATTATTTTTCATTAATTAACCTATTATTCAGATTCTATCGTTTTAGCAAAAACTCTCTTCCAATCTTCACCTGCGATTTACCACCGTAAGAAATAATATCTGCAGTAGCATATGTTTCTGACCATTTGCTTGGTAAGTATGATCCAGTACCAACGACATCAACAGGGACATTTGCTAATGCGAAAACTTTACATTTTTCCGGACCAAATCCACTAGAGGCTATAATTTTAACTTTTTCAAAACCAGCATTATCTAACATTTCACGCAAATGCCAAATAGCAGCTGCAGAAACTCCTGTTCCAATTAAGTATTTTAGTTCTTGTTCAGTTCTAAATCCCCTAATTGATTCTGGAGCATTTCTTTCTAAAACTGCATAAGAACCTGCAACATCCAACCCTTCAATATGACGTCCACCATGAGTGTCTATTCTAAGCGACAAACTTTTCTTTTCTACTAAGTCTTTAAAAGCTCTACAAACCATTAATCCATCTGTTATTTCTTTACCAAAATAGTCTATCAGAACAGTCAAAGGTTGGTCTGGCCATGTAGCATGAAACATTTCAGCAGCTTTTAAAGTTGAACCAGCATAACCAACTAATGCATGAGGCATAGTGCCTAAACCTTTTTTATTTTCAAATAAATGAGCTGTTTTATCAGTTGCACATCCAATAAACCCTATAGCTTGTCCTTCAGATTTAACTCTTTGTGAACCAACAAAAGCCCCATAAGCCATTAAATCAGCCATGTCTGCACCTGCACAATGCCTAGCATCCATAGCTAAGAAGGATGTATTAGGAAGACTTTCTACCATCGAACGTGCATTGTATGCAGCAACACAAGTAGCACCAATTTTTTGAAGAAGAGCTGTTTCTAAATCTACTAGTAATAACATAGAGCCCGAAATATAAATCATTGGTTCTCCGGCACCCACGTCACTCCCTTCTTTAAAACAGCGTTTAATATTTACATTACTTTTTCTTTCCTTAACTATTGCTTCAAGCCAATCGATTGCTAGATTTAAGGCTGAAATCACAGGTCTTCTCATAAAAATAGCGTAAGTAACCTCTGTATCACCGTAGGATGAGACAATATCCTTAGTTTTTAAAAAATAAGTATCTGTTACAGACGGTAATTGGCTGGGATTAGGCCTTAATCCAAGAGGCCAACTGTCATTTTTTAAAATTTTAATATTAGATTTTTTTTTATTATTAGACACTGAATCAACCTTTTAAGAAGCAGTAGATACTTGTTTTCTTGAAATATTTCGATTATCTGATAACAAATCTGCCAAAAGAAATGCTAACTCTAATGATTGAGTAGCATTTAATCTTGGATCACAATGTGTATGATACCTGTCAGCTAAATTTGATTCAGTTACCTCATAAACTCCGCCAACGCATTCTGTTACATTTTGACCAGTCATTTCAAAGTGAACTCCACCAGGTATTGTATCCATTTCTTTATGAACATCAAAAAAGCCTTTAACTTCTGTCATGATATCATTCATTTTTCTTGTCTTAAAACCACTAGAGGCTTTTACAGTATTTCCGTGCATTGGATCACAACACCAACCTACAATTAATCCAGATTTTTTCACTGCTGAAATTAAAGGTTTCAATTTGCTATATACTTCAGATGAACCCATTCTAGCAATTAATGTAAGTCTTCCAGATTGATTTAAAGGGTTAAGCTTTTCAATTAGTCTTAGTAAATCATCTGGATCAGTCGAAGGTCCGCATTTTAGACCAATTGGGTTAGCTATTCCTCTCATATACTCAATATGAGCTTCATCTATACTCCTAGTTCTGTCACCAATCCACAACATGTGTGCTGATGTTGAAAACCAACCTTTTTCTTCAGTAATAGTATCTTTTCTAGTAAGAGCCTCTTCATAATTAAGAAGTAAACCCTCATGAGAAGTATAAAACTCTGTCTCTCTTAGTTGAGCTGTATTTTCGGGTGTCATCCCACACGCATTCATGAATTCCATCGATGATGTAATTTTATCTGCAAGTTCTCTATATTTTTCAGCCTCTTTTGTACCTCTTACAAATTCTAAATTCCATTCATGCAACTTTGTTAAATCTGCCATACCTCCACTTGCAAACGCTCTTAGCAAATTCAAAGTAGATGCAGATTTGTCATATACTTGAAGCAGCCGTTCAGGGTCAGGTTCTCGTGATTGGTCGTTGAAAGCCATATCATTGACCATGTCTCCTCTATAACTAGGCAAAGACACATTATCAATAACTTCCAAAGGTGAAGATCTTGGCTTTGAATATTGCCCTGCCAACCTTCCTATTTTAACTACTGGCAAAGCAGATCCAAAAGTTAAAACAACAGCCATTTGTAATAGAACTCTGAAGCTATCTCTTATATTGTTTGCATTATGTTCAGCAAAAGATTCAGCACAATCACCACCCTGTAATAAAAAGGCTTTACCCTCAGCTACATCTGCCATTCTTTTACGTAGTCTCCTTGCTTCTTCAGCAAAAACCAAAGGTGGTCTAATAGAAAGCTCGTTTTCAACTTTTGTAATGTGATTTTGATCGCTATATTCAGGAACTTGCTTTATAGGAAATTTTCTCCATGAATCTATTTGCCAGTCAATCATCACTTATCCTCTTAAAACCAAAATTATTAATTAAAATATATTCCATAATATACTTTAATTAAATCAATTAACAGAATTCTTATAAATCTTCAAATATTGAGTTAAATTGTGAGTTATGATCTCATTGTTACAAATTCTTCTGCCGCTGAAGGATGAATTCCTATTGTACAATCAAAATCTGATTTTAAAGCACCCGCTTTAATAGCAATTGCTATACCTTGAATTATTTCGGCAGAGTCTGGACCTATCATATGAGCTCCAATTACTTTTTGAGAACGCTCATCAACTATCAGTTTCATCAGAGTTCTCTCAACATTACCTGAAACAGTATTTTTCAAAGCTCTAAATTCACTTTTATATTCTTTGGCTTTTATGCCATTATTAATAGCTTGTTCAAAAGTTAAACCTACGACAGAAATAGATGGTTGGCTAAAAACAGCACTAGGAATATTATCATAAGAAATAAATCTTTTACTTTCTCCATATTCTCTGTCTGCAAATGCATGACCCTCTGCAATAGCAACTGGTGTTAATGTCACTTTATCAGTAACATCACCTATAGCATAAATTGATTTTATATTGGTTTGATTAAATTTATTAACTAACACTTCCCCACGATTTCCAATATCTACTCCAATATTGCTAAGGCCTAATTTTGAAACTTTAGGTATTCTTCCAGTGGCACCCATTACCTCATCGACTTTCAAATTTTTCCCATTCGAGAGCTTAACACTATAATTTAGATTTACTTTTTCTATTTCAGATATTGTAACTTCTTTATGAAGTGTAACTCCTTTTTGAGCCATGGAGGTCATTAAATGCTCCCTAATTTCATTGTCAAAGCCTCTTAACACTTTATCAGCTCTAAAAACTAAATGAGTATCAACTCCAAATCCATTGAATATACCAGCAAATTCGACGGCTATATATCCTGAACCATAAATCACAATTGAATTTGGTAATTTCTTTAAATCAAGAGCTTTATCTGAATCAATCATGTGTTTGTTACCTGAAAAATTCGGGAAAGATGCTTCACCACCAACGGCAATCATAATTTTGCTAGATGAAACTTCAATAACTTCATTATTATCTTTTGTTATTGAAATCAGGTTTGGGCTTAATATCTTACCCCACCCAGAAATCAAATCACAGCCAGAATTTTTAATCAAATTCACATAAATTTCATGTAATCTATCTAACTCTTTATTCTTCTTTTTAATAAGGTCGCCCCAATTACTTTCATAACCTTTTACTTGCCAACAAAAACCTTCTGCATCGGAGACTTGTTCAGAAAATTGTGATGCATAAACAAGAAGTTTTTTAGGAACACAACCTCTCAAAACGCATGTGCCACCAGCTCTATCACCTTCAACAACTAACGTTTTGGCTCCATAAGATGCAGATATACGAGCGGTTCTAGTACCACCTGAACCAGCTCCTATAACAATAAGGTCATAATCAAATTTAGACATCAATTCTCCATAATTTAAATATTATATTAAACATATATAAAATTTTAGGCCTGAAAAACTTAAAACACAGCTTCAGCCTTCATTGTCATACCTGCGGCGGAAGTACTAGTAAAGCAATTAACGTTTCCATTTTCTGATTGTTCTATGCTTATATGTAAGTTCTCATTAGCAAAAACAGGAGCAATGCCTTTATGAGAAAAACTTTTCGCTCTGGTATTTTTGAATTTCTCAGACGCTCTTAGCATTAAAGTTGCTTGCAAAGGTCCATGAAAAATTAGATCTTGATATCCTTCTACTTGAGTTGAATATGGATAATCATAATGTATTCTATGACCATTAAAAGTTATAGCTGAATATCTAAATAACATAGTAGGATGAGCAAATATTTCTTCTTCAAAATCAGGATTTGAAAGAGGTAAATCATTTTTAATAACTTTAGTAGCTTGGTTATCGTCAAAGTCTCTATAAACAATGTCATGTAATTCTTCGATAACTAATTTTTTATCTACAAAAAATTCATACTTTGCCTTCACAAAGCAAAGTAAACCTGATTTTCCATTTTTTAAATTAACATCAATTACTGAAGACCTTTTTTTAACTTGATCACCGATCTTTAGGGTATCAAAAAAATTAGTTTGACATCCAGCCCACATCCTTCTTGGAAGAGCTACTGGGGGAAGAAACCCTCCTTTTTGGGGATGAGAATCTTTACCTAGAAGAGAGGATTTGACTACTGCAGGTGCTAAAGCCCAATGGATGCCTGAAGAAGCTGTTTCACCTTTTTGAGGATCACCTGGATCAATATCTAAAGTTGCTCTAAATCTCATTTCAAGATTTTTAGAAACTTCATCAAAGACAATCTCGTCATTTCCAATCCATGACTTTAATTCATCAATATTAATATCAATATCATTCACTAAATTTTCCTTTGAAATAATTAATTTAATATATTCAAAAAAATACTCTAAAACAAGTAATCAAAGTCTTATGTGTGAGGTTAAGGTATGAGTAAAATTCTAAATTCAACTATTGGCATTGCTGGTTGTGGAACTATGGGACTTCCAATGTTAGAAGTTCTTTTAAAAAATAATATCAATGCATTTGGCTACGATATTCTCTCTAAAGAAAATTTTTCAAGTTTGGAAAATAATTTCATATCTTCAAAAAAAGATTTTTTTCAAAAAGCAGATATAATTTTTAGTGTTGTAAGAGACATCAATCAAACTAAAGAATTATGTGAGGGGAAGAACGGCCTTTTTCAATTAAATTCTCCGAAAACACTTATTATATCCTCAACTTTATCTCCAGCCTTCTTGAATAATTTCTTCCAGAATGCTCCAGAAAATATTACTATGATTGAGGCACCAATGTCTGGTGCTCCAATGAAAGCAAAAGACGCAACATTGACCTTTATGGTCGGCGCAGAAAAAAATCAATACGAAAATATTTTACCAATTCTTAATATTTTAGGTGAAAAAATTCATCATATAGGCAAATTTGGTTCAGGAATGTCTGTTAAAGTGCTTAATAATTTTGTAGCCTCATGCTCAGTTGTTGCTGTAAGGCATGTTTTATCTGAAGCTAAATATTTAAACATTTCAAGTGAACAATTATTAGAAATATTAAATTGCTCTTCGGGAAAAACGTGGTTTAGTGAGAATCTTGAAAATATTGATTGGGCAAAGGAAAGTTATACGAAAGAAAACACAATTGGTATCTTAGAAAAAGATGTAAATAGTTATTTAGACGGATTAGAGAATTCTGAATCAGAAACTAGTAAAGCGTTGTTAAATTTCCAAAAATCATTACTCAACAGCTTAAGAAATATTCCTAAATTTCCTAATGAGGATTAATAAATCCCCATTTCTATGCCGTTAACAAATGCAAGAGATTTTTCTTCAAGTCTTAAAATAAAATTATCATCCCATTTACCCTTGAGAATTAAAGGCGGCAAAACCTGTCTCCATTTTAATCCAGTTAAGATTTTATCAATTCCAATTTTGCACCCATTTCCATCTAATCCGGCTCGAACATAATAAAATATAGGTAAACCACACATCTTATTTTGAAGATCTTCGTATGTCCTGTCAAAAAAATCTTTTGTTAATCCTGACATATATCCAAAGTTTTCGGTTGTACCAATAATTAAGCCATCAATTGAGTTAAAAGAATCAATATTTGTTTCAATTACTTTTGATGCTATTAAATTAGTATTAGGGTTAAATTTTTTAATTTTTGATTGAAGATGTTTTGACAATTTTATTGTGTTTACGCTGGGAGAATGATGAATAAATAAAATATTTTTAGGATACATTTTGTGTATATGTAATATTTTTTAAACATGTATGAGTTATAAACATATTATATTTTGGGAACACCAAAATGATTTAAGAATTGTTCTAAATTTTCATATGGCTGTGCACCAACTAAACTTTGTCCTGAATAAACAAAAGTTGGCACGCCAGTAACACCATACTTTCTAGACTTATCCCAATCTTCATCAATATTACTTTTAAATGTTCTATTTTTTAATACTGATTTAGCTTCATCTACATCAAGATTAGACTTAGATACAACATCAAGTATAACTTCTTCTAATCCAACATTTAAACCATTAACAAAATAAGCTTCGAAAAAATTGTCATGGATTGAAGTGTTATTTTGAACTGTTTCTGCCCAAGCACCAATCTCTTGAGCTAATCTACTATTGTAAGTGTGAGTTCTGTCATTATATGGAAGGTTTTCTTCATTCATCAAACCTTTCATTCTTAGATTTTTTTCTTCAATATCTTCTAAGCTTGTTCTAAAAAGTTCAAGTAATGTTCTACCCTCTTTTGGTGTTTCAGGATGTAGAGGAAAATGAACTAATTTTACATTGACATTAAAGTTCTTTTTTATTTTTTTTACTCTAGCATCACCTAAATAACACCATGGACATACATAATCAGTGAACACCTCGAAAGTAGTTTGGTTCATAATATATTTTCTACCTTTAATTTCAAATCTTTCCTACAATAACTAAAGATATTAATATGTAAAATTAATTGAAAAAAAAAATAATATTTTTTAGAGTATTTGTAATGTTTTATATTTATAAATTAATCCTCTCTTTGTTAAAATGAAAGATAAAATTCATGAAAACACTTCAAGATAAAACAGCAATAATAACAGGTGGATCTAAAGGTATAGGAAAATCTGTATGTTTATCTTTGTCAAATGCTGGAGCTTCAGTCTTAATACTAGATGTTGACAAAATTAATGGACAAAGTCTAGTTGATGAAATTTTAAGTAATGGCAATGAAGCTTCATTTTATAAAATGAACGTTGCAAATGAAAATGAATGGCTAACTTTTATTAAGTTTCTTAAAGAAAATAATATCTCAGTTGATATTTTAATTAATAATGCTGGAATTTGGTTAGGTAAAGAAATCCATAATGTTACACTTGATGAATATCATCAGTTGATATCTATCAACTTAACTGGGGTATTTTTAGGCACTAAATATTTAACTCCGTTTTTAAATGATGCTGGCAAAAATTTTAAATATGGAAGTACAATTGTCAATTTGAGCTCAGTTGCAGGTTTAGTCGGCTCCCAATTAGATCCTCTATATTCAATGACAAAAGGAGGCATAACAACTTTTACTAAGTCTATGGCTATTTATTATGGAAAGAAAAATTATCCCATAAGAATAAATCAAGTTCATCCAGGTATTATTGAGACAGACATGGGTGCTAAAGTATCTAATTCAAGATTAATTCAAAACCCAAACATGACTGAAGATGAATCAAATTCAGCAGGAATTTTACAAACACCTCTGGGAAGATTAGGAAGTGCGGATGAAGTAGCTAAAACTATTTTATTTTTGTCTTCAGATGAATCTAGTTTCATGACAGGATCTAGTTTAGTAGTTGATGGCGGGTTAACCGCTCAATAAAGTAAAAAATTAAACTAATCAGGAAGATATACTTATGAAAAGAAACTTAGAGGATAAAGTAGTATGGATTACTGGAGCTGGATCAGGCATAGGTCAAAACGCTGCTGTAACATTATCTAAACTTGGTATGAAGGTAATTTTATCTGGAAGAAATATCAAAAACCTGCAAGAAACGGCTCTCAAATGTGAAAACAGTCCAATTATCAAAAAGTTAGATATTGCAGATAAAAATCAAGTTAAAAGTGTAGCTCAAGAAATCAAAATGGAATTTATGCATATAGATATATTGATCAACTGTGCTGGTATAAATATAGAAAATAGAGATTGGGACAATATCAATGAAACTGAATGGGACGATGTTTTTCAGACCAATATCAATGGATTGTTTTATTGTTGTAAATCTGCAATACCAATGATGAAAGAAAGACAAGATGGATTAATAATAAATATTTCTTCTTGGTCAGGAAATCATGTCAGCCTTCTCTCTGGTGTTTCTTATACTTCTTCAAAACATGCATTAAATGCAATGACCGAAACTATCAACATGAAATATTGTAATTTAGGAATTAGAGCCTGTGCGTTATGCCCTGGAGAAGTCTCAACAGCTATTTTAGATAAAAGACCAAAAAAATTATCTAAATCACAAAAAGATAAAATGCTTCAACCAGATGATTTAGGAGAAACAATAGCTTTTATTTGTCAAATGCCGAAACATGTTTGTATTAACGAATTAACTATTAGCCCAACTTGGCACAGAAGATATATAGCAGACTTAGGTATCGAGGAATTATAACTTCAAATAACCAAAGATAAAACAGTATTAAATGCAAAGAAATTTAAAAGATAAAGTGGTTTGGATTACGGGCGCAAGTGGTGGCATGGGTCAGCATATTGCATCAACATTGTCTAAGCTACATAGCAAAGTTATTTTATCAGATATTAACGAACAATCTCTCAAAAAAGTTTCCCAAAATTGTACTTATTACTCTTCAATAAAACCTTTAGACATAACAAAAATTAATGATGTCAAAGCTGTTGTTAAGGAAATTGAAAATGATTTTGGCCAATTAGATATTGTAATCAATGCTGCTGGAATGAATATACAAAATAGAGATTGGGACGACATACAACAAAATGATTGGGATCAAGTTTTCAAAGTTAATATAAACGGGATGTTTTATTGTTGTAAATCTGCGCTGCAGTTAATGAAAAAACAAAATGACGGTTTAATAATAAATATTTCTTCATGGGCTGGAAATCATATTAGTTATTTATCTGGTACTTCGTATATTGCGTCAAAACACGCTATTAATGCAATGACAGAAACAATTAATATGAAATATTGTAATGTTGGCATAAGAGCTTGTTCAATATGTCCAGGGGAAGCTTCGACACCTTTACTAGACCAAAGACCTGTCCCTCTTTCTCAAGAAGAAAAAGACCTTATGCTTCAAGTTGAAGACATAAGTGAAACAGTTGCTTTTGTAGCACAAATGGAAAAACACGTTTGCGTCAATCAAATAACAATAAGTCCCACACATAATCGATTATATTTATGATTAATTATTACTGAATTTTATCCTGCGTTTTAGAAATAAAATCCTTAGCATCATGTCTTTCATGAAGTTGACTATCCAAATCACCATTAATTCTATTAACCATTCGTCCACGTTTAACTGCTTCTCGACTATCGATCATCAGAGCCCATCTAACAACATTTTGATAAGACTTTACGTCCAAGAACTCTTCAGCACCATATAACCTACCTAAAACTAACGCTCCGTACCAAGGCCATATAGCTATATCTGCAATTGTATATTCATTACAACAGATATAGTTATTATTTAATAATTGTTTATCTAAAACATCTAATTGTCTTTTAACTTCCATAGAAAATCTATCAATAGGGTATTCAAATTTTTCAGGGGCATAAGCATAAAAATGTCCAAAACCACCTCCAAGGTATGGCGCACTTGCCATTTGCCAAAACAACCAATTTAAGCATTCAGCTCTTTTTTCAAATTGTTTTGGTATAAATTGATTAAATTTATCTGCTAAATATAGTAAAATTGAACCTGACTCAAAAACTCTTATTGGTTTTTCAATAGAGTTGTCTGTTAGGCTAGGAATTTTTGAATTAGGGTTTATTTCAACAAATCCAGAAGTAAATTGATCACCATTTCCAATTCTAATGAGCCAAGCGTCATATTCTGCTTCTGTAATTCCTAAACTAAGCAACTCTTCAAGCATTATGGTTACTTTAACACCATTCGGAGTGCCTTGAGAATAGAGTTGGAAAGGGTGTTTTCCAACAGGCAGGTCTTTTTCACTTGTATGGCCTGAAATTGGTCTATTTATATTTGCAAATTTACCACCATTTTCTTTATCCCAAGTCCATGTTTTTGGTGGCATATAGTTATTTGATTTTGACAATTTAGTATCCTTCAATATTAGTTTAAGTAATAAATTAATAGTTTAAATTAATTGTTTCCAAAGGCTCTTTCCCAAGCACTAGATCTGAACCTTTCTCTCCAATCAATGTTGCACCTGAATGTAAATTTGCAGATAACATGGTTGGCATTATTGAGGCGTCAATAATTCTTAAATTTTGTAATCCATAAACTTTAAGATTATTATCGACAACTGCTGTAGGGTCTGATTTTGGTCCCATCCTGCATGTTCCCATTTGATGATAGGTAGTAGTTCCTCTTTCTCTAGCAACCTGGAGTAGTTCGTCATCAGATTGCATATTAACTCCAGGGTACACTTCATAATCAAAGTATTTAGATAAAGCTTGAGAATGCATTAATCTTCTTGAAAGCCTCAAACCTGCAACAACAACTCTTTTATCTTCTTCAGCATCTAAATAATTTGGCTGAATTAGGGGGGCATCGAAAGGACTATTACTTTTAGCTTTCACCCAGCCAAGAGATTCAGGCCTTTGTTGCCAAGCTGCAACCGTAAAACCTGGTTCAGTGTCCAGAGTTGATTGAACACCTTCTTTATAAGAGGCTGGAGTGAATGTCATTTGTAAATCATGGTTTTTAATAGTCTCATCTGAATGCCAGAAACAATAAACTAAAGTAGGGCTTAAATTAACAATTGATTGTGTTCCCAATACATACTTACCAATTTCTTTTAAAAGTTTTAGTCCTCTTGATTTCTCATTAATTGTTTCAACATTTTTGGCTCTTGCAGTTAATCTTGGAGCAAAATGATCTCTTAAGTTCATTCCAACACCTTTTAAATCGTGAATTACATCAATTCCTATTTCTTTTAAATATTTACCTGGACCGATTCCAGACAATTGAAGTAAATGAGGTGATTTGATTACTCCTGAAGAAAGGATTACTTCTTTATTAGCCTTTAAAATAATTTTCTTTCCTCTTATTCCACCTTTCAAAAATTCAACACCAGTTGCTGTTTTGTTTTCAATAATTACCTTGGAAACGAATGCGTTAGTAATTATTGTTAAATTTTTTCTAGATTTAACTGGGTTTAAAAAAGCTTTTGCTGCACTAACTCTAAACCGACCTTGAGTTGTTCTTTGTACATATGAGACACCCTCTTGAAATTTACCATTATAATCTTTATTACGAGGGATTCCCTCCTCCACAGCACCTTTTATAAATGCTTCACATAAAGGATCTCTATATTCTAAGTCGGTAATCGGTAGTTCTCCTTCCGTTCCTCTGAAAACCTCATCATGTTCAGCAAGTCTGTTTTCGTATCTCTTAAAGTAAGGAAGTAAATCTGAATAACTCCAGCCTTTGTTACCTTTTTGAGCCCAAACATCAAAGTCCATGTTTTGACCTCTGTTGAAAACCATTCCATTAATAGAACTAGATCCACCTAATGTTTTTCCTCTTGGAATATCAATAACTCTACCATCTGTCCCCCAACTTGGTTCAGCTTTAAATAGCCAATTAACACTTGGATTTGTAAGAGTTTTCATAAAGCCTGCTGGTATATGAATAAACGGATTCCAATCAGACGGACCGGCTTCTAAAAGACATACTGAGTTTTTACTATCTGCACTTAGTCTATTAGCTAAAACACATCCAGCAGATCCAGCACCAACAATAATATAATCAAAGTGATTTACCATCAAATATCCAGACAAAGGGTCAAAATTACAGAATTAGTAATTAACATAGTAATTAATCATGTTGGTAATACAAATAGAAAAGAAAAATTTTTTGAATAAAAAAGGTTTTTGCTAATTTAATCCTTGAAGCCATAAAACCAGATTATCTCTTAAACCAGATGAGACAAAAATATCCAGAATTTCATTGTGAAAAAAGAAAAATAAAGCTGCTAAAATTATACCAAAGATAAAAGTCATTTTAAAAACCTATTAAAAATTTATTATATTGACTTAAACATTAAAATAACTTGAAATCTACAAAAAAAAAAATAGTATATTTATAAACTAATATAGGAAATTTTTTATGAGCGAGAATCAATACACATTTACTGAGAGTTTAAAATCTGAAACAACATTAGCTTTATTAATTTTTATACCGTTGTTATTTACTATTACAGTGTGATTTAACATTTCAAAAAATTATTTTATCTTTATAAAAACTCGAAATTATTTTTTCATTATATCCTAATTCAAGCATAATTTCTCTAGTATGTTGACCTAAATATGGTGCAATACCAAAATCCCCTTTTTGATCTAAAGGCGTCATTCCTGGTAAGTTTGGGATAGGCCATAAAGTGTCTGTTGTCGGTTGCTTTAACCATGATATTATTTTAAGAGCTTTTGTCTGTTCGCTCTCAATAAACTCTTTATAGTCTTGAACTTTTTCATTTTGAACTTGAAATTCATTAAGTAACTTTTTCCAATATTGAGTTGGTTTATTAATAAATAATTTTTGTACTTCTTTAGTAAGAAAAGATTCATGTTTTCTTCTTTCAGCATTACTAGAAAACCT
>ERZ1048068.1585-NODE-1585-length-17349-cov-4.996299_pt1 | contig 17349 bp, 11 predicted proteins | sample MGYA00383098_ERZ1048068 | MGnify/ENA primary metagenome ERZ1048068 (study PRJEB29581, sample SAMEA5548368) | metagenome | biome: marine; feature: coastal; material: water | depth 1 m | study: Short-term variability in the microbial, nano- and picoplankton... | reverse complement strand
GTCACCGTATCCACATCCGCCATTCTCGTAGTCGGAGATCATTTGTTGGTATTCCGATTTGCCGGCGAAGAGTTGGTAGAGTGCTAGGATGACGGAATTCTCCGTGGGCTTGGAATCCTCTACGGCGGCGGAATCGGTCTGAATCCGCATGATGAGTTTCTTGTTCGGCTTCTCGTCGCCAAAGATCGGGAGAGTATTATTGTAGCTTTTGCTCATCTTCTCGCCATCGAGTCCGGGGACTTTGGCAACGCCTTCGCGAATGCGGGCCTTCGGCATGACGAGAGTGCCTTCGCCGTATTGGTCGTTGATCTTGCCGACGAGATCGCGGGTGACTTCAAGGTGTTGTTTTTGGTCATCACCGACGGGTACGATGTTGGAATCGTAGAGCAAAATGTCCGCCGCCATGAGCGCGGGATAAGCGAAAAGCGCGTGATTGGCCGAGATGCCCTTGGCTATTTTGTCTTTATAAGAGTGGCAACGTTCGAGAAGTCCCATGGGACAGACCGTCGAGAGAATCCAAGCCAGTTCGTTGACCTCAGGGACCGCGCTTTGCTTGAAAAAGACGCCTTTCGAAGGATCGAAACCGCAGGCGAGAAAATCGATCGCCACGCCGCGGACGTTTTCGCGGAGCTCGGCGGGATTGTGGGTCGTGGTCATCGCGTGGTAGTCCGCGATGAAGTAATAACCGTCGCCTTCGCCCTGGGCATCGATGGCTGGCTTGATGGCGCCAAAGTAATTTCCCACGTGAAGACGTCCGCTTGGTTGCAGGCCGGTCAAAATTCTCATACGCGGGACTTACGCCTTTTCCGCGAAAAGCGGAAGAGTAAACGCGCGCGATCCAACCAATCCGTGACGCTTTTTGGATGGTGTTAAAGCGTCATCGTGCCATCTTCCGACCATCTTCTGAAAATATTGTGGAAGAAAACGGCGGCTTGGTCCCTCCAACGGCAAATCAATACCCAGCAATGATGCAACGATCACTGATTATCCTCCTCACCTTTTTCTTCTCATCTCTGGCCAATGCGCAGTTTGGTGGTGGTGATAAGTCCACCTTCAAAGCGGTATCTCAAGTTACTGGGATTGCTCCGGGCGAGACTTTCAAAATTGCCCTGCAACTCAACCATCCCGATCACTGGCATTCCTATTACGTAAACCCCGGAATTCTTGGGACTTCGATGAAGGTTGATTGGGAGCTCCCCGATGGGTTTACGGCGAGTGAGACGATTTTCGCTATTCCCCGGGCGATCGAAACGAAGTCAGGTGGGCTGGATACCGTGCTCTACGGATACGAAGGAGAAGTTGCTTTTTACTACGAGATCACCGCTCCAAAGGAATTGGGGCCCGGAAAAGATCTCACGATCAGCGGAAAAGCAGGTTGGCAGATTTGTGATGAAGGCAGCTGTGTTCAGGAATCCGGAGAGATTTCCCTCGTAATCAAATCTGCGGCCGCGACCGTTCCTGATGCCGCTGGCGCCGCGGTTTTTGAAAACCCTCCGATTGCCAAACCAGCGGATGGCTGGGCTTTTGAAGTTGTCGAGGAAGAGGGCTCGTTCTCTCTCACTGCGACCGCTCCGGACGGAATTTCGATTCAGGAAGATGGGATCTACTTCTTCTCTTCCGACCAGCAAGTGGACAGCCAGTCATTGCAGGACGCCGAAGTTGATGGGCAAATGATCATTGCGTATTTTGACCGTAATTTCGGAAATGAAGATCTCTTCATCGATAAAGGACCAACCCTGGAAACCATGTCGGGAATGTTAGCTTACCAAACGGAAACCGGCAGAGCGGCGGTGAATGTGTCGATCCCGCTTTCGGCAAATCCCGATGCTGCCGACCCTCCAGGAGTGGACAAGGCTCCGGCGCCTGCAGTTCATCTGGAAACGGTGAAAGCCACGGCAGAAGAGATCGCGGCGGGAGCGGAACTTTACGATGTCGATGCCAAGCTTGAGATCGTCCTGCCTGGCGGAATTGAGGAAAAGAAAGTGACTTTTGGATCCTCTCTTTTCTTTGTCTTCATCGGCGGTCTGCTTTTAAATTTGATGCCCTGTGTGTTTCCGGTTCTTGGCCTGAAGGTCATGGGCTTTGTGGCCCAAGCCGGAGAAGACGAAAAGAAGATCAAAATCCATGGTCTGGTATTTGGTCTGGGTCTTTTGGTGACGATGTGGATTTTGTCTGCTGTCATTATATCCCTCAATTTGAACTGGGGAGAACAGCTGAGTAATCCGATTTTCCTCGGCGCAATTATTGTTCTCCTTTTTGCGATGGGCCTGAACCTCTTTGGTTTGTTTGAAATTGGGACGAGCCTCACCGGGGTTGGTGGTGAATTGCAGGGCAAGAAAGGCTACTCCGGATCATTCTTTTCCGGAGTGCTTACGACTCTCATTGCCACGCCGTGTTCTGGACCATTCCTCGGAGCAGTGATGGGCTTTGCGCTCTCGCAACCCAAGCCAATTGCCTTTGCTGTTTTCACTGTTTTTGCACTTGGTATTGCCAGCCCCTACATCGTCCTCTCGTTCTTCCCCGCATTGATCAAAAAGCTTCCTCGCCCGGGAGCCTGGATGGAGAGCTTCAAGCAAATCATGGCCTTCCTGGTCTTTGCGACGGTGGTCTTTTTCCTTAAGAGTTATCTTACCCTCGTGGGTGAGGAACACTTCAATTACTTTCTCTTTGCTCTGACCTTGATCGGGCTTGGGGCCTATCTCTACGGACGTTGGGGAACTCCAATTACCTCAAAAACCAAACGGATGGTGACGGGGTATGCTCTCTCCGGTCTGATGATTTTCGGTGGATTGACCTGGGCCTATTCGGTGTCGAAAAAGCCTAAGGACGGGCTCGCTTGGCAGGAATGGTATCCCGGAGTGATTGAGCTTTCTCGAACCAAAAAACGAATTGTCTGGGTCGATTACACCGCTGATTGGTGACTCACCTGTAAAGCAAATGAGGGCCGTGTGTTCTCAAGCAAAGAAGTTTTGGAGCGTCTTGAGGAACTCGATGTTCTTCTCGTAAAGGCGGACAATACCCATGGTGATCCGGCCATTAACGCCGATCTGGAACGCTATGGGGAAAATGGACGGTCTAATTTGCCCGTGAACATCATCGTGCCGGCGGATCCCGATCAGAAACTGATTATCATGCCTGAATTCTTCGGTGCCGAGGAAGCACTTGAAGCGCTCGAACAAGCCACCAAGTAAGAGAATGCAACGATGGCGATTCCTTGTCCGGAGTGGCTCGGAGCAAATCCCGTCCTTTGGTGAATTTATCTGAATTATTGGATCTTGAGGAGTTCCGAAATGCTCTTTGTTCAGCTACCGTAAACTAAAGGAGGCTTCCTGTTCCTTGTGGGATCTTTGAGGGGCCGCTATACTTTCGCCACATGAGAGGCATTTCATTTATCTGGAAGGGTGTTCGGCATTACCGGGCGGCTTATGTGGGCGTAGTTGCTGGGGCGGCGGTGGGGGCGATGGTTCTTTTGGGGGCCCTGATGGCGGGGGACTCAGTGAAGGAGAGCCTCGCCAAGGCGGCAGAATTGCGGACAGGAAAGGTGACGCAGATTTTTTCCGGCGGAGAGCGGTTTTTCCGGGTGGATTTGGCCGAGCGGACTGGGGGGTCGACACTACTCTACTTGAAGGGCCAGGTGAATGTCGGTGAGCGAGGCGAAGGACAGGTTCAGATTTTAGGAGTAGAGGAGAACTTTTGGGAGTTTGCGCCAGAAGCTACGAAGCTATCGCTCTCGGAGCGGGAGGTTGCCATTAGTTCGCAATTGGCAGCGGCATTGGATTTGAAGGTGGGCGACGATCTCGTCGTGCGCGTGCAAAAGCCGGGATTACTTTCCCGTGACGCACCGCTTTCGGGCGAAGGAGAAACGATCGAGTCTCTTCGTGGCACGGTAGCGCATATTGTGACGGACAAACAATTCGGGCGCTTCAGCTTGGAGCAATCTCAGGTAGCGCCCTCGACAGTATTTCTGCCTTTGGACCGTTTGCAAAAAGAGCTGAAGTTGGAGGAGAAAAGTAACCTGCTTTTACTTGGGCAAGAAAACGCATTCGATGCCGACTCACTGACGATGGGTGACTATGGGATTTCGATTGTGGACGTGCCGGGAGCGGTTGAAGTAAGATCAGAGCGTATCTTTTTCGAGCCGGGAATTGCCGATAAGATCTCCGGGGAACCGATTCTCACATACTTAGTCAACACGCTTGCAACGGAAGTTGCCGAGGCGCCTTATTCCATGGTCACAGGAGTAAGCGGTGAGTCGGCGGCTTTTCTTCCAACGCAGCCGGGAAAAGATGAAGTGGTCATCAATGAATGGCTCTCGGAGGATTTGAAGGCGGGCGTCGGAGACGAATTGACGATGGATTATTTCGCCATCGAAGGAGGGAGCAAGTTGGTAGAGCGAAAGGCGGTTTTTACGGTGGTCGGGGTTGTCCCGATGGAAGGCCCGGCAGCGGATAAAAACTGGATGCCTGACTTTCCGGGAGTGGCCGATGTCAAAAGCGCGCGTGATTGGGATCCGGGTTTGCCTTTGGACCTAAAACGCATTCGCGACAAAGACGACGACTATTGGGAAAAGTACAAGGGAACGCCGAAGGCCTTCGTATCGCGGGAGACAGCTGAATCGCTCTGGGCAAATCGTTGGGGAAATTCCACCGGGATTCGCATACCACGCGGTGACCTTGAAGCGGTTTTAGCGCAAGTGCGTGGAATCTTAAAATCGGAATTAGCCGTGATGCATCTGCATGATTTTTCTCCGCAAGCAAAAGAGGCCGCCAAGTCGCCAGTGGATTTTGCGATGCTCTTTCTCTCGATGAGTTTCTTTCTCATTCTCTCCGCGATTGCCCTGGTGACGATGCTCTTTCGTTTCAATGTCGAGCAACGTGCGGAAGAAGGTGCACTGCTCGCGGCGGTGGGAATCAAGGCGAAGAAGATTTCAAATTGGCGCTTGGGCGAGGCCTTCTTTGTAGTGCTGATTGGCGCGATCTTGGGAGCGGTTCTGGCGATTGGATTTTGTGCCCTTGTCCTGAAAGTGATTGGGTCAATTTGGGGCGCGGGTGGAACGGTCTTCGACCTACACCTGAGATCGGGAACAGTGGTAACCGGATTGTTGATTATCGTGTTTTTGTCTTTGCTTTCGGTTTGGTTGACGACGCGAAAGCAGGCGAAGCAAAGTGCGAGTTTCCGCTTGAATTCGGGTGCTGAAGAACAGGTTGGAACGAAGAGCAAATTCTCCATGGTCCTGATCGTTCTTGGCGTTCTGATGGTGGGCGGGGGGATTGCGATGAATTTCGCGGTCGGTCCGCAAGGCGCGTTTTTCTTGATTGGCTTCGGTGTGTTGTTGGGGGGATTGGGAGTCTTCCGAAAGAAGTTGGGGAGCATCGGTTCTTTGGGCGAACTCAGCCCAGAGGGCTTGGCCAAGGTGAATCTGAGCCGACGAGCGTCGCGTAGTTTGACCGTGGTGGGCGTGCTTGCAGCGGGGGTTTTCCTGGTGCTTTCCGTGGCGTCGTTCCGCAAAGGCGGGGGCGATAATTGGGAGGATTTCAAGAGCGGAGCGGGAGGCTTTGCCTGGTGGGTGGAAACCAGTGCGCCGGTGAATCGTCCGGCAGACTCCGAGGGGGAGGTGGAGTGGTTCGGGTTAAAGCCGGAGAGTGTGGTGCCGTTTCGGATTGGGGCGGGGGACGATGTGGATTGCTTTAATCTCAATGCCTCAAATCGACCGCGGCTTCTTGGAGTGAATGTAGACCAGCTAGAGGATCGTTTCAAAACAGATGCCGATTGGTCGAAGCTGAAAGGGGGAGCCAAAGCCTTCGTTGATGAAACGACGATGATGTGGGTGCTGAAAAAGAAGGTGGGCGATGAGCTGATTTACGAAGACGAGTGGGGGAACGAATTCCCTATCGTGATCGCGGGTGTGATCAAGGATTCCATTTTTCAGGGAAGTTTGGTGGTCGATGAAGAAATGTTGGTGAAGAAATTTCCTTCGATGGGAGGCTACGAATTGTTTCTCGTGGCGGACGAAGAAGCCCGCGAAGATCTGCAAATCGCCACGGTAGATTTGGGTGGAAAAGTCACCGCCACGAAAGATCGGCTCGCCGCTTTTCACGAAGTGGAAAACACCTACATCGCAATCTTCAACGTGCTGGGAGCGCTCGGGATGATTCTCGGAAGTGTGGGCGTGGGTGTGGTCACGGCGAGGAATTTAGTGGAGCGAAAAGAGGAGTTTCAAACTCTCAAGGTGTTGGGAATCTCGAAAGCCTCACGCAATGAGATCATGAAGAAGGAAGTGAGTTCGATGGTGATCTGGGGGCTGGGAATCGGCCTGGTCTCGGCGCTTGTTTCCGTGATCCCGGTTTTGGGCGGAACGGTGGGAGTTTTGGATCTCTTGTGGATGTTGGGTTTGGTGGCGTTGATGGCTGTCATCGCGATGTTTGTGGGGACCCGGCCGTTTCGAAGCGCGATAGACTAGCTTGTCGGAGAACATATTTACTGTTAAAGACTTCATCGTGAGCGGAGTCGCCTTTGTTGATAACGCACCCTTTGCTACTTTTGTGGTAGCGGTGATTGCGCTTGCTGGGATCATCTTTAGTCTACCCTTAACTCATTGGATTGGTCGGATCATGGGAGATTATTTGGCGGGAAATCCCAATGAAAAATATACCAATTCCACACCGATGATGGGGATGGCTTCGACGCATGCCATGCGTGGGGAGTTGAATGAAGCGGTCGCCCTCTACGAATCATTTTTGGGCAAAAGTCCGCGCGAGATGGAAATATACGTGCGTCTGGCAGAAATTGCCTACGGGCCATTTCAGGACCAAGCATACGGCGACACGGTTCTCGAGCGAGCGAAGAAGAACCTCACCAAGCAGCAATTTCGGGCGGTCGCGGATCTGTCGATCGCCATCGTCAACAAGCAGCTTTTTCCGCTGAAACACCTTGGCTGGTGTGATGACGAGGTGAAAGAGCATCCCGAGGTAGAAGTCCCGGAAAAATTGAAAGGTCAGTTCGCCAAAAAGGCTCCCGTGACGACGGGTTGAATGTTTGGGTCCTCGTAGAGAACGCGGAGGGAAAGGTCCGGACGGATGTTGGCGAGTTGAGCCGGGTCGTCGATCAGACAGGCCGCGGTGGCAAGAGGGTCAGTGAGCTGTGCGAAGGGGGCGATGACGGAGGCAGCGCGGCGGGAAGTCATTCCCAATCCGGTGTTGGGGTCGATGAGGTGGGAGTATTTGTTCTCTCCAATTTGGACGTTTTGGTAGAGGTCGCCGGAGGTGGAAATGGCACAGTTTTTGAGGAACATGGGCTCGGAAGGAGTGAGGCGAAACGTGCGGAGGGCGATGCCCCAACCTTCTTTGTCCGGGGGGGCGTCTCCGAGGCGAATGTCCCCGGCAGCGGCGACGAGGGTTTGATTGTATCCGGCGTTTTTCAAATGTTCGAAGATGAGATCCGCAGCGTAGCCTTTGGCGATGCCGCCGAGATCGAGCTGCATTCCGTTGAGAGCGAGAGTGGCGGTTTGATCTTTGGAATTAAGGGAAAGATGTTGGTATCCGCTGACACTTTTGGCGGCTTCGAGCATCTCTTCATCGGGGAGGATTCCCGAGTTTTTTGACTCGCGCCAGAGGTGGGTTAGTGGCCCCAAAGTAGGGTCATAGACTCCTGCGGTGTCGATCGCAAGTTGGTGGGCGAGAGCAAGAACTCCGAAGAGATTTTCGCTCAACTTTACTGGTTCTCCGGCGGCGGATTTGCAGAAGAGGTTGAGTTCCGAGTCGGCTTCGTAGTCAGTGGCTGCCGTCGCAAAGTCTGCCGCAATCTCGAAGGCTTCGTCCATGGCCTTGCGGCCGGCTTCATCATCGTCGACATAGGTGACAACCCGGAAGAGAGTTCCCATGAGCGGCCGTTGGCTTTCCTTACGACGCAGAACGGTTTCTTCTTCCTCTTTTTCTCCGCAGCTGGTCAGAAAGATGAGTGAGGCAAGAGCGATCCACTTCATAGCGCAGCAATAAATTCGGTCATGGTGGCAAACTGGAACTCGGCCTCGTCAAAGTTGATACAAGCTGTAATTCGATTTGGGATGGCGACCACCGGACATCCGGCAAGATGCGCGGATTTCATGCCGTTGAGGGAGTCTTCGATGACGAGACAATCTGAGGCGGGAAAATTCATCCGTCGGACCGCCTCGAGGTAAAGGTCGGGAGCGGGTTTGATTTTTGGGGCGTCACCTTTGCAAACGATGGTTTGGAAACAGGAAGTGAGCCCGAGGTGCTCGAGCCAGCCGCCGACCCAATTATGGTCGGAGCTGGAGACGACGGCGCAGGGGATGTCTTGTTGTTGGAAATGGGCCAAGGATTCGCGGATTCCGGGAACCGCATCGAGTTTGCCGACTTCTTCTCGGATGATGACGTTGCGGGCCGGGTTGATGGTTTTCCAATCGAAATTCAGCCCGGTGAGAGATTCGAGGTAGGTTTCGGGTGACCAAGTGTCGAAGTCGGACCCGATGCATTGCACGTAGGTCTCGAGGGTGAGTTCCTGTCCGTGCTCGAGAAAAAGATCGCGCCAGGTTTCGTAAATGGGCCACTCGGTATCGAGAATCACTCCGTCAAAATCGAAGAGAACGGCGCGAGGGTTGAAGGAGTGCGACATTATTGAGTGGCTTGGTAATCGGACTTTCCGCCCGTCTTGGTGACGAGTTTGAGATCGGTGATAATGATCGCCGGGTTGGCGGCCTTGCACATGTCGTAGAGAGTGAGAGCGGCGGTCGAGGCTCCGGTGAGAGCTTCCATTTCCACGCCGGTGCGTGAGGTGGTTTTGGCAATCGCGGTGACGAGAAGGGTTTCCTCGTCGTGCGGAGTAATCTCGATCTTGGCGGAATCGAGCGGGAGAGGGTGGCAGAGCGGGATGAGTTCGGAGGTTTTTTTGGTGCCGGAAATGCCAGCGAGAATGGCGGTGTGGAGGACGGGACCTTTCGTGTTTTTTAGTTCGCCGCCGTCCATCTGCGAAATGAGTTCGGTCCCGATCTTGACGAGACAGGAAGCTGTCGCGATACGGATGGTTGGAGTTTTGGCGGAGACATCAACCATGTGGGGTTGGTTACTCTCGTCAAGATGAGTCAGGTCGGCCATGTGCGGAGCTTGGCTCTGGGATGGGGGGAAGTCAATTGTGGGGCCGATAGGACTTATGGGACCTATTTCAATGGCGTGTAGCAGGACTGTATTGATGGAACTCCAGCCGCCGACTCCGCCCGTGAGACCATTCCCGATTTCGATAGTTTCTGCCGAGCCAAGACTCATGGAGGTGATTGCAGCGGTGATGAAACGAAGGATCACTTTTGGGTGTTAGGAGCGGGTTGGAAATCAGGTGGGGAACTATATTTGTATGACATTCATACTCCCAAGAAATCTTCTCTTAACGAAAATCTGTCTTTTCATTTTTGGAAAATCACTCTATTTGAAGTCAACAAGTTGTCTTGCGAAGGGAATTGTATGGCTTCGGTCGTATCGACCTTCCTTCGTTGGGTAATATTTGTTGTTGTGTATGAAAACCCATCCGTGTCCGCACGGGTGGGTTTTTATTTCAGAGCGGCCGGCGACAATTGCTTCCTCTCCGCGAGACAGCAGTCATTCTTGGTACTCTCTGACCAGTTCTTCCAAAGTTTTGTTGTTGGCCGAACCTCTCCAAATGAGGGGGTTGTTAATTCCCTTACGGAAGGATCGGCAGGCATTTTGGAGGAGGATTTCAGTGTGTTGGGAAACGAGCCAGCTCAGAAACGCGGCGCTCTCCGCGTGTCCGGAGAGGGCTTCGGATCGGACTGGATTCTGGGGAAAATTCCGGGCCCAGGTGGAATCGGGAATCTCGCGCTTTCGGAGGTAGTCAACTATTCCAGTGGCGAACCAACCTGGAGCATCGTTGGAGAAATCCTGAAAGTGGGTGATGAGATGTTTGAGTAGCAAATCTTCTGCATCAGGTGCCGAGAGGTTTAGGAGTTCATCTGGATTGATTGTTAGGACTCCTTCGCGTGTCTTTGTCTTCTCCCCAAGGCGGATTTTGAATTTGGCGGAATCCTTCTGTCCAATCAATCCCGCGACTTCCATGATCCTTGGGCCCGAGGAAAAGAAGCGTTGTCTCATTGCTTTAATCTGCGGGCGGAGTTCCGGATGATCGGCGAAGTTGGCTTCGAAGGTAAGTTGGGCTCTGAAGGGAAGGCCCTTGTCATCGACTTGGCTGAACTCGGTGAATCGGACGTCATGGACGACCGGGGGAAGGAGTTTTTCTGCAAGGGAAAGCTCGTTGACGATGAGAGGCTTCGCCTGAGCGGCGGTGACTTTGAGGCGAAGAAATTTTGACCCCTCGGGAAGAGTGATGGCAGCGACTCCATTGGCAAGAGTCACTGGGGCGCTCCATTTTATTCCGTCGATGGAAGATTCCAAAATACCATTTTTCAGGACGCCTTGTTCTTCGCCTCCGGTTGGTAAGGTAATTTTTCCTTCGACCGGGAAGGGGAATTCGAAAGTCAGGTGGTTACCTTTACTGACTCCTCCGTGAGATTGGAAGTAGCTATCGAGGTCGCCATCGAAGGCGAGTTCCGGCCAGCGATCCCCGGCGTGTTTCATGTCGGTGGTGACCTTGGTTCCCTGAAGGGCGGCTCTTTTAGGGGGGATGTAGATATCGGCGACCTCGAGATTGGCATTTTGGTAGAAGTTGAGAATGGGAAGCATTCGGGTTTGGAATTGTTCGAACCTGTCGGTCGAGGGAGCCGACCAGGCGGCTTCGGCGAATGCGGCGAGGCGGGGGAAAAGTTGGTAGATGAGCTTCTCTTCGCCGTGAACCAAGGGAGACCACAGGGTGGCTTGCATCGCGGGTGATTTCTGAAATTGATAGACCTTTGAGATGGAGATCATGGGAGTGGCGGCCTCGCGGGTGGGGTCTTCGGCGAGCTCGAGTTCTGGGGGGCGTTGATAAGTCGAGAGGTCAATCGCGGGGACGCTGGCGGGATCAAATCGCTTGCGTTTGTGGGTCGCCAGGATGGCGTCGATTTTTGTCAGGAAGTGGCCTTGCAAGGCTGCGGGCGAGGCAAGTTTGTTGGCTTTGAGGTAGCTTTGCGCCCGCGGAGAATTTTGCCATTCGATCCAGGGAACGTCAGGGGCGTGAATTCTGATTTCCTTTTCAGAAAAGAGAGTAGCAACTTCGGCAAATAGCGTGTTGAGAAAGGCGAATGTTTCCGGGGAGGGAGCCAGGGTATCGGGGAATGTTCCCCAGGTGAACTGCACTTCTGGATTGTAGTCTGGCAGGTCCTTGTTCCCCAATTCGGGGTAAGCGGCAAGGATTGCGGAGGCATGGGTGGGGAGGGAAAATCCGGGGATGACCTTGATATGAAATTTCGCGGCGTGCGACAGCAGTTCTTTGATGTTTTCCTGGGAATAATATCCTCCGTATTCCTCCGAGTTTTCGTCGTCAGGGTGGTTGGTGTATGGGGGTGTCGAATTACGGAGAGAGCCGATTCCGGTCAGCTTGGGGAATTGTTTGCTTTCGAGCCGCCAGCCCTGATCGTCGTTGAGATGAAGGTGGAGTTCGTTGAGTTTGTGGTAGCTCATCCAGCTGAGAAGTGACTTCAGGGTCTTGACCGGGAAGAGGTGTCGGGCGGTGTCGATGAAGAGAATGCGCCGATTTGCTACCGGGGAGTCTTTGATCGTGAGACAGGGAATTTTTGACGATTGTTGCGGTTGGGCCTCGATGGGGAGGAGTTGGGAAAATGTTTGAATTCCGTTAAGAATGCCTTCTCCGTCTCTTCCGCGAATGACCGCGATCTTTGGATTAATGGTGAGGGTATAGGCACTTGCCGGCAGGGACTCGTCGATTTCAAGGATGATTTTTTGCGGGACCTGGCGGCCTTGCCAGGGTTTGAGAAGACGGTGTTGCAAGCCGGTGAGTTTCCCCAGAGAAGAGCTGAGGATTTGAGCTTCCTGTGCAAGAGAGTCGGGAGTCACGATTGCGGTGCGGTAGTCGATGGGCATGGTCCCTTCGCCGGGGGTGGTTTCGCGAGGTGCGGGGACTTGGGCTGCCAATTGGGAGCTGAATACCAGAAGTCCAAGGAGGAAGTGACGAAGCATGGCGGGACGATGGCGCGGGGACGAATGTTGTGCAAGTGAGACATTGTTAAAGCTGGTTGCTTGACCCCGCGCCGATAAAGGGAATATTCCTCCTCCATGAAGTTATCTCTTCCTCTCCTCGTTCTCGCCTCATTGCCGGCGTTCGCTGAACTCAAGGTCCCTCAGTTCTTTTCTGATGGTATGGTCCTCCAGCGTGATGACTCCGCCAAGATCTGGGGTTGGGCCAAGCCGGGTGCCGATATCAAGGTCAGTCTCGGAAGCCAGGCTCTCACGGCCAAGACGAGCAAGTCGGGTGATTGGGTGGTGGATTTCAAAGGACTCAAGGCCTCGGATGCCAGCCAAACCCTCACCATTGAAGGAGACGGAGGTAAGAAAGAAATCAAGGATGTCTTGGTCGGAGAAGTTTGGCTCGCCTCGGGGCAGTCGAATATGGAATGGCGCGTTTCTTCCAGTGATGGAGCTGAGAAAGAAATTGCAGGAGCTAAAGATCCTCTTCTCCGAGTCTTCGTTTCGTCCAACGTCGCCAAGGGTGAGCCGCAGAAAGATTGGAGCGGAAGCTGGAACCCGACCGAGCCGGACAATACCAAGAATTTTACCGCAGTCGGTTATTATTTCGCAAAGCAATTGCGGGCCGAACTCGGAGTGCCGGTGGGCATTATCGAATGTGCCTGGGGCGGCAAGCCGGTGGAAGCGTTCACTAGCATGGAGGCCTTGAAAGCACTCCCTGAAGCCAAGGGTGTCGTTGAAAAAAGGGCGAAGGCCGAAGCTGCCTGGGACCCGAAGAGGGCCATGGAAAATTTCAACAAGCAGAAAGCCGCTTTCGACGCCAAACTGAAAGAATGGCAAAAGGAGAAGAAGGGGAAGAAGCCGCGTGGTCCCCGTAAGCCTACCGATCCCGGCCAGAACCCAAGCCTCGCTTCGACAATCTACAATGGCATGATTTCCCCGCTCGCGGGTTATGGAGCCAAAGGTGCGATTTGGTATCAGGGTGAGTCCAATGCCAACGGAGCCACTGCCAGTGTTTACGAAGAACTTCTTGGTTGCATGGTTGCCGATTGGCGCAAGCGCTGGGGGAATGAGATGTCCTTTTACTGGGTGCAGCTCGCCAACTTTCGCGCGCCAACCACCACTCCCGGAGTTGAGAGTGATTGGGTCGTGGTGCAGGACGAAATGCGCCGCGCGCTTAAGTCGATTCCCAAAGGTGGTATGGCTGTCATCAATGAGATTGGAGCCGCCAATGACATTCATCCGCGTAACAAGCTCGACGTCGGCAAGCGCCTCGCACGTTGGGCTCTCAACCAGGACTATGGGAAGAAAGACGTCGTCGTTTCCGGTCCGCTCTATTCGGGATCGGAGATTAAGGATGGCAAGATCATCGTTTCCTTCGACCATGCCATTGGCTTGAAGTCCCGCGATGGCAAGCCGCTGCAACGTTTCGAAATTGCTGGAGCGGACGGCAAGTGGGACTGGGCGCAAGCCACGATCGAAAATGGTAAGGTCATTCTCTCATCCAATACCGTGAATGATCCAAAAAAGGCTCGTTACGCTTGGGCTACCAACCCAACCGGCGCCAACCTCGTGAACGCCGAAGGCCTTCCTGCGAGTTGCTTCACCACGGAGTAATTTTAGCTTTAATTCCCAAACGGGCCGCTCCTTGGAGCGGCCCGTTTTTGGTTGATGAGACGATTGGGAAGAGAATTTCTTAAAGATTCCCTTTCTTCATTTCACTCACGGCGTGGTCGACGGCTCGGGCGGTCATGGCCATGTAGGTGAGTGAGGGATTGGTGCAGGCGGCGGAGACCATGGCGGAGCCGTCGGTGCAGAAGACGTTCTTCGCCCCCCAAACCTGGTTGTATTTGTTGAGGACGGATTCCTTCGGAGAGCTGCCCATGCGGGCGGTTCCCATCTCGTGAATGCCAAGTCCGATGGAAGGCGTGTTGTTGTAGCCCCGGACGTTTTTGGCACCCATCGCTTCGAGCATTTCCTCGGCGTCGTTCTTCATGTCTTTGCGCATGTTGAGCTCGTTCTGCTGGAATTCGGCATCGGCAACGACGAGGGGAAGTCCCCACTTGTCGGTCTTCTCTTTGCTGAGCGTGATGCGGTTGTTGTCGTAGGGGAGACATTCTCCAAAGCCACCCATGCCGACGCGCCATGGGCCGAAGGAGGTGAGTTCTTTTTTGAAGTCCGCGCCGAAGCCACCAATGTAGCGGGACCATCCCTGACGCTGGCCGCGTCCCTGATAGCCAAAGCCGCGGAGGTAGTCGCCTTTTGCTTTCTCACTGAAGTTGCGGAAGCGGGGAATGTAGAATCCGTTGGGACGACGACCGAAGTGAATCTTGTCCTCATGGGTGTCGAGGGTTCCGCTGGCCCCGACTCCGAGGTGGTGGTCCATGAGGTATCCGCCGAGCGATCCGCTCTCGTCCATGCCATCGGGATAACGCTTGGAAGTGGAGTTCATCAGGATGGCGGTCGAGGCCACGGTGGAGGCATTGAGGAAGATGATCTTGGCGTAGTACTCTACCGTTTCCATGGTGATTTCGTCGATGAGACGCACGCCAATGGCTTTCCCGGCTTTGTCATCGTAGATCACGGAAGAGACGATGGAATGCGGGCGGAGCGTCATCTTGCCGGTCATTTCGGCGGCTTTCAAGGTGGCGGCCTGACTTGAGAAGTAGGCGCCAAAGGGACATCCCCGGCGACACATGTTGCGGTAGAGACAGGTACCACGGCCGAGAGCCGTTTGCTCTTTGGTGGGCGCGGTGAGGTGGGCGACGCGACCGGGAATGAGGGTGCGGCCTTTAAACTTTCCTTCGATGGCTGCTTTGAGATCGAGCTCGGCCGGAGTGAGGCCCATCGGGGGTTGGAATTCGCCGTCGGGCAATTGCGTCAGCCCCTCTTTGGAGCCGGAGATACCTGCGAATTTTTCGACGTGGGAATACCACGGTGCGAGTTCCTCGTACTTGATGGGCCAGGGAATGGCGATGCCTTCCTTCGCATTGGCCTCCATGTCCATCGGGCTGAGGCGGTAGCTTTGCTTGCCCCACATCAAGGAACGTCCGCCGGTGTGGTAGCCGCGCATCCAGTCGAAGCGCTTCTTTTCCTCGTAGGGATGATCTTCGTCATCGACGAAAAGGTAGCCCGCGTCGGGGCGCACGGTGTAGCCGGTGCGGGCCTGTTTGTGCTGTTGTTTGAGTGTTTCTCGCGAAGGCTTGTTGAGGTGGTTGAGCTGCCAGGGCGCGGAGTTGCTCGTCTTGTAGTCGACGATGTGTTTGATGTCGTGACCACGTTCGAGGACGAGCGTCTTGAGTCCTTTTTCGGTGAGCTCTTTGGCGGCCCAACCTCCTGAGATTCCTGAGCCGACGACGATGGCATCGTAAGTATGTTCGGCTTTGCCTTTAATTGAGAGATTCATGATCTTAGTGATTTAATTGTTACATGGCCCAAGCCTTTTGGCCGGGTTTCAGAGGCATTGAGGGAACCCACTTGCCTGGGACGAGATGGTATTCGAAGGCTTGGGTGGCTCCGACTTCGGAACTGCAGTAGCAGAGCTTGGTGAGGTCCTTGAACTGCTCGAGGAAAGTACGGCGTTGCCAGCCTTCCTTCTTGGCGCGTTTCTTTTTCTCGGTCTGCGTCTCATTGTTCATCTTATTGAGGAAGAAAACCTGCTCCTCGCCGCTGAGTTGATCGATGCTCTTGCCGTGGGCCTTTTGGCAACGGCGAGCGAGGTCGGCGAGACCGTCGATGATGATGTCTTGGTCTGCCTCCTCGAAACAATCTTTCACGATGACTTCGATCCACTCGGGGACGCCGGCTTCGATTGCTCCCGGGGTATCGGTTTCAGGAATGATGGCTTCGGCAATCATCGCGACCTGGGCGCGCTGCGCGGGGCGGAAAAAGTTGAGATCGCCTTGGTTGAGGTCTTCTCCCAGTCGGGCATAGACCGCTTCCGGCAATGCGATGGAGCCACCGACCGTGGTGGCGATCATTTTCATTAAGTCTCGTCGTTCCATGATAAAAAGAGCCTAGAGAATGAGAAAATCGGCGCGAGGAAAAATCTCCCGGCATCGATTCTTGAAAGGGTGGGGGATTTGGAATGGTTTAAGGGCCATGATAAGAACGATTTTTCGGATGGGGCTGTTTTTGGCGGCCGGATGGAGTTGGGCGGCGGAGAAGCCGAATATCATTTTGGTGATGGCTGATGATTTGGGCATTGGTGATATTTCGCCGACTAATTTGGAGTGCAAAATTAAGACGCCGCATTTGCAGAAGATGGCTAAGGAGGGGATGACTTTCCTCGATGCGCATACGCCGAGCTCGGTGTGCACCCCGACGCGTTACGGTTTGCTGACGGGACGCTATAACTGGCGGTCCCGGCTTGCGCGGGGCGTGCTGAGCGGACGGAGTCCTCATTTGATTCCCGCGGATCGTCCGACGCTTGGGCATTTGTTGAAGGGAGCGGGTTACCATACCTCGATGATCGGGAAGTGGCATCTGGGATGGGATTGGGCCAAGGACGGGAATGAGATCGACTTTACCAAGCCGGTGAAAAACGGGCCAAACATCAATGGCTTTGATCAATACTACGGGCACTGTGGGTCACTCGATATGCCGCCCTATGTCTGGGTGGATACCGGCAAGGTGACCGCGCAGCCGAAGCGCGAAGAAGGGGTAACAAAGAAAGAAGATCCCTACGGCTGGTATCGCAAAGGACCCATCGCGCCGGATTTTAAGATCGACGAAGTCTTGCCTCATCTTTTCGACAAGACAATGGAGCGCGTGAAGGAACGGGCGAAGGAAGACAAACCCTTCTTTATCTATCTCCCGCTTCCGGCACCGCATACGCCCATCGTGCCCGTGCCTCCGTTTAAAGGCGCGAGTGGTATCAATCCCTACGCCGACTTTGTGCAGCAGATGGATCATCACATGGGGGACTTGATTGCGGCGGTGAAAGCAGCCGGCATCGACGAAAACACCATGATCATTTTCACGAGCGACAATGGTTGTTCGCCTGAAGGGAATTTCGAAGTGCTCGGGAAGAAAGGGCACGATCCCAGCGGCGTGTATCGCGGCCACAAGGCTGACATCTATGAAGGCGGACATCGCGTGCCTTTGATCGTGCGTTGGCCCGGCAAGGTCGTCGCGGGAGTGAAACGGCAAGACCTCGCCTGCCTCACCGACATCTACACCACTCTCGAAGAAATTACCGGGCAGGAGCGCAAGGCACTGGGTGGCGAAGATGGCTACAGCTTGTGGC
>ERZ1048068.1581-NODE-1581-length-17383-cov-7.370960_pt1 | contig 17383 bp, 15 predicted proteins | sample MGYA00383098_ERZ1048068 | MGnify/ENA primary metagenome ERZ1048068 (study PRJEB29581, sample SAMEA5548368) | metagenome | biome: marine; feature: coastal; material: water | depth 1 m | study: Short-term variability in the microbial, nano- and picoplankton... | reverse complement strand
CCTTGGACCCTCTGATTAACAGTCAGATGCTCTAACCAACTGAGCTAAGGAGGAAGTTGCTTTTAGCGTTGGCAAATATAAACGTTTATTTGATGCTATAAAATAGTTTTGAAAAAATATTTACCCAAAAATAGCTCGGTAAATATCATTTCCATTGGCAAACAATACCAACGCAATCAACAAGAAAAACCCAAGCATCTGTGCATACTCCATAAATTTATCGTTGGGTTTGCGACCTGTAATTATTTCATACATCAAAAACATAACGTGTCCGCCGTCCAACGCTGGAATGGGCAATACATTCATAAATGCTAAAATGATCGATATCAAAGCGGTATTGGCCCAAAAGGCTTGCCAGTTCCACGTAGCTGGAAACAAGTTTCCAATAGCACCAAAACCACCCATTTGAGTAGCTCCTTTTTTGGTAAAAACATAACTAAACTGGGCTACGTAATCGTGCAATGTCCAATATCCCATCTCAAATCCTTTGGAAATGCTTTCCAAAAAACTGTATTTTAAATGTTGAACTTTCAAAGTAGTAGGATCAAAACCAATTCCAATCATTTTTTGAGCGTTCAAATCAGAAATAATCGTCACAGACTCGTTTCCTCGAAACACCTCCAAACTAACTTGATTTTCTTCCGAAGCCTGAACAATATCTTTCAGTTGCGTATTTGGCGATAAAGGCAATCCGTTAGCTCTCACAATCTGATCACCAACCAATAGCCCTGCTTTTTCAGCCGGAGAACCAACCCCAACCGAATCCACAATGTATTTAATTAACGGAGAAAATGGCGTCATTACGCCTTGTTCAAACATTTGATTTCCTAACGAAGACGGAACACTCAATGTTTCTGTCAATCCATCCTGGTGGCGTACACGAATTTGTTGAATGTCTCGTAAAAACAAAAATCGATTGATGTCCAAAACATTTTCCAACGGCGCTCCATCAACTTCTAAAATTTGATCTCCATCCTGAAAGCCATACGGCTCTATAATCTCAGATACCGCAAATCCTGCAGGTAAATCGTTTTGAGTAACCACATTTTTACCCCAAACAAACACAATCATCATATAAATCAAAAATCCTAAGACCAAATTAACGGTTACACCGCCCAACATAATGATAAGACGTTGCCAAGCCGGTTTGGAACGAAATTCCCAAGGTTGAGGAGGCTGTTTCATTTGCTCGGTATCCATACTTTCGTCAATCATACCTGCAATTTTTACATATCCTCCCAACGGAAGCCAACCGATTCCATATACGGTTTCACCAATTTTCTTTTTAAACAATGAAAACTTTACATCAAAAAATAAATAAAACTTCTCAACGCGGGTTTTGAATAACTTTGCTGGGATAAAATGTCCCAACTCATGAAGTACAATCAAGATAGAAAGACTTAAAAAAAGTTGGATGGCTTTAACAAAAAATGGGCTCATAGAATGAATTTCAGATGCCAAAAATACAGTTTTAGTACGGTTTAAAAAAAATAATAAAACAGAAAACAAAAACCCATTAAATTATCCATTATTTTTGCAGTTCAAACCGTTGGAATATGATACAGTTTTTTGAAAAATACAAACGATTTGCAGGCATAATGATTGTTGTTTCTGCCATTATCATCGTCTTGTTTTACAGAGCACTGAAGCCGATTCCTGTACTTCCTATTTATCAACCTGCCATGGTAGCTACTGAATTGGTTGATGAAGAACTGCAACACATAAAAAAATACCACCGAATTGCCGACTTTTCTTTTATCAATCAAAACGGCAAAATAATCACTCAAAATGACTACAAAGGATTTATCTACGTAGCCGATTTTTTCTTTACTACCTGTCCCACTATCTGTCCTATAATGACCGACAATATGGTGTTTTTACAACAACAATTGACCGATATTCCCAATGTTAAACTACTTTCTCATACTGTCACTCCTGAAATTGATTCTGTCCCTGTACTCAAAAAATATGCGCTCAAAAAGGGAGTGGATGATAGCCGCTGGAATTTAGTTACCGGCGAAAAAAAAGAAATCTATTCGTTGGCACGCGCTTCCTATATGGTAGTAAAAACAACCGGAGATGGAGGACCTTTTGATATGATTCACACCGAAAATTTTGTATTGGTTGACCCTCAAGGAAGAATTCGAGGCTATTATGACGGCACCCAAACAGAGGCTATGCAAACCCTACTGAACGATATTGATGTTCTGCAACAGGAACTCAAAAAATAAACAGGATATCATTGTTTATTTATTTCAAAACCTTACTTTTGCTTCTTTAAAATCATTCTAAATAAAGAAGTTGACCCTAGCTGAGTTAAAAAGAGGACAAATTGCAGTAATTGAAGAAATTGCTACAGATACCATTCCATTAAAATTGATTGAAATGGGTTGCTTACCAGGAAACACGGTTGAACTCATTCAACTGGCGCCTTTTAAAGATCCTATGTACTTAAACATTAACGGAAGTCACCTGGCCATTCGACGCGAAACAGCGTTTCATATTTCCATCACTTCAAAATCGTCCGATGAGTAAGCGTATCAACGTTGCGCTCATTGGCAATCCCAACACTGGGAAAACTTCAGTGTTTAATGAGCTAACTGGACTCAATCAAAAAGTAGGGAATTACCCTGGAATCACTGTTGAAAAGAAAGAAGGAATTTGCAAACTTCAACGCGGGATCAAGGCGCACATTTTAGACCTTCCCGGAACTTACAGTCTCAACGCTTCTTCACTCGACGAAAGTGTCGTGATTGAATTGTTGCTCAATAAAAACGACAAAGACTATCCCGATGTTGCAGTTGTCATTTCAGAAGTAGAAAACCTAAAACGAAACCTTTTGCTGTTCACCCAAATTAAAGATTTGGGCATCCCCACCCTATTGGTAATCAATATGTCGGATAGGATGACAAAAAAAGCAATCTCATTAGATATTGAACTGCTTGAGGAACAACTCAACACCAAAATCGCACTCGTAAGTTCTCGAAAAAAAACAGGAATTGACACCCTTAAAGAACTTATAATTTCATATAAAACATTATCAACAAAGCCTTGTTTGGATCTCTTTTCGATTGATACGAGTTACTTTGAAGGCTTGAAAAAAACATTCCCCAACCAATCGCTTTACAAATTGTGGTTGGTCATTACTCAAGATGTCAATTTTGCCAATGTAGAACGAAAAAAAGTAGAAAGCACCACGGGTTTTATTACCCGATCTACTTCACACCTCAAGCGGCTACAACAAAAAGAAACCATTAAGCGGTACCAATTTATCAATGCTGTTTTAAAGGAAGCCTATCACGTTGATCCCGAAAATGCAACAGACTTGCGTTCAAAATTAGATCGGATTCTGATTCATAAATTTTGGGGGTATTTGATTTTCTTTGTGATTCTGTTAACGATTTTCCAAGCCATTTTTGACTGGAGTAGCATTCCTATGGATTGGATTGATGCTGGATTTGTAGCCATGAGTGAAGCCGTAAAGTCTTCGCTTCCGCCAGGAATCTTTACCAATTTATTGGCAGAAGGAATCATTCCTGGATTGGGCGGAATTGTGATTTTTATTCCTCAGATCGCCTTTTTATTTATGTTCATTTCTGTTTTGGAAGAAACAGGATATATGAGTCGCGTGGTATTCCTAATGGATCGTATAATGAGACGTTACGGACTAAGTGGAAAAAGCATCGTACCGCTTATCTCTGGAACTGCCTGTGCCATTCCTGCCATTATGGCAACTCGAAATATTGAAAATTGGAAAGAAAGACTCATCACCATTTTGGTAACTCCTTTTACCACCTGTTCGGCACGACTGCCTGTATATTTAATTCTCATTTCGTTGGTAATTCCGAATCAGCGGTTTTTGGGAATTAATATTCAAGGGCTTACACTTATGGGGCTCTACCTGATTGGTTTTGGAATGGCTATTTTGTCGGCATCCATTCTAAATAAAACACTCCATATTCAAAGCAAAACATTTTTTGTGGTCGAAATGCCCAATTACAAATTGCCTTTACTGAAAAATGTAATTCTCACCATCATAGAAAAAACAAAATCTTTTGTTTTTGAAGCAGGTAAAATTATTTTGGCAATTTCTATTTTATTGTGGGTATTGGCCTCCAATGGTCCGGGCGAAAAATTCAACAATGCTGAAAAATACGTTATCTCAGCTTCTGTTGAGTCTGCTGATTTCTCAAATGAAGTGGCTGCTTTCAAGCTCGAACATTCTTATTTGGGATTGGTTGGAAAAGCTATAGAACCCGCAATTGCTCCCTTAGGCTACGACTGGAAAATTGGGATTGCTTTGGTTAGTTCGTTTGCAGCTCGCGAAGTTTTTGTCGGCACGCTGGCTACTATTTATAATGTGGGAAGTGATGAAGAAAATACCATTAAAAACAAAATGGCTACGGAAGTCAATGCCGCAGGTCGCCCTGTTTTCAATTTGGCTTCGGGGATTTCTTTAATGCTTTTTTATGCCTTCGCTATGCAATGCATGAGCACGCTTGCCATCGTAAAAAAAGAAACCAATAGTTGGAAATGGCCTAGCTTACAATTGGTTATTATGACTTTTATTGCCTACATAACCGCCTTTGGGGCCTACCAAATTCTGAATCAATTATAAATATGCAACTTTTCCTAACATCCTGTGCCGTTGCGCTTTCCATCCTTTTTCTCTACAAAAAGTTTTTTAGGAAAAACACATCCACAAAAAAAGGATGTGGCAATGACTGCGGTTGCCACTAAAAAATGGCAGACCGAAATTATCGATCTACCATTTCAAATAAAAGAAATTGATTTTTTAGTGGTGTCCCAATGCGTATTGAATCCCTAGGGTGCTCGTCAAACCATTTTTCATCTGAATTCCCTCAACCGACTGAGAAAGAGGAATGTTGACTTCAAGTGCAAAACGTAAATTTTTCAACACTCCCTCGGCAATCAAATAATTGCTTCCCAACCCTAAATTCAATTGGTTCCGACCCGAATTGTTGGCATTAAACAAGGGCATCATCATCGGATTGAGTTCAGTGTCCTCTCCTTTAATACTTCCTGTGGAAAGGTAATCCAAGCTTGCTGAAAAACTACAATTTTTGGAAGCCTGAAATGCATACCAACCCACAGCGCTCCATTGACTTCCTAAAGTATAGTCTTCTGAATTTTCGCCCAATCGAAACTTATAAATCGATTGAAGTCCCCACGAAGTGGCGGCTGTTTGTCCTAAGTAAGTAGCTCCAAAATACGGATCCCAAGTGCCGCTTCCCAACTGCATCGGATATGCCAATCTAACGTTGTTCATCATTGGGGTATCTCCACGTTGATCCAAGCTCCCAATAGGAACAGAAACTCCTACATTCGCGTGAATTTTTTGACGTTTTTGACTCAACAAATGAATTAATCCAGCAACAGAAATATCTCCAAAACCACTTGATGAAGTTTCAAAATCGACATTCATTTTGGTAAGCAAATCCATGCTATTAGAAATGTAATTTCCCATTATCATTAGAGTTAATTTATCGGAAGGAGCGTACATAAACCCTAACATTTGCATGTTCATTGTCATTTTTTGGGGGGCTGCCATGTATGTTTCAAATACTGTTGTGTTTTGTGTTTCTGAAGATTCATTCAGCATTCCTTTCATATTCATGCTCATAAATCGGTAGGAAAACATCCATTCTCCTTTGGTGTGCATATGATCACCCATCACATGTATGGGAGCGTGTCCGTCAGGACGTGAAGAGCTCCAGGAAGTCTCTTGTGCCGAAAGCACAAAACATAATAAAAGCGATCCCATTATTGGGATTACAAATTTTTTCATATTATAATATATTGTAATTCAATTAATAAAGGAGTTGCTCTTGAAAGCAACTTGCGTTAAGAAAATGATGTTACAATACGGGGAGGAGGCAATAAGGGTTTTTGTGAACTACCTTTATATCTGCATAAAAAATGATACGAAGTGTTTCTTTTCGAAATTGGAATGTTAATGACGAAATCGCTGTTTTCCAAAAAAAGAGTAGGAAATTTTTCAAAATTAATTTGTAAGTGATTGGTATTGTCCGAAGATTCATTTTCCAAAACATCCTTTGTAAGTTGACATTTTCCATTACATGCTAACACTTCTTTTTCTTTGTTGATACAAAGCACTTCAGCAATGTATTCGTAATTGATAAAGTAATTGAAAAAGGGAAGTGTAGGACGAAGCCCTGAATAACAGAAAATGAAAATAAATAAAAAGCTAATCGCTTTTTTGTGTTGGCTCATAAATCAAGAACTGAAGGGTATTTTTTGCAAATTTACTTAAAGTTTAAACTCTAAAAGAATTTATCCCAAAGCGACATCAAGTACCATCATAACAATAAATCCTCCTATAAATCCCATAGCAGCAATGTCTGTGTATTTGTCCTGTTGTGTTTCAGGAATAACCTCCTCAACCACTACAAAAATCATAGCTCCTGCAGCAAAGGATAGAGCATAGGGTAAAATGGGAGTGAAAAAAGTAACTGCCACTGCTCCTATAACCGCTGAAATCGGTTCAACAATTGCTGAAGCTTGGCCATAAAAAAAACTTTTTCTTCGACTGGCACCTTGTCTTCTCATGGGCATAGAAACGGCAATCCCCTCAGGAAAATTTTGAATTCCAATTCCCAATGCCAAAACAACCGCACCCACAATGGAGGCTTCAGGAAGTCCGGCAGCTACGCCACCAAACAAAACTCCAATAGCCAAACCTTCGGGAATATTGTGCAATGTAATTGCCAAAAACAACAAGGTCGTTCGGTGCCAAGGTGTTTTTATTCCTTCTGCTTTTTTAAAGTTGATGTGCAAGTGAGGCAATACTTTGTCCAACGAAAAAATAAACAAGGCTCCCAGTAAAAAACCAACCGCTGCAGGAATTACTTTTACAAAACCCTCGCCTTCACTCATTTCAATTCCTGGTGCCAATAAACTCCAAAAACTTGCCGCAACCATAACACCGCCCGTAAACCCAAGCATTCCGTCCAAAACCGAGCGTCTCATTGTTTTGAAGAAAAAAACAAAAGAGGCTCCCAAAGCAGTTAGACCCCAAGTAAATAAAGTGGCATAAAGCGCTCCTAAAATAGGATCTGTATTTTCAAAAAATGTAATAATTTGTTCAAACATGTTTATACTTTTAAAACGTAAATATTGCTAATGGTTTGTTTCGATAATATATGATTCGAGTCATTAATGGATACATGCATCGAATGATCAAAAGCTTCAATAAATGAAATGGTAAGTAAATCCCCCAATGTAATATTCCGCTTGTCTAAATACTGTAAAAAAACAGCGGAAGAATCCTTAACCCCCACAAAACGCGCGATATCACCAACCTCTAATGTGGATAATAAAATCTTTTCTGAATACTGAATAAACCCTGCCCGATTGGGTATAGGATCTCCGTGAGGATCGTGTTGAGGGTAATCCAAAAAACGATCCAATTCTTGAGTGAGTTTGTCCGAATGTACGTGCTCTAACTGCTCAGCAATTTCATGAACTTCGTCCCAAGAAAAATTGAGCTTATCAAACAAAAAAACCTCCCACAAACGATGCTTTCTAATAATTTTTAAGGCAGTCTTTTGTCCCAATTCTGTCAAAGAAACTCCTTTGTATTTTTGATAAGAAACCAATGATTTATCTCCCATTTTTTTTAGCATTTCTGTAACTGATGAAGGCTTGCTGTTTATTTTGGACGCTATCGAATTGGTGGAAATCTCTTTATCAGTTTCCAACGATAAATGAAAAATTGTTTTGAGATAATTTTCTTCTGAATGCGTTAACATAGGTGCAAATATAGAGATTTTTATAGAGATATAAAAATATTTTTAGGCAATCCTAAAAATAGTATAAACACTTATTTTTTGTACATTTACGTTAATTCTTAAGAATGCAGCGAACATACGATTATATTATTGGGGGTGGAGGAGCATCGGGATTATACTTGGCATCCGTTTTGGCGGATCATCCTATTTACAAAGATCTTAAAGGGCTTATTATAGATCCTAAAACTTCTTATGAAAATGATCGAACATGGTGTTTTTGGGAAAAAGGACTTGGCACCTGGGACGCGCTTATTTTTAAACAATGGGATACCATTAAATTCAAAAGCGACTGGCTCAACAAAAACATTTCTATAGATCCTTTTCAATACAAAATGATTCGTAGCAAAGAAGTCTATTCGTCGTTACTTGAACGCATCAAAAAACACCCAAATATTGAGTTTTGCCATGAAAAAATAGTTCACTATTCGGACGAAGGTGTTCGTGTATTGGTTTCTACAGAGCACCATACATTCTCTTCCAAAAAAATGTTTTCGAGCATCCTAAATTGGGATTTAATAAAATCACAAACCAAATACCCTTTGCTTCAGCAACATTTTGTAGGATGGTTTGTAAAAACCTCCCATCCTATTTTTGACAAGCAAAAAGCAACGTTTATGGATTTTTCGGTTTCACAAAAAAAGAATACCCGATTTATGTATGTGTTGCCTTTTTCGGATTCTGAGGCGCTTATCGAATATACTTTGTTTTCAAAAGATTTACTTTCATTGGAAGAATATGAAAATTCGATTGATGAGTACTTGGTTCAAATGGGCGCTGGCGAATATTCCATTGCTGAAAAAGAACAAGGAAGCATTCCCATGACAGCGTTTCCTTTTGAAAAACGAAATACTAAAAACATTCTACATATCGGTTCTGCAGGAGGATGGACCAAAGCTACCACAGGTTTTACTTTTAAAAATATTGAACGAAAAACAAACGAGCTTTCTGATTTTTTAGAAATCCGTTCAGATTTTTCAAAATTTACAAAATCCAATCGCTTTCGTTTTTATGACCTATTGTTTTTGGATGTGTTACATCGTTATAATGAAAAAGGAAGCATGCTTTTTTCAAAATTGTTTCAAAAAAATTCAGCACAGCGCATTCTCCGATTTTTAGACGAACAAAGTAGCATAAAAGAAGAAGTTAAGTTAATGAGAACAATGCCAACTGGGCTGTTCATCCTTGCCTTTATAAGGCGTCTCTTCCGCATAAACTAAAAAACTTCTCCAAAAGAAATCCTAGAGTTTTAGTTAGCACGTTGCATGATAGCACTTCCAAAATCCAATAAGATTTGTTTTTTTGCTGCATCGATTTGCAATTCATCCAAGTTCTCAAACGCTTGTTGCGTATGTTTCTTAATCATTTCTTGGGTAGTCTTGGCAGCTCCTGTATCTAAAAACAGCTTTTTAACCGTTTCCAGTTTTTGACGAGTCCTATTGGAAGATGAAGCAAACTCCTTGTGAAGTTGTTGCTGCTGGGTGGATGAACCCAATGCCAAGGTTTGATGGTATAATATTGTTTTTTTGTTTTCAATAATGTCTCCCCCAACTTGTTTTCCAAAAACTGCTGGGTCTCCAAACGTATCTAGATAGTCGTCTTGAAGTTGAAAAGCGATTCCTAACTGAACCCCAAATTGATAAAGTGTCTTTGAATCGGCATCAGAAGCGTTTGCCACGATTGCTCCCATTTGCAAAGCACATCCTAACAAAACGGCTGTTTTTTGAGTAATCATAGTCATGTACTCTTGCAAAGAAACATCGTCTCGGGTTTCGAAATCAATATCGTATTGTTGTCCTTCACAAACCTCCAAAGCCGTTTGACTCAACAAGCGCGTCAATGAATTAAACACAGCAGGAGAATACGATTCTAATTGTTGATACGCCTGAATCAGCATCGCGTCGCCCGAAAGGATCGCCGTGTTGATGTTCCATTTGTGATGCACAGTAGTTTTTCCTCTTCGCAAAGGAGCTGCATCCATAATATCGTCATGCATCAACGTAAAATTATGAAAAACCTCAACAGCCATTGCCGCAGGAAGGGCATCTTTTGGATTGGCGTTAAAACAATCTGCAGCCATTAACGCTAGTACTGGTCGAAGTCTTTTTCCTCCTAAAGTAAGCAGATACGAAATGGGTTCATACAAATTATGAGGTTGGGACTGAAGCGTATTTTTGGCCAAATGATCCAAAAACAGTTGCCGTTGCTTTCCAATATAATCCATGAATTGCTTTTTTGCTAAAATACGTTTTTCGACAGGGAATAAGCAACCCAAAAAACGCTAAATACTTAAGAAACTTTTTTGGTATTTAAAGTTTCCGTTCTATATTTGCAGTTCCTAAAAAAAAGGATGCAATGAAATCAAAAATTTGTAGCAAAGCGCAAGAAATGTTTTTGGAACTAGGTTTCAAGAGCGTTACAATGGATGATATCGCTAATGCAATGGGAATTTCTAAAAAAACGATTTATGTTCATTTTGCAAACAAAACAAAACTCGTTCAAGAAACTACCTTTAACATGTTCGATGAAGTTTCAAATAAAATTGAATCGATTCGCATAACAGCCAACAACCCAATTACTGAACTCTACGAAGTAAAACTTTTTTTAATGCGTTATTTAAAAGGAGAAAAAGTATCGCCGCAGTTTCAGCTTCAAAAGTTTTATCCAACAATACATCAGGAACTCCAAAAAAAACAATACGCATTTATGTTGGATTCTGTAAAAAGAAGCTTGGAAAAAGGCATTGCACTGGGACTTTTTCGCGATAATATTGATATTGAATTTATTTCTCGAATGTATTTTAATGGAATGAATGGAATTAAAAATCGGGAAGTATTTACTACAGAATTATTTCATCCCGATTATTTGATGGAATCCTATCTTGATTATCATCTTCGAGCCATTGTTACCCAAAAGGGACTGAGACAACTTAATAAAATAACCTTAACAAAAGCCTCATGAAAAACATCATACTTGTGCTCTCACTGCTGTTTTTTTCTTCAATTCAATCACAAGAAAATCGTTCTTTTTCGTTAGAAGAAGCTATTGCTTTTGGACTGATATACAATCGAACGGCTCAAAATGCAGGCAGTGATATCGCCATTGCCAAGAAAAAACAATGGGAAACCATCGCCTTGGGATTGCCGCAAATTAACCTGAATGGAGAATATACCAACAACCTCAAACAGGGGGTTTCATTAATTCCTTCAGAAATTTTTGGTGGACCAGCTGGTGAATTTACAGAAATTGCCTTTGGCACACGGCAACAAATTAACGCCACATTACGTTTGGATCAGTTGCTATTTGACGGTTCGTATTTGGTGGGTATTCAAGCTTCCAAAGTGTATTTGGAAATATCCAATCGCGCTAAATTAAAGACAGATTTGGAGGTAAAAAAGGCAATCATCAAAGCCTATTGCAACGTGTTGTTGGCTACTCAACAAATTGACGTGTTAAATAGAAATCTTGAAAATGTACAGAAGAATTTGTTGGACGTTGAAGCCATATTCGAAAACGGATTGATAGAAAAAGAAAATGTAGAGCAACTTCAAATAACACTGGCTTCTCTTGAAAATTCTCTGCAATATGCGCAACAAATGAAAATCATCTCTCAAGGGCTTCTTAAAATCGTTTTGGGTATTTCCAATGAAGACTCGATAACACTAACCGATAGCTTGGAAGGACTAACCTTGAAAAAACTTAGCAAATCTGTTCTTGACAATCCTTTTATCATTGAAAACAACATCGACTTTCAAATTGCTAAAAACAGCGTAGCATCACAAAAACTATTGTTAAAATTAGCACGCTTCAAGGCACTTCCTTCATTGACCGCTTTTATTAATGGAAGATACAATGGGAATAACGATCGTTTTGAGTTTTTAGATTCCGAACAACCGTGGTATGGATCGTCGATGGTTGGAGTAAAACTTACAGTTCCCGTGTTTAGTTCATTCAAACGAAGTGCATCTGTAGCGCAAGCCCGCCTTGACCTTAAAAAAGAAATCAATCTTTTTGAAGAAACAAAACAACAATTAAACTTAAAGGTGGCTTCGGCAAAATCATCGTGTATGTTGGCCGTTAATAAATTTAAAACGGCTCAAAAAACACTGAAATTGGCCGAAAGTATCGAGCAAAAAAATCAAACAAAATTTTACGAAGGCTTGGCTTCAAGTTTTGAATTATACCAAGCACAAAATCAATTGTACACAAGTCAAAATCAATTGTTACTTGCCATGATTGATCTTATTAATGAAAATACAAATTTGGAAACATTACTCCATCAAACTCCTACAGAATAGTCATGAAAAAAACAATTTATTTAATTATCGGAATCCTTTTGCTTAACGCTTGTAGTGAGCCAAAAAAACAAACTATTGAACAACTTATCGAAAGTGGTTCTTTGGAACAATTGCAAGAAAAAAGAAAAGAATTGGTTGTAGAAATGGGAAAGAGTTCCCAAGATTTGGCAAAAATCAATCAGGCAATCAATATTTTGGATACCACTCAAAAAAAGGCGTTGGTTAGTGTTTTTGAAGCAAAGCCTTCTCTGTTTGAACATTATACGTCGGTTCAAGCAACCGTAAAAACAGATCAAAATATGGTTTTGATGCCCGAATTTAGTGGTAGAGTACTAAAAATTCTTACCAAAGAAGGTGAAAGGGTACAAAAAGGGCAAGTTCTTGCTGTAATTGATGATGGAGGTCTGAAAGAACAGCTCGAAGTACTCCAGTCTCAATTTCTTTTGTCTAAAACACTCTTTAGTCGCCAAGAACGTCTATGGAAACAAAATATTGGATCCGAAATAGAATATTTACAAGCAAAAACTGCTTACGAAGCTCAGCTAAAGAGCAAAGAACAACTCGAAAACAAGTTAGACAAAACCCGTGTTAGAGCACCTTTTAGCGGTATCGTCGATCATGTAATCATTGAAGAAGGAAATTTGGTGGCTCCTGGGCAGTCACCGCTCTTTCGCATCATCAACTTTAAGAATATGTATGTGTATGCCAATGTTCCTGAAAAATATTTGACAACGATTAATAAGAATACGAAAGCTACCATTGAAATCCCTGTTTTAGATTCCAAATTTGAAGCCAAGGTGAGCAAAAAAGGAAACAATATCAATACAGGAAACCGAAGCTTTAGAGTGGAGGTTAAGGTGCCAAACAGCCTTGAAAATATAAGCCCAAATCTCAATGCCAAAATGCATCTTAACGATTATTCTAACACCAATGCTTTGATGGTACCACAAAGCGTAGTTTCTGAAAATGCTTCCAATCAGGAGTATGTTTTTATTGCTGTTGACAACAAAGCGCTACAAGTTTTTGTGGAAACCGGTCGAACTCAAGGCAAATGGATTGAAATTGTATCTGGTTTACAACCTGGAATGAGAGTCATTGAAGAAGGCGCTCGTTTTGTTCGTGATCAGCAACCTATAAAAATTATCGAGTAGCTATGAAAGAACAGCGAAACTCCTCCGAAAAAGATTTTCTATTTTCTACATGGGCGATTACCCACAAAACAATCATCTATGTAATCATGGCCATCTTCCTGTTTTTAGGAATTTCGGCATATTTTACCATGCCCCGAGAAAATTTTCCGGAGATCAAACAAACCAATGTTTTTTTGAGTGCAGCCTATCCTGGAAACACCGCTGAAGATGTAGAACGGTTGATTACCAATCCGCTGGAGGATGCCGTCAAAGGCATTTCCAATTTGGTCGAAATTACATCAACCTCTCAAGAAGATTATTGCATTATCAAACTGGAATTTGATGAAAGCATAACCGTTGAAAGTGCAAAGCAGCAAGTCAAGGACAATATTGACGCGGTGATTTCTGGCGAGGACTGGCCAACTTTTAATAACGCCAAAATCGAACCCAATGTGTTTGATTTGAACTTTTCAGAAGAAATGCCCATTCTGAACGTTAATATCAAAGGAGATTACCCCACAGAAAAACTAAAAGAAATCGCAGAAATTCTTCAAGAAAAAATTGAACGTCTGGACGAAATAAAAGAAGTAGATATTCGCGGTGCACAAGACAAAGAAATTGAAGTGGCTGTTGACATTCAAAAAATGAAAGCTTCTAAAATCAGTTTCGACGATATCATCAATTCAATTGCTAGAGAAAATACTACCGTTGCGGCGGGAAATATCGTTAGTAGCGGTCTTCGAAGAACGTTGCGAGTTATTGGAGAAATCGAAAATCCAGAAGATCTTGGAAGCTTTGTGGTAAAAAACGACAATGGAACTGTTTTTTTGAAAGACGTTGCTCAAATTTCTTTTACAGAAAAAGAAAAAACTACCTACGCTAGAGAGTTTGGTGAAAATGTAGTGATGCTGGATGTGAAAAAAAGAGCGGGTAAAAACCTCATTGAAGCCGTCAACAAAATTATTGAAATGGTTACCTACTCGAAAGAAAACATTTTTTCGAACAACCTCGAAATTAGTATTTCCAACGATCAATCCATGTTAACGATCAATCAAGTAAATGACTTGGTCAATAATATCTTGTTTGGGGTACTTCTTGTTGTTACGGTTCTCATGTTTTTCCTTGGATTTCGAAACGCTCTTTTTGTTGGCTTTGCAATCCCGATGTCGATGTTTATGTCATTAATGGTTTTACAAGCCCTAGGATATACGCTCAACACTATGGTTTTGTTTGCTTTGGTTATGGGGCTTGGAATGTTAGTAGATAACGGAATTGTGGTTGTGGAAAACGTTTATCGACTCATGGAAAAAGAGGGTATGAGTCGTATTGAAGCTGCCAAAAAAGGGGTAGCCGAAATCGCATACCCAATCATTGTATCTACAGCGACCACTATTGCCGCTTTCATTCCCTTGGGGATGTGGCCAGGAACCATGGGTGAATTTATGATTTATTTTCCCATTACTTTGTCTATTGTTTTAGGATCTTCTTTGGTCGTTGCTATATTTTTTAACTCGATGTTGGTTTCCCGATTCATGGAAATCGAAGAACGTTCAATTTCACTGAAAGGATTGATTCGACTGACCTATACAATGGGATTGTTTGGGTTGCTTTTGATTTTTGCAGGAGGCGTTTGGTCGGGATTTGGAACGCTTTTTCTTTGTGTCGTTGGACTGGTTTGGCTTTACAAATATTACATCAAAAAATGGGCGGCTTTTTTTCAATTCCAATTTCTTGTAACCCTTGAAAATCGGTATGAAAAAGTACTGGCTTTTGCAATGCGCGGATGGCGTGCTTATGCCTTTTTGGGAGGAACAATACTGCTATTATTGTTAACATTCGTAATTGTCGGAATTGCTTCGCCCAAAGTAGAATTTTTCCCTGACAATCAGCCCAATCAAATCATCGTCTATATTGAGTATCCTCAAGGAACTGATATCGAAAAAACAAACAGCATTACCAAAAAAATTGAAAAAGATGTTTTTTCAGTAATCAATGACCCGCTTTATCTGGAAAACAATTACAATTATATGGTAGAATCGGTGGTGTCTCAAGTGGGAGCGGGTGCAGGAAATCCTGAAACCGATAGTGGATCTGAGGCCGATATGCCGCACAAGGCCAAAATAACTGCTACCATGCGTGAATTCAAATTTCGCCGAGGACAATCCAGCGAAGAATTGCGACAAAAAATTCAAGCCCAACTTAATGGGAAGTTTGCAGGAGTCTCTATTTCCGTCGAAAAAGACGCCAACGGGCCGCCCTCAGGATATCCTGTCAATATTGAAATTACCGGACTGTATTACGATGAGCTGATTGTTACAGCCGAAAATATAAGAGCTTTTATAAACAATCAGAATATTGCCGGAATTGAAGAGTTAAAAATTGATGTCAATCGAAACAAACCTGGAATGCGGATCGAAATCGATCGCGAAAAAGCAGGTGCACTTGGACTCTCCGCAGGGCAAATTGGAAGGCAATTGCGCCGTTCGTTGTTTGGCGAAAAAGCAAGCGTTTATAAATCGGGGGGCGAAGACTATGACATCAATGTTCGCTTTCAGGATCAAGACCGATACAATCCATCGGCTTTATTCAATCAAAACATTACATTTAGAGACCAAGCTTCAGGAAAAATTAAAGAAATTCCTGTTGCAGCCGTGGTGTCTCAACAAAACATTGTCTCATACAGTGCTATCAAACATCGAGGATTAAAACGGGTTGTTACAGTTTATTCCTCCATTCTACCGGGTTACAACGCAGTGGAAATTGTAAATCAACTTAAGGTTCGACTCAAAGATTTTACAGAACTTCCGCAAGATGTCAATTATAGCTTTACAGGAGAAATTGAAAAACAAGATGAAAACATGGCCTTTTTATCCGGAGCGCTTGGTTTGGCTTTGATGTTAATTATGTTGCTTTTGGTCTTTCAATTCAATTCCATTACAAAGCCTGCCATCATACTTTTGTCAATCTTTTTAAGTTTTATTGGCGTGTTTTTAGGACTTGTGATTTTCAATATGACTTTTGTAATTATCATGACCATGATGGGAATAATTTCGCTTGCTGGAATTGTAGTTAACAACAGTGTTGTTTTGCTCGATTATACCCAATTGCTACTCGATCGTAGAAGAAAAAATAATGGGCTTGCCTCAGAACAACTGCTTCCTAAAGAAGAAATCTTTCAAGCGGTAATCAATGGAGGAAAGGCGCGTTTGCGGCCTGTACTATTAACAGCAATTACTACAATTCTTGGGCTTATCCCTTTAGCCATTGGATTGAACATCAACTTCTTTTCATTGTTTATGGAAGGGAATCCGCAAATTTATATTGGAGGTGATAATGTCATCTTTTGGGGGCCGTTGGCTTGGACTGTTATTTTTGGGCTTACTTTCGCAACTTTTTTAACCCTTATTATAGTTCCTGTCACTTTCTATTTGAGTAAGCGCGCAGCGATTAGAATAAAAAACTTAACTTTATAACTTGTTTCATTTAAAAAACCCTAAATACATGAAAACTACAAATTCAACCCTTACCAAAATGGCTAGAGAATCGCTAGACGGACAATGGGGTCTTGCGGTGCTCGGCTCGTTTATTTACTTCATTGTTTTGATGGGAGTTCAGTTATTGGCCGAAATCGACCCGCTTCTAACGATTGTTTCCATTATAGTCAGTGGCCCCTTGGGGTTGGGGATTATTATTTTCAGTCTTAACATTTCTAGAGGTAACAATCCTAAAATAGAGGATATCTTTGAGGGATTTCAAAATTTTAAATCGGCTGTTGGAGCCTATCTTTTGATGTTGCTTTTTATCTTTCTTTGGTCGCTCTTGTTAATTATTCCTGGAATCATTGCGGCATTTTCGTATTCAATGACCTTTTATATTTTGGCAGACGACCCCTCTATAACTCCCATGGAAGCCATCGAAAAAAGCAAAGCGATGATGATGGGAAATAAATGGAAGTATTTTTTGTTAAACCTACGATTTTTGGGATGGGGTCTATTGTGTCTGCTTACTTTTGGAATAGGATTTTTATGGCTTTTACCTTATATGCAAGTGAGTGTTGCCAAATTTTATGACGACATAAAAGAATAAGGCTGTTGCCATCAATTCACAAAACCAAAAAACCCATCAT
>ERZ1048068.1577-NODE-1577-length-17414-cov-6.169422_pt1 | contig 17414 bp, 21 predicted proteins | sample MGYA00383098_ERZ1048068 | MGnify/ENA primary metagenome ERZ1048068 (study PRJEB29581, sample SAMEA5548368) | metagenome | biome: marine; feature: coastal; material: water | depth 1 m | study: Short-term variability in the microbial, nano- and picoplankton... | reverse complement strand
CTCACCTCTTCCCATCCCGAACAGAGAAGTTAAGCCCAATAGCGCAGATGGTACTACCATCCGGTGGGAGAGTATGTCACCGCCTTCTTTAAACCCTTCATAGTTTCTGTGAGGGGTTTTTTTTTGTAAATATTTTTAAATTTTAATATTTTAATATTTGTTAAAATATTAGTATATTTGTTTTATGAAAGTATCTAAAAGACAATTTTCAACAAGCAAGCTTCACAAAGTGGCTAAAGTTCTTAAAACAATTTCTCATCCTGTAAAACTTGAGATTTTAGAGGTATTAGAATCGGAAGAGCCGTTGGATGTTTCTACCATTTGTGAGAGGATAGGTGCTGAGTGCGAAATATCGATGATGTCTCATCACCTCACTAAAATGAAGGATAATCATATTTTGGTTTCTGAAAAATCGGGAAAGCAAGTTTTTTATAGTATTGCTGATCGTCAAATACTTAACATTTTTGATTGTTTGGAAGGGTGCGATATGATTTAGATTAGAGTTTTGGTTTAATTACTGTTGAAGTGTATTAATTTATGGAAGTAATTGGTTTTACAATGGCTCTTGTAGTTGGGTTGTCATTGGGTTTTATTGGAAGTGGGGGTTCAATTTTAGCGGTTCCTGTTCTTACATACCTGTTCTTGCTCGACGAGAAAGTTGCTACAGCGTATTCGTTGTTTATTGTTGGTTCTGCAGCGCTTATTGGTGGACTTCATCAACATAGAAGCAACTTTGTGGATTGGCGAACAGCTCTTGTTTTTGGTTTACCTGCCTTACTTGGTGTTTGGATGGTGCGTTTTTTTGTTGTTCCTGTATTACCCGATGTTTTTTTTCAATATGAAAATTTCTTTTTTACACGTAGAATGGCAATGTTTGGTCTTTTCGCACTCTTAATGGTTGGTGCCGCTTATTCTATGCTGTTTAGCAAACATCAAAAAGGAGGGACGGGAATAGTTACCTATAACTATCCATTAATTTTAGTAGAAGGATTATTCGTTGGAGCACTTTCGGGATTAGTGGGGGCTGGTGGTGGATTTTTAATTATACCCGCACTCGTTATTTTGGCTAATTTGGAAATCAAAAGAGCCATTGGCACTTCTCTTATTATTGTTTCTATAAAGTCTGTCATTGGTTTTTTTCTGGCCGATGCCATGATTATTTCTATAGATTGGAATTTTCTGATGACGTTTACTAGCATTACAATTGTTGGTATTTTTTTAGGACTGTATTTGAGTAAATTTTTAAGTAGTGCATTCTTAAAAAGGGTTTTTGGTTATTTTATAATGATTATGGCAGTTTTTGTATTTGTAATGGAATTTTTTGTTAAAACGTAATTTTTACTATCATGAAAGTAGAACAAATTTATACCGGTTGCTTGGCTCAAGGAACCTATTATATTGAAAGCAATGGTGAGGTTGCTGTTATTGATCCATTGAGAGAGGTAACCCCCTACATTGAAAAAGCAACAAAGAATGGAGCAAAAATCAAATATATTTTTGAGACCCATTTTCACGCCGATTTTGTAAGCGGTCACATAACACTTTCGCAAAAAACAGGAGCTCCAATAGTTTTTGGCCCCAATGCCAATCCACAGTTTGAGGCCCATATAGCCAAAGATAATTAGGGATTCAAGTTGGGTAATGTTGTGATTAGGGCCAGGCATACTATGGAAAGCACTACGTATTTGCTGCTTGATGAAGATGGAAAGGAATATGCGATTTTTACAGGTGATACGCTTTTTTTAGGAGATGTAGGAAGACCTGATTTAGCCCAAAAAACCAACGAACTTACTACGGAAGATCTAGCTAGGTATTTGTATGATAGTTTGAGAAACAAAATCATGATTTTGCCGGATGATGTTATCGTGTATCCTGCTCATGGAGCTGGATCTGCTTGTGGTAAGAACATGATGAAAGAAACCGTTGACTTGTTGGGAAATCAAAAGAAAGTCAATTATGCACTTCGATCTGATATGACAAAAGAAGAATTTGTTAACGAAGTAACCAATGGTTTAGAAGCTCCTCCGGGATATTTTCCGTTGAATGTAAGGTTGAATAAAGAAGGATATAAACCAGTTCAAAACGTTTTAGACGAAGGGTTAAAAGCGCTTTCTGCCAATGATTTTGAAGTGATTGCCAACGAAACGAATGCGATTATGCTTGATGTTCGAAAGCCTGAAGATTTCGCAAAAGGTCATATTCCCAATAGTGTTTTTATTGGTTTGGATGGAAGTTTTGCTCCTTGGGTGGGTGAAATGATTGTTGATATCCAGCACCCCATCCTTTTGGTAGTTCCCCAAGGACGCGAACAAGAGGCTATAACTCGTTTGTCTAGAGTTGGTTTTGATAATACGCTTGGGTATTTAGACGGCGGATTTGAATCCTGGAAAAAGGCGGGTAAAGAAATGGATACAGTGATTTCCATTCCTGCAGAATCTTTGGAAGCAGCTTATCATGAGAATGCTAACGCTATTTTTGATGTCCGAAAACAAACTGAGTATTTGTCTGAGCACATTAAAAAGGCGCACAATACACCGCTCGCTGAAATAAACGATCATTTAGCTGAATTTCCAAAAGAAGAACCTTTTTATGTGCATTGTGCAGGTGGATACCGCTCAATGATTGCTGCATCAATCCTAAAGTCTAGAGGATATCACAATTTAATCGATATTCAAAAAGGATATAAAGCTATTTCTAAAACATCGATTCCAAAAACGGACTATGTATGTCCATCAACTTTATAAAATGAATAATATGATAGATTTTTTAAGCCAACCTTGGCCATGGTATATTTCAGGCCCTCTGATCGCATTAGTCATGTTTTTGCTGTTACGATTTGGTGGTAACTTTGGTGTTAGCGCTACATTACGTAGCATGTGCTCCATGGCTGGAGCTGGTAAATATTGTGATTTTTTTGATTTTAATTGGAAAAGTCAGCGGTGGAATTTAATTTTTGCCCTGGGAGCCGTTGTCGGAGGATTTATCGCCTCTACGGCTTTAAAAAGTACTGAGCCACTCGCATTAAATCCAAATACAATAGAGGATCTTTCTCAATTGGGAATTTATTTTACGGGTGAAATGGTACCTATGGAAATTTTTAGTTGGAATAGTTTGCTTACAATTAAAGGCTTTGTTGTTCTTATAGTAGGTGGATTTCTCGTAGGTTTCGGAACACGTTGGGCGGGAGGATGTACCTCAGGACATGCTATTAGTGGTCTTTCAGATTTTCAACTTCCTTCATTAATTGCTGTAATAGGCTTTTTTATCGGCGGTTTGGTCATGACATTTTTAATTTTTCCAATACTATTTTAATTATGATGAAATTCATTCAATTTTTATTTATAGGTATGTTTTTTGGTATTGTAATGACCAAGTCTGAAGTAATCTCTTGGTTTAGAATTCAAGAAATGTTTCGTTTTCAGTCTTTTCATATGTACGGTGTTATTGGCTCTGCGTGGCTTATGGGGGTGTTTTTTGTTCAATTAATAAAAAGAAAGAATATTAAAACCCATAACGGTAGCAACATAGCTTTTAAAAATAAAGACTTCAGTGTTTCTCGATATTTGTTCGGAGGCACAATCTTTGGTCTTGGATGGGCTTTAACGGGAGCTTGTCCTGGGCCTTTATATACTTTGGTAGGAAACGGATTTACAGTCTTTATTGCGGTTATTTTAAGTGCATTGTTGGGTACATACGTTTACGGATTGCTAAAAAATAAGTTACCGCATTAAAAGACTCCAAGGAGTAACTGTCATAAAAAATAACCTATTACAAAAGCCGAGACTATGGCTATAAGGTTGTTAATTTTTAATTTATGATTGCTATTGCTTTCAAATAAAATGGTAGTTGATACATGAAGTAGAACTCCTACAACCATTGCGTTGGCTGCGATTTGAATTGCAGAGTCGTTTTTAACAAACAGGCTCAAATAACTTCCCAGTGGAGTCATAAGTCCAAACAAAATGAGTAGGAGGAATGACCACCCCTTCTTGATTGTTGATTTGGCCAAAAATAGAGCAATTACAATGGTAATGGGTAATTTATGAATACTAACACCAATGGTAAGCCCTGAAAATTGTCCTAATGAAAATCCTTCTACAATGGAATGAATACTCAGACTGATAAGCAGTGTTAGTGGCAGTCTGTTTGTGCCATGTACGTGTAAATGTCCGTGTTCAGCTCCTTTTGATAACGACTCCAATACCAATTGCAAAAGAATTCCTGTTAAAATCCACAAACCAATATTGCTGTCAGCATCTTTATAAATAGTGGGAAGTAATTCAAAGACAATTAACGACAATAACAAAGCTCCGCTAAACGATAGTAATAAGGGCAGAAATTTTTTGTTGATCCATTTGCCGAGCCAAAGAGTAGAAGCTCCAACGATTACTGCTAAAAAAGGAAATAAGAAAGTGTTCATACAACCATCATAATTAAACGTTCTGAATTGCTCGAGTGGTAGGGGTTTAATTGATAATCCCCAAACAGTTCCACAATCTGTAAATCGGATTTTTCTAACAGCTTCTGAAAATCTGAAAGCTTAAGGGATCGTACCTTTTCAAAATAATTGTGCTCAATACCATCAACATTAAATGCAATATTTTTAAGGATATGAGTTTTTGTTACGGATCGATGGATTGTAAATTCAATACCGTCTATTGTTTTTACCTCATTTTCAATCAATTGTTTTTCAACATACGGAACATTTAAAAAATCAATAATCCCAACACCATTTTCTTTAAGGTTTTTTCGAAAACTTTGGAGTGTCAACAAATCATCTTTTTCATCTTCAAAATACCCAAAACTAGTAAAAAGATTAAATACAGCGTCGTACTGAGCCTTCATTGGGATTCTCATATCGTGCTTAAAAAAACGCAAATTCTCTTTTTCGAATTGAGAAGCGTGCTCAATACTGTTTTGTGAAAGATCCATTCCAGTGACCTGAAAACCTAATGAAGCTAAAAACAAAGCATGTCGACCCTTACCACAAGCTACATCGAGGACAGTATCGCCTGATTCTAGGTTAAGGTACTCAGTGAGCCGAGTCATAAATTGCTGCGCTTCTGAATCATCTCTGTTTTTATACAAAGTATGGTAGTAAGGAGAGTCAAACCAAGAAACAAACCAGTCGTTCTTGTTATGGAGGGAAGAGTTGTTCATCATTGGCTAAAATAAAAAATATGTACATATTTTAATGATAATTTTTAGGGAATTGACACTTTTATAAATTTATTACTTCCAACAGTATATTCATAGAACAGTACCCCTCAAGTCCTATTAAAAATGAGTATTTTTGCAGCTTATAGCACACTCAATGGAAGAACAATTTGAAATGATTGCCAAAACGGCACACGGGTTTGAGGAGATTTTAGCAAAAGAGCTACTTCAGTTAGGTGCACAAAAAATAGAAAAAGGAGTTCGAAGCGTTCGTTTTGTCGGAGATAAAGGCTTTATGTACAAAGCTAATTTGTGTTTGCGAACCGCCATTCGAATTTTGAAACCCGTTGCTAAGGTCACAGCACAAAATGACAATCAGCTTTATCGTGCTATGTACAATTTTCCTTGGGAAACCTATTTAGACATAGATCAAACTTTTTATTTTGGCGTAACGCTGCACAGTGATTATTTTTCACATTCCCTTTTTATTGCTCAAAAAACCAAAGATGCCTTGGTAGATCGTTTTCGAAAATTAGAATCGCGTCGTCCAAGTGTTGATAAAGAAGATCCAGATATTCGTTTTCACATTCATGTTTATCAGGATCAATTCTCTATATCGATTGATTCTTCTGGTAAATCATTGCACCAACGAGGCTACAAAACGGCCACGAATATCGCGCCTATTAATGAAGTTTTAGCAGCAGGAATGCTTTTGCTTTCTGGATGGGATGGACAATCTGACCTCTTGGACCCTATGTGTGGAAGCGGAACTATTGCTATTGAAGCGGCAATGATTGCATGCAACATTCCAGTCAATATTAATCGAAAAGAATTCGCTTTTGAAAAATGGAACGATTGGGATGAAGCACTGTATTTAAAAATCGAAGAATCCTCTCTTAACAAAATAAGAAGCTTTGAACACAAAATAGTTGGCTATGACAAAGCCCCTTCTGCTGTAGAAAAAGCTACAGAGAATGTTGCCAATGCCAATCTCTCAGATTTTATTGAAATTCGTCACACTGATTTCTTTAAAACAAAAAAAGAAAACGAAGGTTTTCTACAATTGGTCTTTAATCCTCCCTATGGTGAGCGTTTGAATATCGAAATGGAGTCTTTTTATGAGAATATTGGAAACACCCTCAAAAGAGGATACCCTGCTTCCCATGCTTGGTTTATTACTTCCAATATTCCAGCCTTGAAACACGTTGGTCTGCGTCCCTCTCGAAAAATTCATTTGTATAATGGAAAGCTAGAAAGTCGCTTGGTAAAATATGAAATGTACGAGGGTACTAAAAAAATTCATAAATTACGTTCCTAATTACACACGTTCCTATGAAAAAACAATACATTGCCCTTTTGCTAAACCTTATTTGTTTTGGAATTTTGTTTGTTATTTTTCGATACGGAGTAGGGACTTTACTTCCTCTTTCATACCTGCCTCTTTTGTTAGGTTCAGCAGTATTGGCAAGTTTTTTAGCTCCTAAGTTTGTGGTTCACAAAGAAAATGGAACTGAAAGAATTGTTGTGAAAATTCCTTTTGTTAAGTCTGTAAAAAAACTGTGATTATTTTGTCCTGGTGTAAAGAGGTATTTGGTACATAATTGAATAACTTAAACCAACTCCAATAGTATTGTCATCCAATACTTTGTTAAATCCAGGAATGTATAAATTATCAAAATTTTCAGGACGCTCTTCGCTTATCAATCGTTTTAGTTGAAGATTGACACCCATATATAAGTTTCGAAGAAGTTCTGCTTTTACGCCAAATTGGAATTCTATCCACTGACCTGAAAGTCCAGTGAAATTTCCGTTTTCACCACCTTCAGAAATTACGGATTCTTCCCAATATTGACTGGTATTGTATATTGAATACGAATGCAGCCTTTGCTCATGTTTGCTCAATCCGTATCGTATTCCCACATAAATCATATTTTCCATTCCTACCCAATTGCGATAGGTATTAAGATCAACGCCTAACTTGAAATACGATCCTTTGGTGGTAAAAGCTACGTTGTTTTCAGTTATTGATTTTTTCTCATTTCCTATTTCCCCAGCGATATACAGTCGCTTTGATATCCTATAGTCAGCAAGAAGTTCCAGCCCTGAGTAATTTTCTTCAAGTATAGACCGAATCGGTTTGCTTACATCCACACCCACTCGAAGTCCATAACGCTCTTTATACACAATGGAATCATTGATTACATCCGTGTTTTCTTGTCCCCAAGTCACTGCTATTGTGAATAATAAAAAACTGCTAATGATATATTTTGACATGTGCTTTGGTTTCATTTTCAATCAAAGAGGTACTGATTTCTATACTTTGAATCCATAAATCGGAGTCTGTCGCAACCAGCGCTTGATTCAGCTCGTATTGCGCTTTAAACCCACAAGCTCTGCTTACATAAACCTGCGTAACGTCATAGAGTAGGTTGATTTGATCATCATTTGTATCACTTGTAGTTGGATCGACATAGTTTTTTGTTAACACAAAAGAAGTTGAAGTACTTTGGGATTTTAGAGGAAGTGCCAATGAATCTGTTGACGCTACGATGTAAATCAATTCGTTGCCCACACCTTGTGCAGCTATATTTTCAACGGACTTATACTCCGTAGGGTTTGCAGCATCGTAAAAACGTATGATAAGCTTGGGAGTTGTTGGTGTGCTAACTGCGCAAATATCATCGGGTTCACAACCCACTAAAAGGGTTGTTAACACGACAGCCATCAAACAAATTTTTTTTGAGTTCATAAATTAGTTCTCTTTTTCAAAAGTACAACATTTTCGACATGATGTGTATGCGGAAACATATCCACAGGCTGTACTTTTTCAATTTTGTACACAGTATCCATTAACGCCAAGTCGCGGGCCTGAGTAGCGGGATTACAACTCACATACACAATGCGCTCTGGGGCCAATTGCAACAATTGTTCCACAACATCTTTATGCATTCCATCACGTGGTGGATCGGTAATTACTAAGTCAGGAACTCCATGACGATTGATAAAATCCGTATTAAACACTTTTTTCATATCACCTACTTCAAATTGAGCATTGGTGATTTTGTTTTTTTTGGCGTGTTTAGTAGCTGCTTCTATTGCTTCAGGAATACTTTCTATACCTACAATTTTGGAAGTCTTTTTTGCTACAAAATGAGCAATAGTTCCAAGGCCCGTGTACAAATCATATACCAATTCATCGCCTTGTAAATCAGCAAATTCTCGAACTACTTTATAGAGTACGTATGCCTGATTGCTGTTGGTTTGATAAAACGATTTGGCATTGATTTTAAACGTCAAATCTTCCATAGTTTCCTCAATATATTCTTTCCCCGAAAAACAATGAACCTCTAAATCGTAAAAGGTGTCATTTCCTTTAGGGTTGATGACATATAGAAGGGAACTCACAGAGGGAAATTCCTTTTTAATGAAGTTTAGTAAAAGCGTTCGTTTTTCAAAATCATTATAAAAAAACTGCAATAACACCATGACTTCTCCTGTACTTGAGGTTCGAATCATGAGCGTTCGCAACAATCCCGATTGATTTCTAGGGTTATAAAACGAGAGATCGTTATCTACTGCAAATTTTTTAATCCCTAAACGAATGCTATTGGAAGGCTCAGCTTGTAAGTGGCATTCTTTTATGTCAATAATTTTATCCCACATACCGGGAACGTGAAAACCCAAAGCATTGCGATCCAAGTCGGTATTGTCAGAATCAATTTCCTCTCTACTGAGCCATCGATTGCTTGAAAACGAAAACTCCATTTTATTGCGGTAGTAATACGGCTCATCACAGCCCAAAATCGGACGTACTGTAGGAATGGATAAGCGCCCAATGCGTACGAGAGCGTTTTCCACTTCTTTTTGTTTGAAGGTCAATTGTGATTCATAATCCATGTGTTGCCATTTGCAGCCCCCACAAGTCCCAAAGTGTTTACAAACAGGTTCAACACGGTGTTTGGAGTATTCGTGAAAATGAACAGCTGTTCCTTCAAAATAGTTCTTTCTTTTTTTAAAAGTTTGAACGTCCACAATGTCCCCAGGCACTGCGTTATTAAGCAGCAATACCTTGCCATCTTCGGTTTTGGCAATCACCTTTCCTTTTGCACCGGTATCGATTACTGGAACACGCTCAAACAACTGACGTTTATTCTTTCTTGACATGGGGCAAAAATAACATTTTGTTGTTGCACACAATGGCTTCTTTGAAAAATAACTTTTTTAGAATGTTTGTTTCGTTGTTTAGGGTAAGTCAGTTTGCTTGTCTATCCCGAAGTTGACCAACAAATCTACCACTAAGTTATAGCTTTGAATGCCCGCTTTTTGATCATTGGCTTTAAGGTAAGCATCAAACGATTTTTTAAAATACGGTTCCAGTGGGTTTTCGTAACCCTTCCAAAAGGAAGCTAATTCTTTGTAGTTTTTTTTCACTCCAACAGCAAGTTTGTTGGAAAGTAAGGTCGCACTTTCAGGATTCCGTTTGTACAGTTCCCTTAATAGATAACGAACACTCAAAGCGGCTCCCGTATATTGAAAATATACATCATCAAATCCCAAACACGCCAAGATACCAATAAAATTAGCCTCATTTTCAGCGGCAAATCCCAATTGATGGGCTATTTCGTGGCAACTGGTGGTGGGTTTGCTAAAAGCAGGAGTTTTTCCATTTACTTGAGCCTCTAAGGTCAAAGGATTAAGGTAACCTCCATATCCCATATAGCTCAGCCCTGTGCTAAAAAGTGAAGTTTTTACATTTGCATGGGAGTACGTCACATCAATCCAATCGGGGTTGAGCGTTTGAACTGCTTGTTGACTCATCTCAAAAATTTGTTTGTTGGAGTAGGGGATGACTACCGCCAAAGAATCCGATTCCACAATGCGTTGATGCAATAGGTTGGTTTTGTTTACAAACTTTTCGGTAACCTCTTGCAAACTTTCTGTTGTGTACCCGCTTGAAAGGTTTAGTTGGTCTTTGAGGGGAAGTCGATGGTAGTTGAGGCCCCATTGCAAATGAAACACAAAATAAACAACTGCACAAAAAACTCCTATGTCCAACCATGTTTTTAATTTGTTCAAAAATCGAATTCTTGAAATCAGCCATATACCCATTGCCACAAATAATAAATCACCTATTGAAAACGAAAATGAATGCCATAAAAATTGACTAAAAGCATACATTTTGGGGTAGATGTTAGAGCTGTAGTAAGCTTCGATCCAACGGGGATTGTTTGCTGCCCATTGGACAAACAACCATTGAGGAATCAAAGAAAGTAAAATAATTATTTTGTAGGAAGATTTCATTGTAGCAGAAAGGTATTAAAAATATGGGGAAGTACTGTATTTAAAACAAAAAACCCTGCTCGTAAGAGCAGGGTTTAAATTTTGTTGAGTTAATTGATGTCAACCAATTCAACATCAAAAACGAGAGTCGCATTGGGAGGAATAACTCCGCCGGCACCTCGTTCTCCATAAGCCAATTCACTAGGAATAATTAAACGCGCTTTGCCTCCTTTTTTCAACAAGGATATTCCTTCATCCCATCCCTTAATAACGCGTCCTTGTCCAATTGGAAAGCTGATAGGAGCATCGCGGGTGTATGATGAATCAAATATGGTTCCGTTGGTAAGCTGTCCTTGGTAATGTACCGAAACATTCTGTCCAGCGGTAGGATTTTGGCCAGTACCTTCTTGCGTAATTTGATACCGCAAACCACTTTCCGTAATCTCAAACCCTTCCGATAAGCTATCCAATTCTTCTTTTTGTTTCTTCTTTTCTTCCTCAAGGCGTTCTGCTTTTAAAGCAAAATGATCTGCAAAAAGAGTAGTCGCATCAAAGTTTTTAGCATTTTTTCCTTTTCGTATGATGGTTACTTTTTGGAGTGTATCGCTTTTTTGAATAGAATCAACCACGTTTTGTCCTTCCACAACTTTTCCAAAAACACTGTGTCTTCCGTCGAGCCAAGGAGTTTCTTTGTGAGTTATAAAAAATTGACTTCCATTGGTTCCTGGGCCAGCATTTGCCATTGACAAGATACCAGGTCCGTCGTGTTTTAAATCGGTAACAATTTCGTCATCAAAGCTATATCCGGGACCTCCCTGTCCAGTTCCAGTAGGATCGCCACACTGAATCATAAAGTCAGAAATAACACGATGAAACACAATGCCATCGTAATAGTTTTTTCCTTCAAATTGCTCATCTACCATTGTGTTGCTTCCTTCGGCAAGGGATACAAAATTGGCAACTGTAATGGGGGTTTGTTCAAAGGTGAGCTGTGTCAAAATAGTTCCTTTGTTGGTGTCCATTTTAGCATACATTCCGTCTTCTAAATCGGGGTAAGCTGTTTTACAAGCCGAAACAGAAATCATAATCGATGCAAAAATAACAGTAGTAATTTTCATTGTATATGGGTTTATTTGTTAGCAGTTTCAATGTTAGTGATTTTTAGTTGAATCACCAACGGTGTATTTGAACCAATTTTGTTTTGATCGCCCAAAACACCATAAGCCAAAATAGAGGGTAATAAAAAAGTTCCTGAGGCTCCTTCTTTAAGAAGAAATAGAGCTTCTTTCAGTCCGAACATTATGGGTTGTTCATTTACATAATAGGTTTGTTTTCCAATTGTTTTACGGTCGTACACCCGTGTGTTGTTCAAATCAAATACTTCGTACTCAAAATCAATTCGAGTACCTTTTTGGGGCGGTATGGTTTCAACGTCCGAGGCAGCAAACCAAAGTCCGCTTGGAGATGTGTTAAATACGAGCTCAGATTGATTGGCAATATACCGCTCAATCAATTCGGTTTCTTTTAAAAGCAATTCTTTATTTATTTGAACGGATGTTGGTTCGGTTTTCGGTTTCGTTTGCTGTATAGGAGACCGTGGCTCGGGAGTTGAACAGGCAGTTACAATAAAAATCAACGCAAGAAAGAGAGTAGGCTTCATGAGGTATGTAATGCTTGTTGGTATTGCGGCAATAAAGAAGTGAGTTTTTGAACAGTTTCACCAATAGATCCATTGTATTTTCCTCCTGCTGCATTGATATGCCCCCCTCCATGAAAATGTTTTTTTGCCATTTCGTTAACCGAAAAACTTCCCGAAGATCGCAGTGATAACTTTACATATTGTTCACTTTTATCTTCAATCATAATAATGGCCAATTTGACACCTTCAATAGTAAGTGCGTAATTGACAAAACCTTCTGTATCGCCTTTTTGAAAATCAAATTTTTTCAATTCTTCCTGACTCAACGTCATGAAAGCGGTATGATATTCGGGTACTATTTTAAGGTTGCTGAGCGCCTGACCCAATAGTTGGAGACGGCTCATAGTTGATGTGTTGTATATTTGATTGTATATCGCAGCATGGTTGGCCCCACACTCAATCAAATGGGCAACGATGCGGTGGGTTTTTGGAGTTACTGAGGGAAACCGAAATGAACCAGTATCGGTTAGCATCCCTACATAAATGCAGGTTGCAATTGTGTTGTCAATTTGCTCTAAAGCCGAAAGCGATTCAATGATTTGATAGACCAATTCACAAGTTGACCCTATTTCAGGTTCTGAAAATTGAATATCAGCGTAGTCTTGGGGTTCACGATGATGATCGATCATTATTTTGGTTGCAGCATGATTGCGAACATATTCCCCTAACACTTCAATTCTTTCCAAAGAATTGAAATCCAAAGTGCAGATTATATCAGCTTTTTCAAGTCTTTTTAAGGCTTGGTCCTCGTTGGTTTCAAAACAAATCACAGTTTCATCTCCCGGAATCCATTTTAAAAATTTGGGATAAGGATTGGGAACAATGACCGAAGCAGTATGATTGTTTTTGTTTAAAAAATGCATCCACCCCAAAGAACTTCCCATGGCATCACCATCGGGGTTTTTGTGCGGAATGATTACTACGTTTTTAGGCGTAGAAAGTAGTTGTTGTAAAACTTTTATGGTTTCTAATTTCATTGATGCTAAGATACACAAAGTGAACTGATGTTAAAAGTGTAAAATCTTGTTTCGATTTCGTACATTTGAATTTCTAAAAACACCCATTACAAGTGCGATTCAATATTTTTAAACTGGGAAAAAACAGACGTTATAATTATACACCTCGTTACTTTAAAGGAAAGGATGCGGGAAATCTGTATGATTTTGATTCGAAGTTTTCAAAATACAGAGACGCTCACAACTCCAACGACTTTGGAGCACATTGGAAAGAAGCGCGCAATGCAAGCAGACACCGTGGAAATCGATCCATTTCTCTAAGATTATTACTGATTGTTTTGTTGTTAGTGCTTGGTTTTTTGTACATAATTGATTTTGATCTATCAATTTTTAATTCGCTAACTTAATGACTGATGTAATTCAATTATTGCCCGATCATGTGGCTAATCAAATCGCTGCTGGGGAAGTGGTTCAGCGTCCCGCTTCGGTTGTAAAAGAATTGATGGAAAACGCCATTGATGCGCAAGCTTCGCACGTTAAGTTAATAGTAAAGGATTCAGGGCGTACACTGATTCAAGTAGTTGACAATGGAATAGGAATGTCTGTAACCGATGCGCGCCTTTGCTTTGAACGTCATGCGACCTCAAAAATTCAAACAGCAGAAGATTTGTTCAATCTCCACACCAAAGGGTTTCGAGGTGAGGCTTTAGCCAGTATTGCCGCAATTGCCCATATAGATATTACTACCAAACGCGAGGAGGACGAGATAGCTACGCACATAAAAATAGAGGGAAGCGAAGTGCTTTCACAAGAAGCAACAGCAGCTCCAAACGGAACCTCGTTGGCAGTCAAAAATCTTTTTTACAATGTTCCTGCTCGCCGAAATTTTTTAAAATCAAATCAGGTTGAGTTACGGCATATCATCGACGAATTTCAACGCGTTGCTCTCGTTCACCCCGATATAAGATTTTCTTTTTTTCACAACGGAAGTGACTTGTTTGAGTTACCTGTTTCTTCTTTGAGGCAACGCATAGTCGCTGTTTTTGGGAACAAAACAAACGAAAAATTGGTTCCTGTATCCGAAAATACCGAAATCGTCTCAATCAATGGATTTGTAGTAAAACCTGAATTTTCTAAAAAAAGTCGTGGATCTCAATTCTTTTTTGTCAACGGTCGTTTTATTAAAAGCAGCTATTTGCATCATGCTGTCAAATCCGCTTTTGAGGGACTTTTGCCCGTAGGTTCGCATCCCGGATATTTTATTTATTTGGACGTACCCACCGAATCAATTGACATCAATATTCATCCAACAAAAACCGAAGTGAAGTTTGAAGATGAACATTCCTTATATGCTATCATTCGATCGGCTGTAAAACACAGTTTGGGTCAGTTCAATATTGCGCCTATCCTTGATTTTGATCGCAATCCAGGATTGGATACACAGTATTCTCAACGAAACAGTACACCCTCATCGCCTAAAATCTCAGTGGATTCCTCTTTCAATCCTTTTGACACTAATAAATCGCATATACCTAAGAAACCCAATCCAGAAGGTTGGGAACATCTCTACGAGGGATTGGATGTGGATTTGCCCCAACAGACAGAGACCATTGAAACAAGTCTTTTTGAAGAATCTCAAGATCGGCCTGTGGCTACCACATTCCAATTGCAACGAAAATATATAGTAAGTACCATCCGATCGGGTATGGTGTTGATTCATCAACAACGCGCTCATCAACGTGTTTTGTATGAGTTTTTTTTAAGTCTAATGTCAACCGATTCGTCTCCAAGTCAATCCCTTTTATTTCCGTTGGTTTTGAGCTATTCTAAAAAGGAGGTCATCATGCTTCAAGAATTTCGAGCAACGCTTGAGCATTTAGGGTTTTCGTTTGGAGTTTTTGAAGACGAAACCATTGAGATTAAAGGAATTCATAGTTCGTTAACGGAGTCTGCTGTATCGGAAGTATTTGATACCTTTTTATCCAATCTTTCCAAAGATATTCCTGATAATGGATTTAGTTTAAACGATCGTTTGGCCAAAATACTTGCTCAATGTGCAGGGATTAAAAGCGGAGAATCTCTCGATGGGGTCTCTCAAGAAGGTTTGGTAAACGATTTGTTTGCTTGTAAGGAACCCGACAGATCGCCATACGGAAAACCAGTGTTTACAACACTTACTCTTGATGAAATTGAAAAAAAATTAGATGCATGAGAAGAATCCCTGAAACCATTAAGCAGTTGCTTATTGTTAATGTGTTATTTTTTGTAGGCTCTCAATATTTGGGACCGCTTTCTTATGACCTTTTGGCATTGCATTATCCAGACAATGATAATTTTTTTGCGTGGCAATTGGTATCGCATATGTTCATGCATGGAAGTATCATGCATATTGCTTTTAATATGTTAGGACTGTGGATGTTTGGCTCTCCTTTGGAACAAATGTGGGGTAGTAAAAAGTTTTTATTTTTCTATTTTTCGACTGGATTGGGAGCGGCTGGACTGCAATTGCTTATGTACTCTATAACCATCAATTCGGGTTCAACGATGTTGTTGGATGCAGGCGTAGCTCAACAAACCATAGATCAAATACTTTCTTCGGGTTCTTACAATACAAGCATTCTTCAATACATTGATCAAGACAAACTCTACGCCATGTATGAAGCTTTTAATGCTACTATGGTAGGCGCATCGGGTGCTTTGTATGGGGTTTTGGTTGCGTTTGCCTTTATGTTCCCCAATGCAGAACTCATGATGATTTTTTTACCCATTCCCATAAAAGCCAAATATTTTGTTCCTTTATTAATTGTTGGCGATCTTTTTTTCGGGTTTTCGTCCTATTCGGTTGGATCCATTGCCCACTTCGCCCATGTCGGTGGGGCATTGACTGGATTTGTTATGATGTGGTATTGGAAAAAAAACCAGTTTAATAATCAACGTTGGTCATAATGAGTGTGTGGACTTCTTTAAAAATTCGCTTTAATCAACTTACCATTTCTGAGAAGTTGATCGCTGTCATGATTGTGCTGTTTGTTCTGCCTTTTTTTTCACGAACATTGCTGTTTTTATTTAATATTTCTTCTATAAATATTTTGGAATGGTTTGGATTGTATCCTTCTTTTGAAAGTTTATTGATACGTCCTTGGACGCTTATTACTTATGGGTTTTTCCATGCTTCTTTGGGGCATATTTTTTGGAATTTACTTTTACTGTATTTTGTAGGACGCATGTTACTAAACTTGTTTAATGAGCGTCAGTTTATTAATATTTTCTTTAATGGCATTCTTGTAGGGGGTGTTGTTTTTGTAGTTAGCTATTCAATTTTTCCTGCGTTTTCGGGTCAATTTCCACCTCTTATTGGTTCTTCGGCTGGAGTAATGGCTTTGTTAGTGTTTTTGGCTGCCTATGCACCTTATCAGGAAATTTATGTGTGGTTTGTTAGAATTAAAATAGTATATATTGCCCTATTTCTCGTGCTAATAGATGTTGTCCAGATTCCTACCAATAATGCAGGCGGTCATTTGGCACATCTTGGAGGTGCTTTTTGGGGTTGGTTGTATCAGCATCAACTCGCTAAAGGAACCGATATTGGCCGTTGGTTTTCCAACAGTTGTGAGTCGGTTGTAAAATGGTTCTCTTCCTCTAAAACTCCTTTTAAGGCGGTCTATAAAACCAAAAAAACTAAAAAAGAAGCGCCAAAATCGAATATACATCAACAAAAAATAGATGCCATATTGGATAAAATAACTGCGTCGGGCTATGAAAGTTTAACTCAAGAAGAAAAGGATTTTCTTTTTAAATCAGGAAATCAATAAATTCCTATGGCAGTAAAAACTTCACTTTTGAGTAAATTACTCTTTTTTTTCAACTCTATCTTCGCTTTTTTTCTCCTACTTTCTTATGCGCTACCTTATGTATTTCCTTCAGCATTTCCATTTTTGTCAGTACTGAGTTTAACATTGCCTGTATTACTAATTATTAATATTTTTTTCCTTTTATACTGGATTGCAAAACTGCATCGCTATTTTTTACTTTCCCTTTTTGTTTTGGCATTAGGATATAAGTACTTGAATGCATTGTATCAAAACAATGCCCATAAACCCGAAGAATTGGGCGTTCATGTAATGAGTTTTAACCCCCGTCTTTTTAATCATTACGGTTGGATAAAAGAAGTAGATGTAGAAAAACGTATTCAGCAATTTCTTACAAATGAATCCCCTGATATTATTGCCATTCAAGAGTATCACAAAGACTACCAGTATTTATTTGATTCGTATTCCTACCAATATATTCAAACAGGAAAAGGAAAAATAGGGCAAGCTATT
>ERZ1048068.1574-NODE-1574-length-17424-cov-4.422995_pt1 | contig 17424 bp, 13 predicted proteins | sample MGYA00383098_ERZ1048068 | MGnify/ENA primary metagenome ERZ1048068 (study PRJEB29581, sample SAMEA5548368) | metagenome | biome: marine; feature: coastal; material: water | depth 1 m | study: Short-term variability in the microbial, nano- and picoplankton... | reverse complement strand
ATGTAAAAAAGCATGTAAAAAAGCATGTAAAAAAGCATGTAAAAAAGCATGTAAAAAAGCATGTAAATATATTTATTACACGTTTTTATCAAAATATAATTACATGTATAGATATAGATATATATACAGATACCCTTAGTAATAAGGCCATTTAGTATTTCCACCTCTATATGTACGTTGAATAGTAAAACGCGTAAGTGGTACATCAGGGTCATTTTCAATTTTTATCAAAGGCCCTGGAACATCGTTTTGATTATTATACGCCCAGTTTTTTTGACCCCGGTTACATAGTAAAGGGCCAGTCGCACTATTTGATATTGGTAAATTTCTCGTATTATTATTGGTATATTTTTGGTTTTGAACTGCATAGGTATGTTTTCTTTCATTTATTCCTCTAGCTAATCTAGAATAAATTTGTTTTTTTGAAAAGTTAGCACTATTATTTTTATATTTAAATATTTCTGCCTTTCTTCTTTCGTCTAATAAATTAGTTGTAACTTGTTTACCATTAATTATTCCACCTAAGGGAATACATTGCGAAGACGCTCTCGTCCATAAACGCGCCGGGTCAGGTCCTGACCCAGTATCACAAGCATCCTTTTTTATATTAGTATCGTCTTGCATATATAATAATAATCTATATAATTGTTATTATATTTACATATTTAAGGATTGTATCCATCTTTATTACCCATAAAGAACCAACGCAATGATAAATATTGCGGCATACTATTTGTTAACATTCCACCTTTCATTTTCAGATTAGGACCAGCATTTACAATAGATTGAATTTCAGCAGTTCCTAAACCATAATTAAAATATCTTAAATTAGATACATAGCCGGAAAATCCGCCATTCATTGCTACGTACAAATCGCCATAATTTTGTTTTGGGACACCATTCATTATAAGACGTTTTGCCAATTTACCATTAATATATACATCTAATTGATGATTTTCAACACGTATTTGAACGCAAACCCATTTATTCATAGGAATATCTTCAATAGTTATTTTTTCTTCAATATCATTAAATGTATTCATGACAACAACTAAAGCGTTAGTATTGGGTGCAATATACAACCCAGGTGCATTGTTAGGATAATTCATACCAGTTGGTTTTTCTGTAACATTAATATTTGCATTACCTTTGTGGAATATATGTCTATATTGACCTTGTTGATATACTAAATCATCAATAAATAACCATGTTGAATAGGTAAATTCGATACCTTGTGATTGATCGTCTGAACGAATTAATGGAACTGCTGTTTCAATATTAGGATCTTGTGGTATTACCATGAGTGTTTTACCATCAACCATACCATCAATCAAATATGGAGATCCTTCTTGTGAAAATAGCCACGCCATTAATTGGGTGCCGAATTTAATAGAAATAACAAAAACAATAAGCACTAGTAATAAAAACGCAACTTTTGCTACTAAACTATTTGATTCTAAAAATTCCATAGTTCCATCAACTGATTTATTATTTTTAAAAACATCAAATGCTCCAGCTCCAGAAGAAATATTTCCAAATTCTGACATACTTATATATTATAGATAAGAAATTTAGATAATATATACATAATAATTATACATATATTATCAATCATGATAATATTCTAAATTAAAAATTTCTTAAAACACTGTCAATTCCCTGATATTTGCATTTACCTACATTATGATTTACACCATTGAAATTTTAAATGGTAATACCTCCTTGTTCCTTTCCATCTTTTAAGTATTCAATTTTGAGTTGATAAGGGAATTCAATACCAGAAGCACCGTATCCATTACGATAAATATTATATGCCTCTTGAGGATTTAATGAATTTGAGAAGTAGTGAATATTGGATGTATAACCTGAAAATCCGCCCATAGGAGTAACATATACAGGTGCGTTATTTGCAACTTTTGCAACACCGGGTAAAACACAGGTTCTTACTAATTTACCATCAATGTATACATCAAGTGTACGACCATACAAACTAACTATTATATTAACCCATTTTTGGATAGGCACATTAGCTACATTGCATGTATGTGTGGAATCTTTATCTGATTTTGAAGAAGGATATACTGTGGTTTCTATTTTGATGTTGTTTTCAATAGCGCCTAAAACAATAGAAGGTGATGGGTGCAAATCTTGATCTAATCTACCTAATATAATTTTAGGTTCGCCATAACGATAACTCCAATCATCTACATAAAACCAAACTGAATATGCAAAGTTAGAAGTATTATTTTGTGCTAAATCACTTGCAGATATTTTAGTAACCTTTTTTGCATCATTCATACTAGCGATTTTTGTTTTGGCATAAAAAAACCAACGAAATAATAGAATAATAAGTAATACAACTACAACTATTAATGCTATACGGGTAACTGAAAATTCCATAATATAATATACAGTTAGAAATTTTCTAAATAACAGGTGGACTTAAATTTTTAGCGGAATTATACAACCAACTAATTTTTCCTCTGGATATACTCTCTTTAAAATATCGCACGTTACAAACGCCACCAGATAATCCTCCATTGAATCCGGTACTCATAATTGTGTTTCCGTTATATGGCACAACTCCAGTTGTTGAGGAAACTAATTCATTGTTTATAAATATGTCTAATGTGGAACCATCATAATTAATAACAATATGATTCCATTTTTGCATGTAAAAATTATCGGTTTCGTATAAAAATTCTTCTTTTTTTCCTTGATTTTCCATTTTAATGCGCAACTTATTTTTTAACACATTATATGAAACAGTAGGTTTATTGCCAATATTTATTATTGTAGTGTATTTTTCATAATTGGGATTTGTTTCTGGTGGAAAAGAATCTAAATATACCCATCCTGATACTGCGTATTTATATTGAAATTTATCGTTGACAAAATTGAGCTTCTGGAATGTTCCCAATTTGTTTTCAGTATTTAAATTTTCAGGAGTATTTAATAACAACTCAGCATTATGAAGCATAATAATATCTGTTAAGAAGGGATATGCGAAATAAAACATGATTAATACTGCTTCTACTAACAAAAGAATCAAAATTGGATTACTGGTAATATGGTATTGATCTTTGATATAATCTACCAATTGTAATATTAAACATGGTACATATCCAATTACTTTAAGAAATAACCCAGCCCATGACGGGTTTTTATCTATATTGTTTTTAACACTTCCGTTTGTATAATTAGAAATTATTTTATACATAATTGTTCCTAAACCTAGGAATATTAGTGTATTTATACCAAACGTGAAGTATTTACTGAAATCATTAAAATATGATGCTGCATTAAATAGTAAATACACCATACCTAATACTATGGCAATTGTAACAACCGATGTAAATATTTTTCCAATAAAACTTAAATTAGTAGAGGCTCGTTCATATTTTGTTTCGTCTGGAAATAACTCTTTTCTTCGAATATAATAAAATATTGCTAGTAAAAATAAAAAGCCTCCAAATAAGCTAATAAATATACTCATACCACCATTTTTTTCAGTAATCAAATCGTATGGATTATGTGTAAAGATAGAAACGACAATTATTATATATGCTATTAATGTAAGTATTAGACTCACTTCTATTTTGTGCGTTTTAATAGAATACCAAACATAGTATTTATATACCTGCCATACGTATTTAAGAATGTATACAAATCTAGAAAAAAAAGTAGTGTTTTCATTATTGTATTCCGGTGGTGGACCACGATCTTCTAATTCAGGTTTTCCGTCACTTTTAATTTCATTTACATTTTTAACGATGTTGTTATCTATATTACCTCCTTTCATAGTATGTGATTTATTTGTTTTTGTTTCTTTATTATGAGTATTTGTTTTATTAGATTTATTAATTTTATTTATCATTAATAAATCATTAGAAATAAAATACGTTGTTTACACAATTACTTATAGTTATATGTATGCAAATGTGTATAACTAAAATAATACAAATTATAAATTTTCCATAGCTGTTTTTTTTCCATGACAATCTCTACATAAAGCTACTAAATTATCTACATGATTTGAACCACCATATTCTAAACGAATTTTATGATCTACTTCAAACCATGCTGGCAATTGTTTTTGACAATCTCCACAATGCCAATTTTGTTGAGATGCTACAAATTTCTTTTTAGTTTCACTTACGCATCTTTTTGTACCGGTTTTACCAGAACCCATCATACGATTTATTTGTTGTTGTTGATTTTGTGATGAATGTAAATTATTAGGATACATATTATTATTATTATCAAAGCTAGAATTAGAAGACATAAATGGTGTTTGATTTGTAAAATCGACAAACGGTGTAAAAATATCTAATGTAGATTTAGAGCTAGGCATAAATTTAACTATATTTGTTATTTCTTGTACTAATGATTGTGATTGGTTCGGGTTTTTCTTTAAAAATAAGTAAATACTTAATCCAGCAAACGCAAAACCGGCCATTTTAAAATATTTTTGCCATGATTGCAATATTTTAATATAGTTTCCATCGTAATATGTATTTGCTATAAAAAATCCAGATACTGCTAAAATAAGAACTTCTAGTTTCATATAATATTTATAAAGTTTATTTTTTGTGAAAGTTATTGACTTGGCAGTTTTTTAAGACTTTTATTATGTTTTGTACTTTTATTATGTTTTGTACTTTTATTATGTTTTGTACTTTTACTATGTTTTGTACTTTTATTATGTTTTGTACTTTTATTATGTTTTGTACTTTTATTATGTGTATGTGATTTACTATTGGAATAAATGTCATATCTACTGATGGAATTTAAATTATTATTATTAGAAGAAGAACTTACTAATTTGCTTAAACTATCAATAGTACGTATTAATTTTTTTACATTAATTTTTTCAGAACTATTTGAAAATATATATTCAACTAACATTGATTTAACACGATTTAAAAATTGATGTTTCATATTATCAGGCAATGCTATTTTATTAACATCTATTTCAAAAAAATTATAGTAGACTGTCATTATTCCAAATACATCACTATTGAATAAATAGCAATCCATAAAATATTTATTTATTTCGAAATTGTATGTTTTACCAGTATATTTCACTAATATTTCACTAATATAATTAGTTAAGTAGTACAAATAATAGCCATATTCCAGCAATGATTGTTTATTTTCGTTGGTTAGATGAGTTTCTTCACTAATATTAGATCCAAATATCATGTTAAACACAATTACATTATCATCGTAATATCCATAATATTTGTTTATTTTAATTAAATATTCATTTATAATGAAATTGCGTATATTTACATCATTGAATAATATAGTACCTTTTTTTACGTGCTGCAAAAAAATATTATAATTAGCTATAAATTCTTGTGATAAAATCATAGAAGAAAACGGTGTATTAAATTGTAATGGTCTATTCATAATTTCTTGAGGAATAGATTTATTTTTTACAATACTTGCGAGCCCCCAATCAATAATTCGCACATTCGATTTTTTATCGACCATTACATTTCTATCTTTTAGATCGTTGTGTATAACGCCTGATTTATTCATGGAAACAATGCCGTGTTTTAATAATTTTATTATCATTTTATTTAATTTAATAATTTTCTCTCTGTCAATATTATTGTCTTTTAAAAACCACTCTTTCAAATCTATACCAGCATCTGGCATATTTAAAATAGTTAGATTATCTAAATTATCGTTAACATTTTTTTGCGTTATATTATATCTAGTAAGGGCGTAACATTTCTCATCAAACTTTTGCACGTCGTTATTAGTAAGTTTATCTGGTTCACATAATTCTATATCTAATAAATAATAGTCACTATAATTTTTAATGTGTCTTAATTTCTCTCTAATCGTTTTAATTTCTTTTATTTCCTGAATTCCATGTTTTTTAACAGACATCTTACTAACCCCATTTGTTCGTGTAGATATATGTTTACATTTTAACGCAGGTTTAAATATACAACCAAATCCACCGGATGCAAGCGCTTCGCCACCTATTTTAGATCGCCTTTTCTTTGTACTATGTTTTGTAGTGTTTCTTCTCAAATATGATTTTTTTGTATATGGTGTATCATTTAAGGTATTCATTAAATATTATTATATTACAAGGAGAAATTATTTTTTATATAGGTAGTATCCACCGCCTACTAAAAGTATTATGATACCCGTAATAACTAGTTTTTTTTTGTATTTAATTTGTTCTCGCAATATAATTTCTTTTGGTTTGTATAGGTCATAATATGTATCTAGGGATTCTGTTAACGTTTTTTCATCTTTTCCTTGTTGAATGTTAATCTTATTGTGTATGAAATTAACCCATTTTAAAAAGGCATCTTTCCCTTCTAAATACGGTGATACCGGATATTTATCCAATAAATCACTAAATTTATTTCCTATTTGTGGATGAGGTACAAATAATGGTAGATTTGATATAAAATCATAATATTTTTTGCGGGTTACTTCATTTGCTTTAAGTGGATATGATATAGCAATAGTCATTAAAAAGAACCAATAGTGTGGACCCCACACTTCAGGATCAAAAGATTTTTCTGTCATTAAAATGAAACAATATAAAAAGATAAGTAAATAAACATATAGCGAATAATAATGATAAAATCATATAATTTTTGTAATAACTGTGGTAAAACGGGACACGCGTTCCATACATGTAAGCATCCTATTACAAGTATTGGTATAATTATATTTAGAATGAGTAGTAATAATAATGAATTTGAATATTTAATGATAAATCGAAAACATAGTTTGGGGTTTGTAGAATTTATGCGTGGAAAATATCCATTACATAATTATCATTATTTAGTTAATATTTTTAATGAAATGTCAAAATACGAATTAGAATTAATAAGAAACTCTTCATTTGACGAATTATGGAAATATTTATGGGGAGAACAGGTTGGTATTCAATATAGAGGTGAAGAAAAAACATCTAGGGAAAAATTTAACAGTTTAAAATCCGGGTTTCAAACCACAAAAGTGTATAGTTTAGAAACAATACTAGACGAAGTAACTATGGTCTGGGAAGAGCCAGAATGGGGGTTTCCAAAAGGAAGAAGAAATTATCAGGAAAAAGATTTGAATTGTGCTTTAAGGGAATTCGAAGAAGAAACTGGATATTTACGAAGTGATGTCAAGCTAATTCATAATATAGTACCATATGAAGAAATATTTACGGGTTCTAATATGAAATCATATAAACACAAATATTTTGTTGGATATATTGATAATAGTATAAATACGACAAATTTATACCAAGAAACAGAAGTTAGCGACATGAAATGGTTTACATATAATGATTGTATAAAACATATCAGGCCATATAATTTAGAAAAAATAGATATTTTAAATAAACTGAATAAAGTTCTACAAGAATATAGATTATATTAACAATATATAAGTATATATTATGGAACTATCAAATACAGATACTACTTTAAAAATAACAGAAAATAATAAAGAAGACATAATAGGAAAAGAAACAATGGAAAAAGAAACGATGGAAAAAGAAACAATGGAAAAAGAAACGATGGAAAAAGAAACGCCTATTGAACCTGTGACTACCAAAATAAAGAGTCTGAAACTAAAAGGACCAAAAACAAAATTAAGAATAAAATCAAATATACCTACTGTTACTGAAGATAATATGGAATCGGTATATAATGAGAATTTTAGTAAAATAAATTTAGATGAATTAAATGGACTAGATGATGTAAATTATAATACTTATTTGTATGGAAAAGAGTTATTAAATAGTAAACAAATAGAGAATGGCAATAATCAGTTTGAAAACCTTTATCCATCATTAGACGATGATAATTTTAATGTAAAAATAGCAGAAAAGAAAGAATTTCATGAAACTACTTATGATGGAAAACAATATAACATAGAAGAGCAAGCGGAAAAATTATGTAATGCGGATTTTGAAGTATCACCTCATCAACTATTCGTTAGGAATTTTCTAAGTTTTCAAACACCATATAACAGTTTGCTATTATATCATGGTTTAGGAACTGGAAAAACATGTAGTGCAATTACTGTAGCAGAAGAAATGCGAAACTATTTAAAGCAGCTAGGATTCAATCAAAGAATTGTAGTAGTAGCATCCCCAAACGTACAAGAGAATTTCAAATTACAATTATTTGATGAGAGAAAATTAAAATTAATCGACGGATTATGGAATTTAAGAGCATGTACTGGGAATAAATATTTGAAAGAAATTAACCCTATGAATATGAAAGGATTAAATAAAGAAAAGGTTGTAAAACAAATAAAACGCATTATTAATACATCGTACTTATTTTTAGGATATACCGAATTCTCGAATTATATTGATAGAATATCGTTTAGTGATAATGAAGATCCAAAAAAGCGAAAAGCAGAAATGATTAGAAAACTAAAGCGCAATTTTAATAATAGATTAGTAATTATAGATGAAGTCCATAATATACGCGTTAGTGAGGATAAAAAAGATAAGCGCGTCGCACAAGAATTATTTAAATTGGTTAAATATGCAGATAATTTAAGATTATTATTTCTCTCTGCAACCCCAATGTATAACAGTTATAAAGAAGTGATATGGCTACTAAACATTATGAATTTAAACGACAATCGGTCAATCATAGAACATCGCGATGTATTTGATAAGGAGGGCAACTTGCTAATTAGTGCTGATGGAAAAAATATAGGCGAAGAATTGTTAAAAAGAAAAGCAACTGGATATGTATCATTTGTTAGAGGTGAGAATCCATATACATTTCCTTATCGTATTTTTCCTTCTTTATTTTCTCCAGAAAATACATTTAAAAATATTCCGTACCCCAGAATACAAATGAATGGTAAACCTATTATTCAACCATTAGAACATCTAGATGTATATATAAATAAATGCGGGTTATATCAAGAAACCGGATATAATTATATAACAAAACAAATAAATGATAAATCAAAGAAAAATAAGGATGGTTTACCGTCGTTTGAAAATATGGATTCTTTTGGATATACAATACTACAGAAACCATTACAAGCACTAAATATAGTGTATCCCTATAAAAAATTAGACGATATAAGCCCTAATTTTGATAGTAAACTATTAATAGGAAGTGAAGGATTAAAACGCATTATGAAATACACAGAAACCACAAATCCACCTACGCGTAAAAATTTCGAATATAAATCAACCGAGTATGAAGGTATGTTTTTACCGAATAATATAGGAAAATATAGTTCAAAAATAAAAGGTATAATGGATAATATTTATAATTCAACTGGTATTATACTAATATATAGTCAATTTATCGATGGAGGCGCTGTCCCAATAGCACTTGCTTTAGAATCTATTGGGTTTTCGCGATTTGGTACCAAAACGGCTAATTTATTTAAAACTGCACCACACAAACAAATTGATGCAAATACTTATGTAACAAAAGAAGAAATGTCAGACCCCTCGCTATTCAGACCAGCAACATATACAATGATAACTGGGGATCCAGCTTTATCACCAGATAAAGTATACGATTTAAAAAATCTTACAGATGAAGATAATAAAAATGGTGAAAAAATAAAGGTAGTCATTATTTCTATGACAGGTGCAGAAGGAATAGATTTTAAAAATTTACGTCAAGTTCATATATTGGAACCTTGGTATAATTTAAGTCTTATAGAGCAAATCATAGGTCGCGCCGTAAGAACCTGTAGTCACAAACAATTACCTTTTAAAGAGAGAAATGTAGAAATATTCTTATATGGTACACTAATGAACGATAGTGAGGAAGAATCAGTTGATTTATATATTTATCGTTTAGCTGAATTAAAAGCAGTCCAAATAGGACGTGTTAGTAGAATATTAAAAGAAACATCAGTAGATTGTATATTAAATATAGACCAAACTAACTTTACTGAAGAAAATATGAATACACTTGTTAAACAAGTGTTATCTAATAAAAAAATGATAGATTTTCCAGTAGGTGATAAATCACATACCGTTTCTTGTGACTATATGGACACGTGCAATTTTAAGTGTAAACCATTTAAACAATTAACAAACGCAGATATTAAATTAGATACTTACGAAGAGTCATTTATTGTAATTAATACTGATAAAATTATTCAAAGAATAAAGGAATTATTCAAAGAACATCATTTTTATAAAAAAGATAAATTAATAAGTGAATTAAATGTATTAAAAAACTACCCTTTAATTCAAATTAATACAGCATTGTCTACTTTAATAAATGACAAAAATGAGTATATAGTTGACAAATATGATAGAATAGGATACTTAGTGAATATAGACCAATACTATTTATTTCAACCTGTCGAGCTCAATGATGATACTGTCACTATTTTCGAACGCAATCGACCAATTGATTTTAAAAATAAAGAAATTACGATACCTGTAAAATTAGTAGATGAACCGATTAAACTACAATTATCTAAACAAAAAGGTGAAAAGAATATAAGTAAAAAGACAAATGGTAGCGAAATAAATATTGTAAAAAACATTACCGAAAATTATAACAATGCTACGAATAAAGAAGTAGTTGACATAAAACGTGGCGAAGATAATTGGTATTTATACGCAGCTTATTTAAAAAATAAAAATTATTTTAAAGATAATTTGAACGTAAATGACGATGACTATATAAACTTTATAATAGATCATAATTTAGAGAGTTTATTATTTCGCGAAACCAAAGATTTATTGAACTATATTTATAACAAAGAGGAAATGAGTGAAATAGAAACCCTTGTTAAAAAATATTACGATAATAGAATATTAAAGTCAAAGGGGGTTATTGGTATACTATTAGTAAAAGATAATAAACCATCGTTACTTATTTATGAAAATAACGAGTGGAAAAATGCTTTAAGCGAAGACTATACCGATTTAGCGAATGAACTAAAAAAAATGGTAATAGATATAAATAATATGAATACCTATGTAGGGTTTATAGGAGATTTCAAAAATGAATATAATATATTTAAAGTGAAGAATATGAAAGATAAACGAAGTAAAGGAGCTAGATGCGATCAGTCTGGTAAATCAGACGCAATTAAATTATTAAATTCCATATTAGATGAAACCAGATATACAAATGAAAATACAAAAGGACGTAATAAAACCGAATTTTGTATCATTCAAGAAATGGTATTAAGAGATTTTGACAAGAAGAAAAAAAACGGAAAACGATGGTTTCTGAAAACAGACGAGTCTATTATAAATAATATTGAAAAAATGTCGTTTTAAATATTTACACCATTGGTAATACCCAAGAAGATTTACAATATTGGTTATTTTGAAAACGCAAATGTCTTTTATTTATAATCTAAAATTATTATAAATAAAATTGAATATAATTAAAGAATATACTATAACTATATATTAATAATGGATAGTTTGGCATTTAAGAAGGATAATCGAAAGAAGAAAGAGAGAGAAGTTGGCGTATACGCTATTTCTTTACTTAGTAGAAAAATTCTATTACCATTCGAAAAAATTGGAAAAAATATTAAAGAATTATTAGAACGTAAAATTAAAAAACAAATTGAGGGTAAATGTACTATTGAAGGCTTTATCAAACCAGAATCTACAAAAATACTTACCTACTCGAGTGGTGTGCTACACGAAGATAAAGTAGAATTTGATGTAGCATTTGAATGCATGGTTTGTTGTCCGGTAGAAGGAATGATAGTTAAATGTATTGTAAAAAATAAAACACAGGCAGGTATTCGTGCACTAACTAATGAAGATGTTTCACCATTGGTTATTTACGTTAGCAGAGATCATCATTACAATAACAATTATTTTAATAGCGTTAAAGAAAGTGATGAAATAAATGTAAGAGTAATCGGTCAGCGATATGAATTAAATGACGAGCATGTTAGTGTAATAGGAGAAATAGTTGAACCAAAATCGGACAAGTATAAAAAGAAGCCAAAATTAGTTATTAAGTAATATATTTAAAAAGAAAGTGCATGATAATATATTATGGTTTCTAGTTTAATTGCTTTAAAAGAAAATATACAAAAACTTAACAAGTTTCATCAAATAGAAGTGTTGAAAATTCTAAGAAATGACGAGTCTTGCACGTTAAATGAGAATAAAAATGGTGTTTTTATTAATTTAACCAATGTGAATGAAAAAATAATTTTTCAAATGGAAGGGTATTTAGAATACGTGAAAAAGCAAGAAGAACAATTAAACGACATTGAAGAGCAGAAAGATATGCTCTCTAATACATTTTTTAAAGATATTAAAGATAATAATGATAATAAAGATAGTACTAGTATTAGCATAAATGCAGAGATTTAATGAAGTTACAGATATTAGTGATCTCACTGATTTTATGATATCTACAAAAAATATGGAAAGAAATGGTATTGTTAATAGTGAAAATGATACAAATAATAAATCTTTAAATAATTATGTTATTAATAAAAACACGTCATCTGATAATAATGTAAATACGAAAAAAAATATTTTAATAATGCCTGATATTTTTTTCCCCAAACAACGAGATATGCTCTTTTGGTGTTTTTACATAATAATGCATGAAATTGACGACTATACTTATGTGAAAAATTATTTTACTCTAGAAAAGGATATTAAATTTAAATGGGTAGAAGAGTTTCGCCAAAGAAAAGATATTTTTAAAACTATTAAAATTAGTAGAAATAGTGTAGAAGATGAATTAACAAATGCAAAAAAAATTTCCATGGCATCCATCAAAGCATTATGTCATTTAAAATCTATAAATATTTTTTATATTGACAACAAAAAATACTACGAAATTATGATAAATGAAAATAATCCTTGTTATGTGGTGGAAAAACTAGATGGTAAATATGGTCTGAAACAGCAAATCACAAAGGATAAGTTAGATTATTATCGTGATAATTATTGGAAATTAGATAATTTAGATAAACCATTAAAAGCTATTTCTGGTTACAAATCGTCCGAATTAAAAGACATTTGCAAACGACTATATATTTCACTATCTTCTAATAAACCAACCAAACAAGAAATGTATCAAGCAATTATTGAAAAATTGTAAATGTAGTGTTGTAAACATATTATTTACATTTAATTTACTAATTTACGTGTCATTATTTTTCATATGTATTATTTTATAAAATTGAAATAAATATAAAATAATATGTAATTGTATATATACACATGCCGGAATTAAATTCACAAGAGCAATTTAATAATATTGTCAATAAATATTTAGAAAATGTAACAAAACGTGACGATGGGACACCAGAATTTGAAATTCGTTTTGGTACAAAGGGGATAAAAAATATCTCTAAAATAGATTTTGATAATGTAATTCAAAAACTAAAGTCTTCTGGGTTTTCATTATTAGCAAATGATGATTATTCTCTAAAAATACAATCAGAATTTTTGGATAAAAAAACCGGCCAAACAAAACCATCGAGCATAAGAGTAGAAATTAATGGTCTTCATAACGTTCAAAAATATTGTGAAACTAACTCCTTGAAAAACGTAACACCCTCTTTTACGCAAAAAAGATACGCCAATATTAACAACAGTCCTGTTTATCCAGTTGATATTAACGATTATAATTTGCGCGCTTCTTTTCAAACAGAAAAGAAAATACCATCCTATGGAAATTTGGCAGAAAATATCATCGCTAATTGGGAAAATTCTAAAAAAACGTTCCGTTATATTAATCGTATATCATTCGTTCATGATAAATATCCAATTCGCGCAGATTTGAGTATTGTAAAAGAAAATGATTACGAACAGATCGAATACAAAGGACGAAAAATATATAGACCAAAACCCGAGTATAATTTCCAATCTGCCGGTGTAGTGGACAATATTGAAAAATACGAAATTGAGTTGGAAATCTTAAATAATAAAGTTGGCGCTGGAACCGATTTTACTTCTGTTGATATTCTTACGAAAACATTGAGAAGAGTCATTATATACATATTATCTGGATTACAAATGACAAATTATCCTATTCCATATAGTGAAATTCAAGATGTCGGAAAAGAGTATTTAAAACTAGTACATGGCGATAATTATAACGAACGAATGAAAATGAAACCAAAATTATTTTTAGGACCATCTTCAATGACATTACAAATGAAACATATTATGCCTACTAATGAGGATAGTGGTGTTCCAAATATTAGAAATGATTACACAGTGACTGAGAAAGCAGATGGTTTAAGAAAATTATTGTATATTAACAAAGAAGGCAAAATGTATTTAATTGATACAAATATGAACGTACAATTTACAGGCGCAGTAACCAAAAATGTAGACACATTTAATACAATATTAGATGGAGAGCATATTTTACATAATAAAAATGGAGAATATATTAATTTATATGCAGCATTTGACATATATATTATGAATGGTAAAGATATTCGTACATATTCATTTATACCATCGCAAAATAATAATGAACCCATCGCTGATTATAGATTACCGCTCCTAATAAATATTGTTAAAATTTTAGATGCAAAATCAAGCGTCAATGATAGACCATCTCCTATTCGTATCGAAAATAAAAAATTCAAGGCAGAAAACGACAATGTAAATATATTTCAATGCTGTAATACGATTATAGACCAGCAAAAACAGGGACTATACGAATATGAAGTAGATGGATTAATTTTCACACCCGCATATTTGGGCGTTGCATCCGATACACCTGGAAAAGCAGGTTCATTGATGAAACCTAGTTGGGAACATTCATTTAAATGGAAACCATCCGAATTTAATACCGTCGATTTCTTAGTTACTACTAAAAAAGACACAAATGGTACAAATGATGCTATTGGAAATATATTTCAAGACGGTATTAACACCACTTCAAACAAACAATTGTCACAATATAAAACAGTTATCCTTCGTGTTGGTTTTGATGAGAAAAAACATGGATACATTAATCCTTGTGCCGATGTTATTAACAACAAACTGCCAAAATATGGCGATGATATAGATCAAAATACATACAAGCCATTGCCGTTTTATCCAACTAATCCCACTGATATGGAAACGAATATTTGCAATATTATGTTGCGCGATGACGAAACTGGTAATAAACGATTATTTACGGAAGAGAATGAAGTATTTGATGATGGCATGATTGTAGAATTTAGATATGACTTAACTAGAGAAAATCGATGGAGATGGGTACCATTGCGGGTTAGATATGATAAAACCGAAGAATATAAAAAAGGATTTCCACAATATGGTAATGCTTATCATGTGGCAAATAATAACTGGCATTCTATTCATAATCCAATTAGTGAAAAAATGATTAGAACTGGCGAAGACATTCCCGAGGACATATCTGATAGTGATGTATATTACAATCGTGGAACAGGACCATCTAAAACAAAATCTCTTCGCGATTTTCACAATATGTTTGTTAAAAAGATGTTAATTACGTCTGTATCAACGCGCGGGAATACACTTATAGATTATGCTGTCGGAAAAGGTGGTGATTTTCCAAAATGGATTGGTGCAAAACTATCCTTTGTATTTGGAATTGATGTTTCGAAAGATAATATTGAGAATCGTATTGATGGTGCGTGTGCTAGATTCTTAAACTATAAAAAAGACTACAAAGTTATACCAAATGCACTATTCGTGCATGGAAATAGTGAATTCAACATAAAAACAGGCGAAGCATTGTATAGTGAAAAAGGTAAACAAATCACAAATGCCGTATTTGGCGAAGGTCCAAAAGATAAAGATCAATTAGGATTAGGCGTATATAGTCAATATGGTAAAGCAAGCGAAGGATTTAATATCAGCTCATGTCAGTTTGCATTGCATTATTTCTTCAAAGATAAACGCACACTTAATAATTTTATACGTAATGTAAGCGAATGTACGAAAGTGAATGGCTATTTCGTCGGGGGTTGTTATAATGGTTCTTTAATATTCGATGCTTTACATGGAAAAGAAATGGGAGAAAGTGTGAGTATTTTTGAAGATAACAAAAAAATATGGCAAGTCACAAAAGGTTATACCAATAGTCATTTTGACAATGACGAAACCTCTCTAGGATATGCAATTGATGTGTATCAAGAAACGATTAATAAAACATTCCGCGAGTATTTGGTAAACTTTGATTATTTAAATAGAATTATGGAAAATTATGGATTTACCCAGTTAACTCGCGACGAATGCAGCGAAATAGGAATACCTAGTAGCGTAGGATCATTTCAACAACTTTATGGCTTAATGGACCAAGAAATTAGCAAAAATCCTAAAAAGAAAAGGGACTATGGATCATCTTTGAATATGACACCAAATGAGAAAAAAATTTCCTTTTACAACAACTATTTCATATACAAAAAAACTAGGAATGTTGATACTATTTCTGTATTTAATACATTAATCGGGTCATCAAAATTACAGGAACATTTGAATAAATTGGAAGAAGATGAAGTAACGGAAAATATAGAAAAAGATGTAGCCAAGCAAAATAAAAAGGTAAAGGCTCCTAAAAAATTATCAAAGAAATTGAAACTCAAGCAAAACAGTAAAGATAGTACAGATAGTAAAGATAGTAGAGATAGCAAATAATAACGGTGTTTCTACTTTCTACTTTCTACTTTCTAATAAATTATTTCTAAAAATAATTTCTAAAAATAATTATCCATCATGTAAATACAATATAAGTCTGTTAAAAGACAGCCTACTAATTTTTAACAAGTAATTCTCATGAAAAACAACCTAAAAAAATAAATACTTTATTAATATCGTATTATAAATGAGTTATTTTTTATTACCAGAAATACATAATATTATTGAATGTATTAATTTAACAAATAGTGAACCAACTAATGAACCAACTAGTAATATAAATAATGACCCAACTAGTAATACAAATAGTAATGAAAATAGCGTATACGTTAGTAAAACTTTAAACGTATATTTAAATAATATTAAAAAACATATCGACGAAAATATTGATACTTGGGATTATAATAAAAAATATACTAATCCCTATGAATTTATTCATACTATTGTACCTAACAATAAATACTCTGTTAGTAAACTAAAGCCTATGTCAAGATCTTTTTACAAAATGATTGAAATGACTAATTTATTTTATCTGTTTGAAGATTTTAAATATGAAAATATGAAATCATTTCATTTAGCTGAAGGACCTGGCGGATTTATTGAAGCTACTAGTTACATGCGAAAAAACGTGAATGATATTTATTATGGAATGACACTAATAGATAATGACCCCAATGTTCCTGGGTGGAAAAAAACAAAACATTTCCTAGATACGAATAGTAATATTCGCATTGAATGTGGTGCGACAAATACGGGGGACTTGTTGAGTGTAGAAAATTTACAATATTGTTACAATAAGTACCATAATTCTATGAATATTA
>ERZ1048068.1568-NODE-1568-length-17447-cov-7.042836_pt1 | contig 17447 bp, 17 predicted proteins | sample MGYA00383098_ERZ1048068 | MGnify/ENA primary metagenome ERZ1048068 (study PRJEB29581, sample SAMEA5548368) | metagenome | biome: marine; feature: coastal; material: water | depth 1 m | study: Short-term variability in the microbial, nano- and picoplankton... | reverse complement strand
CTATACTATTTTTAAAAATAGTTGAATCAAAATCCTTAGATCTTTGTCTGCTGCTAATTGACATTTTACGATATTGATTAATATCTGTCGCAAGAAGTATAATTTTTTTTGCTATTTCATCTATATCGTAAGAAGAAATAAGGTACCCATCAACCTCATTCCTCACTATTTCTTTAGGTCCGCCTACAGGCGGTGCTATAACTGGAATTCCAAATGTCATTGCCTCTAGAATTGTTAGCCCAAAAGTCTCAATCCACTGGTCAACTCTCGAGAGATTAAGAACTAGGCTTGAGTTTTCGTAAAATGGGACAAGATCTGGTTGCTTTGGATAGAAAGTAATATTTGAAGGTTTTTCAACGCTTCTAAAGTATGAATTTATCTCATCAGTTTCCGCATTTAGTATCAGTATAAAGTTTATATACTTATTAGAGCTACAAATATTTGCAACTTTTAAAAACTCGTAAACTCCCTTGTAGTCCTTGAGTGAACAAGCCATGGTAACATTGAAAGCTGCATTCTGTTCATAACGATTACTATAATTATTTGATTTTTCAATAAAACTAGACGGTAGAGAATTATATATTACTCTTGAAGTAACATTCTTTATAGGCTCTTCCTTTTTGAGATACTCGGAGACATAGATAATTTTTTTTGCAGTATGCTTGATAATAAATTTAAGAAATATCTTTAAAGATACTGGTTTTAAAGAGGTCTCATGAATATGAAAAATAACATCTTTACCCATTATTTTGCCTGCCAATGCCGGCCCAAATGAAAGCATGGTATTGACATAAATAACACAGCTAACTCTATAGTATTTAAACATTTTAAAAAAAAGAATAACTTGAGAAAAAAAATAGTAAGCAAGTGTGAGTAACCTTATATTACTTCTTCTATAAAAAAATAAGTTTTTATCTTCAGATTTATGGTTTAAAAAACCATCACCATTTCTTCCATACATAAGCATAAATGACATTTCTCTATCTTTATGAAAATCAACTATATCTGATAAAACTTTAGTACTTCCGCTGTAGTCGTTTAAAAGATGTATAAAGATAGTCTTCATAAAATATTGAATGCTAGGCAATGAATAATCATTTTTAAATTTCTTTTAAAACCTTAGATGGAACACCACCAATGAGTTGGTTATTTGAAAATGACTTATTAACTACAGCCCCCGATGCAATTACACAATTATTTCCAATGCTTACTCCATCTAAAATTGTGACTTTTGAACCAATCCAACAATTTTTTCCTATTGATATTCCCTTTCGCGTCACGCCCTGATCTCTAATATTAAGATTATTATTAGTAAATATATGGTTCTCTGGGTGTGCAGAAAAGTACTGACCTATAATCGTATCTTCTCCAATACTTAAACCTCCTCCTCCACCCAAATAAGCAAACTCACCAAAACCAACATTATTATCAATAGATATATGACTTCCTATATTATTATAGGAGGTGGAGATAACAACTTGAGACATTGAACCAATGCTAACATTGTCTCCTATTCTTATTGGCCCCCTCCCAATAGCACTCAATGTTACATAATCTCCAATATTCACATTATTCCCTACAAAAATATTTTTTTTATTAACTAGCTTTAGGCTTTTGCCTACAAAAACTCTATTAAAATTTTTGTTTTGATATATAAATCTTATTCCTCTTAATAAACTAGTAATTTTCAATAAAAATAGCGCAAATAGAGAGCCTGACGATAGGTTGTCATCAAATTTAAAGTTTTTATTCTTAGTTTTATTTATATAGAATTGCATTAAAATTTTTATCATAGAATGTCCCTTATTTTCTTCAATATACTTGAAATTGAATAATCTAAAGAAATATTATTTATTACAAAGTATCTATTTTTATTAAGATTCAATTCAGAAAATAAAAGTATATATTCATTTGTTAACTCTGTGATCGTTTCTTTGTCTAACTCTTTTTTTCTTTTGAAAATTTCCTCAGCAGGAGCATATAAAAAAAAATTAAGATCTGGTTTTTTGATAAATAAATAGAGAAATTTGATCAAATTTTTATTAATAGAGATATTTGCTCTCTTAGGATCAATAATGTAATCGAAATAATACCTATCATATAAAATTACATTATTGTTGCCTCTGTATTTAAATGAGAAATATAGCTGCCCAAGTATATAATCAAGATAATAATAAGAAAATCTTAAAAAAGAAGATAAATTAGATTTATTTGATCCTTGTCTGGGAAGAGAATCTGTTGCAATCTTTTCAGCGTTATTTTTTCCATACTTGAATGAGCTTAAAATTGGTAAAATTTGTGGCCGGGATCTCATTTGAATGATATTTAGATCCATTAGCTCAAGCTCTTTTTTCAGTATATCAATTACGGTACTTTTTCCTGCGCCGTCTACACCACTAAAAGTAATAGTTTTATATCTAAAATTATTCATTTAAGGCTCCATTATTTTTATTAATATCAGATAATGCATCAATCCAGCATTGTATTAACCAAAGAGCTTGCTCATGAAGTTTTTCTTGTTCTATATAAAGATTTATATAATAGGAAGAAACATGTAACAAATAAAAAATATAATTTGTATTTAAATTTTTTATTTTTACTTTACTGTATTTACTCTGATTTATCTGATCAAATATTTTTAATAAATCTAATTTAAAATCGATAAATTTTGACTGCTTAATAAGAACATTTGACTGGAATGCATAGTGAAAAATATCATAAAAAATTGGAAGTGATAAACCACTAAGCTCCCAGTCAAATATAGATATCTTAGATTTGTTCTCATTAAGATATATATTCCAGGGAGTAAAATCACCATGCGCTAGTCCACATTCAATTAATTCCTCTTGGTCTAACAGTTGCATTGTTTCTTGCGCAATGTCTACATATTGATTTATAGACTCAGTACAAAGATCATTATCAACTGGCTTCATTTTCTTAAATTCAGAGATATTTGAGAGAATAGGATATGAATTAATCAAAGAACTTAATTTTATAGATAATGAATTGATGGCATTAATTTCATTAATAGCATCAAAATGAATACTTGATAAATTCAATGGCTGCGATTGTTTTTTTGGTTTTATATTTGTTACTTCAATTAAGAACGGAAGTTTTGATTTTAGTACTTTAGGACAAACTGCATACTTAAGATCTTTCTTTGCAAGGGTATTAAGAATCATAGATTCATTATTAATTAATAATTCTGAGTTATCAGAAATAGCCAATTTTAAATAGCTTGATTCTCCATTTAATTTATTAATATTAACTACTATTTTTTTATTTTTGCCTGCTGTACCAAAAAATATCGAATGACAGATGTTATCAGAATTAGAGCTTAATTGATCTAGCATGCTATTTTTCATGACTTCAATGTCTATTTTATGAGCAAAGATAATATTAAATAGCCTTAACTTGAAAAGTAGTTTAATTGAGAATTTTATTAACTTAGATTTAAGTGTTGATGAGCTATAAAAATTTAAAAATGTTGGGTTTTTTAAATTTGATTCATACATCCATCTTATTGATTTATCACCATTATAGATATAACAATAATTAACAAGATTAGCTTCATGATTTTTTGAATAAGCCAGTCTTTCAATTAGTGCCTTATCTTTCTTTATCATTGAGCTTAATACTGATTAGTTAAAAAGGCTTTAATATCAATTGAAGGTTTATAATTCAGTTTTTTATAAAGCTTAGACGAATCTAGAACCATGCTTTGTAGCATATTGTTGGGGTCAGCGTTTTTAGATTCTATTTTACAACCAAAGACTTCATTAAATATAGAAGCTAGCTCATTTAAGCTATAGTTTTCATGATGTGAGAGATTGTAAGTTCCATAGATAGAATTAACTATAATTAAATATATTGCATTAGCTACATCATAAGCATTTATAAAACTTCTATGCTGGTTGCCGTCACCATGAATAGTTATTTTATTATGCTTATCAGAAGATTTTAACCACTCATAAATAATACCTTTTGTATTCTCTTTACCATATATTGAGGGCAGTCTTAAGATGGTGAAATTAAAATTAACTTTATTTGAATGAAACACTATAGCCTGCTCACACCAACTTTTGATTAGCCCATAGCTAGTATTAATCTTACCCCTGAAACTCTCATCAATTGGCTGTGATCCAGAATCACCATAAACTGCTCCAGTGGAGCTAAAAATTAAATGTATTTTCTTTGAAGAAATTTCATTTACTAAATTAATTGTTGAATTTAGATTATCTTTTATGGAATCCTCATAACTCTGAGAGAACCTTCCTGCTAAATGAATCAGTACATCTGGAAAGCCTTGATTTGAAAACATTTCATGAACCTCGGATGCATTAGATAGATCACATTTATATTCGATTATATTAATATTTTTTTTTAATAGGAAGTTTTTAGTGATGGTACCTACAAAGCCAGAGCTACCAGTAACTCCAACTTTCAAAACAACCAGTCTTCTTTTTGAAGTACTTTAGCTAAGTCATTTGAAGATATTTGTTTTGCATTTCTTGAATTAAATTCAGAGGTCTCAATAGATGCAAAGTTTTGATAAGCATTTTCTAAGGAGAAGTGTTTATTTTGTGGAAGCACAACATAATAAGTATCATCAATAATTTTAGTAAATGGTGCTTCATTTTTTGAGACTAGCACCTCATCAAGCTTTTCACCTGCTCTTGAGCCAATAATTTTAATTTCAGTATCTTTATTACCAAAAAGATCAACCATGCATTTGGCAATATTTTCAACAGATGTAGCAGGCATTCTCATTACAAAAATTTCACCGCCAAGCGATCTTTTTACAGCTTCAAAAACTAGCTTTATTGCGTCTTTTGTACTCATAAGATATCTAGTCATTAGTAAGTCAGTGACTGTAATGGAGTTATCAGACAAAATTTGAGATTTAAATAATGGAATTACGCTTCCATTGGTTCCCAATACATTTCCACCTCTAATACAAACGAAGCTTGTATCAGTTATATAGTTATGAGATGCATTTATTATCATTTTTTCAGAACATGCTTTTGTTACGCCATAGTGATTGAATGGATCAACTGCTTTATCTGTTGAAATATCAATGACTTTTTTAACGTTATTTTCGATAGCAGATTCAATTATATTTTGAGTACCATAAATATTTGTTAGAACTGCCTCCCATGTGTTTTCTTCACAAACAGGTACATGCTTCAAAGCTGCTAAATGAAAGACATAGTCAGCATTTTTCATAGATAAAGTTAGTATATTTTTATCTCTAATATCACCAATGATAAATTTTAAACGAGGGTCATTCTTGAACCTAGCCCTCATTTCAACCTGTTTATGCTCTCCCCTAGAATAAACTCTAACTTCTTTTGGAGAATGATTTTCAAGAAGTTGGGTTACAAGCTCATTTCCCCATGACCCGGTACCACCTGAAATAAAAACAATATTATTGTCAAACATAAATTTAACTACCTTGAATTAAAATATCTATTAAAATCTAGGTGTGATTATAACCGATATCTAGAAATACTTTTCAAAATCGCTAGAATTTTCATTTGAAAAACAGTAAATATAAGAAAGGGTTTTAATAATAGTGCCTTTGCTCTTCCTAGGTAAAGATAGTTCTCTATATAGTAAAGCAAACTATTGTGAAAAATTTTTATTTGTTCGATATTTGTGTAAATAGCGCCTATGGTCGTAGATGCAAAATGCTTAATATTAAGATCACGAATAAGATAATTTTTTTTATTTGCTCTTAATGTTTTCTCATAAAGAATTCTTTCTTCACAAAATAAAAATGTGCCTTCATCAAAAAAACCTATATTATAAAAAAATTTATATTTAGTGAATAAGAACGATCCTGATAAAATCTCAACTGGTAATTCTTTAGTAGCATTCTTTAAGTTATAGCTATTTTTTTTTGCAACGAGCTTTGAAAAAATTAAGAATGAGGATAATATTTCCTGAAAATAAGTTGGTGATTTTTTTGCACAATATTGATTTACAACCCCTTCATTATTAATACTTGCTGGAGCTATAAAACCAACATCAGCAATTAATTCATACCTTTCGGCTAAATTATAAAAAAGTAACTCATCAGTGATTTTAATGTCCGGGTTGAGGATGGCCAAGTAATTAGTGTCTTTTGAATCTAAAAATCTTAACCCATAATTGTTGCCGCAAGCATAACCTCCATTTGTATCTGATCTAATAAGCTCAACTCTTTCTTGCTTAATTGCTTGTTTAAGGGTTGAATAAGAATTGTCAGTTGAACAGTTATCGACAACAACTATATTCATATCTACATGCTTTTGCATTAACAAATCATTTACAAGTACTAATGTATCTTGTGAATTATTAAAATTTAATACAATGACATGGACTTTTTGATTATTGCTCATTAAATACATTCTCCATGTAAAAAGTATGTAACATTTTGCCTTTAATTTCCCAGCTTAACTCATTATTAAATTTTTTCAGTGCACCGCGACTCAATTCTGAGTACAAACCATCATCTTTATATAAACTTTCAATAGCATCAGCATATAGCCTATTAGTATCATGGTTACTATTTATATCAACTTTTATCCCACAACTACTATCAATTATCTCACCAGAACCATATCCATTAAAGCATATAATTGGAAGTCCATATGAAAAACCTTCTGCAAGAACTGCTCCTGCCCCTTCATGCGATGGAGTAAGCATAATATTAGATCTCATGTAAAGCTTGAACAAATCAGACTGATCAATCCAATCAATAAAATGAATACTATTTCTTGATTCAAGTTGGCTTGCAAGCTTAACAAGCTTTTTCTTTGATGGTCCTGAGCCAACTATTTTTAGCTGTACAAGTTTTTTCTGTTCATAGCTTAATCTTTTATAAAAGAGATCAAATGAGTTTATTGAAATATCAAAAGATTTAATTGGAACTAATCTTCCAACAGATATAACAGTAAATTTTTCATTAGTAGATAATATTTGTTCTTTATTAAATCTGGAATGTGGTATTTGTGAGGATACTGTAGTTAATAATTTGAACTTATTATCTTTAATATTCAGTCTTTCTTTGACAGCAACACTTGAACCAATTATTAAAGCTGCTTTATTTTTACATAGTATTAAAAAAGGGTCTAAGTTCCACCTTAACCATTTTAATAAAAATTTAAACCTATCTTGTAATAAATAAGAATTTGATCTAATAAAAAATTTTCGCATTGGTTCATTATGATTAATTGGGCCCCATATAAATGGCTTTCCTAGGATCCATAGAAAGCTTGGAACATGATCAGCATGAAAGTTGATATGTTGTGTGAAATCAAACTTTAACTTTTTTCTTAAAATAAATAAAGGAAGACCAATTTGCCATAAATTATAGTAAATAAATGACCCTCTATTCCCTTTCTTCCAAAATCTTAGATAGTAAGGCAGGTCATAGTACTCAAAAGACAAATTAGAAGTATCAATATTAAATTTATCTATAAATTCATCTATTTTATCTTTATTATTCTCTCTTGTGATGGCTATTACATTGTAGTGCTTTGAGATTTGATAAGAAAAATTCCAGCCAGTACCTGATTCAGAGCCTTTATAGGGATTGATGTCATAGCAAGATAACACTACTGTTTTCATTTGCTTAGTTTAATATGTTTGCTAATAATAATATCAACTTCGTTAATTAATTTTTTTAAACATTCATCAGAACTTGATGATGATAGATCGATAGATTTTCCAAAATTCTCAAAAAGTATTTTAGGAACAAGATATTTCTTACTAACATTAGTTAATAGAAATAAATTTTTGTTATATGAATGAATCTTTTTATTAATTATCATTAAATAAAGTTTGGTTATTTTTTTTACATTTAGCCTTTCACTGTTTGATATAAAGATATTTGAAGTTACTTCTGGCTGGATTTGATCACCCGAAGAGGAGTATAAAGATATTAATTGATTTTTTATTACATTTACCTGGCTGTACTTGCAAACAATAAATATCATTCTTTGATAACTTTTTATTGGTAAAAGTTTAATAATTATAATTTTCTTTAAAATACGAATTATCCAAAATGGAAAAAAAGATAGCTTATAACCAGATAGTCGGTATCTTAATTGCCACTTTTTTATGTAAGAAAGTTTCTGTTGCTTTAAAATTATCTTTTCTGTAATTAAATCGTCAATTTTAAGAAAGTTAATAGCATTATTAATATTACATTTAATTCTATTAATGTCTTTTTCTGATAAATGGCCTGCATAAGATAACTTATGAGAAAGAGTTAATGTAGATGATAAAAATGAAGCATTAAAATTTGAGCTAAAAAAATTTGAGTCAAAATCCTTATTCACTTCCCCGCACCAGCCCACTCCGTCAAAAAAATCAATTTTAAGTGACTCTAATCTATATATGTCTAGATTAGTGATGACTATTGAAATTAAATATGGGATTTTTCTGTAAGAAATTAATTTCCAGTTGTTATGCTGCATGGCTTCTATAAAGAAACTTGACGCATTTATAAAATCGCCTTTTGGCATTACTATATCAATATCGCTTGTTCCTTCAACTTTTTTTATGTCTCCTCTAACTAATATTCCTTTAAATTTCTCAATAAGAACTTCTTGAAAGATTTCGTTTATATTTTTATTTGTTAGCATTTATTTTTTTACAATCTTTTTATAGCCTTTTATAAGGCTTAAGCTTGCAGAATTCCAATTAAAGGTACTACTTATAAGTTTGAAACCGTTCATAGAATGCTTTTCCCATATTTTGCTATTATTCAGAGCCTCTTCTATAGAGTGGCTCAAACCAAAAACAGTAGACTCAGACATAAAAAAGCTATTTGTATCAAAAAAATGAGCTGCTTTAGAAGATCTTGTAATTATCAAAGGCGTGCCAACAGATAAAACCTCCATTGCTGCAATAGAAAAAACATCTGCTTTCGATGGATGAATAAATAAATCTAATGATTTTATAAAGTTATACTTGTCTTCTCCGTATTTTGGGCCAACCCAATCAATGCTGAGATGTGTATTTTTATTCAAAATAGTTCTTAGATATTTTGAATCTGGGCCTGCGATAACAAACTTAATTTTTTTATTAAATTGTACCTTCTGAAGTGCGTCAACTAAGTTTTGTATATTTTTTTCTTTGCTGATCCTTCCTAAAAAACCAATTTTAATCTCATCTTTAAGACTAATATCAAAATTTTTTTTTGCATTTATATGTTTAATATCGTCTAAATCGATTCCATTTGGAGCATAAATAAATTTCTTTGGATTAAATCTGGATAAAATTTCTGAAGATTCTTCTAATGCAAGGATATGAATAGCAGCTGCATTTTCTATGTGCCTTTTTTGAACTAAATAATCAAATAATTTTTTCTTAATTGATGACATGCTTGGGGATAGGCCATTATGCAAAGTTAATACATAAGGGGTATGGAGTTTCTTGGCTAGCATTGCGACCAATATATTTTGAAAATTATATAGCCCATGTAGATGAATGACATCGGACCATTTGATATGCTCTACTAAATTTTTTAAGAACAGTGGTCTATATAAAGAAAAAACTTTGACATCAAAATTATCTCTATTAACAATTTCACCCTCATAATTTGAGTTGCTGGCGTAACCAATCACTTTGACTGAGATGCCATTCAAAGACAAGTATTTACACAAGCCAGCAATAACTTGATTTACACCATTAGCTCTTTCTTTGTTAGCTTTTCCTAAGATAAAGTGAAATATTTTCATAGTTTATTGCCTATTTTAGATTATATTCTGATTACTAATGTCTGAGCATTTTTTAAGAACTATACCAATAAGAGTCAGCAATAAAACTGGTGATTCAGGAGTATAAAAACCCATTATAAAAAAAGTTTTTAAGATAGTTATAAAAACAATACTTGGAGCTATAATTCTTATGAAATCCTCTTCAGATTTATTGTTCAATTCATTAGAAAGTGTATTTCTTACAAACAGGTAAAGGAATTGAAAAAATAGTAATACTCCAAGAGGTCCTGACTTTAAGAGTATTGTTATAAACCCATTATGGAAAAAAGGTATTTGTTGAAACTTATTCTCAAATATACCAGCTGCAGAGGCATAAGATCCAAGGCCTTGACCAAATATGAGTTCATAAGAACTCCCCTCAGTATATTTTGCCAAGCCTAAGAATGCTTCTTGGGATCTCCAGTATAAATTTATAAGATTTGCATCAGGAGCAACCGCATCCGAGTCTCTATAATCTCGAACAATTATCTCACTATAAGAATTTAACACTTTCGAAAGAAAATTACTTGCACCCTCTTCTGGGATAGCTACATTAAGAAATGACCCAAAAAAAACTGGGATGATAATAAGAAAGGAAACTAAAAATAACTGTGTCTTAAAATTGATTAGTTTTGTTATATATGGATAAATAATAATAACCAAAGTAATAAGGATGTTTGTTCTTGAAAATGAAATCATAATAAGAAAAAAAAGGGTGGTTAAGATTAGAGTCATGGATAGTGGTTGAAATAACTTAAAATTTGCTTGATAACTCGCATAAGTTATTAAGAATCCAATGATTGCAAAATCACTATTCAAGCCAAAAATATATCTTGATTCGAATGATAAACCCTGGCCTAAAAATAAACTTAAAATAAAATCAATGTAGAAATAAAAGGTAAGAAATATTGAAGAAAATACCATCAACCGTAGTAAAAAATTAAAGCTTATACCCCTTGATAGAGCTGAATAGCCTAAAAATATTAAAAGAATTGGTTGAAAAAAATAATAGCCATCTCTTATATAGTTATAAGGTTCGCTTAAAAAGCTTTGAAACCCCATTAAAATTGCGACAATTAATATATAAATAAGTGGCCTTATTGACTGTAAGAAAAAAAGACTAACTTTTGGACTTAAAACTAATAAAAAAAGTAGAATAAAACCTATCAAAAGAATCTTTATAAAAAATGGTACCAAAGGGACTATTGTTAACTCTATTAGAAGAAATAAAGTGATAATATCTCGAGTAGGAATTAATAAACTCTTTGCCCTATCCATAATATTTCTTAATTTGAAATACTCGATAGTATCAAATATTTTAATTTCATAATTACTTTATTATAAAGATAATCTACTTTTATAATAACTGGCATTAACGTTCGAAAAAGTAAATGTTTCTTTGATATGCTATCTCTGTATGGTGTGTAGTACTTTTTATCTAACATATGTCTTTCTTTTTTTATTTCTTCGATTGCAGACTCATCCTCAATGTCATCAGAGTATTTTTTGGTCAAGCTGAAGGTTTTAGAGCCCTCCCAAATTCTAAATCCAGTTGTGGGTATCGAAATAACACCTGAACTTATTCTTTTTTTGAGATTAAGAAACCACTCAGTATCCATATTATAATGATGATTTATATCAAAAAGCTGATTCTTAATTACAGAAGACTTAAAGCATAAACCTGAAGATGGAGGAATATAAAGTCCATTTAGAGCATATCTTTTTTTAAATTTAATACTTGTATTAACTTTTAAGATATTAGCTTCTTTGTCGATAAAAGATTGGTGTCCATAAACTATATCTGGAGATTTTTCATTTATTAATTTTATATATCTTAAAAGACTTCCAGGAAGTAGGATGTCATCTCCATCAAGAAGCATAATCCATGGACTTTCTGCGCGAACAATACCTTTATTAAAAGCATCACTTTGGCCTTGATCTGGTTCCGAAATGAATTCAACATTGTCAAAAGACTCAATAATATTACATGTCATATCTTGAGAAACGCCATCAATAACAATATGTTTTACTATATGTTCTAAATTTTGAGATCTGACACTCTCAAGACATTCGCCTATATATTTTTCACAATTGTAAGTTGGAGTAATGATTGTTATTAGATGGTTCATATTATTTCTTATATTTTAATAAAACATACATTCTAGTTGAGGCAGCAATAGCAACTATTATTTGACATGATATTACTGCATATATTATGCCTTCAACTTCAAAGTTCAAAAAGTATACAAAATAATAAATTAATGGAAAAAAAACTATCAAATTAAATATAGCAACGCTTGAGAGAAATCCTATTTTACCAGCGCCATTTAAGGAATATTCATATATGCTGTTAAAAGTTGCTAAATAAGCAGAACATAAACATGCAATTGCAATTGTCTTAGGCAGAACTATACTTTCACCAAGCCACAAGTTAAAAAAATCTTCATAAAAAAATCCCATTAAGATAGAAACTGGAGTAAAAATAATAAATATTTTATTTAACTTAATAATGTTATCTCTTATCCATCCATAATCTTTCCTTGCAATTGCATCAGATATTGCAGACCAGTAAACATTCATAACCAATGCAAAAATTAATTGTATTATAGAAAAAAATCTTACGGCCGTAGCATATATGGCAACATCTGTTGCTGTAAAAAGCTTAAGGATGATAAAAGATGTTGAGGAAAATATTACAACATTCTCAATTTGTAGGATAAAAAATTGAGATCCTGTGTTTAAAAGATCCTTTATGTATCCAAATTTTATATATTTAAATGAAGGCCTTATATCTGCATAGGTATATAAAAACAAAAATATAGAAGTGAATATCCAAATTAACGTCATTGGCAAAAAGTAGATAAGAATTAAATTAATTAATGTGCTCTCCAAAATGCCATTCAAAAAATATAGCAATAATAAAATCACAATATTTGTAATTAAGCTCAAGAGAACAGGAACACTCGTATTTTGAGTAGACATTAAAATAATTGTTATGAGCCTATTTGCAAAGTTAAACAATGAAAAAAAGATAACAATTAGAAATACCTGAGCTATATTAAAGTTTGTTTCAGGTATTTGACCTAGTAAGGTTGAAAAATTAATAAAGGGGGTTAAAGCAACAAAAATAATAAAAAAAGATAAACCAAGGATTCCAAAAATTGCATAAGTTGTACTAATAAATATTTTTGTCATCAACAGGTCATTTGATGCATAATATGTAGAAACTCTATTTCTGAAACTCTGCGACATTCCTACATCTAAAAATACAAACCATCCAGATATAACCATAAGCGCTGTATATAGGCCATAATTAGCAATACCAAAAAAATCTATGGTCAATGGCACTAATGAAAAGTTTACAATTAATGAAAGCAATTTTAAAAATAATGAAGCTATCGCATGAAACTTTACATTAGAGTCTCTATCTAAATTAATATTTTTAAAAAAAAATTTGATATGAGACATTTAGATTGTTATTTATAAAAATCTCTAATAGTTGATGTTACATGTGATATCTCATTGTCAGTTAATTGCGCATAAGATGGTAACCATAGACCATCCTTCCCAACATTGTTTGAAACAACATGATCATCTTCTTCATCATAAGCTTTTTGTTTGTTGAGAGGGGGATACATAACTCTTGAACCAATATTATGTTCTTTTAAGTACATAATTAACTTGTCTCTCGATTCTACCTTGCAATCAATAAACCATGGTGCTGTTAAGTCTAAGTTATGATCAAATAGCTTGATACCATTGATATCACTTAGCTGCTCGTAATATTTTTTGAATAATAATTTTTTAATTTCAACTCTCTTACTCAATTTTTTCATTTGTTCAATTCCAATACATGCCTGAAGCTCAGTAAACTTAAAATTAAATCCTATGGTGTCATGTAGATCGTTGCCACCACCAGTTCTGCCAAAGTCTTTAAGCTTTCTTAGTCTACTAGCTATCTCATCGTCATCAGTTACTAATGCTCCTCCCTGTCCAGTTGAAATAATTTTTGGCATTGAAAATGAAAAACTTCCCACCACACCAGCTGTGCCAATATGTCTACCATCAGGGTAGAAGGAGCCTAATGATTGTGCAGAATCCTCTATTAATTTGATATTATGATTCTTACATAGATCTTCAAACATTTTGATACCAGATAGTGGGTATCGCCCATTTGCGGATACAAGCATAATTGCTTTAGTTTTATTTGATATAGCCTTTTCTACTAAGTTAATATCTAAGCAGAGTGTTTCCTTTTCAACATCAACGAATACAGGTTTTGCACCAAACATTTTTATAGAATTTGGGGTGGCAACCATAGTGTAATTAGGAACTATAACTTCATCACCTGCCTTTATATCAAGGGCAATTGCTGCCAAAGTTAGACTAATTGTTCCATTATTTACAACTATGCAATGCTTAGATTTAGTATAAGCTGCGATCATGCTTTCAAATTTTTCTGTTCTTTTAAATTCGGTTAGAAAACCTCCTTCATCCATATATTCTGTGATGGCTTTTTTTTCTTCTTCACCAAACCACGGTCGCATTTGCATTATAAAATTATCATTCATACTTTATTACCATCATTAATTTTATTTCAATAGAATTCTTAGAACTTAACCTTATCGTTTTCAACACCAGTGAAAGGTCCATTTTTTGTTTCAATAATTTTTGTATCATCTTGCAGTATTTCATAGCCATGTCCGCCATAAACAAAGACAGCCAAATCGCCCTCATTCAAAATATAATCCTCAAGATACTCATGATTTTCTGTAAATAAAGTTACCTTCATGCTTCCCTTTTTAACATATACTGATTCTTGTGTCCTATAGGCCTTTCTTTCAAACTCATTATGAGTATGCGAATCGAGTACTTTTCCTTTGTCATACCACCATGAGCCTGCTTGTATAAAGTAACTGTCAGGTGTAATAAAATTTAAACCCTTAACCCAATCCTCATCTTTATAAACCAAGCAATATACATTACCTTCATATTCATATTTTTTCATTTGTTATCCCTCTTTGAAAGTACTGGGTTGTTAGTTGGCCATTCTATTTTAAGGTTATTGTCATTCCATGGAACAGTAAATTGCTCATCATGATCAATATATTCTCCAGGATAGGCAAGTTTGTAGTGGTAGACAGCATGATCACTTTTTACATAATAAGCATTACCACAACCAGGAGGAATGAGAATAAGTTTTTGATTTTTAATTGAAATATCAAAAGATATCCATGCATTATAGGTAGGGGAATTTTTTCTTAGGTCAACAACTACTTGGTAAATATCACCAAAAACACAGGTAACTAATTTCCATGATTTGTGATCGCCATGGATGCCTCTTAATACATCTTTTTTAGATTGAGAAAATTTGTCATGTTTGAAATGAATGCCATCAGGAAGATATTGAGTTAGATAATCTTCGGAAAAAGACGTCCAAATATTTCCTCTATGATCTTCAGAGACTGATGGAGAAATTATACTAACATCTGCGATAATATTAGAGTGCTCAATTTGAAAACTAATACTCACTCTTTGCTACCGTAATTCTCATTTTTAAGATCATATTGAACCATTCCTGAGATAAGCTCTTGAAAAGAAATATTTCTTTTCCAGCCCAGTTCTTTTTCTGCTTTTGATGGATCTCCGAGAAGCAATTCAACCTCGGCAGGCCTGAAATACTGTGAAGATACTTCAACCAATATCTTACCAGAGTGGGCATCAATGCCTTTTTCATTTTCACCAACGCCCTCCCAAATAAGGCTTATATTTACTTCATTAAATGCTAATTCTACAAATTCTCTTACAGTATGGGTATCTCCGGATGCAATTACATAATCTTTAGGCGAATCCTGTTGCAACATTAGCCATTGTGCATAGACATAGTCTTTAGCATGACCCCAATCTCTTTTAGCATCAAGATTTCCAAGAATAAGCTTATCCTGTATGCCTTTGCTAATGTTTGCTACAGCTTTTGTAATCTTTTTTGTAACGAAAGTTTCGCCTCTTCTTGGTGATTCATGATTAAACAGTATGCCGTTGCAAGCAAAAATATTATAAGCCTCTCTGTAGTTGACACAAATCCAATATGCATATAATTTAGCCACCCCATATGGTGATTTTGGGTAGAACGGTGTTACTTCACTTTGTGGCTCAGTTCCTGGTATACCTCCAAAAAGCTCAGAAGTTGACGCCTGATAATACCTACATTCCTTCTTAAGATGCCTAATTGCATCTAAAATTCTTATTGTTCCAAGTGCATCAACATTAGCTGTGTATTCAGGCACTTCAAAAGAAACAGCTACATGTGATTGAGCACCAAGATTATATATTTCATCAGGCTCAATTGTTGATATTAATCTGTGTAAATTACTAGAATCTGATAAATCACCATGATAGGTGTAAAGATTTTTATTATCTAATAAATGGTCTATCCTATCAGTAGTAAATACAGAAGCTCTTCTTATAATTCCGTGAACCTCATAACCTTTAGATAACAATAACTCTGTTAAATAAGATCCATCCTGACCAGATATACCAGTTATAAAAGCCTTCTTCATGATTTTCCTTTTTTAAGTTGTGATTATATATTAAATATAAAATGTTTTTTTAAAAACTATTATGTTTTATTCTTAAAAAATATTCTCTAAAAAAAATAATAACTAATGAAAAAATAAAACCAATAATCGTGCCAACAATTGCAATCATTGGTCTACTTGGATAGAAGTTCTCTTCGGCAATGAATGGAGCATCTATAGTAGATACAAGATATTGATCTCTTATATTGGCAAGCATAAGTCTTTCTAACTGAGAGTCTACCAATCCTTTGATTGAGTTTTTAATATTTTTTTGCTCAATATTTTTTGATTGTGCTGCGAGGTACTCTAAGGCCCTTTCTGACTCTTTTATGTCATTCTGTTTACTAACCTCATTTATCTCTTTAATTATTAATGCGAGGAAGTCATGAGCAAATACAGGTGAGTGGTGTTCAAAAGAAATTTTTAAGTAGCCTGATTTTTTACTCTTTGTAATAGATAAATTAGTAACATATTCCTTGTAAACTTCCAGATAACTAGGCTCTGAATTTTTACCATCAAATGGCACTCTTACCCATTTATTATTAAAAAAAATATTTTCATCAAAAACAGTTTCACCTGAAACCTGATCAAAACCTTTTGAGGCAAATAGATTTTCCTTAACTCCATTAAACGATAAAAGGTGTCTTAAAAATTCTCTAGAGTTAACTTTTTCAATCGTATAATAAGATTTATCAGAGTCACCTGAGTTAACAGAAATACCTGCTAGTGCTGCTATGCCTCCAAGCTGAGAAGACATTGATGATCCCATTGATCCTTTTGAGGATGAGTGCACCTGTAGAAGTGCAGAGCTTGAATATTTATCAGGAGTATTGAGTGCAATAAATACAGACGATACAGAAAATAGAAAAGTTATTGCAACAATTGTGAATTTATATTTCCAAATTGAAGATGTTATTTGTGTTAAATCTATAGTGTCTTCGCTTAGAAGATGGTTTGGACTAATATCATTCATAGTTGTATTTTATATCAAAATTAACTAGTTATGACACCTTAAGTCATAAATATGGTACCCGGAGCCGGACTTGAACCGGCACGCCATTGCTGGCGAGGGATTTTAAGTCCCTTGTGTCTACCAATTCCACCACCCGGGCATTAAAAA
>ERZ1048068.1561-NODE-1561-length-17498-cov-7.495958_pt1 | contig 17498 bp, 13 predicted proteins | sample MGYA00383098_ERZ1048068 | MGnify/ENA primary metagenome ERZ1048068 (study PRJEB29581, sample SAMEA5548368) | metagenome | biome: marine; feature: coastal; material: water | depth 1 m | study: Short-term variability in the microbial, nano- and picoplankton... | reverse complement strand
GAGCTTATCCAGATTGGGCGTCTCGTAGGGACACTCATCATCGAGATCATTGAGCCCCACGTCTTGCCAGCCAAGGTCATCGACGTAGAAGATGATGATATTGGGCTTCTCTAATGCGGATGCGATGCTTGCCGTCGTGATCGACAGGCAGAGATAAAGAAAGAGTAGGGATGTTTTCATGGTATTGATGAGATGTTTACTAGCACATTCCAAGCTGGGATAGATACCCATAAAATTGAGGAGGGCTATTTGGAAGACGGAATTAGGCCCCCGGAGGCTGAGACTGTAAGACACAAGATGCAAGAACCAAGAACTAGGATAGAGGATGCAATTTCACTCTTGCAAAGCGTTACGTTACACTTTATGCTTTTTGGTAAGAGTATGAACTTCAGCCACTTGACAGAGAAAAAGACCGAGCTTGAAAATTACCGTAATGATGGTGAAGGCTTGCCGTCTGCGTTGGTAAAGAACCTGGAGGATTGGTTTCGCGTAGAGCTTACTTATACTAGTAATGCCATTGAGGGTAATACCTTGACCCGGAGCGAGACGGCGCTTGTCGTTGAGAAAGGTCTTACTGTGGGTGGTAAGAGCATTCAGGAGCACCTTGAAGCAAGTAACCACGCATACGCATTGGATTGGGTCAGAGAGCTTGCAGCGCAGCCTGATGCCGTTCCTTCAGAAAATGAACTACTACAGCTTCACGCGCTTATTTTAAGAGGCATCGATGACCAGTATGCGGGACGTTACCGGGATGTCACCGTGATGATTTCCGGATCCAGTGTGCTGCTCCCCAATCCCTTCAAAGTGCCAGAGCTGATGGAGGAGTTCATCCAATGGCTTGCTAGTAGCACAAACCTCCATCCTGTGGAATTGGCGGCACAGGCGCACTATCGTTTCGTTACCATCCACCCGTTTATTGATGGTAATGGAAGAACAGCAAGACTGCTGATGAATTTGATCCTCATCAGTCATGGTTATCCTCCTGCCATCATCAGCAAGAGAGATCGCTTGGCTTACATCAAGTCTCTGGAGAAAGCCCAGCTAGGAGGAGAACTGGATGACTATCTTAAGATCATCGCCAAGGCTGTGGACCGCTCGCTGGACATCTACCTCAAGTCCATCAAGGGAGAGGATCTTGCCCCTGTGGATGATCATCAAGAACTCTTCAAAATAGGTGCTATCGCTAAAGCGTCTGAAGAAACCGTGCCCACCATCCGCTATTGGACGAAGGAGGGCTTGCTTACCGTTGCAGAGCTTACGGCATCCAACTACGCTCTCTATGCCCCAGAGACGCTATCTCGTATCAAGCAAATCCAAGAACTTAAAAAAGAACGATTCACCTTGAGTGAAATCAAAGAGCGATTGCTTTCTGATACCGAATAAATCCTGAAATTGACCCTGCTGTCATGTTTCCTAGCATCAATTCTCATCTATCAGAGTGAAGATTCTTTTCATCTTAAGTATGAGATATCCCACAGCATATTCTTGGGTGGAATAGATACCCATAAAATTGAGGGGGGCTATTTGGAAGATTGAAGATTGAAGTCCAGCACGAAGCGGTCACTTGTGACTCGAACTCTCAATTCGAACTGCCGCCCAGGGCTGGCAGCCAGTGTCAGATCGCAAAATCAAGGTCGGTATTGCCGGCTTTGGTCTGTGCCAGTTTGGAGCTGCCTTTTTTTACCAGAACCACCCGAATGTGGAGGTGGTCGCGGCCACCGATCTCGACCCAAACCGTTGTGCCCAGCTGGCCCAGCGAGTGGGAGCCAAGAAGACCTACCCTTCCTGTGAGGAGATGATCAAGGACAAGGAGATCGAGGCCATCTACATCGCCACCGATGCACCGAGTCACCCACAGCAAACGCACCATGGCCCGTGCCGATGTCATGTATGGTGTGACCATGGAAGACTTTGGTGTTTCCAAGCCCGTCGGAATGCGCCTCACTTCTGCAGATAGCCCTGACAAGAAAGAGGCGAAGACGGCTGCGCAAAAAGCAGCGCTCGAGCTGGATGCGTAGTGGGCTGTCATTTGCCCTCGCCATTTATTTTCTCTGCAAAGGAAAGTTGGACTGCTAAACAGGGGTGAACGATGAGCAAGCTACCATACCATCACGACTGGAAACCAGAGTTTGAGACGTCGCTTGGGATCCAAGTGAAATGGTTTGGGAGCTGGGGTGAAGATCCAGAATGGGTAGTTGAGCCATCACGTCTCGGCTCGGATCTGATTTGTTTTTTTTATCTCAAAGAGGGTGCGGTGACGGCCGAGATCAACGGGGTGGAGTTGCCGATGAAGCCAGGTGAGATGGTGGTGTGGCGCGGAGGGGAGATCTTTTCAGCAAACAACCAGCAACCGGGTCAGCCACAGTCACACTTATCGGCATGCCTGTCGTTAAGCCGGGATGATGCCGCCAACGTGCTGCTGCAGCACGGTTACCAGCGCCACTACAAGCTGAAGCACAGCCAAGCTTATGAACAAAGCTTTGAGACTGTGCTGGAGGCGCTGAAAGGCGATAGCCGCTGGCGTAACTTGCATGTTACGACTGCTATTCTTGGTTGGTTGGCCAATCTGCAAGAAGACCTTTGCCCTGATCCTGGCGCCGCCGCGGGCAACCCAAAGACGATTCACCACGTGCATACGGCTCAGGAGTGGATCAGGCAGCGCCTCGGTGAGGAGGTCTCGGTGGCAGACTGGGCTGAAAGTTGTGGGCTGAATGTGGATTACTTTAGCCGCTTGTTTAAATCACACACCGGCATGGGTCCGAAAACCTGGCTGATTGAAGCCCGCTTGCAGAGGGCGGCACGCATGCTGGCCTATCCAGACCGAACGGTTGAGGACATCGCAGAGCGTTGTGGCTACCAGTGCCCATTTCATTTCTCCCGCACGTTTAAGCGTCGCTTTGGGCTACCACCCGCGGCTTACCGCCGAGTTCGTCAAGTTAGTGGATTTGTTGACCCTTAGATTGGTTGATTGCAGTGTGACAGGGTATTCTTAAGTCTGGGAAAGGTCGGATTTATTCATAATCTGATCATGTGGAAATCATTCCGCTTTTTTCGGCTTGGGCTATAACAAGACATCGAGGTCGGTAAGGCCTCATGCTGCTAATGAAAATAGAACGTATTGAAACCCACGTCTGCAATGCGCGTATGCGTAATTGGGTCTTTGTCAAAGTCATCACCGATCAACCCGGCCTCTATGGCTGGGGTGAAGCTACTCTCGAATGGCACACCCGCTCAGTGGTTGGCGCTGTCGAGGATATCAGTCAGCTTCTTATCGGCGAGGATCCGCGCCGTATTGAACACCTTTGGCAGATGATGTTCCGCCAGCATTTTTGGCATGGAAATGGTATTGTGCGAGGAACAGCCATCAGTGGTATTGATCTAGCACTCTGGGATATCTTGGGCAAATTTCACGGAGTGCCAGTGCACCAACTATGGGGTGGGCCGGTTCGCGATCACATTCGGCTTTATTGTCACCTCGGTGGTGGGCGGATGGAGGATTTCTATGAAACGGATTGTTCCGATGCCAAGCGCTTCGGAGAGCTTGCGCAGGAGGCGGTGGAGGATGGCTTTACCGCATTCAAATCGATGGCCGTGCCGCCTACGATGCCCCTAGAAGGAACACGTCCCGTGCGTTACGCTGCAGAATGCGTCGAGGCGATGCGTAATGCTGTCGGGCCGGACATTGATATCATGGTGGATTGCCATGCCAGGCCTTCACCACGTATGGGTCTCCAGTTTGCTAAGGCGCTCGAGCCCTATGATCTCTATTTCTTTGAAGAACCCTGCTGGCCAGAATCCATCGATGACATCGCCCGCATACAAGACGCGGTGAAAACTCCGATTGCCACGGGCGAACGTTTGATCACTCAGCACGCGTTTCGCGAGCTTCTGGAGAAGCGTGCCTGTTCTGTCTTGCAGCCTGATATTACTCATTGTGGAGGTCTATCAGAAGCACGCCGTATTTCTGCCATGGCAGAAGCCTACCGAGTGGCGGTGGCGCCACATAACCCTCAAGGTCCAGTTAGCACTGCAGCCTCCATAGAGCTGGGCTTCGCTACACCATCGTATGTTATTTGTGAGAGTGTGCACAATGATGTGCCATGGCGAGATGATGTTGTGCAGGAGGGGTTCAAAGTAGACCCGAAAACTCGCACGGTGACACCAAATACGCTGCCCGGTCTTGGCGTAGAGCTCGACGAAAAAGAGATCGCCAAGCATCCCTTCCAACAAGAAAAACTGCAGCGTGTGTTTTACCCAGACGGTGCGGTGGGGGATTGGTAGGAAAAAGAAGATCTATTAGAATAGTAAGAATCAATAATAATGAATAATCAACAAACGATAGAATCACTGGCGGGGGTCTTGCCTGTGATCCAGCTGCCATTCCTCGCAGATGAGTCCATCGACTGGGACACTTTTTCCTGTGAGATTGACTGGGCCTACGAAAATGGAGCACAAGGCATCGTTGCCGCAATGGTCACTGAGATTCTCCGGCTTACGGATGCCGAGCGTGATGAGCTTGCTGTGCGGATGGTCAAATACAATACCGGCCGAGGCCCCGTTGTGATGAGCATCGGAGACGAGAGTACCGTGCAGGCAGTGCGTCATGCGCGCAGTGCTGCTGAGGCTGGTGTGGACGTACTTATGGCGATTCCTCCGGCAGCATCTCAAGTATTACTGCCAGAGAAAATCCGTTACTACGAGGCGATCATCGCAGCAACTGAGCTGCCGGTTATCGTCCAGGATGCCAGTGGTTATGTGGGTGAGCCTTTGCCGATCGAGTCTCAGGCTGATCTTTATACGCGCTTTGGAGATCGCGTCTTGTTTAAGCCAGAGGCTCAGCCTCTTGGGCCGAATTTGAGTAAGCTTCGTGATGCAGGTGGCCCTGGCTTGAAGGTGTTTGAGGGAAGTGGTGGCATTGCCCTGCTCGACTCTTATCGCCGTGGAATCTACGGTACTATGCCGGGTACTGAAATCGTCTGGGCGGTTCGCGCCGAGTGGGATGCGCTTGAGGCCGGAGACCTACTGCGTGCTACTGAGCTCCAAGGTCTCATTGCACCACTTATATCATTACAACAGGGTCTTGATGGTTATCTGAGCGTGGAAAAAATGCTGCTAGAGCGACAGGGTGTTTTCTCGAATCGCATTATCCGCGGCCCAGTCGGGTTTACACTTGATGCGGAGACAGAAGACGAGGCCACGCGGCTCTTTGATCTTCTGCGCGAAGCCTGTTCTAAATAATCGTGATTGAGCACACTCTGTATCCAGGACTGAGAGCGCGCTTCGGCGTTGCTCGTTGGGATATCACGCCCGGGCTGGATGTAAGTGCAAAGAATTGGGGGGCTTCGGAACACTGGTTTGCAAGGGGAGTGCATCGTCCACTCACGGGCACAGCACTGGTCATTGCAGAAGGCTCTAATGCTCCATTGGTGCTGATCAGTTTGGATCTGGGCTGGTGGCGAGCACGTGCTGATGCTGATCGCTTGAGGTTGGCATTGTGCCAAGCACTCTCGCTTCCGGAGGAAGATCTTATCGTGCATCTCACCCACACTCATGCAGGTCCACTGTTAGACTCTGAGCCTCCCGCTGAGTCAAACCCAGCGGCGACCGTAGCTTATCTGGGCACACTACGAGATGCTTGTATCACAGGAGCCAAGCAGGCGGTTGATGATTTGCGAGATTCTACCCTCATGTTTCATCGCGGTTCGTGTGGGCTTGCTGTGCACCGCGATTTCCCTGATCCGGATGACCCTTTCCGCTTTCTCGCAGGCTATAATCCTGAGGGAACGGCACAGCAAAAAGCGGATGATGCGCTGCTGGTTGCTCGTGTGTTTGATGAGCAGAATCAAACGCGTGCGACTTTGGTTAACTACGCTTGCCATCCCACTACGCTGGCGTGGGAGAACGATCAGCTGTCACCAGATTTTCCCGGTGCGATGCGTGAGATTGTTGAGGGCGCTACGGATGCTCCTTGTTTGTTTTTGCAGGGGGCCTCTGGCGAGCTTGCGCCCTGTGAGCAGTATGTTGGCGATTCTGCCACCGCAGACCGACATGGCCGCGTGTTGGGCCACGCGGCGATGAGTTTGCTTGAGATGCTGGCACCTGGTGTGGGCGACATGGTTTACGATGGCGCGCTTGAGTCCGGCGCTCCTTTGGCCTTGTGGTCACCGTCGAAGGGGGAGGCAGCTACGGATGTTGCTGCGGCAGCCCCGTCCATCGACTTACCATTGAAATCAGATCTTCCCAGCCTTGCTGAAATCCAGGCCGAGCTCGCTGAACAATCCTCTGGCTTTGCCTATGAGCGCCTTGTTCGGCAGCTTCGGGTGCGTCAATCGGTGGGGGATGGTAAGGTCTCAAGCGAGAGAATTTGGAGCTGGAAACTCGGAGCGGGTGCGCTGGTCGCGGTTCCCTTTGAGGCCTACTCAGCCCTGCAGCGCAAGCTGCGTGAAGAGCATCCTTATCTCTTCGTGCTCAATCTCGCTAATGGCAATCATGGCTACCTTCCGTCCGAGGCACTTTATCACGACCGCTCCCTTTATGCAGTCTGGCAAACACCCTATGCTGAGGGTTCGCTAGAGGCTGTTACGGAGCTTGCTCAAGAAACACTCAACCATCACTAAGACACTTCATCATGAGCATCGATCTTCAACCTCTGTTAGCACAATCCGAATTTGGCCTTCATTACTGGGATTATCTCGCCATCGGATTGTTTTTTGTGATTCTCTCAGTGATTGGTTACGTAGCCGGACGAGGCGAGCAAGCCAATGCGGAGGAGTATTTTTTAGCTGGCAAAAAATTGCCATGGTATGTTGTCGGAGGATCATTCATCGCATCCAATATTTCAAGTGATCAGTTCATTGGCTTAGTGGGTGCGGCGATGGTCTATGGTGTCTGCGTTTCACTCTACGAGTGGGCGAATGTTGCGACCTTCTCGATCCTGATCTGGTTCTTTGTGCCCTTTCTACTGGGGGCGAAGGTGTTCACGACTCCAGAGTATCTTGAAAAGCGCTTCAGCCCTGCGGTGCGCACCGTGTTTGCGGTGGTCACGATCGTTAGTAACATTATCGCATTTCTCGCGGCCGTGCTCTATGGTGGAGCGCTCGCTTTGCACGAGCTCTTCGGCTGGGATCTATGGCCGTCGATCATCGGGCTGGGCATTGTCGCCGGTATTTGGGCGATTTATGGCGGCCTTTCCTCTGTTGCATGGACTGACCTTTTCACGGTGGCTGTCATGCTTGTTGGGGGTGTGGTTGTCACTTATCTTGGAGTTCAAGCGTTAGCGCCAGATGGTGGAGGTGTTATCGAGGGGTTTAATGTTATGCTAGAGCGCAATGCCGCTACCAGCGGGCAGTGGGCAGAGGCGGTGCAGAGTAATACTCAAGAGCTAGCTGGAAAGGAAACCTACAATCGGCTGTCTGTGATTCAGCCGGCAACACACCCGATGACACCTGGCTTTGGTATGATCGGCTTGTTGCTTTCTGTTAGTCTATGGTATAATGTGCTTAACCAGTTCATGATACAGCGTGTGCTGGGTGCCAAGGATATGTATCACGCTCGTATGGGTATTGTGTTTGCCGGGTGGCTCAAGGTCATTCTTCCTGTCATCGTAATCATTCCCGGAATGGTGCTTTTTGCCATGCATCCTGACATCCTGCTCATTGAACCATGGAATGACGTCAAGCCCGCTGCGGATAAAGGTTATGTAAAACTCATTCAGGATCTTGTGCCCATTGGTGTGCGCGGGTTGTTCCTCGCAGCTCTGTTCGGGGCGATCCAGTCGACGGTGAACAGCGTGTTAAACTCGACTTCCACGATCATCACGTTTGATATTTATCGTCGGTTGTTGCGGCCGCAGTGCAGCGACCGTCAGTTGGTCCGAGTTGGTGTGATTGCATCGATCTTGGTGCTTGCTGTTGCCATTTTCATTGGAGGCTTCATTGATGTTCTTGGGGGTGGTCTGTTCGAATATGTGATCTCACTCTATGTGCTGTTTGCACCTCCTTTTGCCGCAGTCTTTCTGCTGGGTATCCTATGGCGTCGAGTTACTGCACCAGCCGCACTGGCGACTATTGTTATTGGTATGACAGCCGGCCTTGCTCTGAAGGTTTTCCTGAAAAGTGATGTCGACTACCCGCTATGGTTAGCCTCATTCCCTAATCAAGCATCAATTCTCTACGGTATAAGTATGCTAACTTGCGTGAGCGTCACCTTCTTTACGAAGCCACCGAAGCCTGAGCAGGTCACCGATCAGCTTTGTATGAACTGGAAGAAAATGAATATTTTTGAGAACTTAGGAGACAGATGGTACAAGAGCGTCACCTTTTGGTGGTTGGCCTATTCGGTAGTGATTGTGCTACTGATGTTATTTTTCTCGGGTATATTTTTCCCTAGCGTTGGTGCTGAATAAAACTTTAAGTAGAGATCTAAAATGGAACATACAAAAATAAGTAATGATCAGGTGATAGCGGTGGTGGGTCTGGGGCCACTGGGGCGTGGAATCGCAGCATGTTGCTTATCGCGCGGATTTACGGTGGTCGGTATTGATCGTGAAGAAAAGCATCGCGAGGAACTGAGGAGTTTTCTTCCTGAAGCGGCGGCACATTGCCTTGAGGCTGGTGTCATGGAGGCGGCTGATGCTACACAATGGGATACTCGCCTGAAATTGTCCGGAGATCTTGCCGCCATTGAGAATGCTGGTTTAGTGATTGAGGCAATTCCTGAAACGCTACCCGCGAAGAAGATTTTGCTTCAGCAAATGGAGCAATTCATCCCTGCGGGCGTCCTCATTGGAAGTAACACCTCTGCGTTTCCTATCACCGAGCTACAAGATGGATGTGTACATCCAGAGCGGGTTTTTGGCATGCATTGGTCGAGCCATGGTCATGTTACTCGCTTCTTGGAGTTAACTCCCGGTGAAAACACATCTGCCGAGGCCATGAAGCTGGCTGTCAAGTTTGCTGAGCAACTGGGCAAAGAGCCGGCTGTTCTTAAGAAAGATATCCCCGGGTTTCTGTGTAACCGCATTGCTTACGCGATGTATCGCGAGGCTGTTCATCTGCTTGAGTCCGGTGTGGCCGATGCTGAGGCAATCGAAGCATCGTTCAGAAATTCGGTTGGACTATGGGCGCCAATGTGCGGCCCGCTTCGAGTAATGGATGTGATGGGTGGTGGTGCTTTTTATGCTGAGTCTATCAAGGGGGTGTTGCCAACGATGGCAAACTCGGCCGAGCTGCAGCCCACGCTACAATCTTTTATCGATCAAGACGCTAAAGGGCCTAAAAACAACATTGGATTCTTTGACTACGATGAAGATGAAGCGGCCAAGTGGGCAGAGCGCTTTACCGCGTCTATTCTCACTACTCGTAAATACCAGGATCAATACATCCCCACCGATGAGTCGGCAGGCGATCAGTCAGCCACGTGATTGGGCAGAGGCATTATGATACCTTTTGGACAACTCGCATCACGGATTTCCGGTCAGCTCGATACGGGTGAAACCCTAGGGCGTCTTTATGCGACGGATGCCTCCGAATATCAGGAGATGCCGGCGGGAGTCGTGTTTCCCGCGAATGATAAAGATCTCGGTGAGATCATCCGCTTCGCCCGGCGCAATCAACTAGGGTTGATTCCTCGTACTGCGGGGACTTCACTTGCCGGCCAGTGTGTTGGCGATGGGTTGGTAGTTGATGTCTCAAGGCACTTTGACCGCACCCTAGGTGTCGATGCCGAGTCTCGCCGGGTGCGTGTGCAACCGGGAGTGGTTCGCAATGAGCTCAATGACTTTCTTGAGCCGCACGGGATGATTTTTGGACCTGAGACATCGACTGCTAATCGCGCGATGATGGGCGGCATGGTCGGTAACAACTCGTGCGGGTCGAACTCTATCGTTTATGGCAGTACACGTGATCATCTCGTCTCGCTGAAGGGTTTTCTTAGCGATGGCAGCGAGGTCACTTTTGAGGCACTCACAGCTGATGAATTCAATGCGAAGTGCGATGGCCCGGACAGCCTGGAGACAAAAATTTACCGAGGTATCAGGACGATGCTGGGTGACTCAGAAAACCGCATTGCCATCACCGAGAACTTCCCCTTGGTCTCGATTCCTCGGCGCAACACCGGCTATGCGCTCGACTTGCTGATGGATGCTGAGGTGCTCGACCAAGAATCTGATAAACCTTTTAATCTTTGCAAACTCATCGCGGGCTCTGAGGGCACCTTGTTTTTTGCAACCGAGATCGAGCTCGATTGCTCGCCGCTGCCGCCCGAGCACGCCGCCCTTGTTTGCGGACACTTCAAAAGTGTGGATGAAGCCCTGCGCGCCAATCTGCTCGCGCTGCATTATGACCCGAGTGCCAGTGAACTGATTGACCGGCATATCCTCGAGTGCACCAAGTCCAACCATGCCCAGCAGCGTAATCGCGATTTTGTCGTTGGTGATCCTGGCGCCATCCTAGTTGTTGAAATCCGTCGTGACTGCCGTGAGCAGACCGAAGCTGCGGTGCGTGAGCTGGTAGCTGCTTGGCAGGCTGCGGATCATGGTTATGCTCATCCGATACTGTGGGGAGATGAGGGCAACAAGGTCTGGGAGCTTCGCCGTGCGGGGCAGGGGCTGATGAGTAATGTCGTTGGTGATACCAAACCCAGGGAGAACGTGGAGGACACCGCTGTCGATGTCAGTGATCTTCCTGAGTATATCGCTGAGTTTGATCAATTATTGCGTGAAAAATACGCCATCGAATGCGTCTATTACGCTCATGCTGGTTCGGGTGAGCTGCACACCCGGCCGATGTTTGACCTCAAGACGCCCGAAGGGCTGAAGATGTTTCGCGAAGTGGCGACCGACATTGCCCACCTTGTCAAAAAATACCGTGGCTCGCTCAGTGGTGAGCACGGTGACGGTCGCCTGCGTGGTGAGTTCATCCCGCTCATGGTCGGTGAACATTGTTATCAACTGATGCGTGAGCTCAAGGCTTTGTTCGACCCTGAGCAGATCTTCAATCCAGGTAAGATCGTGGATACGCCACCGATGGACACCTCACTGCGTTACAGTCCGGGGCAGGCGACTCCGGAGTATGAAACGGTCTTTGATTTCAGCGATACCATGGGTATCGTTCGTGCTGCTGAGAAATGCAATGGCTCGGGTGACTGCCGCAAAGGGCCACTTGCCGGTGGCACCATGTGCCCGAGCTACATGGCGACTCGAGAGGAGAAACACACCACCCGTGCCCGCGCCAACATCCTGCGTCAGATGCTCACCAATCCGCGCGATGCGAGCAATCCGTTCGACAGCGAGGAAATCAAGGAAGTCATGGACCTTTGTATGTCTTGCAAGGCCTGTAAATCAGAGTGCCCGTCCAGTGTGGACATGACCAAGCTCAAGGCCGAGTTCCAGCAGCACTACCACGATGCCCATGGCGTGCCGCTGCGCTCCCGTATTATTGCCCACTTTGCTGACAGCGCTAGGTTAGCCTCACTCGCTCCGGGGCTCTATAACGCGATTCTACAAACACCACTGCTGCGCCGTATCGTTAATCGTGTCTTAGGGTTCCACCCCGATCGCAGCATGCCTAAGCTCAACAAGATCACCCTGCAGCGTTGGTTTGAAAAACGCATACCACTCAAGCCTCTACGTGGTGAGCGCCTCGGCCGGGTGCATCTGTTCTGTGATGAGTTCTCCAATTACAACGACCTCGATGCCGGTATCGCTACCGTCGAGTTGCTTGAGTTATTAGGCTATGAAGTCAAGCTGCCAGATCACGCCGAAAGCGGGCGAGCCTCACTATCCAAGGGATTGGTTCGCCGTGCTAAGCGATTTGCCAATGATAACGTGCGCGCACTCGCCAGCATCATTTCTGAAGACGAACCCCTGATCGGTATCGAGCCTTCGGCCATTCTTGGTTTTAGGGATGAGTATCCCATGCTCGTTGATGAGTCACTGCGTGAGCGCTCTCGTCAGCTCGCGCCTCATTGCCTGATGCTTGACGAGTTTATTGCCCGCGAGGCGGATGCCGGCCGCATTGATGCAGATTGCTTTACCCGTGAGCCCCGCACTATTCATGTCCACGGTCACTGCCACCAGAAGGCATTAGCGTCAACCGAGCCGACCTTGCGCATGCTGTCGCTTCCCGAAAACTATAGCGCGCAGGAAATCCCGTCTGGTTGCTGTGGCATGGCTGGTTCATTCGGCTACGAACAGGAGCACTACGAAGTATCGATGAACGTCGGCTCCCTAGTGCTCTTTCCCCACGTGGATGACCTCGATGCCGAAACCCTCATCGCCGCTGCGGGTACCAGCTGCCGCCACCAGATCGATGACGGCACCAGTCGCGCTGCCATTCACCCGGCCAGAATTACCCGCGATGCATTGGCCTGATTACTTTCTATTTCCCATTATCCTGCTAATTTACACACTCAACTAACTGACTCATGAAGATCCAAGGTATCCTCACTCCCAACATCGTTCCCTTCCACGAAGATCGCAGCATCAACGAGGGCGAACTACGCCGCTACGTCAGCTGGCTCATCGACAAAGGGGTCAACGGAATCTACCCAAATGGCAGCACTGGTGAGTTTATCCGGCTCAGTTTCGAGGAGCGCAAGCAGATCGTCAGTATCATCACCGATGAGGCTGCTGGGCGCGTGCCCATCCTCGCGGGAGCGGCAGAGGCCAATATTGACATGGTGCTTGAGGCTTGTGCCTATTGTGCCGATTTCGGCTGCACCGCGGTTTCTGTGACTGGTCCTTATTATTTCAATGTCTCACAAGAGAGCATCGAGCATTACTTCCGTGAGCTTGCTGAGCGTTCCCCGATCGATATCCTGCTTTATAACATTCCACAATTCTCCAACGAGATTGGAGTGGATATCGTGCAGCGCTTGGCGATGGATTGCCCGCGTATTATCGGTATCAAGGACAGCAGTCGCGACATGCCGCGCTTCATGAATACACTCGGCAAGATCAAGCCACAGCGCCCTGACTTTATCTGCCTCACAGGTACTGAGGAAACACTACTGCCCACCCTACTTATGGGTGGTGATGGTGGCACGATTGCCACCAGCGGAGTTGCACCCGAAGCAGTGATGAAACTCTACCGCGACTGGCAACGAGGCGACCTCGAAGAGGCGAAGCGGGTCCAGTTCAAGATGCTTGAGCTGATTGAAACGATGTTTGCGGCAGGTAATTTCCCCGAAGGTTTCCGTGAGGGAGTCAACTTGCGTGGCTTCAATGCCGGGCGAGCTCGGCAGCCAATGGCCCCAACGGAGATGAAGCATTTTCTTAATATTCGATCCAAGCTCGCATGTCTGCTTGCTGATTGTGGATTCGATGAGGCTGCCGCTCACTGTGAGAGTGAGAGCTGTGGACAGGCTGACTTTTCCGCGTCCGTCGCAGGTGTTGGCCAGCTGGATGTCGAGACCATCGTGCGCGAAGTCTTCGGCAAGCTGAACTCCGGTAGCTGATCGTTTATTCCACGCGGGATGCAACGGGTCTGAATCTTTGCGGATTTGTATCCCCTCCACGAGCCGTTTGTTGTGCCTTGGCTGCCTCGGGTGATCCGTAAAGTCGGATTAGTTCATGAATCACTCCTGATGAGTACATTCACACCAGCGGAATCTTCAGGTATGTTTCCAATGTTAATCCTATGGAATCAGCGACTGCAAGTGACGTCCAAGACGTGAAAAGCGCTTGTCCGGCGCCCGCAGGCCTACAGAGACTCAGGGAAGATAATAGAAATCAGAAATCTAAAGTCCAGCTGAGCACAAATACAAACCACAAAAATAAACCCATGAAAATACCATTACTCCTCCTCGGTCTCACAACCATTGCAGCTCTGGTCTCGTTACCACTGCAAGCTGCCGCCATCATCATCAACGTGGATTTCCAGGTGACCGGTGGAACCACTTTTGTAGGCCAGGGCGCAATCAGGCCTGCGGGTTCGGGTACGACCTGGAATGCTTTTGATATTTCTACGGGTGGGCTTAACTCGCCAAACGGGGAGTCCATGTTGAATTTGCTGGACGAATACGGGGCAGCCACCACGGTGGCTGTCGAATTTGGCACTGGCTGGACCGGCACGTTCAATGATACCGGTACAACGAATCCGCTGCAGTGGGATCGGGCGTACACCGCAGGGGCTGATTTGGGCACGTTCACGATCAGCGGGCTGGCTGCTGGGGGAGGAACAACGTACAACGTGGCACTGATTGGATCCGGAGATATCGCGACGGAATTCACTCTCGGGGGCACCACCCTGACAGCGTCCGGCGGCAGCGCAAACTCGGGCTTTGTCGACGGGGTGTCGCATGTGTATTTCAGTGATCTCACAGCGACCGGCGGCGAGATTACCTTCACCACGAGGGCCAGTGGGGGAACTGGCAACGGCGCACTGGCCGGAATCCAGATCCAAGCAATCACCCAAGCAATCCCCGAGCCATCTTCCACGGCTCTGCTCGGCCTCGGTGGCCTCGCCCTAGTGCTGCGCCGCCGTCGCTAGAAAGCTCAATTAGCCGGAATCAAACATTAAAAAACACAATCATAAAGCGCAGAGAGCGCTGCCAAAAAAATCGGCCATAAATATAACCACAAAAATAAACCCATGAAAATACCATTACTCATTATTACAGCAATTCTTAGCACAGCATTAAGCGTGTCGGCTGCAGTTGTAGCCACTGAGTCGAAGCAAGGCACGGTATACACGGTATCAAGCACGGACCTTCTGGAGACATCGTCCACGGGGTTTACAGATACACTGGCTTGGCGCTATACCGATCCTGGAACTCCTACTTTCTTGGCAGACGGGGATGGAGATCTCATTGCTACTCCAAATGTGCATGTCCGAACTGGCACGATCACCTTTGACCTGGATCTTGGTGTATATCTACAGGGTTATGATATTAACTCTATAGACACTTATTCTGGTCACACTGATGTAGGTCGAACCGATCAAGAATATGTTGTTAGCTATTCGACCGTTACTGACCCAGGAACGTTTATCACGATCGCCACCATCGCAAAAAATGGAACCGATGTTTATGAGAAATGGTCTATCACCGAAGACACCACCGGAATACTTGCGACGGGTGTGGCGAAAGTTAAGTTTGATTTTTATTCAGATGATCGACAGCAGAACGCAGGCGTTGGCTACTGGGAACTGGATGTGCTTGGTATCTCTACGGTTCCCGAGCCGTCCAGCACGGCCTTGCTCGGCCTCGGAGGTGTTGCCCTGATGCTGCGCCGCAAGCGTAACACTTGAATGGTGAGTTTTACGTGTTAAGTTTTAATTGGCCGCTCTGCGGCGGATGACTGTCTACACTGCGCTTCAAAACAAGCTCACTTTGGCTCTGCTTTATTGGTGGTTTTATTCCGCCGACAGCGCTCGCTACAGTAGGTGACACTCTCCCAGTTGCGCTGCCATTTTTTGCGCCAGGAGAACTTGAGCCCGCAAACGGGGCAGACTTTACTCGGCAGCTCAAGCAAGCATCCTACTATATTCCCACACTATTAGAAAAAAATCATGAGCAACGAAGAACAGCACAATATCATCGACCCATCCGCATCATCGCAACTTTCCCGCCGGGGGTTTATCCAGGGTTTGACCGGAGCGGGCTCTTTCCTAGGCATGGCTGGTCTGGGAGCCTTTGCCGGCACTGCCAAGGCGGACAACGCTCCCCGCGATGCCCAGGGAAACATTATCCCGGGCTTTGAAAAAGACCAGCAAGCGACTACCGCCGCCCAGGGCTGGCAGCCGGTGTCAGAGCGTAAAATCAAGGTGGGTATCGCCGGGTTCGGTCTGTGCCAGTTTGGTGCCGCTTTCTATTACCAAAATCATCCGAACGTGGAGGTGGTCGCTGCCACTGACCTAGACCCAAACCGTTGTGCCCAGCTGGCCCAGCGAGTGGGAGCCAAGAAAACCTACCCTTCCTGTGAGGAGATGATCAAGGACAAGGAGATCGAGGCCATCTACATTGCCACAGATGCACCCAGCCACGCACGCCTCGCGATCATGGCACTCAATCACGGCAAGCATGTCTGCTCGGCCGTGCCTGCGGTGTTCGGCTTTGAGGCGGAGGGTGAGGCAGAGGACCTTTTTAATGCCGTTAAGAAAAGCGGCATGAAATACATGATGAATGAGACCTCGACCTTCCACGCGGATCTCTACGCCAAGCGAATGCAGTATCAGGCTGGCGCACTTGGCAAGGTGATCTACTCAGAGGGAGAGTATTACCATGACTTTGGCTCGAATGGTCTGGCTGGATACAACCCGAAGACGGGCAAGGTGGACAAAATGGGATGGAGAAGGGGACTGGTTCCTATGTGGTATCCGACTCACTCGGCCGCCTACTATGTTTCCATCACCGGTGGCCGCTTCACTGAGGTCTCAGGACTAGGCACTGCCGGGCGCTATGCGGAATTCCAAGCGGAAAACAATGCCTATAAGAACCCCTTCGGCACCGAGGTCGCGATGTATAAAACCAGCGAAGGTGGCATATCGCGGATGGCGGTGAGCTGGGATATGAAAAACGCCCACGGTGAAAAAGGCCGGGTCTATGGCGAGAAGCCACACAACCCGAGCATCAGTGGCGCTCGCCCGGCCCTGCCTCCGGGTGTGGGTGGAGGTGGTCACGGTGGCTCACACGGGCAACTCACCAATAATTTTATTGAGTCGATCTTGCTCGATAAAAAGCCTATTGTCGACGTGTGCGACGCACTCAACATAACGCTCTCCGGTGTCATTGCTCACAAGTCCGCGCTCAAGGACGGCGAGTGGATGAAGATTCCGCAGTACACTATATAGCAGGTCAGCGATTGATCTTACGCTGCTCCATGATTGTTCTCTGTCTGCTCCAGCCGGTGCTGGCAGAGAAACAGGGTGCAGCCGAAAATGTGCCCGACTTATTTACGAGTCAGGGTTGTGCGGCATGTCATCATTTGGAGCAGCCTAGTCAAGCCAATCAGCTGATTGTGGGGCCCACGATGGCGGCGGTGGGTAGTCACTATGCCAATGACCCGAGAGGCTTGGAAACGATTTTGAGTTCCTTAAAGATGGGAGCCAAGGGTAAGTGGGGGCAGAACGAAATGCCGCCTCAGACTCACCTGAGCAAAGAGAACGCCAAAAAACTCGCAGAATGGATTCTCACGCTGAGGAAGCAGGAGGGGCCAGACGAGGGTGCCAAGGCAGGGGCGGATGCATCTGAGCCCGTCTTCCACAACTCCTTGCTTTCAGAAAAGCGGGTGGGTACGGTGGTGGAAGTGGGTGACACCCCGCTTGTCTACCGGACCTATCTGCCGGGTGCTTCCTCCCGTGCCATTGCCGTGGGCTTGCCCGAGAAACAGGGCGGGATTGCCTACGCCTTTGATGCCACCGAGTGCCGTCTGCTCTACTTCTGGAGTGGCGGCTTCATCGACATGGAGAAAGCCTGGGTCGGCTTCGGTGGATGGTATGCCAGACTGCTGGGTGCGAAAATCTATCAGGCGCCCTCACATTTTCCGCTAAGGATTGGCA
>ERZ1048068.1560-NODE-1560-length-17500-cov-6.878418_pt1 | contig 17500 bp, 20 predicted proteins | sample MGYA00383098_ERZ1048068 | MGnify/ENA primary metagenome ERZ1048068 (study PRJEB29581, sample SAMEA5548368) | metagenome | biome: marine; feature: coastal; material: water | depth 1 m | study: Short-term variability in the microbial, nano- and picoplankton... | reverse complement strand
CAGAGTATTTACCATATGCATACATCATATTTTGAATATCGGCTAACTTTTTGCTTAGCTTGTTCATCTTTTTTTCAATCTCATTTTCTTCAGACTCTAAATTATATTTAGTTTGAAGATTTTGAATCTTTACCTGAGATGATATTTTGAATTCGTCTATGGATATGTCTTTCATGATTTAATTTTATTTTGTAGCAAAAGATTTTACATCTGCTTCGCTAACTTCTTTTTCTCCGAGAATAATAAGACGTTCAACAACATTACGAAGTTCACGAATATTACCTGTCCAATCGTAATTTTGAAGTAGCTTTATGGCCTTATCTGAAAATGTTTTACCAGCGGTACCCTGCTCTTCTGAAATCTTTTTAGCAAAATGTGATATTAGTAACGGAATATCGTCTCGCCTATCGTATAACGAAGGAACTTCAATTAGAATTACTGCCAATCTATGATACAAATCTTCTCTAAACTTTCCATCTTCAATTTCCTTTTTTAAGTTTTTATTAGTTGCAGCTACAACACGAACATTAACTTTTATATCCTTATCACTACCTACACGTTGAATACGACTTTCTTGAAGTGCACGCAATACTTTTGCTTGTGCCGTAAGACTCATATCACCAATTTCATCTAAAAAAATAGTACCGCCATTGGCAGCTTCAAACTTACCTGCTCGATCTTTTGCTGCTGAAGTAAATGCACCTTTTACATGACCAAAAAGTTCGCTCTCAATTAATTCGCTTGGTATTGCAGCACAGTTAACCTCGATCATTGGCCCTCTGTTACGATGGCTTTTTTGGTGCAACCAATGCGCAACAAGTTCTTTTCCTGTTCCGTTAGGACCAGTAATTAAAACCCGTGCATCAGTCGGAGCCACTTTGTCTATCATACCTTTGATACGAGCTATAGCTGGGCTATCACCAATCATTTCATACTTTTTAGAGACCTTCTTTTTAAGACGCTTGTTTTCTACTACTAGTTCTTTTCTATCTAATGCAATACGAACTGTGTTTAATAATCTATTTAAGTCTGGTGGCTTAGATATATAATCAAAAGCACCTAATCGCATTGTATTAACAGCAGTATCCAAATCACCATGACCAGAAATCATAACCATTGGTGTTTCGGGTTTTATTTTTTTGACAGCTTCCAATACTTCGACACCATCCATCTTTGGCATTTTAATGTCACACAATACCAAATCATAATCCTTCTTTTTTATTTTTTCTATTCCAGCTAAACCGTCTTCAGCTTCTTCAACTGCATAAGTATCACTTTCTTCAGAAAGGATTTTAACTAACACACGGCGAATTGCCGCTTCATCTTCTATGATTAATATATGTTGCATATTATATTTTGAATTTTATTCCTGTTCTAAGATAAAAAGCATTTCTCTGATTTATCTTAAATATCTCGTCTCTTTCACTATTCCTTAGAATATTATTTAATCTAAATGTATAACCTGAATAGATATATCCAAACAAATGGTCAGTGAAACCATACTCATAACCCAGTCCACCAACAATTACTGAAAGTGATATATTATTTGCCTCTTGACCATTTACCATAAAGGGCTCTTGTAAATTAGCAAAATACCCACCAATGCCAGCAAAAAGCTGAAGAGTGCTTAAATCAGTAAAATAGTATTTTAAATTTGACTTTGGAATACCAGCACTGAAAGACCAGTTTTGATTGACTCTCCTAAAATAGTTAATAAATGGTAAAGGAAATGGAATACCTGCAGTAGTGTTATAAGTAACACCAAAGACAAGACGATATGGTCGCTTGATATCTGCTTTTGTCCTATCATGTATCAAAAACACACCTCCATTTAAAAAAACATCATCCTTGGTAATAGTGCTATTTAATGTCGAAGCTATACGAGGATTAATCTTTAATCCAATACGCCAATATTCACTTGTTCTAAAGGTATATCCAATATTTAAGTCTATAATATTTAATGCACTTAGGGTAGATCTATCAAATGGATAGTTTTCTCTAAGGTTCAATAAAATTCTATTGTACTCTGCTCCAACTATTAAATAATTATCATTTTTAATTTTTATTGGATAATTAAACAGCGCTCTCAACCTTGTATATTGATCCTCAGACTTACTGCTAGGAATAAAAGAATACTCTAGTCTTGCTAAATCTGTAAGTTGAGCATTAATACTATTATAACTCAATCCCAAGAAAAATACCAAAATTAGCTTTTTGAGATAAAGTGATGGTATTTTTATATTCATTTATTTTTATCTATTATATGAACATCTCTTTGTGGAAAAGGTATACTTATATTATTTTCTTTGAATGCTTTATCTATAGCAAATCTTAAATCACTTTTTGGTATTGCAGAAATAAAACTATCATTTAAAGTAAAAACTAGTTTAAAGTTTAAAGAACTATCTCCAAAGTTTGTAAATAACACCAAAGGTTTTGGGTCGTGTAGTATAGATTCGTGATCATTAGCTACATTTATTAGAATTTTTTCGACTAATCTTATATCACTTCCATAAGCAACACCAACCTCTACATTTTCTCTAGTTACGGATCCATTTTGTGTCCAATTATAAAGAATATTTGTTAAATAAAGATGGTTGGGGATAATCAAAACTTTGTTGTCAATAGTTACTGCGCGCGTGGTTCTGAGCTTAATTTCTTCAATACGCCCAACTTTTCCGTCTAACTCTATAATATCACCCACTTGAACCGATTGGTCAATTAATATGAAAACTCCTGAAATAATATCTTGAAAAAAGGTTTGAAGCGCCAAACCAATACCAATGAGTAGAGCAGCAGATGCAGCAAAGATTGCTGTAACATTAACACCGACCGAATCTAGAGTTACTAAGAAAATAATAACATAAACCAACCATTTAAAATAACCAAACACTACCTGAAATTTACCTTTGTCATGTTCAGGAACTTTTCGTGTCAGTATGCGATAAATAACTTTTAAGACTATACTTGTTATAAATATTACTGTAATCAGAATTAATAATTCTAATACAGAAACACTAATTTCTTTTGTAAAATCAATACGCAAACTGAGAAATTGAGATAGTTTCTCCCATGCACTACTTTCGGTAATAGTTTCTCCTATGTTTTCTATATCTTGAAATACTAACACAATTAATATTTTAGCCATTTAAAAAGTTCTTTATAACTCGCTTTTTTTCCATACATCAATATACCAACACGGTAAATCTTTGCAGCAAACCAAACGGTAGATATAAATGTACCAATCAGGATTATTAAACTAACAATCTGTTGCCAAATAGGTACTCCAAAAGGTATACGCATAAGCATGACAACAGGAGAAGTAAATGGTACAAAAGAAAATATCGTTGATACTGTTCCGTGTGGATCATCTATAACAGTAAATACACCAACATAAACCGCCAAAATTAATGGCATTAGAATTGGTAACATAAATTGTTGCGTATCCGTCTCATTATCTACAGCAGCACCTACAGCAGCATATAGTGAACTATATAGTAAATACCCACCAATAAAAAACAGTAAAAACGCTATAATTAAATTAGCCAGTGGTAAATTCTGAAAAGATTGTAATACCAAAGTTATTTCATCTTGTAATACTGGATTATCCATTGCTTGTTGAATAACTTCTTGCTGCGGCGTTTGTACTGACATTAAATCTATATTAAAAACAATACTTAAAATTGTGCTTAATACCCCTAATAAAATGATCCAAATTGCAAATTGAGTAACGCCTGCCAATGAAGTCCCTATAATTTTACCCATCATAAGTTGAATAGGCTTTACAGATGAAATAATTACCTCTATAATTCGGCTAGTTTTCTCCTCAATAACACTTCGCATTATCATGTTACCATAAATAATAATAAACATGAAGAGTAAATATCCGGCAATACCTCCAAAAGCTAATTTTAAAATATTATCAATTTTCGAACTTTTTTGACCTTCAAAACTTTCTTGTGCTACACTAACATTAACCCTACTATTTTCAATCTGTTTAATATCTAACCCATTAGAAATCAGTTTTTCCTCCCTAAGTTTTCGTTCTATCTTATTTTCTAAACCAGATATAATTGTCAGTGATGGTGAGTCTTCAGAATAGAATCTGACAGATTTTGAAACAATCTCTAAATCACCATTAGAAATGTAAAGTAATCCATATTGCTCCTTTTCCTTAACAAATGCTTTAGCTTCTCGAACTGTAGAATTTGAAATATAATTGTATGTTGTATTACCCGTATTCTTAAAAATCTCAGAGAATAGACCTGATTCGTCTAATATTGATATTGTTCGTTTTTTATCATTATTTAATTGTGATAAATAAGCAACAATGCTAATCAAAGCAATCATTATTAATGGACTTAAAAACGTCATAATAATAAACGATTTATTTTTTATTTTTGTGAGATACTCACGTTTTATTATAAGATAAAGATGATTCATTCGCTTAATTATTATTTACTGTTTGAATAAAAATATCACTTGCTGAAGGAATGACTTCTACAAAGTGATGTACCTCAGCTTTTGATGTCAAGAATGATAATAATTGGTTAGGAGATGTTCCTGGTTTAATTTTTACATTTAGCTTAACATCGTCATACACATTTTTGAAGGTTGCTGGTGCAACTTCAAACTTATTTTCAATTTCTTTGATAACAGCTTCTTTATTATTTGATTGTAAACCAACCTCAAATGTGTTAGATTTAAATTGACGCTTAATATCAATAAGGTTACCATCTAATACTTTATTCGATTTGTGAATCAATGCAATGTGATCACAAAGTTCTTCAACTGATTCCATTCGATGTGTCGAGAAAATTACGGTTGCACCATCTTCTCGAAGTTTAAGAATTTCATCTTTAATCAAATTTGCATTTATTGGATCAAACCCTGAAAAAGGTTCATCAAAAATCAATAATTTAGGTCTATGTAAAACTGTCACTATAAACTGAATCTTCTGAGCCTGGCCTTTACTTAACTCTTGAATTTTTTTATTCCACCAAGCTCCTATTTCAAACTTGTCAAACCAGTATTTTAATTGTGCTTTAGCATCGGACTTAGACATTCCTTTAAGTTGAGCCAAATACAATACTTGCTCACCAACTTTCATTGATTTATACAAACCACGTTCTTCTGGCAAATAGCCAATATCCTTAATATGGTCAGAGTTTAACGCTTGTCCATCTAGCAAGACTTTACCTTCATCAGGCATTGTAATCTGGTTGATTATACGGATTAAAGTAGTTTTACCTGCGCCATTTGGACCAAGAAGCCCAAAAATACTTCCTTTTGGGATGGAAATAGATACATTATTAAGTGCTTTAAAATTTCCAAAATTTTTAGAAACTGAATCCGCTACCAACAATTCGCTCATATACTAGTTTGAATTTATCTTAAAACGTAAATATATATAAATGTAGGTCAGAATACTAAAAGTAATATCAACTATTACAAAATGGTCTAAAAAAACAAAACCCACCCTTATAAATATATAAGGATGGGAAAAAATTGCTATGAAAAAGAAAAATTATCGCCTGTTAGCACAAGCGATAATTCAAATATACTATTTTTTATGATATGGCCTTAAATTTTAAGAAAACATATCCTTTACTTTCTCAAAGAATGATTTGTCTGAACTTTCTGGTTTTGGCTGAAAATGCTCATCTTCTCGCATACTTTCAAAAAATTCTTTTTGTTTTTTGTTTAAAGTTTTTGGAGTCCAGACATTGACATGCACCAATAAATCTCCCTTTCCGTATCCATTAATACTTGGTATACCTTTACCTCTTAAGCGTAAAATCTTACCTGACTGAACTCCAGGTTCAATTTTAATACGCACTTTTCCAGAGACCGTATCTATTTCCATTGAAGAACCTAAAACAGCATCTGGTAAACTTACATACAAATCGTAATGTAAATTATCTCCTTCTCTTTTTAGAGTTTCGTGATCTTCTTCTTGTATAGCAACTAATAAATCACCTGCAATGCCATCTCCAGGAGCTGCGTTACCTTTTCCTGTGACTTTAAGTTGCATACCATCAACTACACCTGCCGGTATTTTTACACTTACAGTTTCTTCTTTAGCAACTAACCCTTGAGCATCTGCCTCAGATGGCTTTTTATTTATACTTTGTCCTGCTCCACCACAAGCTGGACAAGCACTTGCTGTTTGCATGCGTCCTAAAATGGTATTTGTAACTCTAGTAACTTGACCTTGACCATTACAAGTATTACATGTCTTGTATGTCACACCATCAGCCTGAACTTTACGCTTAACTTTTATTTTTTTCTCGACACCGTTTGCAATATCTTCCAGACTAAGTTTTACACGAATACGAAGATTACTTCCTTTTACAACACGACGTCCACCGCCGCCAAAACCTCCAAAACCGCCGCCAAAGCCACCACCGAATATATCGCCGAACTGACTAAATATGTCATCCATATTCATACCGCCGCCGCCAAAGCCACCACTACCTTCAAAGGCCTGGTGACCAAATTGGTCATAACGCGATTTTTTATCAGCGTCACTTAAAACTTCGTAAGCCTCTGCTGCTTTTTTGAACTTTTCTTCAGCTTCCTTATTATCTGGGTTTTTATCAGGATGATATTTTAATGCCATCTTACGATAAGCTTTCTTTATCTCTGCTGCAGATGCACCTTTACTTATTCCTAATATGTCGTAATAATCTTCTTTCATGTTGTATTTCCGGGAATACGGGATTAATTTAATTATTGTCCAATAACTACTTTTGGAAAACGAATAACTTTATCGCCAAGTTTATACCCACGCTCTACAACATCGATAATCTTACCTTTTAAATCATCGCTTGGTGCAGGTATCTGCGTAATTGCTTCGTGGTCATCAGCATTAAATACATCGCCTTGATTGACTTCGATTTTTGCAAGACCTTTTTGCTCTAAAGTTGAAATTAGCTTGTTATAAATAAGCAATACACCTTTACGTAATTCTTCAGCTTCTTTATCTTCTTCGATGTGCATTAAAGCTCTTTCAAAATCATCCAAAACAGGCAGCATTGAGACCATAACATCTTGACTTGCTGTTTTGAACAATTCAATACGCTCTTTTGTGGTTCGTTTTTTATAATTTTCAAACTCGGCAAATAGACGCATAAACTTGTCTTTTTCTTTTGCTAAATCTTCCTGTAATTGCTCTTCTACAGTTAATGTTTCTTCTTCAACAGTTTCTGTTTCAGTAGCTGTAATTTGAGATTCTTCTACTTCTTGGTTTTTATCTTTTTTGCCCATTATTTTAGACTAATTTTAAATCTTCTTTTTATAGTTGGCAAAAGTACTGCCAATATTAAGAAAATGTCAAAATGTCACAGATATTTTTTCTTCTGAATAGAAAGAATAAAAAAAACACCTGCTTTTCAGCAAGTGCTTCTCCTTTTTCATAGCAGTTTTTTCCTAATTATTAGTTAGGCATTATCACCGTATCAATTACGTGGATTACTCCATTATCTGCAGTCACGTCTGTCGCTACGATCTCACTATAATTATTTTTTTGATCTTTAATCCAAATTTTTCCGTCTTTTGACATTACAGTTAACACTTGTCCATTAAGTCCTTTAACTTCAACCTTACCATTTCCTTTTTTTAATGCTGCTACTACATCACTAGCCATTAATTTAGCTGACACTACGTGATATGTTAATATGTTTGATAGAACTTCTTTATTTTTTGGCTCTAATAAACTTGCTAATGTCGCTTTATCTATCTTACCAAAAGCAGCGTTTGTCGGGGCAAATACTGTAAATGGTCCTTCACCTTGTAAAGCAGAAACTAGATCCGCAGCTTTTAAAGCAGCTACAAGTGTAGAGAAATCTTCATTACCTACTGCTACATCAACAATTGTTTTTTGTGCTGTTGCTGTTGTACTGATTGTTAATGCTGTTACCATGCTAAAAATGAATACTAATTTTTTCATAATGATTTTTTGTTTATTTTTTTTTAATTATCGCTAAACAAAATTATTATATTTCATTGCTAGAAAATGTTTAAAAATGCCCAATTGGCAAATGTTTAACATTATTACATCCATGATTAATTGCTTAAGAGGCTAACACATATGCTTACCAACTAAAAATTAAAACCCTATGAAATTAGCTTACATTTGCAAAAACAAACTTAATGTCATTTAAAGATTTACATATCATTAAGCCTCTTTTAAGAGCTGTAGCAGATTCAGGTTATAATGAACCAACACTTATTCAGCAACGTTGCATTCCACCTATTATAGAAAAAAAAGACGTAATTGCATCAGCACAAACTGGCACTGGAAAAACAGCTGGTTTTGCTTTACCTATTCTACAATTATTGTATGATAAGCAAGATGCACCCAAACGAGGTAAAAAAGCACGTGCTTTAATTGTAAGTCCAACAAGAGAATTGGCTGTACAGATAAATGAGAACTTTAAAACTTATGCCAAATACACCAACTTACGCTCTGCTGTCTTATTTGGAGGGACTTCGATTGAACCACAAATTGACATCTTAAAAAAAGGTGTTGATATTTTAATAGCTACTCCAGGTCGTCTACTCGACTTGCATAAACAAGATTATATCAATCTGGATTATATCGAAATATTTGTATTGGACGAAGCTGACTTAATGCTTGATATGGGCTTTATAGACGATGTCAAAAAGATTGAACGCCTTTGTCCTGAAACGAAACAAGTATTATTGTTTTCTGCTACTATACCTTTTAAAGTTGAACAATTAGCAAGCTCCATATTAAAAGACCCTCAACGTATAGATGTTACACCAAACAAATCTATAGCTAGTGACATTAGTCAAATTTTATATTACGTGCCAAAACGCAACAAAATTGAATTGTGCCTACATCTATTAAGAAATACCATAAAAGGAAATATTTTAATTTTTAGACGTACAAAATTTGGGGTTGATAAGCTTGAAAAAACATTACTTAAGAACAGTTATAAAGTTGATAGTATTCATGGTGACAAATCACAAACAGATCGTCAAACTGCACTTAACAAGTTTAAAAATGGTTATGTAAATATACTTATTGCTACAGATGTTGCAGCTCGTGGCATTGATATCAAAGAGCTTGATGCAGTCGTTAATTTCGATTTACCTAATGTTCCGGAAACCTATGTTCATCGCATAGGACGGACAGGTCGAGCAGGTAATATTGGCACAGCATACTCTTTATGCTCCGCAGACGAGAAAACGTATATTAAAAATATTCAATCATCAATCAGTGTTCAGATCCCGATTGAGGAAAACCACCCTTACCCTTTAGATCCAAAAGCAAAACCTATTGTTCACAAAAAACAAGGCAGTAAATACAAAAAAGGGCGCAAGGGTGCTGGTGCAAAAAAGAAAAAAAAGCGTTGGTATTAGATTATAATACAAATTTCCTTTTGGTATAACTCATCTAAAATTGTATTCGTTTGTTTAAGTAGGAATTTAAAAGAGGCACTTTTAAACCTGTCACAACAATTAACAAGGTTTTTTTTGTATTTCAAAAAATGTATCTTTATTTCATGCTGAAAATACTTAATTTAATCATATGCTTCTTATTTATTTTAAAAAGTGAAGCTCAAATCTCGATAAAAGATTCTGTGTCTATGCTACCTATTTCCTATGCTTCAATTTCTTTTGGCAATGGTAATGGTATAGTTGCTGATGACAATGGTATATTTATATTCACAGAAAGAATATATCCAGATATAGACTCTCTTTTTATATCAGCTCTAGGTTATAAAGAAATTGCTATTTCTTCTAAAAAATTATCATCTCAACTATTTTTGAAACAACAAGTAAGCGAGTTAGATGAAGTTTTTATTCGTGTCACACTTGACAAAGCAAAAAATAAAAAATATAAAACCGAAAGTCTAAAACCCTACTTGGATGATGACTATTACAGATGTTGGCTTCCTACTATAGAATCTGAAATCGCTGTATTTCTCCCTAATGAAGATGACAAATTAAAACGAATATCTAAAGTAAAATTTCCTTTTGCATTAGAATCAAAAGATTGGAAAAACAGAAAACGCTCTAACAAAGAAAAGAAAAGCTTTTCTACCTTATTCAAGGTGAACATATACCTAAATAATAATGGTAAGCCAGGAAAAAATCTAAACACCAAAACAATTGTCTTTAAAGCTACAGAAAAAAATGGTGATTATTTTGAACTAGATATTGTAAGACAAAATATTTTAATGCCAGATAATGGCATATTTATATCACTACAAGTTTTGGGTTATACAGATAAAAACGGTAAGCTACTTCCTAATAAAAAATACAAAGAAATAAAGGGAAGAAATGGTATAATTAAAATACCCACTAATTTTAGACCACTTTTACCTTTTACGGATAAAATTGAATGCCAAAGAACTTTTGTAAAACGAGTATTTATAAATGGTAATAATTGGCAAACTTTCAAGCAAGATAATGGCTTTAAGTCATCATTATTAAAAAAAGGACTTAACAATTATGGCATAGGTGTTGATTTTGAAGTTTTTAAAGATTAATCCACAATCTCAAAATCAAAAAAAGTACCTGGATACGGCTCATCTCTTAGTGTAAAGTGCCACCATTCTTTGGGATAATTTCTAAAACCATATTTAGTCATTACGGCCTGTAATAACTGACGATTTTTCTTTTGTTTTTCAGATATACTAGGATAATCTACCCAAGATTGCTCTCCAAAAAAATCATAAGGACTCCCCATATCTAAAGGAATTCCTGTTTCTCTATGTGTTATTGTTAAGTCTACAGTACTACCACGACTATGTCCTGATTTACTGGCAATATAACCCTCTTTAAATAGGTGACGTTTGTTAACTTCCGGATAAAATTCTGATTTCTTTAAGGTATCATTAATTTGACGTGCCCAACGCACAAAATGATTGACTGCCCTTTGTGGTCGATAACCATCGTAAACCTTTAAACATAAATTTTGGCGTTGTAAATCATCTTGAACTAATTTTAATTTCGCAGCAGAAGTTTTAGTGAGGTATAGCGTATTAGAGTTATAGCCTTCAATAGTATCACCCACAAAATTATAATCTGAGTAATATCTTAGCTCAACATTTAAATCGGGGATAACCTTAGTTACTTTAATAAAATTATCAGGGATAGTGTTTTTTTGCCGCATTGCCATAAAGACAAGAAAAACAAACAATAGAAATATGCTATTTTTGTAAAGCTTCATATTAGCTAAATTAGATAAAATTATTTATGGATTTATTTTCTAAAGAAAAACAAGAATTTCATTTACCAGATGCACATCTTATTTATATCCCGAATTCTTTTTCTATAACTGAAGCTAACCTTTATTTTAATAATCTATACAGAGACGTAGATTGGCAAGAAGACGACATTACTATTTTCGGAAAAACCTATAAACAACCTCGTCTAACCGCACTTTATGGTGAGAATAGTAAACCATATTCTTATTCTAGTATAACAATGTATCCAAAACCTTTTACTTCAGATATTATTGCTATCAAGGAAAGAGTTGAAAATCTATCAAAGGATTATTTTAATACTGTTTTATTAAATTTATACCGATATGGAAGTGATAGTAATGGTTGGCATGCTGATAACGAAAAAGAGTTGGGCAAACACCCTGTAATTGCCTCAGTTACTTTTGGAGAAGAACGTCCTTTTCATTTTAAACATCGTAGAATTAAGGAAGAAAGGCATAAACTTATGCTTCAGCATGGTAGTTTACTAATTATGAAGGGTGCTATGCAAGAGCATTGGCTTCATCAAATTGCAAAAACAAAAAAGAAAATTGGAGAGCGAATTAATCTGACCTTTAGGACTATTTTTTAGTAATTACTAAATTTATTAAAAATAAAAAACCGAGATCCCTCAATCTCGATTTTTCTAATTTGCTTTGATTTATGCTAGTAGATTCAGGGTCTCTAAAGCTAACAACATAAAGCAAATATTTAATTAATTAATCCATTGAACTAAAAACTAATTTAGTACCCTACAAATATAATAGTGTGTTTCAATTGTGACGATTAAAAACTATATTTATCGATAAAATACATTAAATTTTAACATTTATCCTTGACAAACACTATTTTATCGATGAAATACATTGCTATTTACTATAGATTAATACACCAATACAATTTTTTAAACATGAAACGTTAATAATTATGTAACTATATTTATAATATTAAAAAGTACATTTAAAAATATGAAATCCATATTATACATATTAGTGTTACTATTCTTAAGCTTTACTTCTGCTCAGGAAAAAACATATACCGAAACTGAGATTGAGATTTCGGAATTAGTTGATGGTAGTTTAATTATTCCAGAAACTGGTAATAAAAAAGATTTAGTAATAATAATTGCTGGCTCTGGTCCTACAAATCGAAATGGTAATCAAAACTTTTTAAAAAGTAATAATCTTAAAAAATTAGCCGAGAGTTTGGCCGAAAATGATATCGCTTCTTTTAGATATGATAAACGCATTGTAAAACAAATTAAAACTGGTGAAGTAGATGTTAAGTCAATGCGCTTTGAAGATTTTGTATCTGACGCAAAAGATGTAATAACTTATTTTAAGGTTAAAAATGAGTTTTCGAATATATATATCATCGGTCATAGTCAAGGGAGTTTAGTGGGACTACTTGCACTAGACAATAACGTAACTGGTTTTATATCAATTGCTGGTGCTGGACAAGATATTGGAGATGTTATTATTGATCAGATAAATAATACTGCAAGACAGTTTTTAGGAGACACTAAAAAAGTTGTGGCAATTTTAAAAACCGGTCAAACAACAAATAAATTCCCGCCTGAACTTGCAGCAATATTCAATATAGAAACCCAACCGTTTATGATATCGTGGATGGCTTATAATCCGAGTACAATTATTGGTGAATCTAAAACACCAACGTTAATTATTAATGGTACAAAAGATCTACAAGTATCGGTTGAAGAAGCAAAACTCCTTGCAAAAGCAAACCCGAAAGCTGAATTGAAAATTATAGAAAACATGAACCATATATTATTTACCATCGAAGGTGATAGGTTAGAAAACTCAAAATCATATGGTGAATCTTTTAGAAAAATTAATACTGAATTAATGGATTCTATTGTGAATTTTATAAAGAAGAAATAAATACTTTTAAAATATCGTCAATTAAAAAAGCCGTTTCAATTGAAACGGCTTTTTTACTAACTAACCAACCAATCGTAATGAAAGTGTTTGTAGTATATCGGTAACCAGCCGATTATCGCATCAAACATTACACATACACACTTTCAAATGGCGTGCCAAACTTTATTTTATAAATAAATATTTTTTAATGTAACAAAATAATCTATTTGTATACTAACAAAATATATTATATCTTTATGATATCATTTTAATATCATATTAAATGATTAACTAATTAAATCAAAAAAATTATGAAAGAAGAAAAAATCATCATTCCAGCTAACGGTTACCTTATGCTATTAGTATTCCTAATACTATTCTGTGGGAGTATAGCACTTATACCTATCTATCAAACTCCATGGCCTGCTTTTGGTATTTTAGCAGCTTTAATTATAGCTTTCGGGTTTTTAATGGTTCAACCAAACGGATCAAGAGTTCTGCTTTTATTCGGAAAGTATGTCGGTACCGTAAAAAAGAATGGCTATTATTGGGTAAACCCTTTTTATACAAAAAAGAAAATATCATTGCGCGCTAGTAACTTTGATAGTGAGCGTTTAAAAGTTAATGACAAATTAGGTAATCCTGTAATGATAAGTACCATATTAGTTTGGCGTGTAGAAAACACATATAAAGCCGCTTTTGATGTCGATAATTACGAAAACTTTGTTCGTGTACAAACCGATGCTGCTGTTCGTAAACTAGCTAGTATGTATCCTTATGATAATTTTGCAGATGAAGGACATGACGAGGACATTACATTACGTTCTAGTGTTAACGAGGTAAGTACAGCTCTAGAAAAAGAAATTGACGAGCGTTTGTCTATTGCAGGAATCGAAGTACTCGAAGCGCGAATAGGATACTTAGCTTATGCTCAAGAAATCGCTAATGCTATGCTTAAGCGTCAGCAAGCAACAGCAATAGTTGCAGCAAGACATAAAATTGTAGAAGGTGCTGTCAGCATGGTAGAAATGGCAATAGAAGAACTCAATAAAAAAGATGTTGTAAACTTAGATGAAGAACGTAAAGCAGCTATGGTAAGTAACCTTATGGTTGTGTTATGTGGCGATAAAGATGCATCTCCAGTAGTAAACACAGGAACATTAAGCCATTAAAATGAATAAAAATCAAATATATAGCATTGCTATTGGTAGTGCAATGGGAACAAGTATTGGCACTACTATTGGCGCCGTAACTGTTAACGTATCTTTGAGTTTGTTATTTGGCTCTTTAATTGGAACATTAATAGGCGTTGTATTAGCACTAATAGTTTTTAAAGATGAAACAAAAAAAGATTAGTTATGAAAGAATATAAAGTTATACAACCCAAAACAGGATTTAGAAATCGATTTCAAAATTTTGAAGACATATTAAATCAGTACGCTCGTGAAGGTTGGCAAGTGAAATTTATTGGTCAAGGCTGGTCAAGTGTCGTACTAGAGCGTGACAAAAATAGATAATCATGAGAATCTTTAAAGAAGAACAACGCTTTACACAAACATGGCTTATCGTCATTATTGTTATAAGTCTTATTGTTCCGTTAGCAATCATTCTTAAAGAAATAGACAAGTTATCTACATCAGAAATTATCATTTCAATTGGTACAATTATTCTAGCATCGGGATTAATTTTCCTGTTTAAACTTACGACCATAATAGACGAAAAAGGGATTCATTATAAGTTCTTTCCGTTTCACTTAAAATTCAAAACAGTTGTTTGGAATGATATTGAAAATGCTTATATAAGAACCTATGATGCAATTAGTGAGTATGGCGGTTGGGGAGTAAGAGGTGGCGCTTTATGGTATAAAGCTAAAGGCAAAGCAATTAATATCTCTGGAAATATTGGTATCCAACTCAAATTAAAAGACGGAAAAAAACTGCTAATCGGTACAAATAAAAAAGAGCAAGCACAAGATGTACTATCAACTTATAAAACACAACATTATGGCTAAGAAAAAAGCATTTGCATTACGAATAAATGAAGACATACTAAAGTCTATAGAAAAGTGGGGTGCAGATGAATTCCGAAGCACTAATGGCCAGTTAGAGTGGATGTTAATGCAAACACTTAAAAATCACAAACGCCAACCCAAACAAAAAGATAAAAAGTGACTGTTACAGCCACTTTTTTTGTATCTCTATTTTTGTATTTTGCAGTACTAACTATTAACTATATGGAAAACGCACCTTTATTTACAAATGACGCAATAGTATTTGGACTCCTAATGTTATCATTGGGTTTTGTTTTTTACACAGAATCTATAAAAACTGGTTTTTGGTCTAAATTTTACAAAATAGTTCCTGGTTTATTTATGGCTTATATGGTTCCTGCAGTTTTAACTACAATGGGACTGATTGCCCCTGAGTGGGAATTTACTTCAGAAACAGGAGAAACTGTAAAGGAAAGCTCCAATCTATATTATATGTCTAGTCGCTACTTATTACCTGCAGCACTTGTGCTAATGACCTTAAGTATAGATTTAAAAGGTGTTTTTAATTTAGGCTGGAAAGCTTTAGTTATGTTTTTCGTAGGTACAGTTGGTATTGTTATTGGTGGTCCAATTGCTTTACTTTTAATAGCGCAATTAAACCCAGATTTGATCGGAGTTACAGGACCAGATGCTATTTGGAGAGGTCTCTCAACATTAGCTGGAAGTTGGATTGGCGGTGGCGCCAACCAAACTGCAATGCTTGAAATTTATGGTTACAATCAAAAACTATATGGTGGTATGGTATTCGTAGATATTGTAGTCGCAAATATTTGGATGGCAATAATCCTTATTGGTATAGGCAAACGAAACCGCTTCAATAAATGGCTAAAAGCAGATACAACAGCTATTGAAGATTTAAAAGAAAAAGTGTCTACATTTTCTGAAAGTGTAAAACGAAACCCATCTCTAACTGATATTATGATTATTGCTGCACTAGCATTTGGCGCAGTAAGTATTGCACATTTATTTGCTGTTTATCTTGCTCCTTATTTTAGTGATGTTGTCAGCGAAATAGAAGATTCAACATCACGTAATGTTTTTACATTCCTAGGTTCTAAATTTTTCTGGATGATTAGTATCGCTACATTAATTGCTGTTGGCTTATCATTTACAAAAGCAAAAAACTATGAAGGCGCTGGGGCTAGCAAATTTGGAAGCGTCTTTATTTATATTCTAGTGGCTACGATTGGTATGAAAATGGATTTAAGCTTAATTTTTGATAACGGTTGGCTTATAATCATTGGCCTTATTTGGATGACCATACACGCATTATTACTTATCGGTGTTGCAAAACTTATTAAAGCACCTTACTTTTTCTTAGCTGTAGGTAGCCAAGCCAATGTTGGTGGCGCTGCCTCTGCTCCTATAGTAGCTTCTGCTTTTCACCCATCATTGGCAACAGTTGGGGTTTTACTAGCAGTATTTGGTTATGCCGTCGGAACTATTGCAGCCATAGGTTGCACAATTTTAATGCAAATAGCTGCTGGTACTTAGTTGTTTTTTTAATCTAAAATAAGATATTTGCCTTGCTAAAAATTATAACCAATGACTTCCTTTAAAAATCTAATATATACTGCTTTTGTAATATCCTTATTTTTTTCATGCGAAAATGATAGTGACACAAATTTTACCTTAAAGGGTAATGTAAAGAATCTTAAAAAGGGAGTGCTTTACCTTCAAAAAGATGGTAAGTCTACAATTATAAATTTAGACTCTGTTGTCGTAAAAGGTGAACCAAATTTTGAACTGAAAGCAAATATTGAAGAGCCTGTTCTGTTATATTTAAAACTTCAAAAAAATGATGGTCAAGAGCATTATATCCCATTTTTTGCAGACAAAGGTATTACTGAAATAAATACCACATTGAAAGGCTTTAGCGGTGCTGCTAAAATAAAAGGTTCTAAACAGCAAGTTGTTTTAGAGACCTATCAAGAGCTAATGACTGATTTTAAAAACAAAAATCTATACCTTTTAAAAGCTAATTTCGAAGCCGTAAAGAGAAAAGATACCACTACCACAGATTCTCTTTATAAGCAGTCAGAACGTCTTTTAAGGTTAAAATATGCCTCTATAATAAACTATGCACTTAACAACAAGGATAGTGAAGTGGCACCATATTTGGCGCTTTACGAAATCCCAAATACAAGTGCAAAATATCTAGATAGCATATACAATAACCTTACACCAGAAATCAAAGCATCCCTTTATGGTAAAAAATTAGGAAAAGTATTATCTGACTTTAAAATAGCTCAGGATAGTATTAAGTGAGGCTTTTTGCTTAGGTTTTTACCGACTTGACTTTTGATTTTCAAAACACTAACTTCGTTTAA
>ERZ1048068.1554-NODE-1554-length-17545-cov-9.187479_pt1 | contig 17545 bp, 15 predicted proteins | sample MGYA00383098_ERZ1048068 | MGnify/ENA primary metagenome ERZ1048068 (study PRJEB29581, sample SAMEA5548368) | metagenome | biome: marine; feature: coastal; material: water | depth 1 m | study: Short-term variability in the microbial, nano- and picoplankton... | reverse complement strand
AACCAGTGACCTGGCCTGCAGCCAGGAAGGCAAGGGAACTTGGGCTTGCGGGTAAGTCAGGCATCAATCTCAGCTCAGAAGTTCTGAAAGATGGTCCAACCATTGGGGCTCCATCGTCCAAACCTCCCTGCGCGTTAGCGAAAAGGCAATGTGCTTTTCGGCATAGGCCGCTTCATTGATGAAAACGGGAATGGACTGATGCTCCATTTGGGGAGTCTCCACCGTGGATCCATCAGCTGCCTCGAAAATCGCATCCAATGGCTTGAAAGGAACCCAGTCCCTTCCCTGAAGACGTTGATGCACGAGTGCTTGGGGCTGATCGGACTCCCCTCGTGGCACATCACAGCTACCGAGATGGCGATGCACCACCACCTGTCGGGGAAGGCGCACGACTCCTGATCGAACTGATGCAAGCGCCTCGAAGCAGGCCTCTATCGCAAGGCGTGTCTGACGCACAATTCGCGCTTCAAGCACTCCCTGGGGTACTGGGCCCACTTCAACGACCAATCCACAGGGCCACCGCTCAACCAAAAACCCGGTTTGAGCCGAATCTGATTCATGCAAATAAATCGGTAGCCCCAAGGCACTTTGAACAAGGGCCGCCAGGGCCAAATCGGCAGGTCTCCGCCCATAAAGCACCAAAGAACACCCCATCGCAGCGGTGGTGCTGTGCAAATCGAGCACCACAGAGCAGGGCTCGTCTCCCCTTGGCCCATACCTCCCGAGCAGTTCACGCGCCCGACGCATTTCAAGGTCCCCACCCGACTGCTCCAGTAGATCCACCCTGAAACTTCGGTTGAGATCACGGTCGACATAACGACGCATCGCAGCTTTGGCCTGGGGATTGCCCACCAACCGTTGAATGGAAAGCCCCGCGGAATTGATCAGATCAGGCTGACGATTCCATTGCTCCAACAACCAAGGGGCGTTGAGCTCATTGCCGTGGGTTCCTGCCACAACCAGGACATCGCTGGCAGCCATGAACTCAAACAGATCTTGTGTGACTGAAGCATGGAGCCAAGATGGCTGAGGTCGTCACGACCTCAGCCATTGCGCCGGCAAAAGCCATGTCGATTCCACCCATCGTTGTGATGGCAGCCAAAGCAGGCTGGCGTTGGCAATGGCAACGGCTGATGGGTGGACTGGGACCCGCCGATGCTGCCGGGAACTACTGCAGACCAAAGAGCGACCACCTTGAGGCGGAAGTCCCCAATCCTCTGGACTTGCAATCCCGACAACCGGACCAACGCCCCCACTTAATCGTGGGTCGTAGTTGTCCATGGGCCCATCGCACCTGGCTAGTTCATCAATTGCGAGGGCTTGATCAGAGTCTCAACCTGTTGACAGCCCATGCAGATCACAAGGCTGGACGGTGGCAACTCGATCCTCCCTGGCTGGGATGCAGCAGCTTGCTAGCGCTCTATCAACGCTGTGGCGCGCCTCCCTCCCATCGCGCCACTGTTCCAGTCCTGATCGATCCCAGCCAACCCAAAATTCTTGGCAACGAAAGTGCCCAGCTCGTCGAGGTTTTAAACCGCTGGCCAAGCCACAACGACGCTCCAGATCTGGCTCCACCAGACCTACAGAACAGCATTCATCGTTGGCAAGAACTCCTCCAACCCAACGTGAATGATGGGGTCTACCGTTGCGGCTTTGCCCGTAATCAAGCGGCCTACAACCGTGCCGTAACAGCACTGTTTGCAGCACTCGATCAAGTGGAGTCGAGCCTGAAACATTCGGGCCCCTGGCTTTGCGGAGAGCAAATCACCTTGGCAGATGTGCGTTTATTTCCCACCTTGATTCGATGGGAAATGGTCTACGCACCCCTGTTTGGTTGTAGTGAGCGTCCCCTCTGGCAATTCCCGAAACTTTGGGATTGGCGACGACGGCTCTACGGTCAGCCCGGTGTCCAAACAAGCTGTGACGCGAAAGCTTGGCGACATGACTACTTCGGAGCGCTATTTCCGCTGAATCCTGGTGGAATCGTCCCTACGGGACCAGATCTGACCACACTTGTAGATAGTGGTATTTCGAACGAATGACGACGGGTGATCCCCAGTTTGAAGGCGTTTATGGCCCCTACACGATCACCTCAATCGATCGGCTTGAGGTACAGCGCTACCGCATCTCCCTGCTTGTAGCCGGACTCGCGATGACAGCAGGGCTAGTGCATTGGTGGCAATTTGGGGATCGCTGGGCCTGGGTTTGGCTTGTGCCATTGATGGCCGGACTCGGCTTGGCACTGCACTGGATCCACATTTATCTACGACCACTCCACAACGCGTTGAGGTTGTTTTGGTTGATGGGTTGCTTGGGCTGGGGGCTACTGCTGATGCGGGCTGGCCCCAATGAAGCCCTCACAATGCTTGTGGAACAACCGTTGTGGATCCTGGCGATCGGTCCACTGTTTGCGGCATTAGCAGGCATTGGCTTCAAGGAATTTTTCTGCTTCCGCAGACCCGAAGCGATTGGGCTCACCTTGCTCTTACCCATCGCCCTCCTCGGCCGTTTGGTGGGGATTATTAGTACGAGCTTGTGCGCTGCTTGTCTTCTGATCGCTGGCCTGCTGATGGTGTTGCTCGCACTCCGTAAATTCGGGATGGAGGCCGCTGCAGATGTGGGCGATAAGAGTGTGTTTGCATACCTAGACAGCCAACGCCCTGCCAGCACACCGTGAGTTTGATCAGCTTGGTGGGTGCTTCGAAAGACTTCGGCATCCGAACTCTGTTTGCCGATCTGAATCTCCATATCGGCGACAAAGAGCGCCTTGGGTTGATCGGTCCGAACGGCGCCGGGAAATCCACCTTGCTCAAGGTTCTCGCCGGAAGCGAACCACTGGGGAACGGTGAACGCCGCTGCTCACCACGTTTACGGGTTGAACTTGTTGGCCAAGACAGTCGAATCACCCCCGGGCTAACCGTTCTCGAACAAGTTTTGGAAGGGTGCGGCGCCAAACGCGATCTGCTGTTGCGCTTCAACGCTCTCAGCGATGCGGTCGCCGCGGCACCGGAGAACACAACGTTGTTGTCAGAGCTGGGAGAGCTCAGCCAAACAATGGATGAGGAGGAGGCCTGGAGCCTCGAGCAGCAATGCCGCGAAGTCCTTCAGAAACTTGGAATTGGCGACTTGCAACGTCCCGTTGAGGACCTGTCTGGCGGCTATCGCAAACGGGTTGGCCTGGCCTCTGCCCTGGTGGCTTGTCCAGATGTGTTGCTTTTGGATGAACCCACAAACCATCTCGATGCTGCTGCCATTGAGTGGCTTCAAAGCTGGTTGGATCGCTACCCAGGGGCCCTTGTTTTGGTCACCCATGACCGGTACGTCCTCGATCGCGTCACCCGTCGAATGGTGGAAGTCGATCAGGGGCGAGCGAGAACGTATCAGGGCAACTACAGCACTTTTTTGCAGCACAAAGCCGAAGAAGAGGCTTCGGAAGCAGCCTCAGCTGCCAAGTTTCGTGGCGTTCTTCGACGCGAACTGGCTTGGCTTCGTCAGGGGCCCAAAGCTCGCAGCACCAAGCAGCGAGCACGGCTTCAACGCATTGAGGCGATGCGCGAAGACAAACCAAGCCAAGCCAAGGGCAAGCTCGAAATGGCGAGCGTGAGCCGCCGCATTGGCAAACAAGTCATCGAAGCTGAGGCCCTCGGCGTAACGGCGAATGGACAACCTGATGGTCAACGCCTACTCGACGACTTCAGCTACAGCTTCAGTCCTGAAGACCGGGTGGGAATTTTGGGACCCAATGGCAGCGGCAAGTCCACCCTGCTGGACTTGATTGCAGGACGGCGTCAGGCCACAGAAGGAACCTTGCGGCTTGGCGACACCATCCATATCGGTTATTTGGATCAACACACCGATGCCTTTGACCAAGGGAAAGGTCTGGATAGAAAAGTGATCGAATTTGTCGAAGAAGCCGCCAGCCGGATCGATTTAGGCGGAGAACAGGTCACTGCCTCGCAACTTCTCGAGCGCTTCCTTTTCCCTCCCGCACAACAACACAGCCCACTGAGCAAGCTTTCGGGAGGAGAGCGGCGGCGACTCACCTTGTGCCGAATGTTGGTTCAAGCTCCCAACGTGCTGCTGCTTGATGAGCCCACCAATGACCTTGACGTGCAAACACTCAGCGTTCTGGAGGACTTTTTGGAAGACTTCCGAGGCTGCGTCATCGTCGTTTCCCACGATCGCTACTTTCTGGATCGAACGGTGGATCGCCTGTTTTGCTTCGACAACGGCCGACTCAAACGTTTTGAGGGGAATTACAGCGAATTCCTTGAGCAGGAGAAACAATTCGAGCGGACGCAAACCATCGCGCCAACGCCCACCAAAAAACGTCAACCCAACAAGCCCATATCGGAGGAGCTACGCCGTCGCAGCTTCAAGGAAACGAAGGAGCTCGAAAAGCTCGATTCAACATTGCCGCAACTTGAAAAGCAGCGGTCTGCTTTAGAGGCACAAATCTCAGGCCACTGTGACGACATGACCGCTCGAAGCCTCGAACTTGCAGACCTGATCAGCACCATCGAACAAGCGGAAGAACGCTGGCTCGAGCTGAGCGAGCTTGCTCCTTAAGAGGTTGGCTTCAACGATGAGGCAGGTGATCGAAACCAGCCTTTTGTTAAAACGTCATGGCTTCAAGAAAGCGCAGCAACAAAACCGGTAAGCCGGTTTAAACTGGCAAAAGCGAGGACTGAAACCATGAAATCCATCGACGATCACATTCAGAAGGATCAGTCTGAACTCGAAGCAGCGAAAGCCACTGGAGACCAAGCCAAGCTTCGCCACCTCACAGAAGAGCTGAAGTCTCTTGAGGAATACAAGGAGCACAACCCTCAGGACAAGCACGACCCCACTTCCCTCGAGCTGTATTGCGACGCGAATCCCGATGCAGACGAGTGCCGCGTTTACGACGATTGATCGTTGACCGAAGCTCAACCTATTTCGTGCCAATTTCAGAATGCTGGTCAGAAAACTGACCAGCTTTTTTATTGATTTTATTTGATCTAAGTTACCTCTCGCAAGGCAAAATTAATCCAGAAACTCAATAAATAGGCACATCATTTCAAGCAACATCGCCTTGAAGTATTTCTTACAATATATCGTAAAACATAAAAATTATCGATTCAAACAATCATATTTAAAGCAGAAAAAATATTCATTATTACACTCCAAGCTCATTCCATACATTTTCAAGTAGCTCGTTGAGATTCGTTCCCATTGCCGCAGATATGCAGGAAACATTTCGTCCACTGGCGTTTTCCAAGTCAGCCAATACTCCCGGCAAATCAGACTCTTGAACCAGCTCTTTCTTATTCAGCACCAAGAGTCTTGGGCGGTCGACCAATCCATGGCCATAGGCTTTGAGCTCCTGCTCCACTACACGCAAATCCTCAACCGGATCATCAGATCCAGCATCTACAAGATGAATGAGAAGGCGCGTTCTTTCGATATGGCGTAAAAAATCATGGCCAAGGCCAGCGCCTTGGGCTGCACCAGCAATTAGGCCAGGAATATCGGCAAAAACAGTGCCATCACCACTGGGGCGCCGCACCACTCCCAGGTTGGGAATCAAAGTGGTGAAGGGGTAGTCGGCAATCTTGGGACGAGCTGCCGAAAGCACCGCAATCAAGGTGCTTTTACCAGCATTGGGTAAGCCAATAATTCCAACCTCCGCAAGCAGCTTCAACTCCAACTGCAGCGGCCACTCCTCCCCATCACGACCTTCCGTGAATTTCTCGGGTGCACGATTGCGATTGCTCAAATAATGGGCATTTCCCAAGCCCCCACGGCCCCCAAATGCCGCCACCAACCTTGTTCCGGGCTCAATGAGATCGCCCAAAAGAATGCCTGTGGTGAGGTGCCGAACCTCCGTTCCACAGGGGACTTTGATCACCAATTCACGCCCTGAAACGCCCGTGCGTTTATTCGGACCACCGCGTTTTCCATCGTCTGCAGCGAACAATCGTTTGTATTTGAAATCCAACAACGTCTGCAGGTTGCTGTCGGCTTCCAACACCACATGTCCCCCATGGCCACCATCACCACCTGAGGGGCCACCAGCTGGCACGTACTTTTCTCTACGGAATGCAGCGATACCGTCACCGCCGCGGCCACCGCGTGTGGAGATCCGCGCCTGATCGATGAACTGCACGGCAGCGTTGTTTGGATCCAATCCACAACCTTAGGATCAGACCGATGCAGCAATCGATTGTCAGGCGTCCGTTTCGAAGCTCTCAGTAAGACCTACCCCGGACGACGCGGCGAAACACCAGTTGAGGTGTTGCGACAACTCGATCTAACAATCAAAGATGGTGAATTCCTCGTTCTTGTTGGGCCATCAGGTTGTGGCAAGAGCACACTTCTGCGCTTACTGGCTGGTTTAGATCGCCCCACCTCCGGTGAAATCCTGATTGGTGATCGACCGGTCAGCCGCATCCGACCCGCGCAGCGCGACGTGGCCATGGTGTTCCAGAGCTATGCGCTTTATCCCCACCTCAGCGTGCGAGACAACCTGAGTTTTGGGTTACGCCGAAGCCAAACACGCTCGCCCTGGCAGCAACTGCACGACCAATTCAGTCGAGCATCGCGACGCTTGCCGCAAGCACTCAGAATCCAATCCACCAGGGAACAACAGATCGCTGAGCAAATTCAAACGGTGGCCAAGGCTCTCGAGTTGGAACCACTCTTGGATCGGCTACCGAAAGAATTATCAGGCGGCCAAAAACAACGCGTCGCCTTGGGCCGCGCCATGGCTCGGAAACCTGCGGTGTTCCTAATGGATGAGCCGCTCAGCAACCTCGACGCAAAGCTCCGGAACAGCACGCGTACCCGCATTGTTGATCTCCAACGGACCTTGGGCACCACCACGGTGTACGTCACCCACGATCAAGTGGAAGCGATGACGATGGGCCACCGAATTGCAGTTTTGAACGCAGGAAAGCTCCAACAATTGGGAACCCCGATGGAGCTCTACAACTGGCCGTCCAATTTGTTTGTCGCGCAGTTCATCGGAAGTCCACCGATGGCGCTTCTGCCTGTATGCGTAGGGCCGAACGCAACCCTCCTGCTCGGGGATCGACGGCTTGCGATTGAGGGACCTTTGGTTCAGGCTCTCGCCAGCCTTGAAGGACAGCAGCTCACTGCAGGGCTGAGGCCAGAGGGATGGATCATGGCTCCGGCCACAAACCGGAATTTGGCCGCAGAAGTCAGCCATTGCGAAGTGCTGGGCAATGAGCAGGTGCTCACCTGTCGATTGCTGGACGGAGATCACTTAATCCAAGTGCGCACGCCACCAGAGCCCCTCTATCAGCCAAAACAAATGGTGTATCTCGCACCAGACCCGCGCGGTTGGAGGTTGTTTGATGAACTCGGCAACGCTGTTGCCATGCCAGACACGAACTAATCAGGGGCATCAACGCACCCAAACAACGCTGCAACCTGGCCCCCCATCGCCCTGCTCCGCATCAACGACCCTCTCCACGTAGGGAACCGTATCCAGCCACGCCCTCAGGCCGCGCTTCAGCTTGCCTGTGCCGATTCCATGGATCACCCACAGCGGTCCATTGGCATTGCGGAGCTGCTCTTCAACGGTGGATTCAGCTTCGTGCACACGCATCCCTCGAATATCCAAAGTGTTGCGGCTCGTACGTACTTGAGCGCCTGCTCCCAAGCCAGAGCGCGCTTGCACTTTCACAACAGGAACCGGAGGTGGTTCAGCCTTCCGTCCATCCAAGCTTTCAACAGCATTGAGATCCACGGTGGTGCGCATCACACCGCAACGCACCGTGAGCTGCAGACCGTCATCTGAGATTGCCAACACTTCTGCGGCCTTTCCCAAGGCCAGCAACCGAACGCGTTCTCCCACCTCAGGACGCCAGCCGGGTTTCGGTGCGCGCTTCTCCTTTGTTGGACGGTGATGGTCTTCCAACTTGCGAAGGCGTTGTCCAGCCTTACGCGCCGTTTCACCGTCGGCGCGGCCGTCCCGCAACCGGCGGATCAAGGAACGCACCTCTTTCTGTCCTTCACGGATGGACTGTTCCAATCGCTGACGTCCTTGTTCTTGATGCAATGCCGTCTGCTGCTTTTGCTTTTGCCAGCGCAACAGCAACTCTTCATGCAACAGCTCTGTTCGCGCCAAGAGCGCTGCGGCATCTTCAGCCGCAGCTTGCTGTCGCTGCCGTTGCTCCTCAAGACCTTGAATCACCGTGTTCACCTCCCCCTCCGCCGCCGGAGCCAAAAGGGCTTGCGCTTGATCCAACACCCCCGCATCAAGGCCTAAACGCGTCGCAATGGCTAGGGCATTGCTACGCCCAGGGATCCCCCAGAGAAGTTCATAAGTCGGAGACAAAGTTTCGGCATTGAAAGCCACCGAAGCGTTTTCAAATCGGTCGTCGGTGTATTTGAGCGCCTTGAGCTCGCCAAAGTGCGTTGTCGCGATCGTGAGTCGTGCCCGATCCGCAAGCGCCTTCAGTAGAGCAGTTGCTAGAGCCGTGCCTTCACTTGGATCTGTCCCTGCCCCCACTTCATCCAACAGAACTAAGGCGGGAGCTGGACCGGATTCAAGCGCCTGCAGAATCCTGCCGATACGTTTGATATGTCCACTAAATGTGGACAAGCTTTGTTGAAGAGATTGCTCATCGCCGATATCGGCCAACACTTGGGCACACCAGGGCAAGGACGGCCGGCCAGAGCAAGGAATCAGCATTCCGGCGCGAGCCATGAGGGCCACTAAACCAAGGCTCTTCAAGCTCACCGTTTTGCCGCCGGTGTTGGGTCCGGTGATCGCGACTACACGGAGTTGTGCAGACACATCCACGCTGATCGGCACCACCGGAGAGCCGCTGGAACGTTTGTGTTGCCAAATAAGCAATGGATGTCGCAGGTCCCTGAGCAAGAAGGGAGCCTCAGGATCTTCCAACAAATGGGGTGGAACAGCCCCGAGCCATCGGCCGTAACGGCCGCGGGCCAAAGCCAAATCCAGGGCTAACAAAATCTCAACAAGTGAATTGAGAACTCGCTCGTCCTGGGCAACCAGATCGCTCAACTCGGCAAGAACGCGCTGCTCCTCTTTTCGAATTCGAGCCTCGATATCGACAAGCTTGTTGCCCATCGTGAGCACCGAGCGGGGCTCAATAAAAACGGTGTTCCCAGACGCTGAACTGTCGTGGACTTGACCCGACACCTGACCCACAGCGCCTGCTTTGACGGCGAGGACAGGGCGTCCATGCCGTTGTGCGATGACTGAGTCTTGGAGAAAGGACGCGTAACGACGCGTGAGCTCCTGAAGTTTGTCGCGTCGCTCCTGGCGCACGCCATTCCATTGCTGTCGAAGGCCCGCCAAGGGTGGGCTCGCCCGATCCGCAACACGACCACCTTCTTCCAGGGAAAACTTCAAGCGTTGCTCTAGATCAGGCAGGGTGACCATCGTTTCGATCAGAGCTGTACAGACGGGACGCAGCTCCTGATCGTCGATTTGACGACGCAATTTTCTTGCCGCAGCGAGGGTTCCAGCCACGGCAAGCAACTCCTCTCCGGAGGCCACACCACCCTTGAGGCATCGCAGCAGAACTGGCCGAAGGTCATTCACACCTCGGAAACTCAACCCTCCCTCAGTGAGATCGTCCAAAACCGCCATTTCAACGGTTTCGGCCTGTCGCTGAAGCGTCTCCGCCAGCGACTGGGGCAACTGCGTTGCCCGAGCCGATTCGAGCCCCATGCGCGTGCTGGCAAACGTAGCCAGGTGCTCGCACACCACAGGCCACTCCAAAAGCTCAAGCGTTTCACTCAAGGCCTGATGGTGACTGGGGTGGGTCACGGTCTCAGTCGCAGTTGGAAGGGATACCACCGGGAGGTTCATAAAGCATTTCGAGCCAATTGCCTTCGGGATCCTTCAAATAAAAGGAGGCGGTACCGTCGCGATGGTCATGCACGGCACCCACGTGGACTCCTTGCGACTTGAGTCGGCCGTGAATGGCGTCTACTTCAGCCCGATCGCGGAAATGAAAGGCGAAATGCGGACCTGCCGCCTTGTAGCCCGGTCCGAGTAAGGCCAAGCCATCCCGAGTGTCCCCTGCCTCGAGATAACACCAATCGTCAGCCTGCCAAACCAGACGCATGCCCAACCCCTTGTAAAAGGTGACGGCACGTTCCACATCATCAACGCGGATAGCGACGTGACCGAGCCGATCAACCGTTGACATTCGAGAGATCGATTGAAGACCACCATTGTGGAGCAGATCAACTCCAAGTAGCGAGCATTCGCGCCAACCCATTCGTTCAACTCTCAACTTCGTGTCTTAAATATTGAAAACAGAAATTCAGCTCAAAAGACCTTTCACGCAAAGCGATCAAACGAGCAACGCTTCAATCTCAACAAGAATCACTAAATAAAAACATTCATAATCATACTTGACAGATTTATAAATATTTATTGAACCTCTAACTAACAAGCAGAGGTCTCACTTGAATTGAAAATATTTAATCGATGGGCCTAGCTATCTTGGAGCCAGCCAGCAGCATCGCAGGCATGATAAGTGAGAATTAAATCAGCGCCAGCTCTTTTAAAGCTCAACAGGGTTTCCAAAACAACAGCCTTTTCATCGATCCAACCCCGTTCTGCAGCAGCCTTCACCATTGAATATTCGCCGCTGACGTTGTAGGCCGCGATGGGAAGTTCTGATTCCTCACGAAGGCGATGAATAATATCTAAATAAGCCAAACCAGGCTTCACCATCATGATGTCGGCGCCTTCTTGTTCATCCAGCTGAGCCTCAGTAATCGCCTCCCGCGCATTGGCTGGGTCCATTTGGTAGGTATCTTTATTTTTCGGAATCGGCTTTGACCCGTCAGATCGGGGCGCGGAATCAAGAGCCTCTCGAAATGGGCCGTAATAAGCCGAAGAATATTTAGCGGTATAGCTAATGATGCCGACATGTTCGAATCCCTCATCATCGAGGGCTTCGCGGATCGCCCCAACGCGGCCATCCATCATGTCGCTCGGACCAATGAGGTCTGCACCAGCACGGGCCTGAACCACCGCCTGCTTACAAAGCTGTTCGATCGTCTCGTCATTCAGCACAACCCCTTCCTCACTCACAATCCCGTCATGCCCATCACAGGAATAGGGATCCAAAGCAACATCCGTCATGATTGCCATCTGAGGGATAGCTGCTTTGATTTGGCGAATCGCACGGGGAATTAACCCGTTTTCGTTAAAACACTCCGCCCCGTCTTCGGTTTTGAGTTCCTCAGACACCTTGGGGAACAAAACGATGCAGCGAACCCCCAGATCCCATGCGCGTTGCACCTCACCCATCAGTGCAGACAAGCTCCACCGACTCGCTCCAGGCATGGCAGCGATGGGTTCCACCCCATCACCCTCATGCACAAAGAGGGGATAAATAAAGTCTGCGGCTGAGAGGCTGTGCTCTCGCACCATGGCGCGTAGGGCCGGCGTACGACGCAAACGACGGGGGCGGTAAGTGAGCTCCATCAGACCGGGGGAGGTATCAGCGATCGTACGGTCCGCCGTTCAAAGCGCGGCACTTCGTAACCAGTCGTGGCGGGGATTCGAAGAACGCTGAACACGAAGTTGTTCGAGCAACTGCTGCTCCTCTGAACTCCAGGACGCAGGCAGCTCCAGGGTGAGGGTCAGCAGAAGATCGCCGCGGCCAGCTTTCAAAGGCCAACCCTTATTTTTGAGTCGAAGACTGCGTCCTGGCGGAGTACCAGGCGGAATCGACACTTGAGCTTCGCCATCAGGGGTCATCACGGTGACCATCCCGCCCAAGGCCAACTCATCAAAACTGACGGGAAGGTCGGCACGCAGTTGATCACCATCAAGACGCCAGATCGCGTGGGGTTTGATCGAAAGATTCAGATAAAGATCACCGCGACGACCCGTTCCAGGCTGCAAATTCCCCTTCCCCTTGAGACGAAGACGCGATCCGTTCTTGACCCCAGCGGGGATACGAACCTGAACCCTCTCGTTGTTCACCGACAACGTTCGTTCTCCACCCCGATAGGCCTCCGTAAACGACACCCCAACGGACGCTTCCGCATCAAGATTTACGGGTGAACGCGACGCCTGAGCTCCCCTTGAAAATCCTCCGCCAGGGAAACCGCCCCCCTGGAATCCAGGGGAACCGCCAGGTCCGCCAAAGCGTCCGAGCAAGTCGTTAATGAAATCGTCGAAATTTCCATAGCGGCCGAAATCAACATCCATGCCGGGAGCGCCACCTCCCATCCCCCCTGCCTGGTTCCAGTACTGGCCAAATTGCTCATATCGCCTGCGCTTGTCGGCATCAGACAGCACTTCATAGGCCTCACTAATTTCCTTAAAACGCGCCTCAGCCGATGCATCCCCAGGATTGACGTCGGGGTGATATTGACGGGCCAACTTTCTGAAAGCGCGCTTAATTCCATCAGCATCGACGGATCGATCCACACCGAGAACCTGGAAATAATCCTTGTATCCGCTACCAGCCATGGTTCCCATTTCCTAATTCCACTTTCTCAACGGTGGCTCGTTTGGTGAGGGTTCGAGATGGAGGGAAGCCCGAACGGTGCCATCCGCCCTAACTTCGATTTGTCGCGCTTGGCCTGCATGAAGAGAATCGGTGGAATCGTTTTCACGGGTTGGGCCTTGGGCGCCGCCATCTGGGCTCTGCCCGCTTCAGCTGAGGAGAAGTGGAAGGGAACGATTGGAGAGCCCCTTCGGGCATCGAGCGATCAGGCCATCGAGCTCGCTAATCATCTAAGTGCCATCGGGGCTCGCTTTTATGGCTCCTGGAGTTGTCCGGCTTGCTTTCGCCAAATGAACCTGTTTGGTCAACAAGCGGGGAGCAGCGTTCCCTATGTGGAGTGTCGACAACCCAAAAAACGTCCCCAACAAGCCGCCGATTGTGAATCTGCAGCCATTCGCGCTTACCCCACCTGGGTCATGCCTGATGGACGTCGACGAGAAGGGTTGCAATCGCTCGACGCACTGAGCATCTGGAGTGGGCTGCCTTAATGGGCTTTATTCACGGCCTCCATCGCCGCAATCTGAAAGGCGACCTCCTCGGTGGACTGACCGCTGCTGTTGTGGCCCTGCCTCTCGCACTGGCGTTTGGCAACGCAGCTCTGGGCCCAGGCGGAGCAATTTATGGGCTCTACGGGGCGATTATCACTGGATTCTTAGCCGCTCTGCTGGGCGGAACCCCCGCCCAGGTGAGTGGTCCGACAGGACCCATGAGCGTGACCGTGGCGGGGGTCGTCTCCAGCCTCGCCGCCGTTGGCGTGAATCAAGACCTAAGCGCAGGCGAAATCCTGCCGATGGTGATGGCTGCAGTGGTCATCGGCGGCGTTTGCGAAGTTCTGCTTGGAGTGCTGCGCCTGGGCCGTTTCATCACACTCGTTCCCTACTCCGTGGTGTCGGGGTTCATGTCGGGAATTGGCTTCATCATTCTCGTTTTGCAGCTTGGGCCATTTGTGGGGATTACCACCCGAGGTGGCGTGGTGGATTCGCTGCAAACACTGGCCAACAGCCCTGGCCTCAATCCCGCAGCTTTGGCGGTGGGTGTGATGACACTGGCTGTCGTTTTCCTTTCACCATTGCGGCTGCGCCAGTGGATCCCCTCACCACTCCTGGCACTGGTGATTGTGACGCCACTGTCGTTGCTGTTCTTCAACGACGACCGTTTAAACGCCCTCGGACTGGAACCACTGGCTCGGATCGGAGCCATACCCGAAGGGGGACTTCAGTTGGTGATGCCCAACTTCAGTGAGCACCTCCCAGAGCTGGTGAAGGCAGGTCTGGTCCTCGCCCTATTGGGAGCGATCGATTCACTCCTCACCTCACTCGTCGCCGACAACATCACCCAAACAAGCCACAACTCCAACCGTGAGCTGATCGGGCAAGGAATGGCCAACACCGCTGCTGGCTTCTTGTCTGGCCTGCCAGGGGCTGGCGCCACGATGCGCACAGTCATCAACATCAAATCCGGCGGCGCCACACCGCTCTCCGGGATGAGCCATTCACTCGTTCTGCTGGTTGTTTTGCTGGGGGCAGGTCCGCTTGCCGCACAAATTCCCACAGCACTGCTAGCTGGAATTTTGATCAAAGTGGGGCTCGACATCATCGACTGGGGCTTTCTTCTTCGTGCCCACCGTCTCTCCGGGAAAACGGCCGTATTGATGTACTCCGTCCTCTTGATGACGGTGTTTTGGGACTTGATTTGGGGCGTCTTGGTTGGGATGTTCGTCGCCAACTTGCTCACCGTTGACTCCATCACCCAAACGCAGCTGGAGGGGATGGATGCCGATAACCCACCCGATGCCGCTGAAGTCCGTCTCCACGACCTCACTACAGAGGAAAAGAGCTTGGTTGATCAGTGCGGTAACGCTCTGATGCTGTTCCGACTACGCGGACCACTCAGCTTTGGTGCTGCCAAGGGAATTAGTGCCCGAATGGGCCTGATCCAGAACTACAAGGTTTTGATTCTGGACATCACAGAGGTTCCCAGAATTGGAATCTCTGCCTCGCTCGCCATCGAGCGGATGGTGCAAGAGGCCCAAACATCCGGACGAACCATCTTGATCGCTGGAGCTAACTCAAAACTGCAACAGAGGCTCCGCCAATTCGGTGTTCACGCAGAACTGGTGAACTCTCGGCGCGAGGCATTGCACATAGCAGCCCAAGACATATCGGCGTAGCTCAGATGGGAGACACCCCACAAGAGTGCATCCGCACATCGTCTGGAGACTCAAGGACACCTTGCAACGCCTCCACTTCAGCAAGGGCCAAGGTTTGCAAGCGTTCCACCAACACAGCTCTCGTAAAGCGCTCCTCCACCAAAACCCAATACAAACCAAAATGACGCGCTTCGCTTGCCAAGAGATCGCCATAGAGCGAGCGCAATTCAGGATCTGGGCTGTGCTCGGCCAAGAGAGCCATCCGTTCATGGCTCCGCGCTTCGATTAAGCCAGCCACAAGAAAGGAGTCCAGCATCCGCTGGGGCTCACCCTTACGGATATGACGCGCCAAGTTGGCGGCATATCCAGGCGAAGGAAGTGGCTCGAGATATCGGCCGCGCGACTTGATCAAGGCAAGAACCTGCTCAAAATGCTCCAGCTCCTCCCGCGCCAAAGGGCTCAGCGCCTCCCCAAGTCCTGGCTCACACAGGTATCGGAACATCATCTGCACAGCAGATCCTGCAGCTTTCCGCTCGCAATGGGCATGGTCGATCAACACCGCCATCGGCCGCGCATTGGCCTGTTCAACCCAAGTCCAACTCGTGGGTGCCGCAAGCCAGCGAATCGAAGCTGTGGACTTCTCCGGGGTGACCTTTCCCAGGGTGGTCTTCTGCGGAAATGAAACGGTCATCCGCCCTGTCGCAAGTGATGGACCAATCCGCTCAGAGCCAATGAATAACTCTTGGCGCCGAATCCACTCACCACTCCAACGGCACGGTCTGCAAGGTACGACTGATGGCGAAAAGGCTCGCGAGCATGGGTGTTGCTGAGGTGTAACTCCACATAGGGAATGGCCACACCGGTTAAGGCATCCCGAATCGCAATCGATGAATGGGTGTAAGCACCGGCATTAATCAAAATCCCCTGGCTCTCTCCCATGGCCTGATGGATGCGCTCAATCAAAGCTCCTTCGAAGTTGCTTTGAAAGCACACCAACTCAACACCATCAGCTTTGGCCTCTCGAGTGAGCTCCGTTTCAATCGTCGCCAAGGTGTCGCAGCCATAAATCCCAGGCTCCCGCTGCCCAAGCAAATTGAGATTTGGACCATTAAGGAGCAGAACGTGCATGGCCAAAAGGCCGTTTCAGCTGGATTAATCGTATCGATACGGCAAGGAATGACGCATCGGCTGGTAAATTCTCCGGGTGTGGTTCGGGTCGGTGCCCGAGTGGTTAATGGGGGTGGACTGTAAATCCACTGGCTCTGCCTACGTTGGTTCAAATCCAACCCGGCCCACCTTCCACACGCCCTTGTAGCTCAGCGGTAGAGCACTCCCTTGGTAAGGGAGAGGTCTCGAGTTCAAGTCTCGACAAGGGCTTTCATTTCACTCCTTGGCACTGGGGGTGAAGCAGATCACGGCACTTTGGGGATGCAATCTCCCGTTGATCAAACTGCCGCAGATCACCTCCTCAACTGCGTCTGAGTTGGAGCAACACAGCTCAGCATGTCGGCTGCGATTGATCCATAGCTGCCAATTGGGTGTGGATGCCATCAACCCATCCGATCCCAAAGCGCTCCAGCTGATCAACGGCTGGCCAAGGTTGAGCCAACGATCGCGGAATGCTTTTAAAAGCGAGACGTAGCTGCAAAGATCAGCCGTCCAGGGTTGTTCCCAGGGGAAGGCCTCACGACAGGCCGGTTCCGGACCACTAGAAACGTCGTCATCCGGGCCACCAGCCAGCCCAGCCTCGGTGCCGTAATAAATACACGGCGCTCCTGGCTGGAGAAAAAGCAACAGCAACGACAACTTCAAGGCCGCCACATCACCCTTCAGCGTGTGCAGCGCCCTCGGCACATCGTGGCTATCGAGCAAGTTCATCTGGGCGCGATTCACTTCAGCGCGATACCAACTCGCCGTCGTGGTCCAAATATCAATCAACTCCTGCGTCGTTAAAGGGTTCAAGGGGTATTCGGGATTGCGATAGCTCTGACGAAGCTGATCACCGGCCACCCAGCACAAGCTGCTCCAGCCAATCCGGTAATTCATCACGCCATCAAAATGCTCGCCTTGCAGCCAGCGGCGTGCATCTCCCCACACCTCACCAACAATCCAAGCCTCTGGGTTGACCCTTCGCACCTCCTGTCGAAAAGACACCCAAAAATCTTCGGGAACCTCTGCAGGCACATCGAGTCGCCAGCCATCAATGCCACGCTCTAGCCAGTAACGGGCCACCGCCAGCAAGTGCTCACGCACCCCAGCATCGGCGTGGTTGAACTTGGGCAGAGCTGGCAAAGCCCACCAGCAGTCGTATCCACAATCTTCATCCTTGGCTGGGTAAGGCCGAATCGGCCATTGACGGATGTGAAACCAATGGCGATAGGGCGATGACTCCCCGTTCTCGGCGAGATGGTGGAAGGCCCAAAAGCCGCGGCCGCAATGGTTAAAAACACCATCTAGCACCAGTCGCATGCCGCGTTGGTGGAGCGCAGCGATCAACGCATCGAGAGCCGCATTTCCCCCTAACAGAGGATCAACTTGGAAGTAGTCGTAGGCGTGATAACGATGGTTCGCCGCTGAAGAAAAAATCGGTGTGAGATACAGGCAATTAATGCCCATGGCTTGAAGGTGATCCAAACCATCGATCACTCCATACAGATCACCCCCTTGAAACCCTTCCTCTGTGGGATCAGCCCCCCAGGGCTTGAACTGCAAATGCTGCTGCGCCTCCACCCTGGCGCTCCGACGAAAACGATCGGGAAAAACTTGGTAGATGACCGCCTCAGTCACCCAAGCCGGCGGGTCGGAAAACAATGTGGGCACGCCCATAACCTTTCCAGGTGGCGATCCTCTCGCTAGCAGGAAAGAAACAGCACTG
>ERZ1048068.1548-NODE-1548-length-17582-cov-5.000228_pt1 | contig 17582 bp, 14 predicted proteins | sample MGYA00383098_ERZ1048068 | MGnify/ENA primary metagenome ERZ1048068 (study PRJEB29581, sample SAMEA5548368) | metagenome | biome: marine; feature: coastal; material: water | depth 1 m | study: Short-term variability in the microbial, nano- and picoplankton... | reverse complement strand
CAATCCAGTCGTTCATGTCATCGACAGCGAGGAAGAGAACGTTGGGGCGATCTTTGGCGGCAGCCTGGCCGAGAACAAGGAGCAGCAGATAAAGTGAGGCGAGTTTCATAAAAAAGTGAGCGGCTATTTGTTGGAAGTTTTAGAAGATGGCAATTCGCCACGAAGGAGTTTTCCTCCCTGTCCGGTGAGTTTCAGATAGTGGTCGCTTGGCAGGCCTTCGTAGTCGAGAAATCGCACCCCTTCCCCCACCGGAGGATGATTGGTGCATTTGAAAATAGCCGTTGCCTCATCGATTTCGTCAAACATTGCGATGTATGCCGTCTCCACGCCCGCTGCCCGAGTGCCCACGAATTGCTCCCAGAGAAAACGACCTTTTCGTCGGGGAATCGCTCCCAATTTCTCCCCATTCATATTGTGCCAGCTGAACCCGGGATAAAGCACCGGAAGGTAAGCGATCTTATTGACCTCACACCACTTTCGATCAGCGACCTGATTGGCGACATACTTCCCCGATTTAAAGTCCACCTTGTGATATCGTCCCACCGCCCATGGGCTGATAATATCCGCCAACTTGAGCACTTCGTGAAATCGCTCATCCTTGGTTGCATCGCGCACCTGCTCCCGCCATCCAAAAGGAACCCCCAGCATGATGCTCATGCCGCCCCACTCGGGATTCTGTTTGAGCAAACGAATAAACCATTCGGCATCTTCGAGATTGTAGTCCCGGTCTTCATTAAACCCGACGCCCCAAATTGCCACGAGAGGTTTCTCATCATACTGGAGGTGAGCCCGATCATTGGGGTCCGTTCCAAGCTTCATTTCCGTCCGTAGTTTCTTCCAGTCTCGAGCCAAACTTTTGAAGTCTTCCGGTTTCAAACCACTCAGATCATACATCAGGGCGTAACAACGCCCGTTGGCATTTGCGGCATCGCGACAATGCATCAGCTTTTGATTGTCCGATTTGAGCTGATTATAGGATCGATATTCTTTTGCCCCTACCAAGCCAAAGCGCTGCACAAATGCTCCGTCGATCCCATAGTCATTCATCCACTTGAAATGACGATTCACCGTTTTGGGATGCAGCGAGCTAAACACTTCCGCCGCACTGCCATCCTTCATTTTGAATGATGTGGCAAATTTTTCGTCCTGATCAAATTCCGTAAGATCCGGCCACAGATCAATGGTGCACGCTCCCGGCTCAAACTTCCGGCCTTTCTGATAATGATAAAATCCCATTCCCGAGCCATCACCTTCCGCACGAAACCATCCCTGATATCCCGTGAGCACCTTTCCCTTAATCCCACTCGGACGTTCGCTTCGATTACTCGTTTCCTTCGCCGGAGTCAAAACCCCATAGGCCTCGTCCATCGAAACAGGCTGGGCCGAAACTGAACCCAACAGCAGCGACGAGAGCAGAATGCGAAGGGAAATCATTTGTGAAGCATACGAGTTAGAATTTCAAATATTCCAGTCCCCAAATCGGGGACAACCTATTCAGCGATCATCTCAAGATAGAGTTTCTCCACTTTGTTCCGGGCCCATCCGGTCTTACGCAAAAACTTCAGCGTCGATTTAACCGAGGGATCATTGGCAAAACAGCGGATGCGAATCCGGTCGCTTAATTCGTCCCACCCAAAGTGCTCCACCAAGTCGGTGACGATTTTCTCCAGTGTTACGCCATGCAAGGGATCACTCATACCGGACGACAAAGGACGAAGGGTGAAACCACAAGAGCCTGGAATTGTTGGTCTGAATCTTCCCACTGCGCCGCATGCAGGGCCTCAATCTTCACAATCTCACCCGCCTTAAGCCAGCGCTCCACGGATTCCTTGTCATCCTCTGAAATGGCCGCACCGACATCCTCAAGGGCAAGCTCCGGGTCCACAAAATGTAGCACGCCATTCTCGTAATGCGGCTTCAAATAATCCCATCCACATTCTCCGGAATACTTCGCCAGCTTCTCGCTGGTGGTGCTTCCGTCCTCACCCAGCATCCCGTATTGCATTTGCTCCGAATCACTCATGAGAGAATCCTAACGGTTTGTGCTCCTTTTCCAAGCGTTCCGCTTTTGCGAATGCGGCAACGGAGACCGCCCTTGCCTTTCAGAAATTCCTCTGTGCCCGGCGCACAAGCCTGATCCATCCAGTAGCAGGGCTTTGCCTCCTCACTTCCCTCAAATTCCAATTCCCCAATCGCGAAACGCTTTCCAATCAAGGAATTTAAATCGACCCCATCGATAATGACATTACGCCGAAAAGCCGAGGTCTCCAAATCCGGTAACGAAAACTCATTCTTCACCGCTTCATAAACCGCAAAATCGAAAAAGGTAATCTGCCCTTTGTAATCTTCCTTGTAATCAAAGAAGCGATCCCCCCGAACACCACTTCCCGAGACCAATTCAAAGGTGTCGCAATCAATGATTTCGTTTTTCTCCCGCCCCTTCCCGTGACGACCATAAAAATCGTGACCCGGTGAGATGTAGAGATGGGAAATTCTCCCGCTGCATTCGCTCATGCTCGAGAGTTATCAGAGAGTTCCCAAAAATCAATCAATGGAGCTTGTATGAAGGCCTCACGGCGGGTGCCGTCCTGACCGGAGCTCTGATAACCGGAGTCGGGAGAACCGCAGGTGACGAACGAATAGTCGGCACTAAACTCACCGGAGATCTCCGAATCGGGATCACCGGAGGACAATAAGTGGGGCTTGGTGACCTCCTGATCACCGTCCTTACCGGTGGGCAATAGGTGGAACTCGATGATCTGGCTGAGTACCATGTCGGGTGAATCACCGAAGATGAATAGCGATCGAGCGACGAAATTCTTCGAGGTCCTGAATTAGTGACTTGAGTGATTTGCACCGGCTTCTTGGCCTCAGCAAGCGCACGCTTCAGGGCGGCAATCCGCTTTTGGACCGCAATCTTTTTTTGCTCCTCCTTGATCTTGGCCATTCTCTCGTCGACCGCTTTCTCCCAACGATAGCGGGCTAATCTCTCAGATTTTCGGGCCTCCAAAAAACGAGTCACATCAAAATGAAACCTCTCCTTCCAAAGCGCAGGAAGATTCATGAAATCTATTCGGGCTACTCCATTTCGATGGGTAAACCGCACCCCAATTTCATCGACGCCGGTAATGGCCACATCGTGATAAATCCGGCCCGTGCTCAACTCGAGTTTCTCATGCTTCTCGCCCACCGCAGCTCTTCTGGCCGCCTCGATATCTGCTCTATTTGAGACGCCCTCTTTTTTAGGAGCCTCCGACTTCTCAGGAGCAGCCAAAGGCGTGCTGACGACTGCTGGTTCTACATTATGAACATTCTGTAATTTGGAACCAAGTTCCTCAACCGTGCTTTTGAGCGAATCAATCGCGACATCATACTTGGCGATCAGCATCGTGTGATCCCCTTCCGCATCCTCAAGATCTTTGTCCAAGGCCCCCAATTTTTCTTGCAGAGCCAGGATCTCGGCATCCTTTTCCTCATTCAATTTTTGCGAAGTCTGCGAATCATCGCAGGAAACAAAAGTAAAGGCGGCCAAAAGGCTCAATAAAGATGGAATTTTCATGATGTTAACGAGAGCTGATCATAGTGAGACGCAGACTTATCGCGGAATATTCACTCATAGAACAAAATTATCTCGTTCCTTCCTAAAACCTACCCATCGGCACTCAACGTGCTCCCTGCGAGACCCTTTCCGCCCAAAAGGGAAAGACGTCCAAATTCAGTTCACTGATATTCTCCTCTCATTTTCGACAATTCAGGGGGGAAAATAGCTGCTCCAGACCCCAATCCCGTCGATCTCACCAAAACTTCTCTCGAAAAGCAATTTCCTGTCAGTTCCCGCAATTCATGATTGGCTCGCGACAAGTTTCTTCATTAGATCGCACTTCCTCGGTCCCCGCATGCAATCTGACTATCATATCGAAGATCTCGTCTATCAAACCGGCGACCTCGTAGTCTTTCGTACCCGGAACAAAAAGGGCGTAGCCCACGCCGTCTCGCGAATCAAATTCCCCAACGAAATTCTCAGCGGGCTCGAGGGAGAAAGATTTCAGGAAGCCTACGACGAGCTGCTGACCTTTGATCAACCGGGCATTCGCAAGGTCATCGACGGAGGACAAGACCCGATCGATCAATTCCCCTGGGTCGCCACCAAATGGTCGGAGGGCTCGATCTTGAGTAAGAAATTCGAAGAGGGTCCTCTTGAAAAAGAGGAACTCCAGCGAATCCGATCCAGCGCAGAGAAACTCATCGAAAAACTCGGTGACCGCGCAGCCGCTCTCTCTTTCAAGACACCCAGCGTCATCATCACCGAGTCTACCGACGGAACTCCCATTGATACTTTTTCTGTCGACTACTTCGCCTGGTTCCGTGACTGGTCTCTAGGCCTCCCTCCGGGTGGTGAGCGGGATCCCAGGCACGAGCTTGATAAAATGATGGAAACTCTTGTCCATCGGAAGCCCGCCAATATTTCCCCAGCCCCGCTGAACATTCCCAAACCAGCACCAACCATCACGGGAAGTCCGCGTGTTCTTACCCCGATCACACCCGCGCTCCATTCCCCGGCCACCCAAGTCTCTCTGTCTTCCAGCTCTTCAGGCGGTGGAGTCATCGCCATTCTTATCATGACTCTTCTCGCGGGCCTGGTTGGAGGCGGTCTCTGGTGGATCAAAAGCCAACCACCAAAAGCAGATCCTCAAACCGAAACTTCCGGCAACAAGATAAAAGAAAAGCCACCAAAGCCTTCGAATCTCATCGCGAAAAATCCCGACAAGACCCCTCCAAAAATCATCAAGCCCCCCGAACCGGATCCCGTTCCCGCCCGACCCCGTTCGGCCGAACCGCGCCGCCCGTCGGTTGGAGAAATTCTTGAAGTCGAAAGCGACAACCCCGGCTCCCTGCAACGCTCCGTCGGGGAATGGGTCTTCCTGAACGGCGAAGTCGAAGGCATGGACGGAGGGCAAACCATCCACCTCAAAAAAAGCGCCCTCAAGGTCACCTTGAAGCGGGGATCGGTCACTCTCGACCCCGGCACCAAAGTCACCCTTGTGGGCATTCTGAAATCTCCGAGCCTTCTGGAAGTCCCCGATAATACCGACATTGCCATTCGCGACGAAGTCCTTCCACCTAAGGATGTCTATGGCGTGGAAGACGAACAACAACTCCGCAGCATGGGCGGTCAGAAAGTAAGGGTCGCCGGAAAGGTCCTCGGATTTAAAACCTCCAACACCGGAAAAACCTACTACCTCCTCCTCAACGACACCAAGCCCGAGTTCACGTTCTCCATCCGATCCCACCTCGGCGACGGCAGCGAGTTCGGTCAGGAATTTCTTAAATCTCTCATCGGGAAAAATGTCAAAGTCAACGGATCGATCAAAGTGGATGAGATTGGCGACCGCCTGAACATCTACTTCAAGTACCGCTCCCAGCTCGAAGTCTCCGAATAATTTATCGATGTCTCCTCCCAAGGTTCTCGTTCTGGGCACCGGCGAATACGTCACCGGTTTCGTCAACGGCGCGGAAAGCACCTCCGACAAAGGACCGGGCGTCATTGGGCTCACTCTCTTCGACCTCCGCGATCGTGGACTCATCGGCGACATCCTTCTCTCCGGCACGAAGGGAGAAAAGTTCCCCGACATCCGCTCACACTTCGACCGCCTCATCACCCAACGCTACGGACTCGACAGCAGCTTTCGCTCCTTTCCTGCCGACGATCAACACGACTCCAAATCCTGGCTTTCCGCACTCGACGAACTTGATGCCGGAGACGCCGTCCTCGTCTTCACTCCCGACGATCTCCACTTCAAAATGGCCCGTGAGGCCGCCAGCCGCAGACTTAATGTTCTTGTCGCCAAGCCCATCGTCAAAACCACCGGCGAACATGACCAACTCATCGAGGCCGCTCGCAGCAATGACGTCCTCATCGCGATGGAGGTCCACAAACGCTGGGACCCGATCTACTCAGACGCACGCGAAAAACTCCGTAAGCTCGGAGAGGCTTCGTACTTCAATAGCTACATGAGCCAGCCGAAATCCCAGCTCGAGAGCTTCCGCGCCTGGGCCGGGGTCTCCAGCGACATCAGCTACTATCTCAACGCCCATCACATCGACTTCCATGCCTGGACTCTTGAAGGGCGGGCCCGCCCCATCTCCGTGATGGCTTCCGCTTCCGAAGGTGTCGCGCGTAGTCTCGGTTTCCCCACCGAAGACTCCATCACCCTTCTCGTCGATTGGGAAAATCTCGAAAGCGGAAACCGTGCCACCGCTGTTTACACCTCAGCTTGGATCGCCGCCAAAGGCGAAGTCCACTCCCAACAACGATTCTTCGCTCTCCATCACGATGGCGAAGTCCGCATCGACCAAGCCCACCGAGGCTACGAATTCACTTCCGACGAAGACGGCTACGCTTCGCCCAACCCGCTCTTCATGCGCTATACCCCGGACGCGCGCGGAAAATTCGCCGGGCAATCCTCCTACGGATACGCCAGCGTGGCCGCTTTTCTCGAAGCCGCGGCCTCGATCAAGGCTGGGCAATCCTCTCCGGAAGATTGGCAAAGCACGCTCGCCACCATCGAAAAAACCCGCGTCACCACCGCCATCCTCGAAGCCGGACGACGTAGCCTCGACGAAGGCCAACGTGTTATTCTTTGAGCACGAGCGCGGAGAGAAATTTCTCCACAATCCCCGCCGGCGACTCCAAGGAATTATTGATCATCACCGCGAAGACAAATTCCTCCCCCGACTTGTTCACGAAGTAACCGGAATAGGTTCTTACCCCGGTCAGCCCACCTGCTTGACCTTTTGGTGTTCTTGAATTGCATCTCACTTCGCAGACTGATTCAACACTCCCGGTGACAACTCATAGACCCTCCCGAAAAGACAGAGGTGCAGGCACGATCCTTTTGCTCGCTTCTCTGGCGATGGTCGCGACTCTCCCCGGCCGGACGGTGGGCCTTGGATTAATCACCGAACAGCTCTTGGTTGATCTGGGGGTGACTCGCTCATCCTATGCCGAGCTGAATCTTTGGGCGACGTTCCTCGGAGCCCTCTTTCTTTTCGGGACGGGGCCAGCTCTGGATCGAAGTCTCCGCTGGACGACAACGGCAGTGCTGGCAGCCTTCTCGGGAGCCGTCTTCTGGCTCGCCCATCTTCCCGGCCCGGGATTGCTTCTCACCGTGTTGATTTTAACGAGGGGATTGGGGCAAAGCAGCCTTTCTCTCAGTGCGGTCGCAATCGTTGGAAAATCATTTAAGAAAAAACTGAGCACCGCAATGGGAGTCTTTGCAGTGGCGACGAGCCTTCTCTTTGTGGCCGCCATTCCGTCGGTGGATTCATTGTTGGGCCAACTGGGATGGAGGAAAGTTTGGATGATCCTGGCTGCGGTGGTTTTGGGAATTAGCTTGCTAGTGGCCTTCCTGATTCGTGATCCTCAAGCGCAGAAAAGTCGCGGAGAAGATGACCAAACCACAACAGGCATGCCCTTCCGCGAAGCCCTCCGATCGACCTTCTTTTGGGTGCTTACGATTGGCATTGGGATCTATTATTTCGCCTTTACCGGCATCACCCTTTTTAGCGAATCATTGGTGGTCTCGTTGGACTTTAGCAGAGACATCCGGAACTGGTTTCTGGCGATCATGATGTTCTCCGGACTAGCCAGCAACTTGTGCTGCGGCTGGCTGGTGCAGAGAGTTTCGGTGCCCAACATATTCGGCGGAGCGATGATCATCTTTGCCGCCTGCCTCATTGGGTTTCCTGTGGCATCGGGGTCAATTGGTTTGATCTATGCCGTTGCCGTCGCATTGGGTGTCGGTAGCGGAGCGGTCACGGTGATCTTCTTTGCCGGGTTCGCGGATCTTTTCGGAAAACGTCATCTTGGAAAGATTCAAGGCGTGGCCCAAGCAATGACCGTGGCTTCATCGGGCACCGGACCCCTCTTTTTTGCGCGGAGCTTCGAATCTTCAGGCTCTTATTCCTCCGTCTTCTTTACCCTTGCCCCCCTCGCTCTGCTTGTTGGGATTTGGGCATTGTGCCACCAAAGAACGGACACCTTTGCCGCAAAACGAAGTAACTCCACCCATTAATCTGACCGGGGGTTGAGCTTTATGAACTTTCCTATGCGTGAAAACCGAAACGATGGTGGTTCCCCACTTTGTCCCTGGCTGCGAGGAAGCTCATCTTCGAATCGCCAGTTCCGCAGAACTGTTTCCGGGAAAAACAAAAACCCGGCCAGCGGACTGACCGGGTTGAATATGTCAGGAGGCTCTTAAGCGTGGAGATCGAAGCGATCGAGATTCATCACCTTGTCCCAGGCCGCGATGAAGTCCTTCACGAAGGTCTCCTTGGCATCGTCACAAGCATAGACTTCAGCGATGGCGCGGAGTTGTGAGTTGGAACCGAAGACAAGGTCCACCGCTGAGCCAGACCACTTGACTTCGCCCGAAGAACAATCTTTCCCTTCGAAGAAAAACTCGCACTTTTCCGACTGCTCCCAGTTCACCCCCATATCGAGGAGGTTCACGAAGAAGTCATTGCCCAGCGTTCCCGGATTCCCTGTGAGGACACCGAAAGAACTTCCATCAGCATTGGCATCAAGGGCGCGCAGGCCACCGACCAACACCGTCATTTCCGGAGCGGTCAGGGAAAGCAATTGCGCTTTATCAATGAGCAGTTGCTCGGGGGTACGACTCGCTTTTTCCGGATTGATGTAATTGCGGAAACCATCGGCAACCGGCTCAAGAACCGCAAAGGATTCCACATCGGTTTGCTCCTGCGTGGCGTCGGTCCGCCCGGGAGCAAATGGCACGGTCACATCGTGACCACCCTTCTTGGCAGCAGCTTCCACAGCGGCACACCCACCGAGCACGATGAGATCCGCCAGAGAAACGGTTTTTCCAAAGTCAGCCTGAACTTTCTCCAAAGCGCCGAGAACTTTCGCGAGCTCGTCCGATGAGTTTGCGGCCCAGTCTTTCTGGGGCGCAAGACGAATCCGGGCGCCATTGGCGCCACCACGTCGGTCACTCCCCCGGAAGGTCGAAGCAGATGACCATGCCGTGCGAACCAATTCCGCACCGGACAGCCCGGAATTGAGAATGGTCTCTTTCAGCGAGGCTATATCGGCATCATCGATCAAATCATGATCCACTGCCGGTGTCGGGTCCTGCCAAATTTCAGGTTCAGCCGGAACCATCGATCCAAGGAAACGTGCGGGCGGTCCCATATCCCGGTGGGTCAATTTATACCACGCCTTGGCAAAGGCCTCGGCAAACTCATCCGGGTTCTCATGGAAGCGTCGGGAGACCTTGGCGTAAGCAGGGCCCATTCGTAAAGCGAGGTCCGAGGTAAACATGATCGGGGCGTGCTTTTTGCTGGGATCATGGGCATCGGGCACAAGATCAGCAGCGTCGGGATCAGTGGGAATCCACTGTTGGGCACCCGCCGGGCTCTTGGTCAAATCCCAGTCATACTTGAACAAGGTTTCGAAGTAGCTGTTGTCCCAGGTGATTGGCGTCTCGGTCCAAGCGCCCTCCAATCCACTACTGATGGTATCACCGGCATTTCCGGTCCCATAATTGTTTTTCCAACCTAGCCCTTGCTCGGCAAGAGGAGCCGCTTCAGGTTCACGCTCGACATACTTGTCAGGATCAGCGGCCCCGTGGGCTTTACCAAAGGTGTGACCTCCGGCGATCAAGGCGACAGTCTCTTCATCATTCATCGCCATGCGACCGAAGGTCTCGCGAATGTCGCGTGCCGATTCCAAGGCGCTCGGATTTCCATTCGGTCCCTCCGGGTTCACGTAAATAAGACCCATCTGCACCGCGCCGAGAGGATCATCGAGAACGCGATCTCCCTTGTAGCGCTCGTCTCCCAGCCACTCGGTTTCAGGCCCCCAATAAATGTCTTCTTCCGGCTCCCAAATGTCTTCCCGACCACCACCGAATCCTGCCGTCTTGAGACCCATCGATTCCAAGGCACAATTTCCGGTGAAGACCATCAAATCGGCCCAAGAAAGCTTGCGGCCATACTTCTGCTTGATTGGCCAAAGCAAGCGGCGCGCCTTGTCCAGGTTCACATTGTCCGGCCAGCTATTCAACGGAGCGAAACGCATCGATCCCGACGATGCTCCTCCGCGACCATCGAACGTGCGATAAGTTCCCGCGCTGTGCCAGGCCATGCGAATAAAGAAGGGCCCATAGTGGCCATAGTCAGCAGGCCACCAGTCCTGTGAGGTCGTCATCACTTCTTCTACCTCTTTTTTCAACTCCTCGAGGTCGATCGTTTGAAACTCGGCGGCGTAATCAAAATCCTCGCCCATCGGATCACATAGATCGGAATTCTGGCTCAGGATTTTCAGGTTCAATTGATTCGGCCACCAGTATTGGTTGGAGGTGCTCCCGCCGGCGTTTTGCGCATTCACCCCGCTCATCACCGGGCACTTACTAATATCGTTATCTGTCATTTTTTGTATTTGTTAATTTAAAATTCTCTATCTTGCCTTGAGGCACTTAGGACAAGTCCCCCAATACACCACTTCCGCCTCATCAATTTCATATCCCGCATCGTCCACAACATCCAGACAAGGCGTCTCCCCGGTCGCACAATCGACATCGACCATCTCTCCGCAGCTTCTACAGACCAAGTGATGGTGATTATCGCCTACCCGATCCTCATACCTCGCCGCCGATCCAGAAGGTTGAATCCGCCGAATCAAACCATGCTCCGCCAAAGTCCCCAGAGCATTGTATACTGCCTGACGAGAAATCGTCCCGATCTCCGTCCGCACGTCTTCCGCCAAATCATCCGCCGTGCCATGCGGACGCCCCGACACCGCCCGCAGCACCGCGATCCGCTGCGCGGTCACGGGAAGACCGCGTTCTCTTAATGACTCCATCGGATCGAGCATTATTTAGATCTGATCAACTTCTGGATTTTGTCAAGAAGATGCTCAGGCATTTCAAAGATTCACCGTCAGCTTAAAGAAGTCCCCCCTCCCGCAAAATAGGGATTAAAATCCGTCTCACTTCCAAGTATTCTTTCGATGTGCGATCACTCATTTTTCTCGCTCTTCTTGGATCCTTGCATGCTGACAGCACACGACCTGCGAAGCCCAATATCGTCCTCATCCTCACCGATGACCTCGGCTGGCAGGATGTGAAGTGCTACGATATCGATGACCCATCGCCCATGGAGACACCTAATCTCGATGCTCTCGCGAAGAAAGGCGTCAAATTCTGGCAGGCCTACTCGCCCGCTCCCACCTGCGCACCCTCGCGCTGCGCCATCATGAGCGGGAACCATCCTGCCCGTGCGCAAAAGACCCACGTTGTCGGCGGCAACCCTCCCGCGCCCCACCACCTCACCGCCCACCCCATGATACCCCCGTGGTACAGTGGCCGCATGCCGGCGGGCGAAATGACCCTTGCCAAAGCTCTCCAACAAGGAGGCTACACCACCGGGCACTCCGGAAAATGGCACATGGCGATCAATCACCACGCCTTTCCTCAACCTGAAGACCAAGGCTTCAATTGGACCCGCTCGGACCGGGGAGTTACCAAACCGGCCAAGCCGAACCGGCTCTCTGGCTTCTCCACGAATCGAAAAAACGACGCTTTCCGGCTCGATGAAAACGGCTTCCCCTTTCATCAGAACAGCCACGATGCCCTCACCTTTCTTCGGGAGCACAAAGCCGATCCCTTCTTCCTCTACTACGCCACCTGGCTCGTCCACACCCCCATCCACACTCGCAGCGAAGCTCTTTACAAAAAATATTGTGCCAAACTCGGCGTCACCCCCGACGAATCACACGCCCATAAGTGGGAAGAGAAAGGCCAAAAGAATCCCTGGTATTGCGCCATGGTCGAGATGCTCGACTACTACGTCGGCCAACTCGTGAAGGAACTCGAAACGACTGACGACCCCCGCTGGCCCGGACACAAACTCATCGAAAACACCTACCTCATTTTCACCTCCGACAATGGCGGGATGGAAGGCCACCCGGGCGAAGTTATCACCGACAACTTCCCGCTCGATCGCGGAAAAATCTCCATCATGGAAGGCGGCACCCGCGTCCCTCTCATCATCACCGGCCCCGGGATCAAGGCAGGCATCGAATCCGATGTCATGATCAACGGCCTAGACTTCTACCCCACCATTCTCTCGCTCACCGGAACGCCAATGCCCAAGGGGAAAGCACTCGATGGCCTCAACCTAGCCCCGCTTCTCAAAAGCGACCCCACTGATCCTTCCCTCGTGAAGACCGCTTCCGGTAAGCCCCGCGACACCATGACCTGGCACTTCCCAAACAGCGTCGCCCTCGAAAGCTCGATTCGTCGCGGCGACTTCAAGCTCGTGCGCAACTACACCCCGCAGGGCGAAAAACTCGAACTCTTCCAGCTCTACGAAACAAAGAACGGAACGTCCAAACGAGTCGATATTGAGGAACAAAAAAACCTCGCCGAGACCCACCCGACCAAAACCGTCGAACTCAACAACAAGCTCACCAGCATCCTCACTGAGATGAAGGCCAGCTACCCCTACCTCAACCCGAACTACAAACGTCCCCTTGCGAACAAAGAAAAAGTCCCCACCGTTTCCAGCCACAAGCTCACCGGAAACACCGCCACCTTCGTCTTCAAAAACAACGGCGCCAAAGTCACCCGCGCCAACCTCCTCTACACCGACAACGGCGGCCACCGCTACGAGGAATGGTATCGCACCCCCGCCACCCTCAACAGCGATGGCACCGTCACCGCCATTCTTCCGAAAGGAACCACCCACTACCTCATCAACCTCATCGATGAAAACAACTTCCTCGTCAGCCACCCCGGCGGCTTCAAAAAGGACGCGCGCGATAAACAATACTCCGAGTATGCCCTGAAAGCACGGCCTCCTCAAAAGTGAGGAGATAAGCCATCGAGGGACCTGCGTATTAATCTCACAAGCCCATCAAATGAAAACACTCGCCATCATCAGCCATCTCTTCCTTGTCGTCTTTTTCAACACCGCCGCCTTGGCCCAGGAACCACTCAAGAAAAACGACCGCATCGTCTTCCTCGGCGACTCCATCACCGCCGCCGGAGTCCGAAAAAGCGGCTATGTCACCCTGAGTTCCGCGGCCATTGCCAAAGCACATCCCGATCTCAATATCGAGGTGATCGGAGCCGGCATAGGTGGGCACAAGGTCCCCGACTGCCAAAAGCGTCTCGACAGGGACGTCCTGCAAAAAAAGCCCACCATTGTTTTCATTTACATCGGGATCAACGACGTCTGGCACTGGACTCACCCCAAAGTCGTTGCCCGAGGCAAAAAAGGGACGACCCCTGAAGAGTTTGAAAACGGACTCAAGGACATGGTGGCCAAAATTAACAAAGCAGATGCCCGGGTCATCCTCTGTACTCCCACTGTCATCGGAGAAAAATCAGACGGCAGCAACCCAGACGATAAAAGGCTCGACCAGTATTCAAACATCAGCCGGAAAGTTGCCAAAGAAACGGGCTCCCAACTTCTTGACCTCCGAAAAGAAATTATCACCCAACTTAAAAAGGAGAATCCCAAAAATGCCACCAAGGGAATTTTCACCTCGGATGGCGTCCACCTGAACGAGAAAGGTAATCGCTTGCTTTCGAGCCTCGTCCTCAGAGCGCTCAATATCCCACTTCGCAAGAAATAGTAGGGCTCACATTTTAATCACCGTTTCGAGGCCATCTCTTTTTGATCCGGGAACGGGGTGTGTTTCTCCTACCAATTAAAAACCGTGGTCCCAGCTCTCTGGAAACAAAAACCTTCATCATGAAGTTCTTCCTATTATTATTCACCTCAATTGCGGCATCAGCCACCAGCCTGTTTGCCGCCAAGCCAAACATCGTCCTCATCTACATCGACGATCTTGGTTACGGCGACATTGGATGCTACGGCTGCAAGGATATTCCCACTCCGAACATTGATCGGCTTGCGAAGGAGGGAGTCCGCTTCACGGCTTCCTACATCACGAACCCTCCCTGTTGCCCGAGTCGATGCAGTCTGATCATGGGGCAATACGCCCAGCGATTTGGAAAATACGGGATGTCTCGCGGACTTCCGATCCCGGAGGATCGCCCCACCCTGGCTAAATTTCTGAGTGGGAATGGCTACGTAACCGGGCACATTGGCAAATGGGATCTCGGGTCGAAAAAACAAGGGCCCTTGCAAGTAGGATTCGCTGAAGTTGCCAAAGATCCGCCCAAAAAAATCTACACCAAGAAAGAACTCGCCGGGCAATCTGCAAAAATTCGCAAACTACGCACCTCGAAATACTTCTGTCTCAATGAAGCTGGCGAGACGGTTTGGCTGACTGATTACGATGGCAACTCGATGGTCAATTTCATCGAGCGGCATCAGAAGTCCCCCTTCTTTCTCTACTGGTCCCCGGCAGCAGTCCACTCACCCAGCAACGAAGCCCCCGAAAGCTTGATGAAACGAACCACCGCCAGGGGAGAGCGACGCAAACTGGCCGGCGCCATCGTCTCCGTCGATGACCAGGTCGGCAAACTCATCCAAACACTGGAAAAACAGGGTCTGCGAAAAAACACGCTGATCATTTTCTCCAGCGACAATGGTGGCAACGGTGGCGAAGGCGCATCATCGGCGCCCTACACCGGCGGCAAAGGAAAGGGCACGCAGAAAGAAGGATGGGTCCGCGTGCCCACGATTTTCTCCATGCCTGGCACACTCCCCGCAGGAACTCAACACGATGGCATGATTGCCAATTTTGACTTCTATTCCACGATCGCCGCGCTGACGAGCAAGTCGATTCCAAAGCATTGTGATGGAGTGAATCTGATCCCTTACCTGAAGGGGGAAAACACCAACGAGGCGCATGAGTATCTCTTCTGGCTCAACAACGAACCGGGAGATGCGGAGCGGAGACATCTCATCGCCGCCCGATGGAGGAACTGGCGTCTCTACAAAAAATACAACAAGGACACGTGGCAACTTTTTGATCTGAAAAAGGATCCCATGGAAGAGACCAATCTTGCGAAGAAACACCCCGAAATTGTCGCTCAAATGGCCTCCAAGCATGCGGCCTGGAGACAAACTCTGGCGCCACTCGCCAAGATTCCAAAGATCTCAGCTGATAAGCCAATCATCCCAAAAGGCCACGGCTGGGCCCGTGCTTCAAAGAGCACAGACACCAAATGAAGGCCATCGCACATAACAAATCATGAAATATCAACTCACAATTCTCTTCTGCCTTCTCAGCGCGATCAAAGTCTCTGGCGCGGACCTAGAACGCGGCAAGACTCTCTATTCCCAACTCTGCTTCAACTGCCACGGACCGACCTTGGATGGCGGGCAGGGCCCGTCCTTAAGAGATCAATACTGGCGTCACGGTTCCTCGCCCGCGGCCATTCTCGAGGTTATCAATAAAGGTGTGCCCGGCTCGGCAATGATCGCCTACGAGGAGGTTTTTCCTGAAGCTGACCGACTTGCTCTACGCGATTTCATTCTCTCCGAACAGGAAGGAATGCGCGAGACGGTGCGCTCGGTTTATCCCGTCGAGTACTTCAAAGGGAAGCGCTTCGCCCCCAAAGATTTTGCATCAGTGGAATCGCTCTCACAAACGCCACTTCCCGAGAATCATTATTACTTCGAGCGGAATGGCGTTGGTGTCATGCGCGGGAGTTCCAAGCTCTACATCAAGACCGCCGGTGAATACCGCTTTTCAATCGGGCCGATTGGGCGGACGTCTATCTTTTTGAATAGAGAGGAGGTTCACTACTCGGATGCAACAACCGATAAGAAAACCCACCTCAACAAGGCGATCACCTTGCAGCCCGGGGTTCATGATTTGGAAATTTTTCACGAGGAAAAAAAGAGCCACAGTTACCGGTTTCGAGCGGTGCTTCAGCAAGTCGCCGGCAAGAACTTTACGCTGACGGGCCGTAGTCTCGAAGGAAACATTCCCAAGATCATCAACGCCAGACCAGGAGAAGCACTCGTCGTGCGCAAGTGGATCAAAGACCTCCCACCTCGCACGCTGATGTGTCTCTTACCCAACCAAGTGATCGTCGCGCTCAATCCGGTAGACGGCCAAATCATCAAGGCCTGGCATTCTGCCGAGATCAATCAGACGCCCTCCCTGCCCGACCGAAGTGCCAAGCCTTCGGAAGTCACAGGCACCGCGATTGACCAATTCAAACCCAGCCCGATCGCGTCTGATTCCCTTCGGTTTCTTCGTTATCAAATCAAGAGGGAATCCGCGCTCATCTCCTTCGAAACACAGGACGGCGAAAAGACCGTCACCATTTCTCCCGAGGGAACCCAATCCTTCAGCATCTCGATCAAGTAGCATCGCATGAAATCTATTACTCTTATTCTCTTCTCTCTCACCTGCCTCGGACTTGCCCAGATTCCAGCCGGCTATCGTATCGAAACCGTCCCCCTTCCCAAAGGCGCAGTGACCATTCTTGGACTTTGTCACAAACCGGACGACACCCTCGCTGTGGTCACCTGGGAAGGCGAAGTTTGGGAATACCAAAACAAGACCTGGACCCGCTTTGCCGAAAATCTCATGGAGCCCAATGGCATCTACTATGACGCAAAAGAGGGCGCCTATTACGTGGCACAGAAACCTGAGCTCACCAAGTTGGTCGATGACAACAAAGACGGAATCTGCGACCGCTACGAGTGCATCACCGATGCCTTCGGCATCTCCGGCGAATACCACGAATATCACTACGGCCCGGTTGTCGATTCCCTTGGCCGAAAATACGCCTCGCTCAACCTCGGCGCGCGCGGAGACTTCACCGTCCCCGATGGTAAACCCAAAGGAAAAGGCGGCGGCAACATGTCTTATAATGCCCCGTGGCGGGGATGGATTTATCGCTCGGATCGCACTGGTCATTTTCAGCCACTGGCCTGCGGGTTTCGCTCGCCCTGCGGCATTGGCATGAGCCCACAGGATGAACTCTTCATCACCGACAACCAAGGAGACTGGGTTGCCGACTGCTGCCTCTACCACGTCCGCGAGGGCAACTTCTATGGCCACCCGGCCTCTCTTCCCGCCCGCCCTGATTTCACCAAGGAAAAAGTCCAATCTCTCAAAGCTGCTGACTTCGCCAAACTTCGCACGCTCCCCTCGATTTGGTTTCCCCGGGAGGTCATCGCAAACTCACCCGGCAGCCCGGTCTGGGACACCACGGGCGGAAAGTTCGGCCCATTCGAAAATCAAATCTTCGTTGGAGATCAACGGCAGTCGAACTACTTCCGCTGCGGCCTCGAAAAAGTCGACGGGGACTATCAAGGATGGTGTGTCGACTTCCTTCGCGGACTGAAATCCGGCCCCGTGAAAATGTCCTTCGACTCAAAGGGGCGCCTCTGGTCGGCACAAGTCGGGCGCGGATGGTTCAGCCTCGGGGGTAAACGCACCGCCTTGCAGTATGTCGAGTGGGACGGCAAAACCGAGCCCTTCGCCATCAAGTCAGCCAGCCTTGCCAAGAGTGGATTTCAGGTCGAATTCTCCCAGCCGATCGGCGAGGAAATCACCCCCGCGGTCAGCAACTATCACTACCATTATTACAGCACCTACGGCTCGCCCATGGTCGATGAAAAGG
>ERZ1048068.1544-NODE-1544-length-17588-cov-5.836594_pt1 | contig 17588 bp, 15 predicted proteins | sample MGYA00383098_ERZ1048068 | MGnify/ENA primary metagenome ERZ1048068 (study PRJEB29581, sample SAMEA5548368) | metagenome | biome: marine; feature: coastal; material: water | depth 1 m | study: Short-term variability in the microbial, nano- and picoplankton... | reverse complement strand
TAAGGCAAGAATAGGCAGAAATTCCTGAAACTGCATTGTTAAAATAGCCGAGTCCAGAAGGTAAAAACATAACACCTATACCATAATTTTCAAAAATTACGGTACCGTCATCGTTGGTGGTAAATGTGCTCGCCGTTTTAAATTGTGGCAACACACGGTTCCAGCCCGAAATGGAAAATACCAAATCCAAATCGATTGGATTAACAGAGCTATCAAATTCATTGCCATTCATAGTAGTTCCCTCGTAATTTACACGAACTTGATCTGTGAAATGAGGATTTTCTCCCAATCCTTCTTCAATACTTAAAATATAATATGTATACGAAACATCTTGGTAGGTTGTCGTTTTTGGCTCAACAGCGTTGGACAACATGGTCGTGTTTGGGGGCTGAGTTTCTCCATCTTCCAATTTAGAAATAACAACATCGTCTATCGTCGGATAGGTAGGCAAAGCACCTAGTGCTCCAGAATTATAATAATGGGTGTCAAAATAATTTTGAAGTGTATCCATATCACTGGCTTGTTGTTCTGCTCGATCTCTTGGCGGAATTGAAGTTGTTTCTTCTTCATCTTCGCTACAGTTAAAAACAAAGAGTGCAAGGAAAAAAATAAAGAGGATATGAAGCTTATTTCTCATAATATCATTTTTGGAGCTGCAAGATACAATATTATGTTATTTTTGTGTAAAAGAAAACCGAGTTTTAAAAAAAATATGAGGATTGATAAGTTTTTGTGGTGTTTGCGCTATTTTAAAACAAGAACTATGGCTTCCAATGCCACCAAAAAAGGGCATGTCCGTGTAAATGACGCTGTGGTCAAACCCAGTAGAGAAGTTTATCCTACTGATAAAATTAGTGTGCGGATTAATCAAGTAAATTATCAACTCAACGTGCTCGATATCCCCAAAAGCCGAGTGGGTGCGAAATTAGTAGACATCTACAGACAAGACACCACTCCGAAATCTGAATTTGAAGCTCAAAATCTTTTAAAACTTACCAAAGAACATTATAGAAAAAAAGGTGAAGGGCGTCCCACGAAAAAAGATCGAAGAGACATTGAAGGATACTTAGACTTTGAGGACAATTAATCCACTAAGTTGAAATGTCTTTTTTATATTTGAAAAAAAGAATTGTATGGCACTGACACAAAACTGCATTTTGAACAATCAAGAGATCAATCATAAAATCAAACGAATAGCATACCAAATTTATGAATCTAATGTTGATCAAAAAGAAGTCATCTTAGCTGGAATTCAATCCAATGGATATATTCTTGCTGAAAAAATAAAGCAAAATCTTGAACAAATTTCAGAAATCAAAGCCCAATTGTGCGCAGTAAATATCAACAAAAAAAAACCAACTGAAAAAATCAGTACTTCGTTGTCTGCTGATCAATACGCCAACAAATCTTTAATTCTTGTTGATGATGTTTTACATTCAGGTACAACATTAATTTATGGCGTAAAATATTTTTTGGATAGCCCTTTGTCACAATTCAAAACAGCTGTGCTTGTCAATAGAAATCATAAAAAATATCCGGTAAAGGCCGATTTCAAAGGGATTTCGTTATCTACTTCACTTAATGAGCATGTAGATGTTATTTTTGATGGTGAGCACTCAAAGGTTGTACTCATCTAAATCATTACAAATTTCTTGTACAATACGTTTTACAGAAAGGTCATCAACGCTTAAAGTTAATTGCGCTTGATTATAAAATCTTGAACGCTCAAATAAATGTTTGGCTATAAATTCTGCGAGGTCGTCATCATTAATATTAGCAATTAGGGGCCGTTTAGATTTTTCTTTCACCAAACGATTTGCGAGTGTTTTTACGGACGATTTAAGATATATTGCACAAACACTAGGATGTTGATTTAAAAAATCCATAGTATTGCCATAGCATGGAGTTCCACCGCCTAATGCCAACACCAAATTGGTGTGAGTTCTGCAAATTTTTTGTACCGCTTTAGCTTCGATTTTTCGAAATTCTATATGACCTCTTCTCTCGAACAATTCAGAAATAGACAACTGTTCTTGATCTTCTATAAAGGCATCCAAATCCATAAAGTCATAATCGAGTTCCGCGGCAAGTTTTATTCCAACGGTCGATTTTCCTGAACCCATATATCCCAATAAGACAACTATCATGATGGTGTGTTTTTGATTTTTGATGCACAAAAAGACTTATTACAAAAAAACGAAAAAATATTGATAAAAAAAGATTGTATTATTAATTAAACCCATTATCTTTGCAGCCGCATAAAGTAAGTCCAACCGACTTGGTAGCTCAGTTGGTAGAGCATCTCCCTTTTAAGGAGAGGGTCCTGGGTTCGAGCCCCAGCCAAGTCACAAAAAGTTAAGCACTGTCTTAACTTTTTTTTTCTACAATGGTTTATTGCGCACGTGGCGGAATTGGTAGACGCGCTAGCTTGAGGGGCTAGTGGGAGTTATTCCCGTGGAAGTTCGAGTCTTCTCGTGCGCACTTTTTATAAAAACAATACATCTTTCATTATTTTTTAGTAATTTAGTAGAACCAAATCTACAAAATAATGAACACTACAGAAAACGTCTTTAGTATCAAAGACCTAGAAAACCTATCTGGTGTAAAAGCACACACCATCCGTATTTGGGAAAAGCGATACAACCTCCTCCAGCCCAAACGTAGCGAGACAAACATCAGACATTATGACCTTCATAATCTTCAAAAACTACTGAACATTAGTTTTTTAAACAATAATGGGTTCAAGATTTCGAAAATTGCTGCACTGGATGAATCTGAGCTTGCACCTAAAACAAGGGAATTGGCCTTTATGGGCAAAAATGACAGTCAGGCCATTGTGGCCTTCAAATTATCGATGCTCAATTTTGATCAAACTTTATTTTACAATACATACAACAGATTGTTAGAAGAAAAGAGCTTTAGGTCAATTTTTTATGAAATTTTCATTCCCCTGCTTTGTGACTTAGGGATGCTCTGGCAAACAAACACCATATCTTCATCTCATGAACATTTTTTGACTGTACACATCAAACAAAAAATTCTGGTACACATCGAACGTCTCCAGAGTACAGATCCGCGCCCAAGTACAAAAACCGTTGTGCTTTATCTTCCGGAAAATGAAACACATGATTTAGGGTTATTGTTTATAAATTATGAAATTTTGAGCTTAGGGTATCACACTATATTTTTAGGAGAAAATATTCCTTTAGATAACCTGAAACATATCAACAAATTATATGATGATATTATTTATGTGTCGTATTTCACAATAAAACCAAGCGACAATGAAATTCATGATTATTTAGATACATTTTCAAAACAGTATTTGGCCAGTACCAACAACAGTCTAAAACTGATTGGACACAAGACAAGATATATAAATCCAAAAAACATCCCAAAACACGTGATGTTATACGACAAAATTGAAGATTTAGTTAAAGATATGTAAAAAAGACTTTAGAAGTACAAGTCTGTATAGTCTTTTCATTACTTTTATAGACAAATGAAGAAAACTATACACATCATAGGGTCGGGATTTTCCTCCCTAGCTGCATCTTGTTATCTTGCTCAAGCGGGATACGAAGTGACCATTTTTGAAAAAAACAAAACCATTGGTGGCCGAGCAAGGCAACTAAAAAAAGAAGGTTTCACTTTCGATATTGGTCCAACATGGTATTGGATGCCGGACGTTTTTGAACGCTTTTTTGCAGATTTTAAAAAACACCCATCAACTTATTATTCTTTAGAAAAATTGGACCCAGCTTACAGCGTGTATTTTGGTAAAAAAGATTTCATTACTATAGAAAATAGTTTAGACAAAATCTACAACACTTTTGAAAAAGAAGAACCAGGGAGTTCAAAAAAACTTATGGAATTCATCAGTGATGCAAAGAGTAATTATGATATTGCTATAAAAGATTTGGTGTACAATCCTGGTGTTTCACCTTTGGAGTTGGTAACACCCAAAACGGTAATGAAGCTAAATCAATTTTTGAGCACCATTAAACGGGATGTCAGAAAACGCTTCAAAAATAATCGTCTTGCACAAATTTTAGAATTTCCTGTTTTATTTTTAGGTGCCAAACCAAGCGATACGCCTTCTTTTTATAGTTTTATGAACTACGCGGATTTTGGACTCGGAACATTTCATCCAAAAAAAGGGATGTATCAGGTTATTTTGGCTATGGAAGCTCTAGCCAAGGAACTTGGTGTTACTATAAAAACAGAGTCCAATGTTACTTCAATTTTAGTTGAAAATGGTACGGCTAATGGTATTGTGGTAAATGGTAATACAGAAAATTGCGACCTCGTTTTGAGTGGTGCAGATTACCACCATACTGAAACACTTTTGGAAGAAAAACACCGCCAATACTCTGAAAAATACTGGAGTAAAAAAACATTTGCGCCTTCATCTTTACTGTTTTATGTTGGTTTTGATAAAAAATTGAAAAACGTAGACCATCACACACTGTTCTTTGATGTGGATTTTGATGTGCATGCAGAAGCGATTTATGATCATCCAGCTTGGCCAGAAAAACCACTTTTTTATGCGAGTTTCCCAAGCACTACCGACGATTCTTGTGCGCCAAAAGGTAAAGAAGCTGGTATTTTCCTCATACCATTAGCACCTGGATTAGAGGATACTCAAGAGCTCCGCGACACGTATTTTGAGAAAATTATTCAAAGATTTGAAACACTAACAGAGCAAAATGTTAAAAATAATATTATCTTTAAGGAGTCATTTTGTGTGAATGACTTTATAAAAGACTATAATTCATACAAAGGAAACGCCTATGGAATGGCCAACACGCTCTTGCAAACTGCGTTTCTCAGACCAAAATTGAAAAGTAAAAAAGTTAAACATTTATATTTCACGGGACAGCTCACCGTCCCTGGACCTGGAGTCCCGCCCTCGCTAATCTCTGGAAAACTTACAGCCGAACTTATTCAAAAAGTCTTATAATTGACTGTTTTGTAATGGTACCTAAAATTTAAGTATATGAAATCTATTTTCGACACTGTATCCAAAGATTGTAGCAAAATTGTTACAAGAACCTATAGCACTTCATTTTCGATGGCTACAAAAATGTTGGCCAACTCTATTCGTCAAGACATCTACAACATTTATGGATTTGTCCGTTTGGCTGATGAAATTGTTGATTCTTTTCATGACTATCCTAAAGAAGATTTATTTGCGAAACTTGAAACAGATTTGGAAATAGCACTCCAAAATAAGATCAGTTTAAACCCCATTTTGAATGCTTTCCAGCACACCTATTACAAACATAATATCGATAGAGCTCTTGTTGATGCTTTTATGAACTCTATGCGGTTGGATTTACACAAATCAACGTACAAAACAGAAGAAGAATTTAAAAACTACATTTATGGTTCTGCCGATGTCGTTGGCTTGATGTGCCTAAAAGTGTTTGTCAATGGAGATCAAAAAAAATATGACACACTGAAGAAGCCCGCTATGGCTTTGGGTTCTGCTTTTCAAAAAGTTAACTTTTTGAGAGATTTAAAAGCAGACCACGATGAGTTAAACAGAACTTATTTCCCAAATACAGATCTCAATAATCTTGACGAAATTGCCAAACAACACATTATCGACGACATAGAAAATGACTTCGCTGAAGGGTTGAACGGAATAAAATTATTACCTATTGAAGCTAAGTTTGGCGTTTTTATGGCCTATCGCTATTATAGTCAATTACTCAAAAAACTCAAAAAGACTCCTGCTTTAGAAATCAAAAACACACGAATTCGCGTACCTAATTATAAAAAAGTAGAACTACTCACGCGCAGTTATGTTAAATATCATCTAAATCTATTATAAACCTAAATATTATGAACACACTTTTATGGATAGCTGTTTTCTTAGCCACATTCGGTACTATGGAATTTATGGCATGGTTTACACATAAATACATCATGCATGGCTTTTTATGGAACCTTCACAAAGATCACCACCACAAGGATCACGACAGTTGGTTCGAGCGCAACGATGCTTTCTTTATTTTCTATGCTGTAGTGAGCATGATTTGTTTTTATTTTTGGAGTTACGAAGGTTTTTGGGCCGGACTTCCCATTGGATTGGGCATTATGGCTTATGGAGCAACCTATTTTTTGGTACACGATATATTTATCCATCAACGCTTCAAAATATTTCGTAAGGCCAACAATTGGTATGCCAAAGGAGTTCGTCGCGCACACAAAATTCACCACAAGCACCTCGGTAAAAGAGATGGCGAATGCTTCGGAATGTTAATCGTTCCATTCAAATATTTTAAAAAATAAATTGTGAACTCGCTTTACTTGTGGCTAAATATTGGATCAATTTCTGTCCCCTTTTTGTACAGTTTTCATCCTAAATTAAAACTCCACAAACAATTTCATTGGCTATTCCTCTCGATGATTCTAACAATGATGGTGTTTATTCCTTGGGATGTCGTTTTCACAAGACATGAAATCTGGGGATTCAACCCAGATTATTTTCTGGATACTAAGATTTTAAGTCTACCCTTGGAAGAATGGCTCTTCTTTATTTGTATTCCATTCGCTTGTGTGTTTACACACTATGCATTGTTACTCTATTTCCCCAAATTGAAACTTGACAAAAACAGCTCAAAAGCAATTGCTATTGGTTTGATTCTCACACTAGCATTACTTTTAATTTTTAACTATGACAAATGGTATACTCTAGTCAATTTTACTATAGCTATTGTATTGACAATCATAGTTTTAAAATATAATTCAATATTATTACAACACTTTTTTCTAACTTTTTTGGTCATGCTTATTCCATTTTTTATTGTGAATGGCGTCCTTACAGGCAGTTGGATCGAAAGTCAAGTCGTCTGGTACAACAATGCCGAAAATCTAGGTATTCGAATGGGTACCATCCCTGTTGAAGATAGTATATATGCCTATTCTATGATTTTAATGAACTTGTTCTTTTTTGAATACTTCACCCAAAAATCTAAGCATTAAAGAAGATATATCAGATTAGTTATTTTTTTTATAAATTTGGTATCAAGAAACGCTCCAAACGTTCTACATCCATGAAGTAAGCTTGATACTACTCAAAAGATTTACAGATTTTTTTTATAACGGATGGGGCATAATGTCTTTTACAAATGAAAAAAATACTGATACCGAGTTGTATGGTTTTGATCGCTTATTTTGGTTCATGTAAACCCGATGAACCGGCAGAGAGAGAGCTATTAATCGCAAAATACAGAGTGACATTTAATTTTAAATGGAATGCGCAAGATTTTCCAACAGATTATCCCTCAAATGCACATTTTTCGAAACTCATTGGGTGGAGTCACAAGCCATCAAGTGAATTTTTTAAAGTAGGTAGTATCGCTTCGGAAGGCATCAAAAACATGGCCGAAGTTGGAAGTACAGAAAAACTTACTGATGAATTTACCACTAAAATTGAAGCCAATGAAGGTCTAAAAAATATCATTGGTAACGGATTAGGAAGTGGTGTTGGAGAACTCAGCGTCACATTGGATGTAAATGAAAAATTCTCTTCGATTACACTTGCCACTATGCTTGCCCCAAGCCCAGATTGGTATGTCGGCATAATTAATCAAAACCTACTGGAAAATGGAGAATTTATTGATGAAAAAACAGTTGATGCGCTAACGTACGATGCGGGTACAGACAGTGGGGAAAATTTCACTTCTAGCAATGCACCAACAGTTCCTAAAGTACCGATATCTGTTATCAATACACCACCTATTGGTAATGGAAAAACGATTGCCACAGTAAAATTCGAAAAGCTGTAGCTATTTAAGCGTTTTGTTTCTTAATCAAATTAAGTGCAGACCCTTCATTGAACCATTCTATTTGCGATGCGTTATAGGTGTGATTTACAGAAAGTACATCTGTTGTGCCGTCGGTATGTACCGCCTCAATTGTAAGTGGCTTACCAGGTGCAAATTGGTCTAAATCTAAGAAATTGAACGTGTCATCTTCTTGAATAAGGTCATAATCTGCTTCGTTGGCAAAAGTGAGTCCTAACATCCCTTGCTTTTTCAAGTTTGTTTCGTGGATACGCGCAAAAGATTTTACAATTACAGCCGCAACTCCCAAATGACGGGGTTCCATGGCCGCATGTTCTCTTGACGATCCTTCACCGTAATTATGATCACCGACAACAATTGTATAAATTCCAGCATCTTTATAAGCACGTTGAGTTTTTGGAACAGCATCATATTCACCATTCAATTGATTTTTAACAAAATTGGTTTTCATATTGAATGCATTCACAGCACCAATCAGGCAGTTGTTAGAAATATTGTCTAAATGTCCTCTGTACCGCAACCATGGACCAGCCATAGAAATGTGATCTGTAGTACATTTTCCATGTGCTTTAATGAGTAATTTAGCACCTTTAATCGAATTTCCGATTGGTACAAATGGTGTCAACAATTCCAAACGTTCCGAATCTTCAGCAACAACAACCTCAACACCACTACCATCTTCTACAGGAGCAAGATAGCCCGCATCCTCAACAGCAAATCCTTTTTCTGGAAGTTCAAATCCTGTGGGTTCATCTAGTTTTACAACATCTCCTTGTTCGTTTACTAAAGTATCGGTCAAAGGGTTAAAATCCAAACGACCTGAAATAGCTATCGCAGCTACAAGTTCTGGTGATGCTACAAAAGCATGTGTATTTGGGTTTCCGTCGGCACGTTTTGCAAAGTTTCTGTTGAACGAATGGACAATACTATTTTTTGGTGCGTTTTTTGGGTCTTCATAACGAGCCCATTGTCCAATACATGGACCACAAGCGTTGGTGAATATTTTGGCATCTAATTTTTCAAATACATTCAAAATTCCATCACGATCAGCTGTGTAACGTACTTGTTCAGAACCTGGATTGATCCCAAATTCTGCTTTTGTTTTTAGCCCCTTGTCTAAGGCTTGTTGAGCAATAGATGCTGCTCTAGATAAATCTTCGTAAGATGAATTTGTACACGAACCTATCAATCCCCACTCTACTTTAAGTGGCCAATCATTTTCTTTGGCTTTCGCAGCCATAGTACCAACAGGCGTTGCCAAATCTGGCGTGAAAGGCCCATTAAGGTGAGGCATAAGTTCTGATAAATTAATTTCGATTAATTCATCAAAGTATTGTTCAGGATTTGCATAAACCTCTGGGTCAGCGGTTAAATAGTCTTTCACTTCATTGGCTGCATCGGCCACGTCATTACGATCTGTTGCGCGCAAGTAGCGTTCCATTGATGCATCATAACCAAAAGTTGATGTTGTTGCACCAATCTCGGCACCCATATTACAAATGGTTCCTTTTCCAGTACAGGACATGGATTCTGCACCTGGACCAAAATACTCAACAATCGCACCTGTACCTCCTTTAGCTGTTAAAATTCCTGCAACTTTTAGGATGACGTCTTTTGGTGCTGTCCATCCAGAAAGTTTTCCAGTTAGTTTAACACCGATTAACTTAGGGAATTTTAATTCCCATGGCATTCCTGCCATAACATCTACTGCATCGGCACCACCAACGCCAATAGCAACCATCCCTAGGCCTCCCGCGTTTACAGTATGAGAATCTGTTCCTATCATCATTCCACCGGGAAATGCGTAGTTTTCTAAAACAACTTGATGAATGATTCCTGCTCCCGGTTTCCAAAATCCAATACCATATTTGTTGGATACTGATTCTAAAAAGTTAAATACCTCATTACTGTTATTTAAAGCCGATTGCAAATCTTTTGTAGCGCCTACTTTGGCTTGGATTAAGTGATCGCAGTGAACAGTAGTAGGAACAGCGACTTTTTGCTTACCAGCTTGCATGAATTGCAACAATGCCATTTGAGCTGTTGCATCTTGACACGCAATGCGGTCTGGAGCAAAATCTACATAGTCTTTTCCACGCTCAAATGCTTTCTCAAGTTTTGAATCCCAAAGGTGGTTGTATAATATTTTTTCTGAAAGCGTCAGTGGGTGCCCAACGACTGCTCTAGCATGGTCAACTTTTGTTGCCATTTGTTGATAAACTTTTTTGATGATATCGATATCGAAAGCCATAATGAGATGAATTTTAAAATCGGGGTTAAATGTACAAATTTATGCGTAATCTTAGTGCAATAAAAATCCAAATTATATTGAAAATTTTAGAATAAACTTTCAATAATTTGTTCTACACTGATGCCTTCTGCGGCTGCCTTATAATTCTTTATGATTCTGTGGCGCAAAACGCTAATGGCTACAGCTTGAACATCTTCTATGTCGGGAGTATATTTACCCTTAATTACGGCATGAGTTTTGGCAGCCAAAATTAAATTTTGCGATGCTCTAGGACCAGCACCCCATTCGACAAATTGCTGAACCATATCGGCGGTATGTGCATCGTTTGGTCTAGATTTAGAAATTAATTGTACTGCATATTCTACAACATTGTCGGCCACAGGAGTCTTCCTTATGAGTTGCTGAAATTCTACAACATGATTGGCATCAAAAATAACATCTAGTGTTGCATTTTTATCCGAAGTTGTTTGTTTTACAACCTCAACTTCTTCATCAAATGACGGATACTGAAGGTTAATTGCAAACATAAAACGGTCTAGCTGAGCTTCGGGTAGCGGATATGTACCTTCTTGCTCTATTGGATTTTGTGTTGCCAAAACAAAATAGGGTTGATCCAATTTGTAATGCTGCCCTGCTACAGTTACTGAACGTTCTTGCATGGCCTCTAAAAGTGCCGCTTGCGTTTTTGGAGGCGTTCTGTTGATTTCATCAGCTAGAATAATATTAGAAAAAATAGGCCCTTTAATAAATTGAAACTTGCGTTCGTTGTTCAGTATTTCGCTTCCTAAAATATCACTAGGCATGAGGTCGGGGGTAAATTGAATACGCTTAAAGTCTAATCCAAGAGTTTTTGCAATTGTATCGACCATGAGGGTTTTGGCCAAACCCGGAACACCAACCAAAAGAACGTGTCCTCCAGAAAATATTGATATTAAAATATGTTCGATGACTGCATCTTGTCCTACAATTATTTTGGCAATTTCTTTTTTGAGTTGCTCAAATTGGTTAACATAGTTATTTATTGCAGTGACGTCCGACATTATTTGATCTTAATTTTTAAACCAGTTACTATTAAAATCACAGGTTCTCAAATTACCATTAATTTTGATGTATGTATCCATGATTTTTTCTTCTTGCCAATCGGAAATCGCATTGAGTTGCTTTTCTTGTAATGCGAGTGCTTTGATTTTTAAGTAATCTTTGGCAAAATCTGCTTCGTGCTCATCAGTTCTTTGCGTTACTGTAAGGATTTTGAACTTGATTGGATGTGTACGATCTCCGTCTTTGTAGACAGGACTAACTTCGCCGTCCTTAATGTTTTGAATCTGTGCATACAATTCTGGATCCATTTTGGTAAGTTCAAAATTATAGTCTTGTGTTTCTGGATTGCGCAACTGACCTCCATCATACTTGGTTTCTTTTTCGTCACTAGCTTCCTTTGCGGCTTCAGCAAAAGAAATATCACCATCGACAATGCTTTGGCGAACTTTCTCTAATTTTTCTTTGGCAGCCAAAATTGCTTCATCGGTAAGTTTTGGACGCAACAAAATATGACGAACATCGAATTCTTGTCCTCTAATTTTTTCGAGATAAATGATATGGTAACCAAAATCAGTTTTGAATGGTTCTGAAATATCACCTTCTTCTAATGAAAATGCAACTTCTCTAAATTCTTTTGCCATTCGTGGTTGTTTTCTGTTTAGCGTATACTTACCACCTGTTCGTTTGGACCCTGGGTCTTCGGTATACAATACAGCTTTTGTAGTAAAACTAGCGCCATTATCCAAAACATCGGCTTTGAATTCCCTAAGTCTTTTTACGACTTTATCAATTTCTTCTTGAGTAGTTTCTGGTATAACAACAATTTGAGCAACACGAAGCTCTGTACCGAACAATGGACGTTCGTCTTCCGGAATTTTATTGAAAAATTGGCGTACTTCTTCTGGAGTAACTTCGATTTCCTCTATAATTTGTTGTTGCATCATAGAAGCCATTTTTCCATTTTTGTTAAGCTCATACATTTCGTCTCGAAGTTCCTGCTCGGATGACTTGTTGTAGTAAGCAATCAATTTTTCCATAGAACCAATTTGCTGTGCAAAACCTTCTAATTGTTGATCAACATAGGAACGGATTTCGGCATCATTGACTTGAATACTATCCAAAATAGCATGATGCATGTACAATTTATCTTCGAGAAGTTTGCCAAAAAGTTGACAACGCGTAATTTCTTTTGTGGATACTCCACTGGCTTCAAGTTGTGCGAATTGTTTGTCGATATCAGAGTCTAACACTACAAAATCTCCAACAACTGCGGCAACACCATCAACTTTTATGAGCTGTGTAGAATCGACTTGAACTGTCTTGATTTCTTCTTTTTTATCTTCAATAATTTCTTGTGCAGTCAATTGGCCACACACCAACAAAGTTATGCATGTAATTATGGACAGGGACTTATTCATAAATTTCAAATTTTTTATTTTTAATGGCATCATTTACAATTTCATTTTTTAGTTGACCTACAAGTTTGAGCTTGCGTTTGTTAATGATAATTTGACGCAAGGTTGGCAACACATATTTTAAGGGGGCTTGCATGCCAGAGCTTAGCACTTCATTTATTTTAATCAAATATAGCTCTAAAGAATCGTTGAGCTGAACAAAATTTGGTTTTTTTAGTAACAGCTTATTAAATCCTTTTTGCAGGGGTTTGATTTTTGAAATCACTTGATCAGATTTGATCCAAATCGAATCATTTAAAAAAAATGAATTGAATTGAATCGAAATGGTATCCAAAATCGCTTGATCTTCTAAGTTGTAACGTTTGAAACGACGTTTGATATCTTGAACATTTGAAATGTTAGATTTGATGTTGATGTAGCGAAGTTTTAATAAATTTTCTTTCAAAACAAAAAGTTCTTTGTTTTGATTGTATGTTGCAGTCAGCTCTTCTTGGGTAATGATTGTATCCAAATTACGTTTTACCAATGCTTCCAAATACGCTGAAGTATATAAATCTGTTTTGTATTGTTGCACAAGCGCTTCAAAATCAGCTTGTTGTTTTTCCTCTAAATTTAATGTTGCACCGTCTATGAGTAGTTGTTGTGTTGCCCAGTTTCTAACCATTGTTCGAATTTGAACTAGACTATCGTTCGAGTTAAGGTCATCAAATTCAGAAAAATCAATATCATCCACCATTAAAAATGCATCATTTACTCTAGCCAGAGGAGCACCTTCTTCATTTGATTTTGATAAATCACATGCTGTGCATAAAAGCAACAATAGTAGTAAAAGTGCCTTTTTTTGCATCAATTCAGACGTTTAGATTTTAGCGCGTCAAGGGCATTCTTGTTTATTGAAATGTTGTATTTCTTACGTAAATTTTCTATCCAATGCTTTTCCAACTCAGCTTGGTAACTTGAAATTACGGCTCCTTTTGAATCTTCAAAGGATTGCATTTTTTGAGGAGACTGTGCAGAAATATTGAGAACTACATAGCTATCTTCTATTGGAAAAATAGAAGATATACCTTCTTTGAACTTGACTTTTTTAGGCAACAAAGGGTTATCTATTTCAAATGAACCTGTAGACAAAATAATTTGTTGACGTTTGGCATTAAGATCATTTGTAATGTCATCGTTTGAACGACCATCAGACCACATTTTTATGATTTTTTTAAGTGCACTTTTCTTTTTGGAACGTGCTATCGTTCCCGTTATTTCTGCTGAAGCAATAAACTTTGCTTGGTTAATTTCATAATGATTCAATAGACCGATAGAGTCGTTTTTCGCGCCATCCCAAATTTTTTCCTGCATAATATCAAAAAGCATTAGTCCCTCCTCATATTCTTTAAGAATTTGTGCATATTCTTTATTTTCTAAGGGAAGTCGATCTTTTTTGTACTGCATCAATTGTTCTTCTAAAAAGGTATTATAACTCCTTAATACAAACTCCGAGTTGGAGCTATTGTTTTTTAATGATCTTTTTTTGTTCAAAAACATCAAAAAATCATCATGAGTAAGTACACGGTTTTGGATTTTTATAAATTGATCTTTTGGGGCTACACCATCCTGCAAAGTCCAATCATTCTGTTCTTCAACTTTGAAAAATAAAGATGAAATTTCATCTCGATTTGGTGCATCAATCTGGTATTGCTTTTTTAGGGATTCAATCATTTTTTTCTCGATAAGAGAAGACCTACTGTCGCGCTTTACTTTCTGTTCTAAATCAAATTTAATCTCTTCAAAATCTTTCACGGGAATCGTAGAAATCAATTTTATGATGTGCCAACCAAACTTGGTTCGAATTGGGTTCGAAATTGCACCATCTTCCAAACCAAAGGCAGTATCTACAAAAATCTCGGACTTAATTTCACTAGATGAAAAAGGTTTCAAATTCCCTCCATTTTTAGCAGAGCTTTTATCTTCGGAAAATTGCTTTGCCAAATTCTCGAAAGATTCTCCCTGTAGCAACAAACGATGTAATTCGTTGATGCGTTGTTCTGGTGTCTGAAGACTATCTTTATAATTATGAGCAATCATGATATGAGCTGCCTTGGCTTTACCTCTTGAGTGTCTTTTGTCGAGAACTTTGACGATGTGGTAACCAAACTGTGTTTTGAAGGGCTGAGATACATCACCTACGGAAGTATTAAAGGCAGCATTTTCAAAATCGTAAACCATTTTGAAAGCCGAAAAATACCCTAGATTCTCTGCAAAAATCTTTTCACCATCATGGATTTCTTTTTTAAGTAAATCAAAATCCTCATTTAAAAACCGATTGCGCAAAACGTTTAATTTTTCTAACGCTGCAAGTGTATCCTGATCAGAGCTTGTACGTACCAAAATATGTTGTGCTTTTACTTCCTCAATTGTACGGTTGTACGCTTCTTGAATTAGGGCTTCTGTGACATTCTTGTCTGTTAAATATTTTTGCTCTAATTGTTTTTTATAACCCTCGTATTCTTGCTTATAGCTCTGCTTTTGATCATATTTTAATGCCCTTGCCTCCAAAAGTTTGAGCTTATAATTTAGGTATAATTCTAAATAATCGTCAATATCTTTTTGATTATCATTTTGAACTAAATTGATGTTTTTGTTATAAACATCAAGAAATTCATCAACTGTAATTTCTTCACTATTGATGGTAATTAAGATTTCAGAATTTGTGGGTTGCTGTTGGCCAAAATTTGACCAAAAACACAATAAACTTATAGCTAAAATAAATGCTCGCATATTTTGTATTTTAAAAAGGGACTAAATGTAAAAAAAAGGTTTAATCTACGCAAGATTATCGCGAATAGTTGGGCGCTTCTTTTGTGATCATCACATTGTGAGGGTGACTTTCACTAATTCCAGAAGATGTAATTTTAACAAACTTACCTTTGTCTTTAAGGGTTTGAATATCTTTTGCGCCACAATAGCCCATACCGGCACGAATACCACCAACAAACTGATGGATGCTTTCATACAGGTCGCCTTTGTATGGTACACGACCAACAATACCTTCTGGGACTAATTTTTTAATATCGTCTTCGACGTCTTGAAAGTAACGATCTTTACTCCCTTCTTTCATAGCTTCCACAGAACCCATACCTCTGTAAGATTTAAATTTTCTTCCTTCGTAAATAATAGTCTCGCCAGGAGATTCTTTTGTTCCTGCTAGTAACGATCCAAGCATTACACAATCGGCGCCTGCTGCAAGGGCTTTAGGGATATCACCTGTATAACGAATTCCGCCATCTGCAATTACAGGTACCCCTGAATCCTTCAGCGCAGCTGACACTTCTAGTACTGCAGAGAATTGTGGGAAACCTACACCCGCAACAACTCTAGTTGTGCATATTGAACCTGGTCCAATTCCGACTTTTACAGCATCAGCACCCGCTTCAACTAAATATTTGGCAGCATCTGCTGTGGCGATGTTGCCGACTACTACATCGAGCTTAGGAAATTCCGATTTGATGGACTTAAGTACAGATACTACTCCTTTGGTATGACCATGTGCTGTGTCTATTATGATAGCATCTACTCCAGATTTCACCAATGCACTGGTGCGTTCTACAGCGTCGTGCGTAACCCCTATTGCGGCAGCTACGCGCAAACGGCCGTATTGGTCTTTATTTGATATTGGTTTTTGTGATAATTTTGTAATATCTCGAAATGTAATTAGACCTATGAGTTTGAAATCTTTATCGACAACAGGAAGTTTTTCAATTTTATTGTTTTGAAGAATAACTTCGGCTTCTTTAAGTGATGTTCCTTCTGATGTTGTAACTAAATTTTTATAGGTCATCACTTCTGTTATTGGGCGATTGTTGTTCTTTTCAAATCGTAAATCTCGATTTGTTACAATTCCCTTTAATAAACCCTGATCATCAACTATAGGAATCCCTCCTATGCTATGTTCTTTCATACTTTGTTTGGCATCGCTTACTAGGGCATCCAAATCAAGCGTTACTGGATCAATGATCATTCCACTTTCTGCACGCTTGACTTTACGCACTTCTATAGCTTGTTGACTAATGGTCATATTTTTATGCAAAACACCAATACCGCCTTCTCGAGCAATGGCAATGGCCATGGCGCTTTCTGTAACGGTATCCATTGCAGCAGAAACAATAGGTACATTTAAACTGATGTTACGCGTAAATTTAGTCTTGATACTGACTTCTCTTGGTAATACTTCAGAATAAGCAGGAATCAGTAATACGTCGTCGTAAGTAAGACCTTCTCCAATAATTTTTAAAAGATGTGATTGCATTGCAATTAGGTTTAATTGCATGCAAATTTACGACTTTTTTTAGAAAAAAGAGGCACAAAAAAAGACTTTATCTGATAACGACAAACAAAAAATGAAATTTATTTTTATTTATTCTAAATAAACTTTGCGCAAACTAAAAATGGTTCGTACATTTGCATCATAAAATTAATTTTATTTTTAATCAGTCTAAATAAGAATTACTATGAACTATAAAATTTTACTCCTATCACTTGTCTTTCTGGGAAGTTTAAATGCTCAAGAATCAGTCGCAAAAAAGTCGGATTCCATTCAAAAATTGGAACAAGTATTCATCAGTACAAAAGTTATTTTTGGCAACAAATACGAAGCTGAAAATCGATCTGGATCGTCCTACTATGTTTCTCCAAAAGAATTAGAGAAATTCAGTTACACGGACATCAACAGAGTTTTGAGAACTGTGCCTGGTGTAACAATTTATGAGGAAGATGGCTATGGATTACGTCCGAATATCAGTTTGAGAGGAACATCTCCAGAGCGAAGTGCCAAAATTTCAATCATGGAAGATGGGGTGCTTATTGCACCAGCACCTTACAGTGCACCTGCTGCATATTATTTCCCTTCTATTGCACGTATGCAAGCTGTTGAGATCTTAAAAGGAAGTAGTCAAGTACAATATGGTCCTTTTACAACGGGTGGTGCAATTAATTTTGTTAGTACTCAAATTCCAAATGAATTTAGAGGGAGCTTAAAAACGAGCTATGGTAGTTTCGACACACACAATACAC
>ERZ1048068.1539-NODE-1539-length-17609-cov-25.496012_pt1 | contig 17609 bp, 17 predicted proteins | sample MGYA00383098_ERZ1048068 | MGnify/ENA primary metagenome ERZ1048068 (study PRJEB29581, sample SAMEA5548368) | metagenome | biome: marine; feature: coastal; material: water | depth 1 m | study: Short-term variability in the microbial, nano- and picoplankton... | reverse complement strand
TTCATAAAAGAAAAGATTGGGCTCCTCTTTTAGAAGAATACTTCTTAAAAAGAGAGTCTCTTAAAGCGGTTGTTATATTCATGGATATTAGACATCCGCTTAAAGATAGCGATAGAGACATGATTAATCTATGCAATACCTCAAATGCTCCATTCATACCTGTGCTTACCAAAAGCGACAAAATGTCTAATAATCAAAGAAATAAATCGATTGCGGCCGTGAATCGTCAAATGGAAGGGGTGGAAGCAATAGCAGTCTCATCTAAAGATATTATAGGTTTTGACAAACTATCACGAGCGATACTAGAATTTACTAGTGCTTGAATATCAAAAGAATAATTGTGATCTAACTATGTCTGAAGGTCTTCGGTGTTATTACAACTCATTTCCTGAATCCAAAGAAATCTATAAAGATAGCCCTGAATCAGGCAATCTTTTGAGGGATCATGACTGCACTCATATAATTTTTGGTCTTGATATATCCATTGATCAAGAAGCTATATTAGATACTTGGGTTCTTTGGGGTTCTTCATTTAAATGGAAGTATCTTTTAGGTTATTTGAAGCTGCCTCAAATCAAAGATCTTCAAAAAAACTTATTCAAAGAATTAGGTATAAAAGGTTTCTTGAAGCTTTACTGGAATACCATAGCGATAAAAAGAAAAGTAATTTTTAGAACCTTTAAAATGAAAAAAAAGTGGCCCTTTCAAATGCCAGAAGAATATTTAAATGTGAAAATATCTGAACTTAGAAAGATTCATGGTATAAAAGTTCTTTCTTCTGAAGAGCTAACTTATTTTCCAACTCAGTGGTCAGGATCGATAAACAAATAGATTTAATGTGCCTCATTCCAATTATCTCCGATAGCTGCATCTACTATTAGAGGAATATCTAACTTAACTGTTTTTTCCATCATATCTTTCATAGTCAACATTACCTCTTCAGCATTCCTCTTAGGTGTTTCAAATATTAATTCGTCATGAACTTGCATGATCATTTTTACGTCTGGCATCTCTTTATTTAAAAATGCATCTATGTCTATCATGGCTTTTTTTATTATGTCTGCAGCCGACCCTTGAAGGGGGGCGTTAATTGCTGCTCTTTCAGCAGCTTGTCTTCTTAAGCCATTAGCTGCGTTAATTTCATTTAGATATAGCCGTCTCCCCATCAAAGTCTCCACGAACATATCCTCTTTTGCTTGTGCTTTAGTGTTTGCCATATAGTCTTTAACGCCTGTATATCGTTCAAAATAAGTATCAAGATACTTCTGCGCTTCAGCCCTTGGAATGTCTAATTGCCTTGTAAGGCCAAATGCTGACATCCCATACATAAGGCCAAAATTTATTGCTTTAGCGCTTCTTCTTTGATCTTGTGTGACATCACCAAGATTAACTCCAAAAACTTCTGCAGCAGTTGCGGAGTGAACATCAAGACTCTCATTAAATGCATTTGTTAGATTCTTGTCCTTAGAAAGATGAGCCATAATTCTTAATTCGATTTGAGAGTAGTCAGCAGATATCAAAATATTATTTTTATCTGGAACAAATGCTTCCCTTATTCTTCGTCCTTCTGCTGTCTTAATCGGTATGTTTTGAAGATTTGGTTCTGTGGAAGACAGCCTGCCTGTTGAAGTAACAGCTTGTTGATAAGAAGTATGTATTCTTTTGCTGAATGTGTTTTCAATTCTAATTAAGCTATCTGTATAAGTAGATTTAAGTTTGGCGAGAGTTCTGTATTGAAGGATTATTTTTGGAAGTTCATACTCTTCTGAAAGCCTTTGAAGAGTTTCTTCATTGGTTGATGGCTGGCCTTTGGGTGTCTTTTTTAAAACTGGTAATTTTAGTTTCTCATATAAAACTTCTAACAACTGCTTTGGAGAATCTAGGTTAAACTCTACGCCAGATATTTTATAGGCCTGTGCGGTCAGATCTGAAATTTTTTCAGATAATTCCTTTGAATGCTCTTTAAGTTTGTCTTTGTCAATTTTAGCGCCATTTTGTTCTACTCTCGAAAGCACATGAACAAGTGGATACTCTATTTCTTTTAAAAGTTTTAACTGATTTGGTTTTTCTTTTAGCAACCCATCTAACTTGTTAAATAATTTAAGTGTTACGTCTGCATCTTCTGCTGCATAATTTGATGCTATATCAATTTCTACCTCTGAAAAACACACTTGTTTAGAGGCTGTTCCAGCAACATCACCATATTTAATCGTCTGATAATTTAAATAGTACATAGCAAGTTTATCCATGCCATGTCGTGTTGCTGTGCTATTTAGAACATAAGACATTAGCATGGTATCTGCATGAAATTTATCCAAAATAATGCCATGCCTCTCAAGAATTGGTATATCAAACTTTAGGTTTTGGCCAACAGCTTTTTCTTTATTTCTTTCTATTGCTTTGCCAATTTCATATGTTACTTCTTCGAGAGTCAATTGTTTGGGGCATCCATCATAATTGTGGCCAATTGGTATATAACAGGCAGAATCTTGTTTTACTGATAGAGATATTCCAACCAAATTTGCTGTTACTGTATCAAGAGAGTCTGTTTCTGTATCAATTGCAAAAACCTTACATTTATCTAGCTTATTAGACCAATCTTTAAGATTTTTTTTAGTGAAAAGAGTTTCATAGTTATTATTACTTTGAACAGAACTTTTTTCATGAAGCTCATTTGATGCTTCTTTTGCTACAGTAGATTGATTAGAAGAATTTTTAGTCATAGGTTTAAACTCTAGCTCAGAAAATAATTCATCAAGTTTTTCTTGGTTGGTATTAAGCTCTAAAAGACTTTCAAAATTTACGCCAATATCAACATCTTCTTTTAAAGATACTAGTTCTATATTCCTATCTATTTCACCTAAAGACTGTCTTAAGTTTTCTCCAACTACTCCTTTAATTAACTCCGCATTCAATTTAATTCCGTCAATATTTTTATATTCGTTTAGCCATTTTGCAGCTGTCTTTTGACCAACCTTTGGAACTCCAGGAATGTTATCTGATGTATCTCCAACAAGGGCAAGCATATCCCGGATTTGATTAGGCTTGACGCCAAATTTCTCGAACACCTTATCCTCATTAAAAATTTGATGACTCATTGTATTCATTATCGTGGTGCTAGGGTCTTCAACTAATTGCATTAAGTCTTTATCAAGTGATGAAACAACAGCTTTTAGTTTTTTGTCTTTGGCTGTTCTTACTAACGTTGCAATGACATCATCAGCCTCAACACCTTCAATTTCAATTAAAGGAAATCCAATTGCCTTACAAATATCTTTTAATGGCTTCAACTGCTCTCGTAAATCTTCTGGCATGGGAGGTCTATTAGCTTTGTATTCTTTATAAATATCGCTTCTGAAAGTTTTGCCTTTTGCATCAAATACAACAATTATTGGTGACCCTTCACTATCTTTTTTTAAAGTCATCAACATATTTGTGACTCCTTTTATTGCTCCAGTTGGTTTACCTTTAGAGGTAGTAAGTGGTGGCATCGCGTGATAAGCACGATAAAGATATGAAGAGCCATCAATTATAAAAATTCTATCTTTCATATTAGTTTTATTGCCCAAGATGTATTATGTTTATATATTTTTGTAATATTAATAACATAAACCGGTTTATTTTTATGATTAATCATCTTACAGGCTTTATTAAATCAGTGTATCAAAACTATTTTGAAATAGCCTCTTGTTTAGGTGCATCTGGAATAATTTTATTAGCTATCTTAATGGATAGCATTCTTGATCTAGAGGCCTGCCCAATGTGCATCATGACAAGATATGTATTTGGCATGATTGCAGTAATATCAATAATAGGAGTTGCAACAAAAAAATTATTTATTTTAAATAAATTACTTATAGCACTCTCTTCGGCTGCGGGTTTGGCGTTAACAGGAAAGCAAATATATCTTCAGAACCTTAGTGTAGAGCAAATTGCTAACTTACCAATGGGATGTGGCATGCCCTTAGGAATCCAAATAGAATATTTTGGCTTTTTTGGAGGCATTGCAAATGCATATAAAGGCGGACCCACATGTGCAGAAGTTAATTGGGAATTTATTTTTAATTTTGCAGAATGGGGCTTTATATTCTTTTTAGTTTATTTTGTTGGCTCAATTTCAAAAATTTTTAGACAACGAAACCATTGATTTTGTAATAAAACTACATATTAAATCTTGCGTAAAGCACTTAAAACAAAGAAATTTATAATATTTGACTAGAGGTTTGTCTTAATATTAAATCCACTACAAATGTGTAAATATTTCACAGTTATATATAATCAAAGAGCATAATATATTTAAAACATGGATAATTCAGGTCATATCAAGGCAAGGCATCTTTCAAGTGAAGAATTAATTGAAGAAGCTATTAAAAATAACGAGGGTGTTATTGCTAGCAATGGTGCATTTTCAACCTCAACCGGAGAGAGAACCGGGAGAAGCCCTAATGATAGATTTATAGTCCATGAGCCAACTACATCTGATTTAATTGAATGGGGTGACATTAATAAGCCATTTGAATCTAGCAAATTTGATCTACTTTGGAATAAAGTTAATGCTTATCTTTCAAATAAAAATAGATACACATCAAATTTGCATGTTGGTTCTCATAGGGATCACTATCTTCCAATTAAAGTTACTACTGAGACAGCTTGGCATGGACTGTTTGCCAGATTAATCTTTGTAGTTCCTGATGAGTATAACGCTTCTAGTAAACAAGAGTGGGAAATAATGAGTGCGGCAAACTATGAGTGTATACCAGAGGAAGATGGTACCAATTCTGAAGGTTGTGTAATTATTAACTTTGCTAAGCGAAAGGTCATCTTGGCAGGAATGAAATATGCAGGTGAACTAAAAAAATCTATGTTTTCTGCTCAAAATTTTTTACTTCCTGAAAAAGATGTTTTGCCAATGCATTGTTCAGCGAATGTCAATTCTAAAGGTAATGTAGCGCTATTTTTTGGCTTGTCTGGTACTGGTAAAACTACTTTATCAGCTGATCCAAGCTGTTCTTTGATTGGTGATGATGAGCATGGGTGGGGCGAAGGATCAGTTTTTAATTTTGAAGGTGGCTGCTATGCCAAAACTATTGATCTTTCAGAAAAGAACGAACCAGTTATCTTTAAAGCAATTAAGCATGGGAGTGTTATAGAAAATGTATATTTAGATGATACTAAAACTCCTGATTACTACAATACAACTCTTTCTGAAAATGGTCGTTGCTGTTATCCAAGATCACACATAGAAGATGCTATTCCAGAAAATTCTGCTGGAGAGCCGAACACGGTAATATTCTTGACTTGTGATCTCACTGGATTAATCCCACCCGTATCAATACTTTCTAAAGAAGCTGCCGCTTATCATTTTCTAAGTGGTTATACTGCTAAAGTTGGCTCTACTGAAATGGGGTCTGAATCATCCATCGAATCTACTTTCTCAACATGTTTCGGCGCTCCTTTTTTTCCAAGACCTGCTGGTGTCTATGCAGATCTCCTGATGAAGAGAGTAGAGTCTTATAATTCTAAAGTTTTTCTTGTAAATACTGGCTGGACTGGCGGGCCATATGGCATAGGTTCAAGATTTTCAATACCAACGACTAGGCGAATAGTTAATGCTATTCAAAATGGAGAATTAGACAATGTTGAGACACTGCATATCCCAGGATTAAATCTCAATGTCCCTAAGAATATTGAAGGAGTGGACTCTGCTTTGCTGAATCCAGTTGAAACATGGCAAAGTTTAGAGGACTACCAAACGTATTTAGATGAGTTGGTTAAAAAATTCCAAAATAACTTTAAAAAATTTGATGTTGGTCATGATATTATCTCGGCAGGACCCAAATTTTAGAGATATCTGTGGATTTCCACAACCGATTAAAAAATCTTCAGCAACAATCTTTTTTTTCAAACCTTATTATAGAAAGAGGTATTGAAAAAGAATCGCTTAGAGTAAATAAAGAAGGATTTATTTCTGATCAACAGCATCCAAAAGGCCTTGGATCATCTTTTACAAACCCTTCGATAACAACTGACTTTGCTGAAGCATTAATTGAAATAGTTACCCCTGTTTATACTGATGTAACGCAACTTTATAAAAAACTTGAATCTCTTCATGTTTTTATAAATAAAAACTTAGAACATGGTGAAACTCTTTGGCCCTTCTCAATGCCTCCAAAAATAAAAAATGAATCTAACATAAATATTGCAACTTATGGCAAAACTAATATGGGTCAGTTAAAGCACGTTTACAGAAAAGGTCTAGCAATTCGATATGGCAAAACAATGCAATGTGTTTCAGGCATTCATTATAATTTCTCATTATCTGACCGGTCTTTGGAAAACCTTTTGGGTAGCTCTAAACAAGAAGATAAAAATAATGCATATTTAGGATTAATAAGAAATTTTAAAAGACTTTTTTGGTTTGTTTTACTTGAGTTTGGCAATTCTGCTGTGGTTGATAAAACTTTTGTCTCAGGAAGAAGCAATGATTTAAAAGAATTAAGCACAGAAGACCTATTTCAAAAAAATGCTACATCTTTAAGAATGAGTGATATAGGCTATCAGAGCAATGCACAGAAAGATTTAGACTTTAAATATAATGATTTGGCCTCATTTTTGGACTCACTTAAAAAGGGTATCGTCATGCCCTATCCTGAATTTAAAAAACTTGGCTTGCTAGATAATAAAGGTGAATATCAACAAATATCTCCTGGCATATTACAAATTGAAAATGAACTATATGATTGTATAAGACCAAAACGAGCTGGTAAAAGTGGTCAAAGACCATATCAGCTTTTAAGAGATCAAGGTATTCAATATGTTGAAGTAAGGGGAATTGATTTGAATTCTAAGAGTCTTCTTGGAATCACAGAAGATCAAATAAGAATCCTAGACCTATTATTAATTTATTGCCTCATAAATGACAGTCCAACGATAACGGATGAAGAAAAATTAATAATTGAAAAAACTGATATAACAACTATTAAATTTGGCAGGAAAGGCTCATCAAAAATTAGTTATAAGAATTCTGAGGTTTCTATCAGTCAAGCAAGAGTTCAAGTAATTGATGATTTAATGCTACTTGCAAATGAAATAGGTGATCTGCAATATGTCGAAGCAATTAACTCTATCAAAGTTAAGGAAAACATTTTTAATCAAGACAAGTCATTTCATGAAACTGGACTAGAGCTTGCAAAAAATAATTCAATTAAATTAAATTCTCTTTCTTCTATTGATTTGGAGTCGTGCAAAAAAGAGGCTAGTGATTCCTTAATAGAGTTTGATAGAATGGATGAACAGACTGAAGTAAATTTTGAAGAATTTATAAATTCTTACAACGCAAAGATATAAATAAGGAAAAAAATGAGAGCATTACAGTGTATTGAACTTGGCGGGCCGGAAAAACTAATAGTTGCAGAAGTCCCAGACCCAGTCGTAACTGAAGAACATGTGATTATTGAAGTTAAATCAGCTAGTGTTAATTTTCCAGACGTCTTAATGATTCAGGGCTTGTATCAGTTTCAGCCACCTCTTCCTTTTACCCCTGGGGGTGAGTCAGCTGGCGTCATTACAGAAATCGGAGAGGGTGTTAAAAATTTTAAAATTGGAGATAAAGTATTTGCTGCAACTGGTGTTGGTGGAATTTCAGAAAGGATATTAGCCCATCAGTCTTCAATAAGGATAATTCCAGATGAAATGGACTTTGAAATTGCTGCAGCCTTATCAGTAACTTATGGAACATCGATACACGCCTTAAGACAAAGAGCTAATATTCAACCTGGTGAAACTTTATTAGTTTTGGGAGCATCTGGTGGAGTTGGGCTAGCAACTGTTCAGTTAGGCAAGGCCATGGGTGCAAAAGTAATAGCAGCAGCTTCTACTCAAGAAAAAGTTAATATATGTATCGACAATGGTGCTGATGAAGGATTTGTATATCCGTCTGGAAATTTGAATAGAGACCAGCAAAAAGAGCTATCAAATAAAATCAAAGAACTAACAGGGGGCATGGGGCCTAATGTAATTTATGATCCGGTTGGAGGCTCATATGCAGAGCCGTGTTTAAGGTCCATAGCTTGGGAGGGAAGATACCTGGTTATTGGTTTTGCTGCAGGCGCAGATCAAATTCCTAAAATGCCTTTAAATTTAACTTTGCTTAAAGGCTGTCAAATTATTGGAGTTTTTTGGGGGGCTTGGACCGGTCTATTTCCAGAAGAAAATCAAAAGAATTTTAATGATTTATTTAAGATGTTTAAAGAAGGAAAAATTAATCCCACACCCTCAGATAAATTTACTTTAGAAACATCAGCAGAAGCAATTGCACATCTCAAAAATAGAAAGGCAAAGGGTAAAGTTATCATTAATTTGTAATAGATTGATAAGTTAGAGAAAGTCTTGAAACATCAAAGGGCGGTCTAAAAATTCCAGCAAATTTGGCATCTGGATTTAACAAAATAATATTATTTACATGATTATCTAAATGGGAGTGGTTCGTATGATTAGAGTGATTTGGCATAACGTTATTTACTGAGAGTTGAGTTGCCAAATTTAAAAGCATTGGCCTGGCATTGCTAACACCAATAAAGTCTTTATCAAAACCTTTTGCATAATTGTCTGTGATTTCAGGTGTATCTCTCTCTGGATCGATAGATACAAGAATCCATTGTTTGTCATTTAACGTAAAATCTTTATCTCTTAAAACCTTTATGAGTTTTGAGAGTTGGTACATAGTTGTTGGGCATTCATTTGGACACTTTGTGAACCCAAAGTACATGAGCGTCCATTTTCCCATTAAATCCGACTTTGTGATGCTATTACCACCAGAAGAAAAAAACTCAAAATCAGATATTTCTTTTGGAGTATCAAATAAAAATAACCCATTTATTAGCAATTCATCATTAGACAACGTTCTAGGAGTTGTAAGTTTATTAATAAATAAGCCTAAGATGGTAATCATAAAAATTAGAATTACTATAAGGTTTTTATTAACTGCTTTCATTAGATTAAATAATGATCACATAGCAAAGCTACAAAAATTAAGAAAATATAATAAATCGAAAAGTTAAAAGTCTTCATTGCAACAGCATCGTCATTACTAAAATATAGTTTTATGGAGTAGTACATAAATGTGGTACTTAATACTACTGCTGAAATTAAATATACAAATCCTGACATTAAAACTATATAAGGCAAAACACTTACTATAAAAAGAATAATGGTGTACAAAACAATTTGTAACTTTGTAAAAGCCACCCCATGTGTTACTGGAAGCATTGGGATTGATTCTTTTGCATATTCCTCTTTTCTGTAAATTGCTAAAGCCCAAAAATGTGGAGGAGTCCAAACAAAAATGATCAATACTAGCAAAAGCGCATAAGGGTCAATTGTATTTGAGATTGATGCCCATCCTAAAAGAGGTGGGGCAGCTCCAGCTAATCCTCCAATTACTATATTCTGAGGAGTAGCTCTCTTTAAATAAACAGTGTAAATAAATGCATAGCCTATTAAAGAGGCTAGTGTTAGAACCATTGTTAAGGTGTTTATATATAGATATAAGATGAATGCTCCAAGAACTCCAATCACAAAGGCAAAAGAAGATGCATGAAAAGCACTTAACTCGCCCTGTGGTAAAGGTCTTTGGTCAGTTCTTGTCATTGCAGCATCTGCATTTCTATCAATGACCTGATTTATAGCTGCAGCTGATCCTGAGCATAAGGCTATACCAAGCAATGCAACCATAATTGTTGAGATTGAGCTAACTGAATCTTCTGCTAAAAGCATGCCAACTAAAGCACATATCAACATCATATAAACTACATTTGGCTTACAAAGCAGATAATAGCTTCTAAAAAGTTTCATTTTTTCCAAGCTAAATAATTAATTGAAAATACTGTGAGAAGAAGCAGAGCTGCCACTAAATTATGCGCTATTGCCACATAAAGAGGCAGAACATAAACAACATTTATAATTCCAAGACTGATTTGTGTAAGAAGCAGTATGCCTAAAGTGGAAGCTAGTGGCGCTGCATTTGAAAACCATAATTTAGACATAAGTATTAAAAATACCAAAGTTACAATTAGTGCAGAAACTCTATGAGAATAATGAACTGCAACTCTTGAGGGGTTGTCTAGTAGACCATATAAGTAGTTTGGGCCTACTTCTTGATTTAAATTAAAGCCGTTTTTAAAATCCATCTCTGGCAAGTAACTTCCTTGGCATGTAGGAAAGTCAGCACAAGCTAAAGACGCATAATTGGTACTAGTCCATACTCCCAAAAAAATTTGAATAATTAAAACAAATAGCGCAACTCCTGCAATTCCTTTAAGTTTTGGTATAGCCATTTTATCCATAACTTGGAAATTTCCGGCCTTTAAGAAAATTAAAAAGAAGAGTGTAAGTGTTGTAAAACCTCCGAATAAGTGGCCTGTTACTATAATAGGTAATAATTTTAGGCTTACCGTTAGGTAGCCGAAAAGACCCTGACAACATATAAATATCAAAAGTCCAATTGTCCAAGCTCTTATTTTTTTATCTTTATTTTGTTTAAAAGAAAAATACACTAATATTATTGCTAAAAAACCTAGAGCTGCTGCAAAGTATCTATGAACAACTTCTGGAATAGCTTTATTAATGTCATATGGAAACATGGGGTACCTACTTTCTGCTAATGCTATCTCTGCTTCATTAGTTGGAAAAACAATAAAACCATAACAGCCGGGCCAGTCAGGACAGCCCAGTCCAGCATCAACAAGTCTTGTCCATGCACCAAGTGCAATAACAACAAATGCTAAGCATATGCCAAATAAAGATAAGTTTTTTATATTATTCATTAAATTAATACCTTAAGATCTTTTAAAATTTTCTTTGGATCCGTTCCAGGATCGAAATACATAACTGCTCTTCCATATGGATCAATTATAAATATAGGATTTTCTTGGAACATATCAATAGCAGAATTTTTTTGAAGCACATTAATAAGAACTCCATTTTTATCATTCACTAGTTCTGTTCGTGGATACTCGGCTATTAAATTATCAATGTCATTTTTTATGAGCTGATTTGAAAAAAAAGCAACTCTCTTTGCCCTAAATATATCTCTATTCAAAGCTACATTTAATTGTCGCATCAAATATAAAGATTCATTAGCCTTTGTGGGATCAGTTATATAAACTCCCATTACCCATTTTCCGTCTTCAAACTCTATTAAATTATTGTCTTTAGAGGTACTGAATTGATCAAAATTAAAGTAGCTCTTAAAAAAAGTACCGTTGTTCTTCGTTCCTTCGGGCGAATAGCCTAAAGAAAAGTACAACGATGAAAACGTTACAACCAATATAGGTGTCAATAGTAGTATTGCTAAAAAAACTTTATTTTTCATTCTTCTTATACCCCATCCATATAAACATAAAACATAAAACAAAAAACATTGTGAACCATTGCGCTGAATACCCATAATGTTTTGCAGGCATCATGTTTGTTGGAATAATTTTTAAATACTCGAAACTATTCTTGAGTATTGGATCTGCTACCAAAATAAATGACGCCAAAGAGTCATTATATTCCTTACTGACTACTTTGAGGTTTTTAGTCTGTGATACTTTTGGCCATTTATCTGTCACTAATTCATCTGATAATACAAAACCTAGTTCAGGATCTACAAGTGTTCCAATAACCTTTTCTTTAATATTATTTATTTCAATATTCGGGAGATTCTGTCTAGATGCTTTCCTTGATATCCAGCCCCTGTCAACTAAAATAAAAATATCTGAATTATCTATCTTGAGAGGCGTTAGAACTTTATATCCAGCTATGCCTCTGTTAATGACATTATCAACTAGTATTTGCCTTGAGCTATCCCAAGTACCATTTATAAAAACCTTTTCCCATTTTTTAGAATTTTCAGAAAAAACTGATGCATCTTTCTTTAAATTGTTTTCAAACTCGGAAATGATATTTGCCTTTGCTTGTCCTCTCTCAATCTGCCATAAGCCTAAAACAAAAAATACAGATGCAAAAAAAATGAAAAAAATTGTTATGCTCTTTCCTGGATTAAATTTCTTTGATTTCATATCTAAAATTTGTATTTGCTTTAAAATAACTTAATGATAAAAACTCTAATATATATCGATGTATTCTTAATAATGGTATCACTTGCTAGTGGTCTTTACTTTCTAATAGTTGACCAAGGTAAAACTGATAGCAAGAGAACGGTTTATAGCCTTGGTTTTAGAGTTACTCTAGCTGTCATACTTGTAATCCTTGTAACAATTGGCTTAATAACCGGTGAGCTAGGAAATAATGTCCCCTGGGAAGGTTCTTAGTTACAGTATATATACAAACAAGAACAACATTACCCACACCACATCAACAAAGTGCCAATACCATGAGGCAGCCTCAAACCCAAAATGGTCGTGATCTTCAAAATGGCCAGCAAAAACTGATCTAGCCAACATTACTGCTAGCATAATTCCACCCATCATCACATGAAAGCCATGGAAGCCAGTGAGCATAAAAAATGTCGAGCCATAAATACCTGAATTTAATGTTAAACCATAATGTGCATAAGCTTCATAATATTCAGCAGCCTGCAATCCAACAAAAATTAGAGCCAAACCAACAGTGATTCCAAGAAATAAATTAAATTTCTTTCTATTACCATTTTTTAACCCAACATGAGCAAAATGCACTGTCACACTTGAACTTAATAAAACTATGGTATTCCATAAAGGTAACCATTCTAAAGCATGCCCCCAGCCTGGCCATGCCATACTTTTTTCAGCAAGTGCATATTCTACTCCCTTGTCAGGAGTTGTTATAAGAGGCCAAGTAGATTCAAACCCATCCCAAAGATCGAGAGCAGCAACTCCAACACCTTTCTCACCTTCTCCTCCAAGCCAAGGCACAGCAAAACTTCTTACATAAAATAAGGCACCAAAGAAGGCAGCAAAGAACATTACTTCAGAAAATATAAACCAAGCCATTCCATACACATATGAAGTTTTTAATTGATTGCTATCAAGGCCTGCTAAATGTTCTTTAATAACCTGTCTAAACCAAAAAAATAAAGTAGTAAAAAGAGATGCAAAGCCTGCATATAAGATATAAACAGAATTACTTTCAGAATCACCAAGACTATTGATTGTACTGCTGGCCCCCATAACCAATAGAAACAAAGAGAAAGCCATAAAAATTGGGAATCTACTTTGATCAGGTACGTAGTAGTTTTGTGTACTCATATTCTAGTGCTCCATATCATGATCATGATGAGCAATCGTTTCGTCATCATACTCTGTGATATCAAAAATTGTATAAGATAAAATTATATTTTTAATAGTGCCAGGAAGCTTATCTGAAACAAGTAGTTTTACAGGTAATAGTGCTTCTTCTCCTGGTGCTAGCTCTTGTTGCTCAAAACAAAAGCACTCAAGCTTTTTTAGATGTGCAGCTGCATTTGATGGGGCTACACTTGGCACTGCTTGAGCCGTCATTTTTTTGTCTGTAGTGTTTTTTACGTAAAAAGTTGCTGTATAGTACTGTCCCGTTGAAATTGTCATAACTTCTTCGGAGGGCTCAAAAATCCATGGCATATTTTCATTGTTAGTAGAAATAAATTGTAATCCAAGGGGTCTACCTTCATCTGTTAGAAGCTTTTCAGCACTTTCGGATTGAAAGACTTTTCCATTTATTCCAGTCACTTCACAAAATACATCATACAAAGGCACAAGCGCGAAACCAAAGGCAAACATTAATGGCACTGCAATTATAAGGCGCCTTAAGGTTTTTTTAGCTTCAGGATTCACTAGTCAACCTTCGGAGGTGTTGTAAATGTATGATATGGAGCAGGTGAAGCTACAGTCCACTCTAGACCTCTAGCACCTTCCCAAACCTGATCAGTCGCTTTTTTACCACCTATTACTGTTTTAACAACAATAAATAGAAATAAAATTTGAGACACTCCGAATAGAAATGCTCCAACGGTTGATACCATATTCCAATCAGCAAATTGAAGAGCATAGTCAGGGTACCTTCTGGGCATACCAGCTAAACCTATAAAGTGTTGAGGGAAGAAAGTTACATTAACTCCAATAAATGATAACCAAAAATGAAGTTTACCCAATCTTTCGTCATACATATTTCCACACCATTTTGGAATCCAGTAATAAACAGCAGCCATAATTGAGAAAATGGCTCCAGGTACAAGCACATAATGGAAATGTGCGACAACAAAATATGTATCGTGATATTGGAAGTCTGCTGGAGTAATTGCAAGCATCAATCCAGAAAATCCACCCATGGTAAATAAAACAACAAATGCTATGGCAAACAACATTGGAGTTTCAAAAGTAATAGACCCTCTGAACATTGTTGCAATCCAGTTAAAGACTTTAACACCTGTTGGAACTGCGATTAACATCGTAGCCCACATGAAAAATAATTCAGCAGCAAGTGGGAGACCAACTGTAAACATGTGATGAGCCCATACTACAAAAGATAGAATGGCAATCGAAAGCATTGCCCAAACCATAGAAGAATAACCGAAAAGTTGTTTTCTAGAAAAAGTTTCTATTATGTGAGAAACAATTCCAAATGCAGGCAAAATCATTATGTATACTTCCGGGTGACCAAAGAACCAAAAAATATGCTGGAATAATACAGGGTCACCACCACCAGCTGCATTGAAGAAACTTGTGCCAAAATGTATGTCCATAAGCATCATTGTTACGGCTCCAGCAAGAACCGGCATAACAGCAATTAACAGATATGCAGTTATTAACCATGACCATACAAACAATGGCATCTTCATTAATGTCACACCTGGTGCTCTCATGTTCATAATTGTCACAACAACATTAATTGCTCCCATAATTGATGAGGCTCCCATAATATGAACTGAGAATATAAAAAATGTTACGCTTGGTGGCGCATAAGTTGTAGATAAAGGTGCATAGAAGGTCCAACCAAAATTAGGTGCTCCACCTTCCATAAATAACGAGGACAATAAAATAAAAAAAGCAAAAGGTAATATCCAAAAACTTAAATTATTCATTCTTGGAAGAGCCATATCTGGGGCTCCTATCATCATCGGCACTAGCCAATTTGCCAAACCAACGAAAGCAGGCATAACTCCACCAAAAATCATTATCAAACCATGCAGGGTAATCATTTGATTATAAAATTCTGGTTCTACTATCTGCATACCTGGCTGAAATAGTTCAGCTCTAATTACCATTGCCATTGCTCCCCCAATGAGGAACATTGCAAAACTAAACCATAGATATAATGTTCCTATATCTTTGTGATTAGTAGTATAAAGCCACCTAGTTAAACCCTTAGCAGGTCCATGATGATGGTCGTCATGATGATTTTCTATTACTGCGCTCATATTTTTCTATCTCTCTTTAATATTAAATCTTTGGTTTTTTATAATCCACAATATCTTTTGGAACAACAATTTCACCGTCGCCGTTATTTTCATTGCCCCATGATTGGCGTGTGTACGTTATTACTGCTGCCAATTCTACCTCTGAAAGGTAACTAAATGAATTCATCGCAGCGCCCTGTACACCCTCCATAAGAATTTCTATATTTCTTTCTTTGTCATTTAGTACTATATCGCTTCCAGCTAGTGCTGGAAATATACCAGGTATTCCCTGTCCATTAGTTTGATGACAAGCTACACAATTAACTGCATATACACTCTCACCACGGACAACTAATTCTTCGGCAGTCCAGTCTTTTGTAGTCAGCTCTGCCATCTTCATAGCCGCTTCTCTCTTTCCAGAAACCCACTCATCGTATTCACTTTGTTCAACTACCTTAACTACGATTGGCATAAAGCCATGATTTTTTCCACATAACTCAGTACATTTGCCTCTGTAGATACCTGGTTTATCAACTTTAGTCCATGCTGTATTAACGAATCCTGGGATGGCATCCTGCTTGATAGCAAAGGCCGGCATCCACCATGAATGAATAACATCATTAGCTGTTATTAAAAATCTTACTTTTTTGCCTACAGGTATCACGACCATCTCATCTACTTCTTGTAAGTAATTTTCGCCCTTAGGTACAAGATTATTAATTTCATCCATATCTGTTGATAAGTTGGAGAAAAAACTAACATCATCTTCCAAATAATTATATTGCCATTTCCACTGATAACCGGTGACCTGGATATTAAGATCGCCAGACTCATCATCATATATTTTTACAAGTGTTTTAGATGCTGGAATAGCCATAGCTATTAATATTAGGAAAGGGACTATAGTCCATGCAATCTCAACTTTATGATTTTCATGGAATGAGGCAGCAACTGGATTTTTTTTCTTTGTATGCGCATACATCGAATAAAACATGACGCTGAAAACTACAACACCTATTGCAACACATATCCAAAAAATAAGCATATGCAGTTCAAAGACCTCATTACTGATATCGGTTACACCCCTGGTCATATTGAGGGCAAACCAATCAGCTTTGGTTGGAACTGAAAAAAATAAAAGTGCAGAAATTAGTTTATTCTGCAAATTCTGTAAATGTTTGAAAGCCATTTCTTTATCCCTATAGTGTGCTAAACAAAAATAAAAATTATTTATAAGCTATTATAAGTTATATTTATAATTAAAACAAAATATAGACTATAAATTTTGCCGCATATGATATCTTTTTGTCCTGTTCTTTACTAGCTTTTCGGTTTTTTATAATCTTCAATATTAACTAGATTGATAGCTTGCTTATTGATATTACTGGATTTAGGTCTTTCTTCGGTAAAGTCACATTTAACACAGTAAATTAGATTGTTTTCAGCATTTATTGCTATTGTGTCTCTAGCTCTGCATATGGGACATGTTGCACCAGCAATGAATTGGACCATTTTCATTTTGCAAGGCCCTTTAAGTCTTCTAAAACCTGATCTATTTCTGGAATCACGCCAAACCATAATTTAAAAGATTGTGCTGCTTGATTGACCAACATTCCAGTTCCGTCATAAACCCTTTTTGAAGACTCTAACGCCCACTCACAAAAAGGAGTTTTGACAAGCGAATAATTCAAGTCATAAAAAGTTGTTTTATTTGTAAAAGTGATTTCTTTTGGGGGATTAAACGAACCAGTTAAACCTGCAGAACTTCCATTAATAATAATGTCATATTTATCTCCTTTTTGGGATGCAAATACAACATTGTGATTGGGGTAATTTGTGCATAATTTCTTTGCTTTTTCTTCAGTTCTGTTGTGAATAGTGATTTTTGCTGGTTTGCTAAGAACTAAACGAAACAGGATGCTTTCTACAGCAGCGCCAGCTCCAATAATTAAAATGTTTTTTCCGGTAATATCTATCGCTTTGTGTTTTAAATCTGACATCAAGCCCATACCATCTGTAGACTCAAGTTTAAAATTTCTATTAATTTTAGTTATAGTGTTTACTGCATTAATAAATTTTGCTTCATTGGAAATTTCGCCATTAATATTTGCTGCAAGATTTTTAAGAGGCAGTGTGACGTTCAGACCCCTTGATGATTTGTCTGAAAAAAACTCTGAAATAAAATTATCGAAATTGCCTTCTTCAACCTTATAGGCTTGATAATCTATGTTTAGATTTTGCTCTCTTGCAAAAC
>ERZ1048068.1527-NODE-1527-length-17668-cov-4.640833_pt1 | contig 17668 bp, 14 predicted proteins | sample MGYA00383098_ERZ1048068 | MGnify/ENA primary metagenome ERZ1048068 (study PRJEB29581, sample SAMEA5548368) | metagenome | biome: marine; feature: coastal; material: water | depth 1 m | study: Short-term variability in the microbial, nano- and picoplankton... | reverse complement strand
ATAGGTGGAGGTATGGAAGCCGAAGCTGCTCGTTATATAAAAGAACACGGAACAAAGCCAGTAGTAGGTTTCATAGCTGGAGAGACTGCACCAGCTGGAAGAACAATGGGTCATGCTGGAGCTATCGTAGGTGGGGATGAAGATACTGCAGCTGCTAAAAAAGCAATCATGCGAGAGTGCGGAATTCACGTAGTAGATTCACCAGCAGGCATAGGGGCTATGATGGCTGAAGCATTGAAATAATATACACTACACTTCACCAATATACGAAAGCTTTAAACATGTGTTTGGAGCTTTCGTATATTTATTACCGGGCGAAACAGCTGTCTATCGGGAAGTTACCGTTGGTACTACTCTCGGTTTCTCGCTTTCTACACGCTCTATTATAGCCTTGAGGTGTTCTGGTGTAGTGCCGCAGCATCCACCAACGATATTGAGAAAACCACTACTCGCAAACTCACCAACTACAGCACTCATGCTCTCAGGTGTTTCATCATACTCGCCAAATTCGTTGGGTAGTCCGGCATTTGGGTGAGCAGAGATTCTACACCAAGCTTTGTCGCTTAGTTCTTTTATAAACGGACGCATTTGGTCCGCACCTAAGGCACAATTGAGCCCTATGCTCAGCGGATTGGCATGGCTTACGCTATACCAAAATGCTTCCACTGTTTGGCCACTAAGTGTTCTGCCACTTGCATCTGTTATAGTACCACTTATCATTATTGGAATGTCAAGGTTTTGCTCATCCTTAAGTTCTAATATTGCAAAAATGGCGGCCTTGCAGTTGAGCGTGTCAAACACTGTTTCTATTAGAAAAATATCGATTCCACCTCGTGCAAGGGATTGTGCCTGCTGCTTATAAGCTACTACTAGTTCATCAAAGTCTATGGCTCTGTATCCTGGCTTGTTTACATCTGGAGAGAGTGAAGTGGTCTTATTGGTAGGACCTAAGCTTCCTGCCACAAATCGTGGTTTATCTGGATTTTTGGCTGTGTAGTCATCTGCGGCAGCTCGTGCAAGTTTTGCAGATACTATATTCAATTCATCTACCAAATTTTCCATATGGTAATCGGCCATACTTACCGTTGTGCTATTGAAGGTGTTGGTTTCTATAATATCTGCTCCTGCTTCAAGGAAATCGTGGTGTATCTGTGATATGATTTCTGGGTGGGTAATGCTGAGCAAATCATTGTTGCCTTTAAGTGGGTGTGCATAGTTACTAAAGCGACTTCCCCGATACTGCTCCTCGGTGAGTTTATGCTTCTGTATCATTGTACCCATAGCCCCGTCTAAAAATAGTATTCGATTTTGTAATAATTGCTCTATTCTATGCATTAGTACAAAGGTAAATTTGTTTGATTAGAATTAATGATAGTAAGAAAGGAGTCTGAAGATTTATTTCTAAAAATTTACGAACGTTACGAGATTAATTTGATCTCTGGAGCTTGTTCCAAAGTATTGATTCATATACCCTACCTCAAATTTAACACGTTTGCTCAACTTATATCCCAATCCGCCGTAAAATCGGTTTCTATCAAATAGTGTCTCGGTGTTATTCACAAAGAGTTCGTTATAGGCAGATAGGTAGACAGTTTTGTCTACCAACTCGGAATTGCTCAATGGTACATTGATAGATAAAAAATAACGGAATCGCATTTTAAAATCTTTTGTGATCCATCGTTGCTCGAAGCGGTACCTATGCTGTATCCTTACTTTACCTGCTTTTTGTTTGGCAATAAATTGTTGATAGAGACGGTGTTCCGGGATATCTAGTTTATCATTTTGTATGGGTATGTAATTTTCGCTTTGTACGAAACCATAGCCAAACAGCACATTGTGGTTACCTGGAGTAAGATTGTATCCTATGCCAGTCCTAAGAAGGAGCTGCTCCATATCGCCTATGGCGTTATAGTTTCTGTACTGCACCTCATGGTGCCAGTTAAGTTTATCGTTTATGTTCTTATTGCCAAAGTAAAGTAGCCAATTGCCAAATTCACTGCTTTGAGCCAAAGAAAGAGACGGCGTTGCTATGATAATACCAAGTATCAGTCTAAATGCCAAGTGTTGCATGCGGCAAATATTTATAAAAGGAATTTGCTATGCAAATGATATCCCTAGAATGATATTCGGGATTGTCTTCCTATAGAAGTGAGGTGTTTTTATACGCATTAATATTATTTTCGTGGGTACAGTATGAACGCAGATATTGCCATAGTGGGAGGAGGAATAGTCGGTTTAGCCACAGCCTATCATTTGACACTAAAATATACAGACAAGAAGATTGTTGTTTTAGAAAAAGAAGGGGAACTTGCTTTCCATCAAACAGGCAATAATAGTGGCGTGATACATTCTGGGATTTATTACAAACCGGGCAGCTTAAAGGCTAAAAACTGTATAGATGGATATAATATGCTCCTTGCTTTTTGTGATGATAACGATATTCACTATGAGTTGTGTGGCAAGGTTGTAGTAGCTACAGATGAGAGTGAGATCCCGGCATTACGTACTCTTTTTGATAGAGGAAGAGAAAATGGTCTAGAAGGCCTAGAAATGCTTGACAAAGCTAGGCTTAAAGAGATAGAGCCACACCTAGCAGGTCTACAAGCCATCCGCGTACCGCAAACGGGCATTATCAATTACAAAAACATATGTGTCAAATTAGCAGAGAAAATAACAGCAGCCGGTGGCGAGATACACCTAAACACACGTGTAAAATCAGTAGAAGAAAATGAGGAGCGTGTACAGATAGTCACTAATAAGAGTTTTGTAGAGTGCCAAATGATGGTAAATTGTGCGGGTCTGTATAGTGACGAGGTAGCTCGGATGCACTTGGGTAGTGTAGATACCAAAATAATTCCTTTCAGAGGAGAATACTTTGAATTGACGAATGAGGCAGAACACCTGGTAAAGCACCTTATCTATCCAGTTCCTGATCCGGCATTCCCGTTTCTTGGGGTACACTTTACGCGCATGTCAGATGGCGGTGTAGAGGCAGGACCCAATGCGGTTTTTGCTTTCAAGAAGGAAGGGTACAAGCGTACTGATTTTGATTTTAGAGACTTTTTTGGTAGCCTGTTATGGCCTGGTTTTCAGAAGGTAATGCTCAAGTATTGGAAAACAGGTTTGGGTGAGATATATCGTTCGTTTAGCAAAAAAGCATTTACAAAAGCACTACAAAAACTGATACCCGAAGTACGCGAGGAGCACTTGGTGGCTGCACCTGCTGGTGTACGCGCACAAGCCTGTGACCGGACTGGCGGATTGCTAGACGATTTTAAATTGGTCACCGAAAAACGAGTTATTCATGTAATAAACGCTCCGAGTCCTGCTGCAACGTCTAGTCTCAGTATAGGTAAGACCATTGCAGAGATGGTAGAGTTGTAGACCAAGCTTCCTCTTCTCCAAAGAGTCTGGTGTAATCCGGTGTTGGAGTTGCTGAGACTTGTCTCTTTTAATTTCATATCAATTATTTTTCATAGAACTAATGAGCATGGATTAAAAATGGAATATACAATCTGTGGAAGCGATTATTCTAGAGCAACAAAGAGGCAAAATATAGAGCAATAGCTAATACAGTTACTACTTTCATTGCGGTTCCTGCTACGAAACCTAGAAAAGAACCTTTGGCACTTTTTAATGCTACTTGGGATGTTTGACCAGATTGCTTTTCGCCTAGATAGGCTCCTACGAAAGGCCCGATTATAATCAGAGTTACAGCTAAGCCAGAGGTGAAACAAGTAAGTGCTATGGCTACAATTAGTCCTACAGTGCTTCCTCTGGAGCCTGCTTTGGTCCCTCCAAATTTTTTGGCGCCCCATATTGGCATAGAGTAATCAATAATAGTAATGAAAAGGGTGAACCCACCGAGTATTATGAGCCACATAAAATTATTCTTAGCCATTTCGTACTTGGTGCCCTCTTGAATAAGAAGAAGTAAAAGTGCTCCGTAGGCTAGGGGTGGTCCAGGGAGTGCAGGCAAGATACTGCCAACGAAACCAATAATAATTAATAGGATACCTGTAGAGATTATAGCTATATCCATAAATACAATAGTACATTACTTGAGAAGAATAATGCGACTAAAAACTGATAAGCGGAAGGCTTTTAGTTATAGTGAGGAAAAAAGAATGTAGAAACGAAATACACGGTAACCGCAAGGATGAAAACTACTTGGAAGATTGAACCACCGAGTAATTTGTGTTTATTGCTTGCATTTTCACCTTCTTTAGCCAATTTTTTTTCTGCTAGAAAAGAAATGATACCTACTAAAACTAATAAAATGGGTATTACAAAAAAGACTGCCATCATATTCTCTCTGGCATGTGTATTGAAAAGAGCAAGAAATAATGCCCCCAAGGACAAAATAGCCCCCGGTAGTTTTGGTAATTGTGTGCCTCCAAAAGCTGATGCCAAGATTAAAATGCTTAAAACGATTAATATATTTTCCATGTAATAAGTTATTCTGTTACAGCTGCAAAAATCAAACATTCGGGCAACTTGACAAGTATCGCATAAAGTATTTTTTTTGAGAATGTATATTTTGGTCTAGTTACAAGCGAAAGTAGATATTAATAGACTGATAACAAGCAAATTAACTTGTATTGTAAATATAGTCTAAATTGTACATTCGGCGTAGGACATATGGATAGATTACATACGAAAACTAGTTGAAATACTCGTTAGGGTTATCCATGCTGTGGGCTGCCGCTGTATCCTTCTTTTGCGAAAAAAAATGCAATAAGAATAGATGTTTTTGTTAAAGCACTAACTTTGAAAAATACATGAGAAAAATTACTGCTCTAGCTGTTTTTGCAACCCTATTTACTTTTGGTCAAAATGTAAATGATACCCTGGTGTACATGCAGTATAATCTGCTCAATTACCGTAATATCAGTAATTTTTGTACCGCGAGTAATAATAGTCCATCGGATAAAGAGGACTATGTGAATACTATAGTTGGTTATGTTAAACCAGATATTGTGGCGGTGAATGAAATTGTTGGAGATGGTGGGACTGCGGCTAAACGGCTTATTGACAATGCATTAAATAATGACGGACGTAGCTTCTACAAGCAAGCCGATTATACGGGTAATAGTAGTCTTACCAATATGCTCTATTACAACAAAAATAAGTTAGCACTTCATCATCAAGATCAAATTGATAGAGCACTCAATGGGACTACCTTAGTCCGACTCATAGATGTTTATGAACTCTACTATTTAGACCAAAGTGAGCTAGACTTGGGCGACACTACTTGGCTCGTATGTTATGTAGCACACCTCAAAGCGAGTACGGGTTCTGCCAATGTTACGCAAAGGGCAAATGCTACGGAAGCAGTGATGAAATATCATGAGGATAATTACAATGCCAACAGGAATTATATATTCTCAGGGGATCTTAACATGTATACTAGTAACGAGCAGGGCTTTATTAATCTTTTGGGTTACTCCAATAGAGCCGTGCGTTTCAAAGACCCTATTAACAAGCCAGGATCTTGGAACAACAGTAGTAACTTTTCTTCCATTCATACACAAAGCACACGTGCAAGCGGGAGTTGTCACAGCGGAGGCGGATTAGACGATCGCTTTGATTTCATACTATGTGGGCAAGAGTTAATAGACAATGGGCGCGGTATGGGCTATGTATCGGGTTCTTACACTGCAGTAGGAAATGACGGCCAAAGATTTAACGGTAATATCACTGATGCTGGGAATACCTCTGTACCTTCCAACGTGCTAAACGCATTGTACAATATGAGTGACCACCTACCAGTGACTATAAAAATAACGATAAATCGTACAATGGCTAGTATACCAGAAAAACTAACCAATAACTACTTGGTAATGACCAATCCTGTAAAAAATCAGATACATTGGAAAATGCAACTACCGATAGCAGGCACATTGAGTGTTATGGACCTGAAGGGTAAAGAAGTATTTATTGAGCGAGTAAAACCAAGTAGCGGGTGGTACACTAAAGACGTGAGCAAATGGATAAATGGAGTATATTATGCGAGGTTCACTTCAGCCGGTGGGCAAGTAGTTTATAGAAAACTTATGAAAATGTAAGTCATTTTACGGTTTCATTTGGAAAGCTAATTTGTCTTAAAAGTCGTCCACAGCTTTCGACTATAGCACAACGGGTATACTATCTCTTTTCTATGTGTACAAAGCGCACTAGCATTGAATACGAATACGGTAAAGGCGAATAAACAAGTAACCTCCGTCTCCATTGTATTCTTTTACAAGTCCTTTTTCTTTTTTAATTTTACCTAGAACTGAGCGTATACAACTAATAGGACCATTATACTTGAGAGATAAAAACCTCGTATCAATTGTATGCACTTCTTTGTGTTGCTGGATAGGCTTAGAGTACGTAAATATGTATAACCCATTTATCACTTATGCTTTTGCATCATCTGTTTTGTATTGATTCTTGATGATGGATATAACGTTATACCGTATATTGCGGTGCAGGTCTCAATCCAATAAAAAGTCTTCTACACCTTGTTCTCGCCTGCTGATCTTGCCGGTAACTGTGGACTTTTCTGGGTTGCCGTACTTATCTGTTTCGCCGGTTTTTACTTGAACAACTATCCAGTCTTCTATGGCGGCAACTGTGTCTATTTCTCCTCTATCACTGGGGTAGTATCTTTTAGCCTTTGCTTGTGAGGTGAGCTGTGGCTGTATCTCTTCCTTCTTTGCTCAGTTGTTGTTATGTTGAGTCATTACTTGTGGGGTAATAGAATTGAGAATGCTTACATGGATTTTAATTCTTGAATTGCCAAGTAAGCCATCAATCCACTACCTACTTTCAAGGCTTTTTCGTCTATATCAAACGTAGGTGTATGCAGCATAGATGTTATGCCACGCTTTGTATTTCGTATTCCAAGTCTATAAAAACATGCTGGAATTTCCTGACTATAATAGGCAAAGTCTTCTCCAGCTGGCCATATTTCTAGGTCTTCTACATTTTCTGCTCCCAAGTATTCTTCTGCCCACATACGTGCATTGATACTAAGATTTTCATCATTCTTGAGGAAAGGATATCCTTTGCGTACTTCTGCCTCACAAGTAGCTCCGTGCATTGCTGCGGTATCGGTGCATATTTTCTCTATGAGTCTATGTGCTCGTATCCGCCATTCTTCATCATACGTGCGAAAAGTTCCTTCCATCAGCACCTCGTTAGGGATGATGTTGGTAGCTCCATTGGCTATTACCTTACCTATACTTACTACACTAGGTATGCTTGGTTTGCTGTGGCGACTTACCACCGTTTGCAGTTGGGTGATTATTTGTGCAGCTACCACCACAGGATCAATATTCTGGTGCGGATGAGCTCCGTGACCACCTTTCCCTACTACTTTAATATGTATTTCGTCTGCACTGGCCATATAGAGCCCGGAACGAAAACCTACTTTTCCAACATCTATGAGAGGCATCACGTGTTGGCCTAGTATCTTCTTTACACGTGGGTTTTTAAGTACTCCGTTTTTGATAAGAATGCTTGCTCCTCCTGGTAGGCGTTCTTCTCCAGGTTGAAAAATACAGCGTACGGTTCCTTCAAATTCGCCTTTTAATTCATCTAAAATACGCACAGCTCCTAGCAGACATGTAGTGTGTACATCGTGACCGCAGGCGTGCATTTTGCCCTCATTTATGGATTTGTATTCTACGTCGTTCTGTTCTAAGATGGGCAGTGCGTCTATATCTCCACGTAGGGCAATTGTTTTACTATCTGGGTTCCTTCCTTTTATGTCTATAAAACCTCCTGTTTTGGTAATTTTCTCCAGGTCATACCCATTATCTTTTAGCTTTTGGGCAATGAATATAGTCGTTTCATACTCTTCAAAGCTTAGCTCTGGATGACTATGCAAGTGCCTACGTATGGCTACTAAGTCGTCAAAATGCTGTTCTGCGAGTTGCGTTATCCTATCTGATAGGTTCATAGTTCAAAGGTAAATGATTTTCAAGTAAGCGCATGATTGCAATTGAAGGGTTTCTATAAATACGCTTCTTTCGTGAGTTCTTTCTTACAGAGTATTATTGTTTATTTGTACTTCATAATGATACCACAGGCCATCATAGACAAAATCTTTGACTTAGCTCCTATAGAGGAAGTGGTAGGGGAGTATGTTACCCTGAAACGTGCTGGAGCAAATTACAAAGGTCTCTGCCCGTTTCACGATGATACCAATGCTAGTATGAGTGTATCCCCAAGCAAGGGCATTTTCAAGTGTTTTAGCTGTCAGCAAGGGGGTAATGTTTTTCAATTTGTAATGGAGCACGAAGGACTTTCCTATCCGCTAGCTATTAAGCACTTGGCAGAAAGGTACAATATTCCCATAGAAGAAGGACAGATAGATGTAAATGAACTAAAGGAAGAAACTCGCATTAAAGAGGGAGTTTACGCCTGTTTAGAATTTGCCAGAAAGCACTTTAATGAATTACTCAATTATAGTCAAGATGGCAAGGTGGTTTATAAACCGTACCTCATAGAGCGTGGTATTAATCAGCAAACCATTGACAAGTTTAGCATTGGATTAAGCGGTACGCATAAGAGTCATTTGTTAGACGAAGGGTTGAGAAGCGGCTACGGAGCACAGCAACTATATGACGCTGGCCTTGTAAAAAAGATAAATGATGACGGTGGTATTATACAGAGTAATTTGAGAGATACGTTCATTGAGCGTATTGTCTTTCCTATTTATAATGTGAGTGGAAAGGTGCTCGGTTTTGGGGGCCGAATAATTAAAAAAGATACCAAAGCACCGAAATACTTGAATAGTCCAGAGACGGTAGCCTACGAAAAACGTAAAGAGTTATACGGTCTAAGTGTGAGTAAAAACGACATACGGGTAAAAGATCAGGTTTTCTTGGTAGAAGGTTATATGGACGTGGTGAGTCTAAATCAAAGCGGGGTAGAGAATGTGGTAGCCGCCAGTGGCACGGCGTTTACCGAGGATCAGGCTCGTCTGATTAAGCGTTTTACTCATAATGTTACTATGCTATTTGATGGTGATATAGCTGGAGTGACTGCAAGTTTGAAACATGTAAAAACCTTACTCGCTGCAGATTTGAATGTAAAAGTGGCACTATTCCCAGAGGGTGAAGATCCGGATAGTTTTATACAAAAAAGAGGAACGTCTGAGTTTCAAGCCTACGTCATTGAAAAAGCTCAAAATTTTATAGAGCTAATAGTAGAGGTAAAGATGGGAGATAACAAGCACGATCCTATAAAAAAAGCTGAAACTGCACGGAGTATTACAGAGAATATTGCGGCTTTACCAGATCCCCTAAAACGAGCAGCTTTTATCAATGAAACGGCTAATCTACTTGCGATACCAGAGCGTATCTTGATAAACGAAGTCAATAAATTTAAACAAGATAGTCGTAAGCAAAAAGAACGAGAGCAACGAAGAGATGATAGAGTACAAGAGCAGCTAAATTCAACTATATCCTCAGATGGCACAACTCCTGGATTCGACTATGTTCCAGATTTTACAGAGGTTCGAACACCGGGTATACTGCTCACGGACAAGAAAAACTATCAAGAGCAAGATTTATTAAAAACACTCATTCTCTTCGCAGACCAAGAGTTTGATGATGAGCAGAACGTAGCTCAGTACATTTTTAAAGAATTAGAAGACGATGAAATATGGCCTATATCTGTGGAGTATGCAGAGATATTTAAAGAGGCGCAGGTATATATACAAGAACATAAGGTACTTAATGAATTGTATTTTATACGCAACCCGAAAACGAGTAAACTGGCAGCAGATATATTGAGTAAAAGGCATAACCTTAGCCCTGGATGGGAGGATAATTTTGAGAAAATAGTGAGGACAGATTTAGAGAACTATAAGCATCAAGTGGTTCAAAATTTGAATTATCTGAAGCTAAATCATATTGAAATTTTAATGAAGGAGAATCAAGAGAGTCTGAGGACTGCAGATACCGAAGAGGATATAGTCATCTATCAAAATTTGCATACAAATCTGCAAGAGATAAGAAAAAAAGTAACAGATCAAATAGGTACTGTAATATTGTAGCAATGACAAACGAGTGGCTATTTCATATATGTAGAAACGGACTGCGATTACCATTGGGTATTTATCTTAGGAAAATACACTTTGAAAACGTACAGCATTTTACAAAAGGTGTCCCTGTGCTTATAGCGTGCAACCATCCCAACTCATTTTTGGATGGAGTTATCTTTGAGCATATTTCAGGGAGGCGAGTATATACACTTGCTCGTGGTGATGCATTTATGAAGCCTGTAGCGAACTATATGCTTCGTAGTATGCGCATATTGCCTATTTTTAGGGCTACCGATGCAGATGCCAATATTGCTCGCAAGGGGAATGCGGAAACAATGGATGAATTGTATGAGCGTTTTTCATTAAAACACTGCATACTAATTTTTACCGAGGGAATAGCATATCCAGAGAAAGCACTTAGAAGGCTTAAGAAGGGGACTGGCAATATTGCACTAGAAATGCTAAAACGCAGTAATTATACTATGGACCTGCATGTAGTGCCAACTGCCCTAAATTACACTGCTTTTGGCAAGCAGATGCAAACGGTACATGTAAGTTACGGTGAGCCTATCCGATTGCTGGATTATGTAGATTTGCTGAAGGAAGATGAGAAAGCCTTTACGGACATGGTGACAGAAAAGGTACGAATTAAATTCGAAAGTGATGTAGTTATTACAAAAGGTGACTACACTGATGAGAAAGAGTTTGTTCATGATCTGATGGTTAATGAAAACTATAGGCCTCTTTCTCATAAGTATTTAGGTCCTTGGAAATTATCAATCAAAAAGGTAAACCTCATGAATGATAGTCTTGCGAATAAAGTGAAATCCTATCAAGAAATGTTGGGGAAGCATAAGGTGTTAGATTCTAACGTTGGTAGACGTTCATTTGATTTCTTGTCCACATTAGTGGCGATATTTACATTTGGAATTAGCTTTCCAATATATTTGGTTTGGAGTCTACTTGTTTTAGGAGTAAAGACCCTTGTAGAGTCAAGGTTCAAAGATATTGTGTTTAGAGACTCTGTAAAAATAGGATTTGGGATGATCGCAGGTATGCTTCTTACTTTATGTGTGTTCATTACACTTTCAGTCTGGTTTAATGGATTCCTATTGTTTCTTGCAGGTGTATTGGGTCTCTACGGTGCTATATGTTGGTTTAGAGTTAAGGAATCTTTGCCTTACCTCAGAAATGAACTGAGGTGGTATAGCCTAGCAGATGATGTACGGCAGGACCTATCAGGTCAGCGGGCCAGTATCGTCGCCGATATCAGTTAATTTTCTGTAAAAAAGAACCCTTTAAAGCAGAGTGCTTGTCTTTCTATTATTGGCAATGGATTAGTGCGTTACACTTACTTTTTTCACACTTACTGCATCACTGTCTCTTATTTCCAGAAAATAAGTTCCAGCTGGCCATGTTGTTGTTGCTATTTGCTTGTCCGATGTCCGGATTACCTCATTCCCTGTTATATTATAAACAATCACGGTCTCCATATTTCCTTCGATTTGTATATAGTCTATTGCTGGGTTTGGGTATACTTTTACGTCTATTTCTTTTGATTCTTTTACTGAAGCCACAAGATTATTTTTTAAGTCTGCGGTCCATATACCTCTACCGTGAGTGTAGATGAACAATTTTCTGTCGCTGTCTCGCAGTCTTATTTGATCTATAGGTACGTTTGGAAAGCGTGTTTCCTTTTGCCAACTCTGGCCAGCATTAAGCGATGTGTATAGTCCATAGTCTGTTCCTATTAGTATATGATCACTCATATCTGGGTCCACTTCTACCCAGTTTACGGGTACGCTTTCTGGGAGGTTTGCACCAATATCATCGAATATCGCAGAGTCAGAATTGGCGTTACGAATTCTCCATATTCTACTGTCTGTGTCAATATTCACAAATCCACAGTAGATTATTGTTTCATCGTTTGGGTCTACTTCTATACAGCCAATGGTACCTCCTAAGAAAGACCGATTGGCGGGTAAGTTCCCAACTTCCCAAATAGGGAGTTCCTCTCCTGTGCTTGCTGTTGCTGCGTTATTTACGTAGTATAATCTAGAAGCCGTTCCTCCTAGGTAAGCAATTGGGTTTTCGCTGTTGCTTAATCCTACCGAAAATGATTCGCCCAAAACATTATTGGTTAGAGCAATCCACGAATCTCCTTGGTCTGTGGAGCGGAATACTCCTTTTCTTGTTGGCACATAAATTTGATCGCCATCTCGGTTGTTTATCTCAAAAGGATTAATAAACCAAACGCCGTCATTCCCACCTACTGCACTGCGAATGAAATTACTGATTCGTTGAGTTCCACCATTACCTTGTCTTCTCATATTTAAGTATTGAGAAGAGACATAACGTATGCCGTCATCTTGTTGATTTACAGAGCAGAATGCACCATCACCGCCGTTTATGAGAGCAAATGAAGGTATGCCGTTGTTACTAAATCTAGTACCATTGTCTTGAGTTCCTCCTACCACAGAATTGCCTGTAGGGTAGAAGTGACCGGCATAAAATTGAGTGATATTCAAGCCATTATTTAAGCTTATGAAGCTATTCATGTTTATCTTGTTGAGTCTACTAACACCAGCATCGTTTCCTATCAAGAATTCATTATCATTTATCCAAGTTACCTCGTGGTAGTCAGCATGGGGATCCGCCATGGTTCTCCAAGATTTCCCTCCATCGCTGGAGTATGTGGGATCTACGCATAGGCTAATAACAAAATTGGTGTCTTTTGGTGCCGTAGACAGCTTGAAGCAATACCAAGCTTGAGCATAGCTGACGTTCGCTGGTGGGTCTGCCAGTCTATTCCATGTGACACCACCATTGGATGTTTTGTACAAACTATTGATATCAAAACCATCAGAAGATGCTAATTGTGCATACATCACCATGGGATAATCTCTCACGTAGTCAAAAGATACTCTGCTGTAACCAGAAGTTGGCCAGTCACCGCCGTTCATTCTAGTAGCAACCAATGTTGTTTCATCAATATCCACTATACCGTATGCATTCACAGCTATCAGGATATGCCCGTCTTCACGAACTTCTATTTCGTGAATACGCGTACTTGCACTATAGATTCTGGTGAAGGTCTTTGCAGCATCATTACTTCGCCATAAGCCGCCCGAGTGTGTTGCTACATAGATGGTACTGTCGAATACGAGAGAATGCTCCACATCCCATATACCCGTAAGCGGAGTAGTCATCGTATGCTCTAAGTGTTGAAAAGACTTAGCTCCGTCTTCAGATTTGAATAATCCTAAACCGCCAAGATCTGCAGAATTGCCAAACGCTTCTCCTGTTCCGTAGTAAAAAAGGTCATTATCAAAAGGGCTCTGTGTGATACTGGTTGCAGACAATGTTGGGGCATAGTCGTCTAATATGTTCCATTCACCTCCAGCATCTTCACTTACCCAAATACCTCCAGATACTCCTGCACAAAGAAATCTGTTGGGGTTACTATAGTCTACCAATATAGATCGAGTGCGTCCACCAACGTTAAATGGACCTAGCTCTTTGATATTTTCTAAATTATCCTCCGCTTTTTTATATCGAAGTTTGTTCGCTTGGTCGGCTTTGTACCATTTCATGGCCAATCCTTTTGGGATTTCCCCCTTCTCGTCTCCTTTGAGCTCACGAAAATGCTCTACCCACCCTGGGTGTTGCCCTTGATTTTGCTTATTAGCTCTTCCAAGCGTAGTCCATTGCCATACTCCAATAGAACTTATGATTAGTGGCGCTACAATTATGCCTAACTTTACATTGATCATACTATTTATATTATATTAACGTCTCAATTCTTCTTTCTGTTTAGTCCCATGCTTTTTAACATCCACCGAGGTAGAGGTTTTAGCGCATCTCGCTTGCGAAGATCAAGATACCATCCTATTTTTTTAAGGATAGCTATTTTATGTGTCTCTACAAACTCTATAAGTGTGCCGTCTGGATCTTCGATGTAGCTAAAGTGTCCTGCCGCCTCTCCCATATCAAATGAGTTGGTGCTATCTACGGTAAAAGGATGTCCAGCAGCTTCACATTCTTTGCGTAGAGCTTTCATTCCTATTACATCGAAACAAAGGTGAATAAAACCAAGGTCACCCCAGTATCTCCCTTTGTAAACTTTCTGTCCTTTTTGGTCTAGGTTTTGTAAGAGTTCTATTTGTGTTTGACCTAGTAATGGGCTAAAACCTCCTTTCCGTGGTTTGCTGTGTGTGAGTATAGCTCGTTTAAAATTACTCCTACCACTATTTTGTGAGTTGAGGTCAACAAACATTCCTTCATCCTGCCACTCTACCTTGTCGTATCCCAAGATAGAGCTGTAAAATGCGACAGATTTTTCAATGTCAGATACCCCAAGTATAGCACCGTATACACCCCCAGTGGTATCACCACGATCTTGAAACCACTCATCTGATTCCATGATTTGAAAAGAATTTCCAAATGGATCTTTTACAAAGAAATGCTTGAGTCCGTTTGGAGTTGTTTCCACTTGCTTTGATACCAAGTAAGTTTTATCAAAATTGGCAAATGCTTTGGGTACATCTGGGCTTTTAATCTTACAAATATTAATACCTAGGTCTCCCAGTTTTAGGGCAAAACTACAAGCCTCTGGCGTTCGGCTGGTGTATTGCCATATTTCAAAACCACCACCGCCTTGCATATTCATGGCCAGTATGGCATGCCTATCGTGTGGTTTGCCACCAGTATAAGGAAGCATGAGTTCCGCTGTAGCTGCTTCTTCAAAAACAGGCACGTCCATTTTTAAGTTCTTACGATACCACGTCCAAGCCTCGTGAACGTTGGGGATGCCTATCCCCATTTGCTGTATTCCGCTTATTTCTTTTTTCAAGGGTGGCGAAGATACTTTAAGGAGTTTTGGTGGGCAAATAGAATTTGCCGAACGGACGAGTCTAAAAACTTCAGGAAGACGATTAGTACTTTATGCCCAATACTTTATACAGATGGCTGAGGGTCCACGCAGGTCCAATCATTAAAAACTGTATGTCTTTCACAAAAGAAGGTTTTTTACCTTCATGATCATGCCCAATGAACTGAACAATCCAAGCAATAATAAAAGTACTAACCATTATGAGCCATAACGGGGCGAAGTTTAGTCTTTCTAGCTGGTATATTCCCGCCAATACCAAAGCAGAAAAAAGGAACATTCCTATAAAAAGTGTAAAAGACAACCTCATATAGTAGAATAGTCCCAGAATGATAATGACCGAACCAGAGTGTATATAGGGTACTAAACCTTGGAGTGCGAAGTGTTCTAAGACACCGCCAGTAGGAATGAGCGATAGCAGTCCGATAAGGCTAAAAAATATAGCTGGCACGCAGAAGTAGTGGACTATTTTATTAAATTTCGTTTGATGACTTTCATCATATTCTGCGAGTAGTGCGTCTATTTTTTTCATTTTATGTATTTTTAGTTTGTAAATAAACCACTACTGCGCACTAACTCGCTTAGCGATAAATCGAAATAGCCAAGGAGCGAAGCGTTTGAAATAGATCATCAGCACTTCACTGCCGCCAATGTAAATTTCAGTTTTCTTATTGCGAATCCCTTTTAGGATAACATTTGCGCACTTCTCAACGGAAACACCACTTTCTTGTCCGGGGTCCATCTCAGCGTGAGCTTGACCATTGCCCGTAAGGGCGTTTTTACTAATGTCAGTCTTGATCCTTCCTGGGCATACCACCATTACATGTATATCAGTATTTTTTAGTTCCAACCCAAGTGCTTCGTACCATCCGTGCAGTGCGTGCTTGCTAGCAGCATAGTAGGATCGAAGTGGGAATCCAAATTTTCCTACAGCACTACTCATGGCTATAATACTCCCTGTATTACTCTTTTGCATAAGAGGCAATACAGCCTTGGTGAGGTGTATACTTCCAAAGAAGTTTACCTCCATAAGTTTGCGTCCTACCTCGTTATTTGTCTCAGATACAAGTGCTCGTTGGCTTACTCCTGCATTATTTATTAGAATATCTACTTTCCCGAAGTTATTATCTACTTGTTTTACAGCGTTTTGTACAGCACGCTCGTCTGTCACATCTAGTGGGAGAACATAGCTACTTTTTAGGGCTGCTGCTACCTCGTTCAATTGACTTTCTCTTCTGCCAGAGAGTATGACGGTATTATGTTCTTGGTTGTAGGCTAAAGCTAATGCTTTTCCTATGCCACTTCCTGCTCCTGTTATCCAAATTATAGTGCCCATTATGCTGTATGCAAGATTAAGTAATTATCAAAGAACGCGTATTCCAAATCTAAGGTGCGAGAGTATTCGTCTTTGCTTATATGTCCCACTAGCGTTCCGCTTTCTTCAAGTCTTCGGTAGTCTAGTTTCATATGCTTTTTAAAATCCAAAGACTTGAGTCCGTAGTGCTTGTACATAGCCTCTTTGGCACACCATATCGTATATAGACCGCGTAAGTCTTCCGCTAAAAATGCCAATTCATCTTCTCTTACAAACTTGGGTTGTATTCGCCGAACACGCTCTGTGATTTCTTCCATATCTAGCCCGCAATCTCGCTCTTTTGTATACATGAAACCTGCGTAGTCGCCAGCGTGAGTGATACTTATCTTGTGGTCCTCACTATCAAAGTAAGGTTTGCCGTACTCATCTTTTTCTAGTATATCAAAATCGGGACAAACAGTATGTGCAAGTACACGTGCAGCTATGTTATGTAAGCTTACCTGCTCCATATCCAAATTGGCTTGCCAGCTAAGTGGCAATAATGCGGTGAGTTCATCTTTGGACTCAGTGATATGCCAAAGTGCAACTTTTCCATTCTTTATATGTTTCTTCGTATGTAATGGCACGTGGACCAGATCTTCAGATTACAAAAGTAGCACAATTTGCAGGGCACAAGGATTCTATATACGATTTTGTGTTGGATAAGGAGGCGCAGACGATATACTCTGCTTGCGCAGGAGGTTTTGTAGTAAAATGGGATATACATAACCCAGAGGAAGGTACGATGATTCTTCAGGGTGGAGAGGCTTTCTACAGCATTGCCAAAATAGGTAATAGTCTAAAAGTGGGTAGCAGAAGCGGCAAGATATACACGGTAAATCTTGCTTCAAATAGACTGGAACATGCCTCTCAGTTGCACGGAGGAGGTGTTTTTTTTATTCGTTCGCAATATAGTGGAGGAGAAGATGGTGTTTTGCTTAGATCTAAAACGATAGCAGATGGTATTGGTGGTGACTTTAATAGGAACACAATGTTACTGGCTAATGATAGCCTTCGATGTACTGCAGAATCTGAGTTGTCTCTCTTTGTAGGGTCATCGGACGGTGTCATTTATCAATTGGATAAAAATACTTTCAAGGTGCAGAAGAGGCTATCTGGGCATACCAATTCAGTATTTGCACTAGCCCTGCTAGATGAAAATACATTGGTTAGTACAGGAAGAGATGCAATGATACGCGTATGGGACCTGACGATAGGTAAAGAGGTACACGCTGTTGCTGCCCATGATTATCAGGCCAAAAGTTTGAGTTATAACGGCACTATACTACTCAGTAGTAGTATGGATAAGACTATAAAGTTATGGAGTGATAGACTGGACTTACTCAAGGTAATTGATATAGAACGATACGCAGGTCATACAAACTGT